>Ga0315276_10004800_pt1 | contig 12438 bp, 12 predicted proteins | sample YL17G05_0_MG_FD_204542 | JGI IMG/M metagenome (GOLD analysis project Ga0315276, IMG submission 204542) | Sediment microbial communities from Yellowstone Lake, YNP, Wyoming, USA - YL17G05_0 | ecosystem: Environmental > Aquatic > Freshwater > Lake > Sediment | place: USA: Wyoming | collected... | reverse complement strand
GGCGCCGGTGACTCTGCCGGTATCCGGCAGTTGCCACAGGATCTACCGGAAGGGACCCATCGGCCGGTCGGCTTCCGAAAGGGAGATCGACGAGGAGGACCAGGCCCTGACCCCCTTCGACGGCTTCCGAATCGACCTTGCAGAAACCGCCCGAGAGCAGATTTATCTGCTGGTGCCGCTGAAGCCGCTTTGTCGCGAGTCGTGCGCCGGGTTATGCCCCCGCTGCGGCGCAAACCGGAACCTGGTCTCCTGCGGGTGCGCCGGGGACGCCTTCGGGGGGTAGGCTCCCTGACTGCGCTGATGCCTCTTTAAACCTCACCCACTGAATGGCAGGAAGATGCCGAATCCCAAGCGAAGACATTCCAAAGCACGTAGAGATCGGAGACGCGCCCACGACGGTCTTGCCCGGCCCGCACTCTCCAGGTGCCCCCAGTGCCACGAGGACAAGCAGCCCCATCGGGTCTGCCCTCATTGCGGCACCTACAAGGGCCGGGAAGTAATCGAAGTGGCGGAAGTCTGATGGACGGGCCCCTATCCGGCCTCCCTCACTCTCCAGACATCTCGGGGTAGCTCCATGGGAGCCACGATCGCTCTCGACGCCATGGGCGGTGATTTCGCGCCGGCCAATCCGGTGGCGGGGGCCGTTCTCGCCGCCCGGGAGCTGGGCAGCCGCATTATTCTGGTGGGCCGGCAGGAGGAGATCGAGAAAGATCTCTCCCGCCATGGACGCCGGGACCCCTCCATCTCCATCGTCCACGCCAGCGAGGCCGTCGCCATGAACGAGGCGCCGGTCATGGCGTTGCGGCGCAAGAAGGACTCCTCCCTCAGGGTCGCTGCAAACCTGGTTCAGGAGGGAAGGGCGGACGCCCTGGTGTCTGCCGGCAACTCGGGTGCCGTGATGGCCACCGCCATGTTCGTCCTGGGAACCGTGGCAGGCGTGGATCGCCCGGCCCTGGCCGCCGTAGTCCCCAACCTCCGGGGCGTTTCGGTCTGGCTGGACGTGGGCGCCAACGTGGACAGCAAGCCCCAGCACATTCTCCAATGGGCGGTCATGGCCCACATCTACGCCCGGAACATCCTGGGGGTCGAGAGCCCCCGTGTGGGTCTTTTGAGCATCGGCGAGGAGGCGGGCAAGGGGAACGACCTGGTCCGGGAGACCTTCAAGCTGCTCAAGGAGTCGGGCCTGAATTTCATCGGGAACGTTGAGGGCCACGACATCTTCAACGGGAACGCCGATGTCATCGTCTGCGACGGTTTCACCGGCAACGTCGCCCTGAAGGTGATCGAGAGCGCCACGGAGACCCTGATCCACTTCCTGAAGCAGGAGTTCTCCCGTTCCTGGCGCACCCGTCTCGGCTACCTCCTCTCCCGCCCGGCCTTCCGGGGATTCAAGAAGCGGGTGGACTACGCCGAGTTCGGCGGGGTGCCCCTCCTCGGGGTCCGGGGCGCCACCATCATCAGCCACGGGAAATCCTCGCCCCGTGCCATTCGGAACGCCATCCGGGTGGCCGGGGAAGTGGTGGACCACCGGGTCAACCAGCAGATTCAGGACGAAATCCACAGGGGAGCCCACGGGCTCCAGTCGGTGACCGCATGAGCGAAAAAAGCACGGTGTTTTCCGGCTTCTCCTCCATCGGCGAGTCGAAGCTCCGGGCCGTCGTCACGGGCACGGGGTCCTCTCTTCCTTCCCGGATCCTGACCAACAAGGAGCTGGCGAAGATGGTGGACACCTCCGACGAGTGGATCACCAGCCGCACAGGCATCAAGGAGAGGCGGATTGCCGGCGAGGGGGAATACCTTTCCCAGTACGCCACCGACGCCGCGCGGAAGGCCCTCGAGATGTCCGGAGTCCCGGCCGCGGAGATCGATCTCATCATCTGCGCCACCGTGACTCCGGACCGGCAGATCCCGGCCACCTCCTGCACCATCCAGGAGAACCTCGGCGCCAAGCGGGCCGCGGCCTTCGACCTGGCCGCGGGCTGCTCCGGGTACATCTATGCGCTGGCGGTGGCCGAGCGGTTCCTCGTCGGCGGCGGTTACCGGAACGCCCTGGTCATCGGCGGGGAGATCCTCAGCAAGTACATAGACTGGAGGGACCGGACCACCTGCATCATCTTCGCCGACGGCGCCGGCGCGTCCGTCCTCTCGGCCCGGGAGGGCACCTCAGGAATCCTGGCCACGTGCCTGCGCACCGACGGCTCCATGGCCGATTTCATCACCCTTCCCGCCGGGGGAACCATGATGCCCGCCTCGGAAAAGACCGTCCGTGAAGGGATGCATTACATCAAGATGAAGGGGAACGAGACTTTCAAGATCGCCGTCCGGAGCATCGAGGAGGTGAGCCGGGAGGTCATCACGGCGAGCGGTCTTGCCGCCTCCGACATCGATCTCTACATTCCCCACCAGGCCAACCGCAGGATCATCGAGGCGGTAGGAACGCGGCTGGGACTGCGGCCCGAGCAAATCTACATGAACATCGACCGGGTGGGGAACACCTCCTCCGCGTCGATCCCCATCGCCCTGGACGAAGTGGTTCGTTCCGGAAAAGTGCATCCCGGCGATACCGTTCTCTTCGCCGCTTTCGGCGCGGGGCTGACCTGGGGCGCGGCGCTGCTCCGCTGGTAGAGATTCCGGGCCTCCCGACCGCTCACCCTTTTGCAGAGAGAGACCCATGGACGCCGCCCCGGTTGCTTTCCTTTTCCCGGGCCAGGGATCCCAGGCCCCGGGCATGGGCCTCCGGATGGCGGAAACTTTCCCCGAGGCCCGGGCCGTCTTCGAGGAAGCCGACGCGTCCCTCGGGTTCTCCATCTCGGAGCTCTGTTTCCAGGGGCCTGAAGACCGCCTCCGGCTCACCGAGTTGACCCAGCCTGCCATCCTCGCCAGCAGCATCGCCTGCCTGCGCCCGATTCTCTCCCGGGGCGTCGCGCCGGGATGGGTGGCGGGGCACAGCCTCGGAGAATACTCGGCGCTGGTCTGCGCGGGTGCCCTGCGTCTCCCCGACGCGGTCCGGCTGGTGAACCGCCGCGGACGATACATGCAGGAAGCGGTGCCGGTGGGAAAAGGGGCGATGGCGGCGATCCTGGGAATGCCGCCGGAAGAGGTGGAATCCCTCTGCCGGGACGAGGCCCGGGACGAGGTGCTCACGGCCGCGAACTTCAATTCCCCGGATCAGACCGTGATTGCCGGCAGCGCCGGGGCGGTGGCCCGGGCTGTGGCAGCGGCGCCGATGAGGGGCGCCAAGCGGGCCGTCCCTTTATCTGTGAGCGCCCCCTTCCACTGCGAGCTCATGGCGCCCGCCCGGGTCCGGCTCACCCCCGACCTGGAGGAAACCTCTTTCTCGGACCTGTCCTTCCCCCTCATCAGCAACGTGGACGCCCGGGCGCTTCGGGGGGCCGGAGAGGCCCGGTCCAGCCTGATCCGCCAGGTCACGGCGCCCGTGCGCTGGGAGGCTTCGGTGAGGGAGATGTTCCGGCTCGGGGCCCGGATCTTCATCGAGGTAGGCCCCGGGAAGGTCCTCTCCGGCCTGGTGCGGCGAATCCTCCCGGAGGCGAAGACCCTGAACGTGGAGGACCCGGCATCCCTGGAGAAAACGCTGACAACGCTGCAGGGAGGTAGTTCATGAGCCTGAAGGGAAAGGTCACGATGCTCACCGGGGCCTCCGGGGGGATCGGGAGGGAGATCGCCCGGATCCTGGCAGGGGATGGCTCCGACCTGGTCCTGGTGGATCGGGGGATCCCCGCCCTGGAAGAGGTCCGCAGGGAGTGCGCCGAGAAGGGGGTTCGGGCGGAGGCAATCCCCCTGGATTTTGGCGACCCCGCCGAGGCGGAACGCTGGATCTCCGAGGCGATCCGGGGGATTCCCCGGGTGGATCACCTGGTCAACAACGCCGGAATCACCCGGGACGGCCTGCTGATGCGCATGAAGCGGGAGGACTGGGACAGCGTCCTCTCCATAAATCTCACCGCGGCCTTTCTGATCACCCGGGCCGTGGTTCCCTCCATGATGAAGGCCCGCTACGGGCGAATCGTGAACATCAGCTCGGTTGTCGGAATGATGGGAAACCCCGGCCAGGCCAATTACTGCGCCAGCAAGGCCGGGATCATCGGCTTCACCCTCTCTCTGGCCCGGGAGCTCGCGTCCCGGAACATCACCGTGAACGCCGTGGCGCCGGGCTTCATCGACACGGCCATGACGGCGGCGATGCCTCCGGCGGCCCGGGAGGCCCTCCTGTCCCAGGTCCCGCTGGGGCGCATGGGCGCTCCTTGCGATGTGGCCGAGGGGGTGCGCTTCCTTCTCGGAGAGGGCGCTTCCTACGTCACCGGAACGGTTCTGAACATCAGCGGCGGTCTCCATATGGGGTGATCTCCGATCCTTCCGCCGTCCGGCTCCACGATCCCGCGCGTGAAAGGAAAGGAAATGAGTATAATACGCGCGCCCCGGGGGGGCGGATGCCCCGGTTGCGATCACAGATCTAAGGAGGAAAAGGAATGACAGTCGAGGAAAAGGTCAAGGGAATCATCATGGAGCAGCTCGGCGTGGACGCCGAAGAGGTCACGCCGGAAGCTTCCTTCGTCAACGATCTCGGCGCCGACTCCCTGGATACGGTGGAACTGGTCATGGCGCTGGAGGAGGCCTTCAAGATCGAAATCAGCGACGAGGATGCCGAGAAGATCACGACGGTGAGCGACGCCATCAAGTACATCGAAAGCCACGCCTGAGCCTTCTTGCCGAGGGGATGGGGCGCAGACTTGGAACGTAGAGTCGTCATCACCGGAATCGGAATCGTTTCGCCCCTTGGGGTCGGGACCGAGGCCACCTGGTCGGGCTTGCTGGCCGGGCGGAGTGGCGTCGGCCCCATCACGCGCTTCGATGCCGCGGACTATCCCTGCCGGATCGCCGGCGAGGTCCGGGACTTCAATCCGGAAGACTTCATCCCCAAGAAAGACGTCAAGAAGATGGACCGGTTCATCCACTACGCCCTGGCGGCGAGCCAGCTGGCGGTGGACGACTCGGCCCTGGCGATCGGCCCCTCCAACGCGGACCGGGTCGGTGTCTACATCGGGTCGGGGATCGGGGGGCTTCCCTCCATCGAGCGGCAGCACGCCACGCTCCTGGAGGCGGGGCCGGACCGGATCTCCCCCTTCTTCATCGTGGGCCTCATCGTCAACCTGGCCGCGGGCCAGGTCTCCATCCGTTTCGGCGCCAAGGGCCCCAACCTGGCCGCCTGCACCGCCTGCGCCACGGGCAGCCACAGCATCGGGGACTCCTTCGAGATCATCAAGCGGGGAGACGCCGATGCCATGATCTGCGGCGGGACGGAAGCGGTCATCACGCCCCTGGCGGTCGGCGGATTCTGCGCCATGCGCGCCCTCTCGACCCGCAACGACGCACCGGAGAAGGCCAGCCGCCCCTTCGACTCCGGGCGGGACGGGTTCGTGATGGGGGAGGGATCTGGGATCCTGATCCTGGAGGAGCTGGGAAGCGCTCTACGGCGCAACGCCCGGATCTACGCCGAGATGGCAGGATACGGCCTCACCGGCGACGCGTTCCACGTATCGGCCCCCTCGGCGGACGGCGACGGTGCGGTGCGGGTGATGGCCGCCGCGCTCCAGGACGCCGGCGTGGGCCCGGAGATGGTGGATTACATCAACGCCCACGGAACCTCGACGCTTGCCGGAGACAGGGTGGAAACGCTGGCCATCCACAGGGTCTTCGGCGACCGGGCGGCGCAGGTCGCCGTGAGCTCCACCAAGTCCATGACGGGGCACCTCCTGGGCGCGGCGGGCGGACTTGAGACGGCCGTCACGGCCCTGGCGGTTTTCCATGACATCGTTCCTCCCACCATCAACTATGAGGTGCCCGACCCCGAATGCGATCTGGACTACGTCCCCCGGCAGGCGCGCAAGATGACGGTGCGCTACGCCCTCAACAACTCCTTCGGCTTCGGGGGCACGAACGCCTCCCTTCTCCTGCGAAAGTACGAGGAGTAGCACCGTCCGGCCCCCGGGCGTTCCAGCGGAGAGATTGAAACGATGAAAATCGCGGTCTGCATCAAACAGGTCCCCGACACGGAGGCGAAGATCAAGATCGGGGCCGACGGCCGGTCCATTGACGACGCCGGCGTCAACCTCGTGGTGAGCCCTTTCGACGAGTACGCCGTGGAGGAGGCGCTGCGCCTGAGGGAGAAGCACGGCGGAGAGATTGTGGCCTACGCCGTGGGGGACGACCGGGCGGCGACGGCCCTGCGGACCGTCCTGGCCATGGGCGTCGACCGGGCGGTGCACCTGAAGGACGCCGCCTTCGAGGGGTCCGACGGACTGGGCATCTCCCGGATCCTCTCCGCGGCGCTGCGTCTCGACTCGTTCGAGATGGTCCTTTTCGGAAAGCAGGCGGTCGGTACGGATCGCGGACAGGTGGGTCCCCGGGTTGCGGAGCTTCTGGACCTTCCCCACGTCTCGGTGGTGGTGGCCCTCTCGGTGGAGGGAGGTCGGCTCCGGGCGGAGCGGGAGATCGAAGGGGCCTGCGAGGTGGTGGAGAGCCCGCTTCCTGCGGTCATCACCGCCCAGAAGGGGCTGAATGAGCCGCGGTACGCCTCGCTGAAGGGAATCCTCGCCGCGAAGAAGAAGGAGATCCGGGTGATGGGGGCCGCCGACATCCGCCTGGACCCTTCGACGGTCGGCGCCTCGGGGGCCGCCGAGGTATGGGAAAAGCTGGAGCTTCCGCCGGGCCGGACCGGGGGGAAGATCCTGAAGGACATGGATCCCGCATCGGCAGCGAAGGAGCTGGTGCGGATCCTCCGCGAAGAGGCGAAGGTCATCTAGGAGGACGGACAAGGTGTCCAGAGACGTCCTGGTCTTCATGGAATCCTGCGGCGCGCAGATGAGGCGTTCGAGCCTGCAAGCCCTCTCCGAGGGCCGGCGCGTGGCGGACGGCCTCGGCTCGAAACTCTACGCGCTGCTCAGCGGCTCCGCGGTGGCGGATCTGGCGGCGGGCCTCGCGGCCCAGGGGCCCGACACGGTGCTGGTGGCGGAGCACGAGATCCTGGGCCATTACCACCCGGAGGCATTCGCATCGGTGCTGGCGGCGGCGGTCCGGAAAACCGGCTCCGCCTATGTGCTCCTCTCCGCCACGGCCCTCGGGAGGGACCTGGCGGCGCGCGCCGCGGCCAAGCTCGATGCCGGACTCGCCTCCGACTGCATCGAGGTGGAGATCTCAGACGGCGCTGTGCGAGTGAAGCGCCCGGTCTATTCCGGCAGGGCGGTGGCCACCGCCCGCTTCGCCACGACACCCGCCTTCGCAACGCTCCGCCCCAATGCGTTTCCGGTGGCCGAGATCTCCGGCAGGAATCCGGCCGTCGAGACACTGTCCGCGGAATTGGACCTCGCGAAGGTCCGCGCCCGCACCGTTGAGGTGAAGGCCGGTGAAGGGGGAGAGACGGACATCTCCGAGGCCTCTGTCGTCGTTGCCGGAGGAAGGGCCATGAAGGGCCCGGAGAATTTCGGCCTGATCCGGGATCTGGCGAGAGCGCTCGGAGGCGCCGTGGGCGCCTCGAGGGCTGCCGTGGACGCCGGCTGGATCGGCCACCAGTGCCAGGTGGGACAGACCGGCAAGGTGGTTGCGCCCGGCCTCTACATCGCCTGCGGAATCTCCGGCGCCATCCAACACGTGGCCGGGATGTCCACCTCCAGGGTCATCGTCGCCATCAACAAGGACCCCGAGGCCCCCATCTTCAAGCTCGCAGACTACGGAATCGTGGGCGATCTGTACGAGGTCCTCCCGAAGCTGACGGAAGAGGTTTGCAGGCTTAAGGGAGAGTAGCGGGGGACGGGTGGCCAGGAAAAGACCCCTCCGGATCCGTGAGATGCTGGAGGAGATCGAGGCGAGGACCCTCCACCCCCGGGCCTGCCTCTCGTCCCGCTCCCGGGGCCGGGTCCGCCCTGAGCCTCCGGACGAGATCCGACCCTGCTTCCAGCGCGACCGGGACCGCATCGTCCACTGCAAGGCCTTCCGTCGCCTCAAGCACAAGACCCAGGTCTTCCTGGCCCCGGCCGGGGACCACTACCGCACCCGGCTTACCCACACCCTGGAAGTGGCGCAGATTGCCCGGACGATCGCCAAGGCGCTCCGGCTCAACGAGAGTCTTGCGGAGGCGATCGCCATGGCCCACGACCTGGGGCATCCCCCCTTCGGCCACGCCGGAGAATCGGTCCTGGACCGGATCGTGCCAGGGGGTTTCTCCCACTGCAAGCAGAGCCTGAGGGTGGTGGACCGGCTGGAGAACGACGGCAGGGGGCTGAACCTCACCCTCGAAGTCCGGGACGGGATCGTGAAGCACTCGAAGGGGGAGGGAGAAATCCTTCCGGAAAATGCCGGTCTCCGCGCGGCGACGCTGGAGGGTCAGGCGGTGCGGGTTGCCGACATCTTCGCCTATTCCACCGCCGACCTGGATGACGCCTTCCGGGCGGGGCTGCTCCGTCCTTCGGAGGTCCCCGGGCGCATTCAGAAGGTCCTGGGAAAAACTTCCTCCGAGCGAATCGCCACCCTCGTCAAGGACGTGGTGCGGAGCACCCTGCAGGCGGACCTGGATCGGATCCGGATGAGCGGGGAGGCGATGGAGGGATTGGAGCGGCTCCGCAGTTTTCTCTTCGAGCGGGTCTACCGGAACGAAGCCTCGATGCGGGAGTTCCGGAAGGCGGAGAGTGTCCTCCTGCAGATCCGCGACCACGTCGTCCGGCACCCCGAGACGACGATCGGGGTGATCCGCGGACGCTCCGCCCGGCGCGATCGCCTCGTCCTGGATTTCATCGCCGGGATGACCGACCGCTACGCCCTCGCCCTCTTCGAGGAGATCGCGGTTCCCCGCCCGTGGGTGGGACTGAGGTAGCTCCCCACCAGCGCTCCGACGGGGCGTTTCGCTCCTTTCCCCCTCCCGCCTAGACCTCGTCGAAGATGAACCGGTTGAGGCACTGGATCTTCGACTCGAAGGTCTCCGGGTAAAGGAACCAGGAAGCCACCGCCACGCTGCTCAGGGTCGAGTTGCCGTCCTGGGGGGTGAAGCAGAATCCCACCACCTCGGTGCCGTTGTGAACCGCGAGGCTCGAGACCACCACCACGGTCTGGTTGAGGATCCGGCCGAAGTGCCCATAGTCGCGGCCGAAGGAGAAGACCACGTTGGCGCTGTTCTTGTAGGTGAGCGCCACCCGCTCGTCGGCGGCGAAGCGCGCCTTGACGGCATCCACCGTGGTGGGCTTCCGCAGCCGGATGTTGAACCAGATGGTGTGCATGTACTGGCTGTTCACCTTCATGGCCGAGGAGTAGATGTTGAGTTTGTACCCCAGGGTTGCGAACAGATGGTAGGCGTCGCGGGCGTGGTGAGTCCCGAACTGGGCGTCCTTGTGGCTGCCGACCTGCGGAGACGGGACGAAGGAGCCGTCCTGGCTGATGTCGTTGGCCCGGCGGATGCACACGAAGCGCCCTTCCGCCAGGTTCTCGGGACCGCCGTCCTGAAGCGCGATCACATCCACCAGCACGGAAAGATTGTGGGTGTTGCAGGAAACCACCTGGACGAACTGGTCCTGGCCCTTCACCAGGGCGCGCTCGTTGATTCCCCGGGCGTACATCTTCCCGAAGCCGAACTCGCTCCCCTGGGCGACGAAGCCGAGAGTGCTGTCCCGGTACTTCTCATAGAAATGCGTCTTGTTCTGGAGCCCCACCGTGGACGGCGTGCAGTCGATGACCACCGAGGCCTGGCGCAGCGCCTCGTGGTGTTCGTAGGCCGGCTCGATGCCGATCTCCCGAAAGCCCTTCTGGGCCGATTCGTCCACGGCCAGGCGCGCGCCCCGCTTCATGAGATTGGTGACCTTGGACCGGTCGGTGATCAGAGGCGTGCGCTTGTGAAAGGTCACCTCGTCGATCCCCAGCGGCTCTTTCATGTTGACGAGCAGCCCGATGAGAGGTTCACCCACCGTGCCGGTTCCGACCACGTGAACCACCTTCTTCCCAGCCATTCCCTCTCCTTCCCAAGCGGGGAGTAAAGCCGTGTGCTCCTATTCCGCGGCTCCTATCCCACGGGTTTTCAATATGTTCAAGCGAAAAATCTACCTTGGGCCGGTTAGCATGTCAAGAGATTTCCCCACGGACGGAGGCGCCGGCCGGAAGCCTTTCCCGTTTCCTTGACATCGCCGGAAAGCGTCCCTAGAATGGCCGGGCAAGTGACGGACACTCATTGCTTTGTCGTGAGAGGACGCTCCGTCTCCCACCCTCCGAGGTCTCGATGCAGGATCTTCCGCGCTCGGCCATGTCCGCCCGCGAGCTCCTTTCGGAGGAGCTCTGTGACATCCGCCTGGTCCTGGTGGCGGGAGAGGCGGGACTCGATCGACTCCTGACCCACCCCAGGATCCAGAAGGCGGGACTCGCCCTCACAGGCTCCCTGGACAACCTGCAGCGCGGCAGGGTCCAGATCCTGGGGCAATCGGAGATCTCCTTCCTGGAGCGCCTCCCGGAGACCGACCGGATTTCCCTGGTCCAGCGGCTCTTCGACAGGGACCTGACCTGCTTCGTTCTCACCCGGGGGCTGGCCTTCTCGCCTCTTTTCCTGCAGTTCGCGGCGGAACGTTCCATCCCGCTGTTCCAGACCGATTTTCCCACCGGCGTTGCGGTGGAGGCACTGAGCCGGTTCCTGGAGGAGCGCCTGGCCCCACGGCAGGTCCTTCACGGCGTCCTCATGGACCTCTATGGGCTGGGGATGCTCCTGCTGGGCGACAGCGGCGTGGGGAAGAGCGAATCGGCGCTGGATCTGGTGGTGCGCGGCCACCGGCTGGTCACCGACGACGTTGTGGAGATCGTCAGGAAGGGCAACGTTCTCACGGGCACGGGCCCGGGCATGACCCGGTTCCACATGGAGCTGCGGGGGCTGGGGATCATCAACATCAAGGACCTGTTCGGCGTGGCGGCCGTTCGTGAGGCCAAGGACATCGAACTCGTGGTCCGCCTGGAGCTGAGGGAGCCGGGAAAGAGCTACGAGCGGTTGGGACTGGACGAGCCCACCTTCTCCCTGCTGGGCCTCTCGCTTCCCTACATCGAGATGCCGGTGACCCCGGGGAAGAACATCTCGGTCCTCCTGGAGGTCGCGGCCCGGAACCAGCTCCTCAAACGGCGGGGTTACCACCCGGCCAAGGAGCTGGCCCGGCGGCTGGGCGAGGCCATTCAGAGGAGACGCCCATGAGCCCGCTGGAAACCGGAAGGGGAGGGCGCGGCTTGCATGAGATCGTCATCATCAGCGGGCTGTCCGGCTCCGGGAAGAGCGCCGCGACCCGCTGCTTCGAGGACATGGGCTTCTTCTGCGTGGACAACCTTCCGGCCCAGATCATCCCCGTGTTCGCCGAACTGTGCTCGAAGACCGACACGATCCGCCGGGCGGCGCTGGTGGTGGACGTGCGGGAGGGGGCCTTCCTCGAACACTTCCCCGAGGTCCTCCGTCATCTCCGGGAGGGGGACCACCCGGTGACCCTTCTCTTCCTGGAGGCCTCCGACGACGTCCTTATCCGCCGCTTTTCCGAGAGCCGCCGTCCCCATCCGCTGGCGGTGAGCGAGCCACTGGAGGCGGGCATCCGCCGCGAGAGGGAGGTCCTGGCCTCTCTGAGGTCCATGGCCGACATCCTGGTGGACACGAGCCGGTACAACGTCCATGACTTGAGGAAGTACATCCACGACAACTTCCAGGAGAAGGGGCCGGGGAGCGCCATGAACATCACCCTGGTGAGCTTCGGCTACAAGTACGGGATCCCCGATGAGTCGGACCTCCTCTTCGACACGCGCTTCATCCAGAACCCCTTCTTCGTGGACGGCCTGAAGCATCTCACGGGCCTGGATCGGCCCGTGGTGGAGTTCCTGCACGCCCAGGCCGAGTACATCGACTTCTTTGAGAAGCTGGGCGAACTGCTGTTGTTTCTCATCCCCCGGTATCACCGCGAGGGGAAGACCTACCTGACCATTTCGGTCGGATGCACTGGGGGCCGCCACCGTTCGGTGGCCATGGCCCAGGAGCTCAGCGAGCGACTGATGTCCCGGGGCTACTCCATCAAGACGAAACACCGGGACCTGGAGAAGGAATGACGACACAGGAGGACGGAAAGGGAAAGGACGCCCGGGAGTTCGGGGTCCTGGTGGTCGCCCACGGAGATCTGCCGGGAACGCTGGTGAAGGTGGTGGAGAAGATCCTGGGAACCCGGCTCATGGCGGAGGCCATCAGCGTGGGATGGGACGACGAGGTGGGCAGCTCCCGCCAGAAGATCGAGGAGGCGGTTAAACGGGCCAACCGGGGGCGGGGAGTGCTCATCCTGACCGACATGTTCGGCGGCACTCCCACCAACGTGACCCTCCCTTTCCTCAAAGCCGGGGACGTGGAGATCGTCACCGGGGTCAATCTGCCCATGCTGG
>Ga0315276_10004799_pt1 | contig 12439 bp, 14 predicted proteins | sample YL17G05_0_MG_FD_204542 | JGI IMG/M metagenome (GOLD analysis project Ga0315276, IMG submission 204542) | Sediment microbial communities from Yellowstone Lake, YNP, Wyoming, USA - YL17G05_0 | ecosystem: Environmental > Aquatic > Freshwater > Lake > Sediment | place: USA: Wyoming | collected... | reverse complement strand
CACCGTCAATGGCCGCTATGTGCCGCTGATGTAGCCGGCAGCGCGGTGGGGGCGCGAACTGTCGTTCGCCCCCCGACTACGATGAACCCCTCAATCGGACAAACCCCGGCGATCACGGGCACGGCGCGGGAGGCGGCGGGCACTCTTTGATGGGAGGCGTCGGACCCTGCATGCCCTCGCACTTCACAGTCACCTGAAACTCCGGTCCCGAGAAACCGGATCCACAGGTCGTCGTGACATACGATTTCCCGCTCGGGAGGTAAATGTGATCCCTTCCAACGATCCTGGGGGGCTCGAAGAAGATCGCCACATTACCCGGAGTCTTGTTCACCCACTGGATGGGTGTCGATTGACGCACCGCGATACTTTGCACGTCGCTGCCGCAGTCGTCTTGGAGACCGCACGGCGCCACCACGAAATACGTGACGGTGTCCGGGGGGGCGGGTTCGGGCCACGGCGGGGGTAACGGCGTGGGCGATGGGTTCCTGCACGAGCCTAGCGCCACCGCAAGAACGACGGCGATGAGCCCGATAACAAGAATCAAACTCGTTCTGGTCATACGACTCCTCCTTTCAAGAAGGCACTCGCGCTGGCGAGTTCAACTGTGACCACGAGGGGGTCTACTCGTTCTTAGCCCCCTCTTTGACAGCTTCACCGGCGGTTGCTTCGACCAGCTGTTGAAATCGAATGTCTTTCGTCAGATCTTCGAGCAACGGTTCAGCTTTGATCCAAGACAATCGATACTTGAGACGGACGGCGCTCGCGATATAGTGGAGCGCCCGCTCACGGTCCCCGAGACGTTCGTAGGTCTGCCCGATAATGAACATGATGTGCGGGTCTTCACTCCCAGTTGCCACAACCCGGTCGATGAGCGAGAGGGCGCGTGATCGATCTCCGACCATGGCGTAGCACCCGGCCGTGTACGCGAGAAGTTCCACGTTGTCCGGCGTCTTCTTGAGCGCTTCTTCCGCGAGAGCGATTGCGCGGCGAAACGCGGCGTCGGCATCCGGTTTCCTTCCCTCGACCCAATAGAGCGCCCCGGCCCAATCCTGCCATCTTTGGTAGTAGTCGCTGGCGGTCGAATCGCAATACTCCAGCGCAAACCGGAAGTACTTTTCCGACTCGGCGAAGTACCGCTCGAGATAGTAGAGTAGTCCAATGTTCCGGCAGGCAAGCCAGTCCGGTTCGACGGCGAACGAGCGCAGGTAGAACCCGCGCGCCTTCGCCCACTCATCCTTCTCTACAAAGATCGTACCGAGTTGGTTCAACGTCCATGCGTCGCTCGGCGCGAGGGCGAGGGCCTTTTCGAGCTGTTCGACGGCCTCGTCAGTGCGGCCTCTTTTGTGGAGGAACCAGCCGAGTTGAATGTGCGTTTGCCAGCAGTCGGGTGCGGCCGCAACGCTCGCCCGCTTCGCCGCCTCGGCTTCGTCCAGGCGATCCAGGCTCTTCAGGACATCGGCCATTTGCCAGTACGCCCTCATGTTCCTGGGTTCGACGGCAATGATCCTCCGGTATGCGGCAATCGACGCTTGGGGGTTCTCTACCTCTTTGGCCGCGGCAGCGGCTACGAAGTTCACATAGATGTTGTTCGAGTCGATCTCCAATGCTCGCCGGCAGAGCGCCCACGCGTTCTCACACTGGTCTTTTTCTTCTTTTTCAACGCACGTCCTCAGGAAGGCCAGCGCCAACGCGGCACGGGCGTCCGCAAAGAGCGAGTCCGCCCCAACCGCATTCCGGAGCGACTCCACGGCGCGACCGAGATTGTCTCCCGACCGGTAGTGCTGGAGATACCCTAGTCCGCGCAGATGATTCTCGAACGCGGTTGCTGTCGAAGTGAAGTCTGAGTCAAGACGGGTCCGGGCTTCGTCGGATAGGGAAAGCTCCAACAGCTCAGCAGCTCTGTCGACGATCCCCTTTTGGAGGACGGAGACGTCGGTTCCGAAGTCCACATGCGCGGATCCGATACGGCGAAGCGACTCCGCGTCCACAAGCTCGAGCGCCAGCCGGTAGCCGTCGCCGTACCGTTGGATGCTCCCTTTCAAGAGACGATTGACGCCGAACGCCTCCTTGGCCCGGCTCGGAGCGGGCACCGTTTCGCGGGTCACGTAGTCGGACGGCACGACCCACATCGACGGGTGAAGGGCGCTCATCCGTCCAAGCGCGCCGACGAGCCACTCCGACATCCCATCGGCCAGCTCGTCCGGCACGGACTCTCGCGCGAGGTTCTCGATGGGCAAAGCGGCGAGACGAACTTTGGTCGAATAGAGCTCGGGTTCCTGCGGTCCACGGTGAGCGATCCAGTATCCGAAAAGAGAGACCGCGACCCCGACGGCAATGACCGACAGGGCAAGGAACATCCTGCGCGGACGCGAGGGCGCGACGCTTCCCACACGCATCACGGTCCGCACGGTGCCTGAGCTCTGCCATCCCAGGCGCCGCCCCATTCCGATAAGGTCCTGGATCAACTCGCCGCATGACTGGTAACGCTCCGCGGGGTTTTTCCGGAGGCACTTCTGAACGATCGCTTCGAATTCTGCGGGAACCTCGGCCCTTTTCTTGCGGATCGGGGCGGGCTCCTCGTTGAGGATCTGGTACATCACGGCCGCCTCGATGTCGCCTTGAAACGGAAGCTCCCCCGTGAGCATTTCGTAAACCGAGACGCCGAGAGACCAAATATCCGAGCGGCCGTTGACTTCCTTGGCCTTCACCTGTTCGGGCGACATGTACGAGAGCGTCCCGGGGGTGAGTCCGGGGCGCGTCAGGCTCGAGCGGTCGGCGAGTTTGGCGAGTCCGAAGTCGACAATCTTGACAAAGCCCTCTTTGGTGATGATCAAATTCCCCGGTTTGACGTCCCGGTGGACGATCCCCTGCGCGTGGGCGCATCCCAAACCGTCGGCGACCGAGTACATGATCTCGAAGGTCTCGCGGATGGGAATGGGCCCCTCCTTGATCCGTTCCCGTAGCGACACCCCCTCATAGAAGGCCATGCTGATGAAGACCTGGCCTTCCGCGGTCTCGTCTATTTCGTGGATGCTGCAGATGTTCGGATGATCGAGGAGCGATGCGGCCTGGGCTTCGTGCAGGAAGCGTTTCTTCGCGGTTTCGTCGCGGGTCACATCCGGAGCGAGAAACTTGAGGGCCACGAGACGGCCGAGCTTGGTGTCGACGGCTTTGTAGACGACACCCATGCCGCCGCCGCCGATTTTTTCGACGATCTTGTAGTGGGAGACGTATCGTTCAGGCACGCGAGCCCCCTTGTGCCACTGCAAAGGAGAGCTTAGCACCGGTCGCCCCCGCTTGCAAGCCTGAGGGTTTGATTGTGCCGTCGCCGTGTGGTACGATCCCCGCGGGGGTGCTAGGTGGCCACAAATCGTGACCACTTTCCAAAACTGAAATATTCGCGTTCGACATCCGTTGATCCGTAAGGAGGACATCCCACCATGTTCAAAGCATATGTGGCCCGCGAACCCGGCGGGAAGCTCGAGCGTTTCGAATTCGACCCCGGTCCGCTGGGACCGGATCAGGTAGAGATCGACGTCGCCTACTGCGGAATTTGCTACTCCGATCTCTCGATGCTCAATAACGAGTGGCAGATGACAACCTACCCGTTCGTTCCGGGGCACGAAGCGACGGGGCGGGTTGCGGCGGTCGGGGCAAATGTGAAGCACCTCCGCGTCGGGCAGCCCGTGGGGCTCGGCTGGTTTGCCGGGAGCTGCATGACCTGCTCGCAGTGCCTGTCGGGGAACCACAACCTCTGCGCCTCCGGTGAAGGGACCATCGTGGGGCGCTACGGCGCCTTCGCGAACAAAGTGCGCTGCCAGGCCGTCTGGGCGATCCCGCTTCCCGAGGGGCTGGACCTCTCCAAAGCGGGCCCGCTTTTCTGCGGCGGGATCACGGTCTTCAACCCCATCGTCCAGTTCGGTGTCGCGCCGACGGACCGAGTGGGCGTGATCGGGATCGGCGGACTGGGGCACATGGCGATCCAGTTCCTGAACAAATGGGGCTGCGAGGTCGTGGCCTTCACGTCGAGCAAGGCGAAGAAGGATGAAGCACGGCGTATGGGCGCGCACAAGACCGTGGACTCGCGCGACGACGCCGAGCTCTCGAAGCTCGCCGGATCTCTGGACTTTCTCCTTTGCACGGCGAACGTCCCGCTGAACTGGGACGCGTATCTCGCGACCCTCAGGCCCAAGGGACGCATGCACGTGGTGGGCGCCGTCCCGGAGCCGATTCCGGTGAGCGTGTTCTCGCTCCTCATCGGGCAGAAGTCGATCTCGTCCTCGCCGGTCGGTGGCCCCGATGTGACCGCGAGGATGCTCGAGTTCTGCGTGCGACACGGCATCGCCCCGATCGTCGAGGAGTTTCCGATGTCCAAGGCCAACGAGGCGATGGCGCATCTCGCATCCGGCAAGGCCCGTTACCGCATCGTGCTGAAGAACGACTTCTGAGGTCGGATCGAACTCCGACGATGCGTTCTGGGGGATCTTTTCGGCGTCTCTCCGCTTCCGACGACAGGTCCGTGGCCAATCCGCTCCTCTTACCCCGCTGCTGCCGCAGACGGCAGACGGCAGCCTGCCGATCTACAAGACGACCGGATTCGCGTCGGTTGATCATTACTAATAACGCTTGACAATCATAACGGGCCGCGTTATTGTATCGACATGATCAGGTCTTTTCGCGACAAGGACACCGAAAGAGTCTTCAATCGCGTCCGCGTGCGAAAGTTCCACCAAGACGTGCAGCGGCTCGCCCAGAGGAAACTCGTTATGCTGGACGCCGCGGAAAATCTGATCGATTTGCGCTTCCCTCCGGGGAACCGTCTTAAAAAGCTGTCCGGAGATCGAAAGGGAGAACACAGCATCCGGATTAACGATCAGTGGCGAATCTGCTTCCGATGGCGCAATCCCGACGCCTACGACGTTGAACTCGCCGATTATCACTAGGAGTTTGAAATGGCAAAGAAGTTGTCCCCCACCCACCCGGGAGAAATTCTGCTCGAGGAATTTCTCAAGCCGCTGGGAATCAGCCAGTATCGCTTGGCGAAGGACATACACGTTCCCGCTCGGCGCATCAACGAAATAGTGCAGGGCAAGCGCTCGATCTCGGCGGATACCGCGCTGCGTCTCTCGCGGTATTTTGGGACGTCCGATCGCTTTTGGATAAACCTTCAAACTCGATATGATCTCGAAATTGAGAAGGATCGCCTCGGCCCGCGCTTGGTCGAAGAGGTCGAGGTTTATCGACGAGCCGTCTGAAAAAGAATTCTATCCCACCGCGGAGATCAACCGTCATGCCCATTGAAACCCCTCGGCTATCCAATCGAGCTTTGACCGGCCGGTTGGCTGTGATTTCGCTTTTCGCTCTAATGTTATTCGCCCCCCCGGCCGCTGCGCAGGAGCTCGAGCCGCGGGCCCTGGTCAATGCCCCGGTTGGCATGAACTTCCTGGTGGTGTCGGCGGGCTATTTGTCCGGGAACCTGCTGCTCGAGCCGTCGCTCCCTATCGAGGACGGGAAAGCGCGACTGGGAACGCTGGGCCTCGCCTATCTGCGGTCGATCGACTTTTTCGGGATGGCCGGCAGAGTCGGTCTCGCCATACCGTCCGCCACAGGCTCCTGGGAGGCGAACTTCGCCGGGAACGACACGAGCACCGCGCGCACGGGTTTCGGGGACCCGATTCTCAAACTCTACGTCAACTTCATCGGTTCCCCGGCGCTCACCATGAGCGAGTTCCGTTCCTATCGCCAGTCCACGGTGGTCGGGGCCTCGCTCGGGGTGACCGCGCCGCTCGGTCAGTACTTCCCCGAACGGCTCATCAACCTCGGCGCGAATCGCTGGTCGTTCGCGCCGCGCTTGGGCGCCTCGCAGGTCCTCGGCCGCTGGATGCTCGAGGGGTACGCGAGCGCGACCTTCTACACCACCAACAGCGACTTCTACGGGGGGCAGACGCTCGAGCAGGACCCGTTCTATGATGTTCAGGCTCACGCCATCTACGGGATACGCGGTGCGGACTTGTGGGTCGCGGGGTCCGTCGGCTACGGCTCGGGCGGTCGCTCCACGATCGAGGGCGTGCCCAAGAGCCGGATCGAGAACGTCCGCATCTCGGGGGTCCTCCGGCTGCCGCTCGCGCGCGGGCACGGATTGAAACTCGTGTACATCAACGGACTCAAGACCGCCCTCGGGTCGGATTTCGACACTTTTCAACTTGCCTACCAATACACCTGGGGCGGCAAGCGCTGATCTCACGGACGTCGCGAAAGTCGAATAGCCCTCATCGCTCTCGTGCGCCATCCCATGTACGGCGGCGGGCTTGTTCTGGCGCTTGGTTGGGCGCTGTTCGCGCGGAGTTGGCTCTTGACATGATTTGTGGTATGACTTATTATCATACCAGGAGGTCGGACATGGGAAGATCAAAAGTCGCGATATCAATCGACGAAGAATTGCTCCAGAAACTGGATCGACTCGTCAAGAAGGCGGTGTTCCGGAATCGAAGCCAGGCGATCCAGATCGCCGTGAAGGAGAAACTGGAGCGTGTCGATCAGAGTCGGCTTGCGCGCGAGTGCAGCAAACTCGACCCAAGATTTGAAAAGGCCTTGGCGGAGGAGGGGTTTTCGGAGGAGATGAAAACATGGCCGGAGTATTGAGGGGAGAGATTCGATGGGCCGATCTGAACCCGGTTCGAGGGAGCGAACAGGCGGGTCAGCGGCCGGTCTTGATATTGAGTCACGATGTGTTCAACGAGCGTTCCGGCACGGTGATCGCGGTCGCGATTACGAGTCAACCACAGAAAGCGGGTTTTCCTCTGACGCTCGAACTAGAGTCCAAGAACTTGCCAAAGCGATCATGGGTGAAAATCAGCCAGATCAGGACGTTGGCCGTTGAACGACTCGGGAAGCGCCTGGCGAAAGTGAAGCCGGAGGAGATCGCTCAGGTAGTAGAAGGGCTCAACGAGATTATCGGGCCTTAGTCTGCCGCAGTCCGTGGGACAATTTTCCTAAGGGGAAAACGTCTGCCGTATTGGCCTGCCCCGTTCGGCAACAGGGCACGGAGGTCGATGTATGAAGCGCCTTCTTTGTCTCGTCGTCCTCGTTTACGCACCACTGGTATTCGCGGGCTCCTCGAAATACGACATCAAGATACTGGGACTGGACTCGCCGGGAGCCCTTTACCGCCCGGAATACGAAGAACCCGCAAAACTCGTCGGGAGGACAATCGCCGGCGTTTTCGGACCGATATCCGAGGTGCGGGTCGAGTCGGAAGGAATCAACTTGATCGGTATCGAGAAGGACGCGAAGAAATTCGAGAACAGAATCCGGGATCGAATCGACCTCGCGAAATGTCTCGGACGTGACTCCGAAGTTGCCTGGCACAAAGCGCCGTGGGTGCGAGGCTACCTTCTGCTCGAGAACGGCAGGATTCTTCCGATAGACATACTGTTGAGCGGAATCGTCGTCGGTGAATTGCTGTTTTCGGAACAGGCCGGTGCGGCGAACGCGGATTCGCTGCGCCGCTGACCCCGCGCGTTAGGCGCGCGGACGGAGCGCCCCGGCCGGCGCACGGGCGAAAGGCGTGAACAGACGGATGATCTGGATTCGGCGGTGTTTGGCCGCGGCTCACCTCGTTGTCGGAGTCGTGTTGCTTCTCGGATTCGTGTCGTACGCGGTATTGGGGGTTCGCGGTCTTCCCCAGCTCTTGACGGCGGCCCCCGGGAAACATCTGCCCGGCACGATCCTGCTCGCTGTGGCGACGGTCCTGCTTCCCGAATTGGCGCTCGGAGTGGCGATGCTGGTGCTGGCGCGCTGGCTATGGTTAAGGGATCGACGGCTGCGCACGGCGCTGCTCGTGACGCATAGCGTCGTGGTCGTGATCGGCGCGCTCTTCATCAAGTGGGGCTTCGATGCTGTCGCCGCCGCGGAGCGCAGCGCAGCGCGGGGTGGCGGACTTCTAAGCCCGGCTGCTTTCTTCCCCTTTCTGATAGGTGTACCCCTGCTGGTTCTAGCCCTGTGCTCCATCGCGGCGGCCTTTTGGGCGATTCCGCGGCACCAGCCGCAGTCGAGGTGACGCCGAGGTATACTCGCAGCGATAGCGAGAACGGTGCGTCACCGAACTCGAACGGGGGGCCGGCGCCGTCGAGGAGAGCCCATGGGCTCCGAAGGAGTTGTTCGTTGAATACCGCCCATGCGGAAGAACTGGTGCAGCGGCTGCTCGCGGCGTTGGACGCTCGTGATCCGGAAGGCTTCGGGAGCTGCCTTGCCGAGGACGTCGAGTGGTATGACCCTGCCATGCCGGACCCTCCCGTGCGTGGACGAGCCGCGGCGATGGCGTTCCAGGAAGCCGTGATCCGCGCCTTTCCCGATTTCAGGTACGAGGTCCTCCCGCCGTTATGCGTTTCATCCGACGGAACCCGCTGCGCGATCAAGTGGAGGATCACCGGTTCGCACATTAGACCGCTGGAGCCGCTGGGTTACGCGCCGACGGGTCGCCGGCTGGAGATCGAAGGCGTGGACGTGATCGACATCGAGGGCGAGCACGTGAAGCGCATCCTGACGGCATTCGATCCGTTGCCTGGGGCGGAGCAGCTGTTGGGCATGCGCCTGCGACCGACTCCGGGTACCGCGCGGGCGTGGCTGGCGGTCCGAGTACAACGGACGTTGGCCTGGCTGGCGCGTTCCAAGAGATGATGACACCCAACCAGCCGCTGGAACCGCCCCCGTCCGTCACGGGCCGTGCGGGGCAAGGCCCGCGCCGGGGCTGCGGTCGCGGATCGGTGGCGAAGCGTTAGGCCTTTCCATGCGAATGGAAGAGAGGTTGCCAATGGAAGAAAGCAAGATCACAAAGTGGTTACTCGAAGCGATTCCGTATCCGGTGGTTTTCGCGGACCTGTCCCATACGATCCGCTACATGAATCGAAGAGCGAAGTTCGAGTATGAGGAGGTTCGTGGCCGCCGGAACCTGCTCGGCTCTTCTCTGCTCGACTGTCATAACGAGCAGTCCTGCCAGAAGATTCGCGAGATCGTAGGAAGGCTCGAACAGCATGGCGGGGAAGAGTTTCTCACGGTCACGAGCCGCAACCAGCGCGTATACATGACTCCCGTGCGAGACGAGGACGGGGCTCTTGTCGGCTACTTCGAGAGATACGAACTGAACCAGCAGAAGTAGACTTGGTCGCACACCACGATGCCAACGCTTGATCAGGAAGGCCAGACCATCGCCCTGAACTTGGAGGCATTTGGCTATGACTTTTGATCCGCGGATCCCCTACGATGACCTGCCGCTCCTGCCGCCAGGAGCGGATATCGAATCCATGGACCTATCCGGTCGCCATCGCGCCGGTTTCTGCCGGGGAGCCGGCGGGCACCGCCACGGGCTCACGCCCCCCGATTGCCTCGGTGCCGAGGCGCTGGCAGGCGACGGGGAGCCGCGCCCGGATTGGCAGACCGTTAAACCGGGGCATGCGGGAAGAGAAGATGCTCGGAAAACTCAACGATAAACGGGTGCGCCTGGCCGCGTTCCGCTGGCTTGAGGATCAGGTTGCTGTCCACGGCGATGTCCTTCCGCGTCCGCTTCTTCAGTATGGATTCGAGCTCGATGGCAGTCGCGTGCCGCTTATCTCGCAACAAGGCATTTTCAAACCCAAGGTGCTGGAGGAGATCCCGCTATCGATATCCACGACTGTACACGGGCCCTACGACGACCAGATGAGCTCTGACGGTCTGATGCTCTACCGCTACCGCGGTACCAATCCGGATCATCCCGAGAATGTGGGACTCCGAAAGGCGATGTCCCAAGGCACGCCGCTTATCTACTTCCACGGTGTTGTTCCCGGCAAATACATGGCGGTGTGGCCCGTGTTCATCGTCGGCGACAATCGAAAGGGCCTTGTCTTCAGTGTCGCTGTGGATGATCAGGCCTACGTCGATGCGTATGCGCGCGCCGAGTCCGATGGTCTCACCATCGGCGAGCCGAAGGACGTGGGAAGACGGTTGTACGTGACGACCATCGTTCGGCAGCGGCTTCATCAGCGCGGGTTCCGCGAACGGGTCCTGGAGGCGTACAATCAACAGTGCTCGCTCTGCCGGTTGCGACACTCTGAGCTGCTCGACGCCGCCCACATCATACCGGACGGGGAGCCCGGCGGAGAGCCTGTGGTGGAGAACGGCATCGCGCTGTGCAAGCTGCACCACGCGGCTTTCGATGGGTTTTTCTTGGGCATCCGGCCCGACTACATCATCCAGGTTCGCGGCGACATACTGGACGAGCGGGATGGTCCGATGTTGTTGCACGGGCTTCAGGGCCTGCACGGAAGCAAGATCCTGCTACCGCGCTCAGCCAAGCGCTGCCCCAGCCCAGGCCGGCTCGAGGTGAGGTACGACAGGTTTCTGGAGGCCGGCCGGCGATTGCCCTAGCTCGCCCCGCGCCTGACTTGCCTATGTAGCCGACGAGCCGTATGGTACAATCCGCGCAGGTATGCATGGAATGGGAGGTTGACCTTCGGCAGACTCCCAGCCCGTGAGTCCTATCAAGCATCTTCGCTCCCCTTCCCGTGACTCCCCGGCTGCCGAGAGTCTTTCGGTATCTCCCAATCGTTCGCTCGTGCGGCTTTGCCGATCAACCATACGGCCGTCCGAGGACCCGCTCTGCGCTACGCGTGCCGCCCCCGGGGGGCCGCATTGGAGGAGAAGACGCGCGCGCTTATGCGGAATCCTTCTAAGAAGTGGTTAGGCCGCTCGACGAGGACTGGGTTCATGTCACTGATTCGCATGGTTCGACGCAAGCGAAGAAAGGGGAATAGAATGTGGAGAGTTCTCTGCACTCTAGGACTGTTCCTGCTGATACTCGTTGGCTGTAAAGATGATTCCACTAGTCCTAAACCTACAGGCTGTCCAAGCGGAACGGTCAAGTGGATAAACGGTCATTGCTACGAGGCGGTTCTGTATCCAGGATTTTCATGGTATGACGCGAAGGCAGCATGTGAGGCTCGCGGTGGTTACTTGGCAACAATCACATCTGCGGAGGAAAACGCGTTTGTCTTCGGCTTGGTTAGCAGCATTAACGCTTTTTGGTACCTTGACATGTTTGGCAACGGCCTGGGTCCGTGGCTCGGTGGATATCAGGAGCCCGGTTCGCAGGAGCCGGATGGGGGATGGCGATGGGTCACCGATGAGCCTTTCAGCTATACGAACTGGGAGACCGATCAGCCGGACAATGTGCACGGCGCAGCCCTCGATCAGAATAGTCTTCGCTTCTTCAAGGCAGGCGGACTCATCGGCCCTCGTTGGGATGACAGCGAGGCGTACAACCCGGTTGAGCACCGTAAGGGGTACATCTGCGAATATGAGTGACGCGGCCTAACACAGCATGCAGCTGACGGATTGGAAGTGTCCGAAGCGCTCGCCATGCAGGGCGGCACGTTCGAGGAGAAATTCCTCGAGAACGGCGTCGCCAAGACCGAGGCTGGCCGCTTCGTGATGGTCCTGAGACGAGAAGCACGAGAGGACTGGCGAATCACGCGGCTGGTAACGCTCCCGGAGGTGGTTGCCGCGAAGCAGGGGAAGCTGTCGCGCTACGGCGTCACGGCACTTGCGGGGCAAGGCCCGCGCCGGTCAGAGCAAAGGACAGACATGGAAACTGGATCGTGGATCGATGTGGGTGCCGCCGATGAACTTTCCCAAAAACCCGTCCAGCAGGTGTTGCTCGGGCGCACCAGGATTGCGTTGACCTGCAAGGACGGTGAGTTCGGCGCGATATCCGGCGCCTGCAATCATGTCGGAGGGCCCCTCGGGGAAGGCAAGCTCGGCGGCGATTACGTCGTGTGTCCCTGGCACTACTGGAAGTTCCACTGCCGGACGGGCCAGGGCGAGCCGGGATACGAAGGGGACCGCGTGCCGGCCTACGATGTCCGCGTCGAGAACGGCCGCGTTCTCGTTCGGAGCGTCGCGAGCTCGAAGCGTGGCCGGCTGCCCCACGAGCCTCATCCGCTCTCCCGAGCCACGCGCCGGGAGACGGGACCGATCCGCGTCCTGGGGATCTCGACCACCGCGATGACCGCGACGCATCCGCGATACAGCACATCCGACGATCTGCTGGAGCACTCGCTGAAGGCCGCCGCCGATATCCTCGAATGCGAGACGCGGCTGCTGCGCATCAGGGATCTCAACTTTCGCTCGTGCGAAGGCTTCTACTCCAAGTCCGCGCGGGCCTGCACCTGGCCCTGCTCGATCACACAGATGGGCCCCGGCGATGAAATGGAAAAGGTGTACGAGGGCGTGGTGCATTGGGCCGATGTGATCATCGTGGCCACCCCTATTCGCTGGGGAGCCGCGAGCAGTCTCTACTACAAAATGGTGGAACGGATGAACTGCATCCAGAACCAGGACACCATCGCGAACCAGCACCTTCTGCACAACAAGGTCGCCGCGTTCATCATTACCGGTGGACAGG
>Ga0315276_10004796_pt1 | contig 12444 bp, 10 predicted proteins | sample YL17G05_0_MG_FD_204542 | JGI IMG/M metagenome (GOLD analysis project Ga0315276, IMG submission 204542) | Sediment microbial communities from Yellowstone Lake, YNP, Wyoming, USA - YL17G05_0 | ecosystem: Environmental > Aquatic > Freshwater > Lake > Sediment | place: USA: Wyoming | collected... | reverse complement strand
ACCGCATCGAGGGCAACCGCGCCTTCGCGAACAAGCTCTGGAACGCCACCCGCTTCGCGGTCATGAACCTGGAGGGAGCGCCCGACCCGGCCCGCGCCGCCGAGCTGGCCCGAACCCCGGCCGACCGCTGGCTCCTGGCCCGCCTTGCACGAGCGGTGAACGGCACGGTGGACGCCCTCGAGGCCTTCCGCTTCGACGAGGCGGCCAGCACCGTCTACCGCTTCTGCTGGAACGACCTCTGCGACTGGTACATCGAGCTCTCCAAGGAGGCGCTCTACGGGGAGGACGCGGAGACGAAGGCCGGCGCCCAGGCCGTGCTGGCTCACGCGCTCGACACGGCCCTGCGGCTCCTCCACCCCGTGATGCCCTTCGTCACCGAGGAGCTCTGGCAGACGCTGAAGGAGCGCATCGGAGCCCAGGGCTGGCCTCCGTCGATCCTGGAGGCCCGCTACCCGGAGCCGCGGCCCATCGACGAGAGCGCCGAGCGCAGCTTCGGCCCGGTGCTGGGCGTCATCGAGGCCATCCGCAACGTTCGTGGCGAGATGAGCGTCCCGTGGAAGACGGTCTTCCACGGGGTCGAGGTCGGAGGCCTGTCGAAGGAGGGGGAGGCAACCCTGCGGGCCGAGCAGGGGCGGGTGGAGCGGCTCGGAAACGTGGAGGGACTCGTGCTCCACGAGGCCGGCCGCCCGGCTGGACGACGCCCTCAGTGCGCGGTCGCGGTGGGCGACGGCTTCGAGGTGCTCATCCCGCTGGCGGGCGCCGTCGACATGGCGGCCGAGACGGCCCGCGTCGACAAGGAGATCGCCAGGCTCGCCGCGGAGCTGGACGGGGTGGCGAAGCGGCTGGCGAACCCCAGCTTCGTCGAGCGCGCGCCGGCCGAGGTGGTCGAGGAGGCGCAGGCCCGCGTCCTCGAACTGGGCGAGAAGCGAAGCAAGCTCGAGGCCCACCTGGCGTTGCTCGCCGGTGCGCCGGGGACCGCGCCGCCGCCGGCTGCAGGGAGGAACTAGTGGCCGAGCTCAGCGGAGCCGTCGAGCGGCTCATCGACCTCGCGCTCGAGGAGGACCTCTCGCTCGGCGATGCCACCAGCGAGGCCACCATCCCGGCGTCGGCCCGGGGGCGCGGCACCTTCCTCGCCAAGGAACGCCTGGTGCTCGCGGGGACTGCGGTGGCCGCCCGCGTCTTCGAGAGGCTCGGCGCCGGCTGCCGGTTCGACCGCGCCGACGGGGACCGCGTCCGGAAGGGCGAGGTGTTCGGCGAGGCGACCGGACCCATGCGGGCGCTGCTCGCTGCCGAGCGCTCCGCCCTCAACTTCCTCCAGCGCCTCTCCGGCATCGCCACGGGGACGAGGGAGGCGGTCGACGCGCTCTCGGCGGCGGGCGGCCGGACGCGCCTGCTCGACACCCGGAAGACCACGCCGGGGTGGCGGCGCCTGGAGAAGGAGGCGGTTCGCGCCGGCGGAGGGGTGAACCACCGCTTCTCGCTGGGCGACGGGATCCTCGTCAAGGACAACCACGTCGCCGCCTGCGGCGGGGTGGGGGAGGCGGTCCGTCGCGCCCGCTCCCGGGGCAACGCGATGCTCCGCGTCGAGGTCGAGGTCGTGGACCTGGCAGGCCTGGCCGAGGCCATCTCGGCCGGCGCCGACATCGTGCTCCTCGACAACATGGACGACTCGACCATGGCCGAGGCGGTGCGCCAGTCGGCCGGACGGGTCCTCCTCGAGGCCAGCGGGAACATGACGCTGGAACGGCTGCCCCGGGCGGCCGCCACCGGGGTCGATTTCGTCTCCATGGGCGCCCTCACACACAGCGCGAAGGCCGCCGACATCTCCTTCGAGATCGAGCCGGCCGGGGGAACCCGCCCGGCGGTTTGACAGCCCCGGTGGCGAACCCGACAATCCGCGGATGGCCGAGGTCGCACCGGGGAGCGAGGAGCTGGTCCTCGCGTTCCTCGCCGAGGCGGCGGACGACTTCGTTTCCGGCGAGGCCATCAGCGGAAAGCTCGGGCTCTCCCGGGCCGCGGTCTGGAAGCACGTCGACGCGCTCCGGGGACAGGGCTACCGCATCGATGCCCTGCCAGCCCGCGGCTACCGGCTGGTGGCCATCCCTGATCGGCTGGGGGCGCTCGAGGTCGGACCGCTCCTCAACACGCACGACCTGGGACAGAGACTCCACTGGAGCGACGAGTTGCCGTCCACGAACGACCGGGCCAGGGAACTGGCCGAGGACGGCGCCGTTCACGGCGAGGTCGTCATCGCCGAGAGCCAGACCGCGGGGCGAGGCCGCCGCGGTCGAACCTGGTCGTCGCCGGCCGGGCGAAACCTCTACCTGTCGGTCATCCTCCGCCCGCAACTGCCGCCACAGCGCGCCCCCGAGCTGACGATGGTGGCCTCGCTGGCGGCCTGCGACGCCTGCCGGCAGGCCGGCGTGGAGGCCAGCATCAAGTGGCCGAACGACGTGCTGGTGGGCGATCGCAAGGTGGCGGGCATCCTCACCGAGCTGTCGGCTGAGCCCGACGCCGTGCACTGGGTGATCCTGGGCATCGGCGTGAACCTGAACTCCGCCGCCGCCGACTTCCCGGAGGACCTTCGCGTCGTGGCCTCCAGCCTTGCCATCGAGCGCGGGCAGCAGGTGCCGCGGGCCCTCTTCACGGCGGCGCTGCTCTCGACCCTGGAGCAGTGGCTCGACCTCCACGCCGCCGACGGTTTCGGGCCGATCCGGGAGGCCTGGCGCGCGCGCTCTTGCACGCTGGGGCGCGAGGTCCGGGTCGATGCAGACGGCGGCGAGATCGCCGGGGTGGCCGAGGACATCGACGAGTCTGGCGCCCTGCTCGTGCGCACCGCCAGCGGCCTCTTGCGCTTCGTGGCCGGCGACGTCCGCCTCGCTCGTCGCGTTGACCCGGCAGGGACCTGAGGCTACCCTCCCGCCGTGCTTCTCGCCATCGACGTCGGCAACACCAACACGGTCCTCGGAGCCTTCGACGGGACGGCGCTTCGCCAGCAGTGGCGGGTCGAAACCTCCCGGAGTCGCACGTGCGACGAGTGGGGCATCCTGGTCCGCCAGCTCTTCGCCGCCGTCGGCCTCGATCCGGGCCAGGTGAAGTCCATCGCCATCTCCAGCGTCGTTCCGCCGCTCGTCTTCGCGCTCGAGCAGATGGCCCAGCGCTACTTCGGCGTGAAGCCGCTCTTCGTTGGACCCGGGGTGAAGACGGGCCTCCCCATCCTCTACGACAACCCGCACGAGGTGGGGGCCGACCGCGTGGTGAACGCCGTGGCCGCCTTCCACCGCTGGAAGCGAGGTCTCATCGTCGTGGACTTCGGCACCGCCACCACCTTCGACGCCGTGTCGCCCCGCGGCGAGTACCTGGGCGGCGCCATCGCGCCCGGCATCGCCATCTCCATGGAGGCACTCTTCCGCCACGCCTCCAAGCTGCCCAGGGTCGAGTTCGCCCGCCCCCCCCACGTGGTGGGGAAGAACACCGTGGCCAGCATGCAGAGCGGGCTGGTCTTCGGCTACGTGGGGCTGGTCGACGGGATCTGCGAGCGAATGCAGGCCGAGCTGCCCTTTCCGGCGCTGGTCGTCGCCACCGGAGGGCTGGCGCCGCTCCTGGCCGGTCTCTCGAAGGCCATCGCCGAGGTGGACGAGCACCTGACGCTCGACGGCCTCCGGCTCATCCACGAGATGAACGCGTGACCGGCTCCACGCCGAGCTCCACAGGACGGGTCCTTCCCCCGGAGGCGGCCGCCGCGCTCGAGGATGGGCTGCGCCGCTTTCGAGAGGGGGATCCGGAGGGAGCACACGAGAAGTTCGGGCAGGCCCACCGCCGGGCCCCGTCCGACCCGCGCATCCAGTCGTGGTACGGGCTGACGCTGGTGCTCGTCGAGAAGAACTCCATCCTCGGCATGGTCCTCGTCGACGAGGCGGTGCGCAGCCCCCGCCCCGACCCCGAGCTGGTCATCAACCAGTCCCGGGTCGCCATGTCGATGGGGCAGCGGATCCGGGCGGTGCGGGCCCTGGAGCGCGGGCTGGCGCTGTACCCCGGCCAGCCGGAACTCGTCGCCGCCCGGGAAGCGCTGGGGCGCCGCCACGGTCCGGTGCTCCCCTTCCTCTCGCGGCGCAACTGGATGAACCGCCTGCTCGGGCGCATTAACCACAGGTGGAGGTCGCGTCGAGCGGCCCGAGGGGACTCCTCGCCGCCCGACGGGGAGGGCTGACCGATGTCCGCCTGCCCGCTCTCCCTGGAGGCGCTCGCCCCGGCCCTCCACAGGCACGTCGACGAGAAGTCCCCGGTGGTGATCCGCATGATGGGCGCGAAGGGGCTGGTTCCCGCGGTCGCCCCGGGCGACCTCGCGACGCTGCTCTATTTTCTGTCCTTCGACCCGGACACTGGCGTGAGCGAGACCGCGGTGAAGACCGCTGCCGGACTTCCCGAGAGGGTCTGGTCGGCCGCGCTGCGCTCGGAGGGGCTCGATGCCCCGGTGCTCGACTGGCTTGCCGATCGGATGGAGTCGGCGACCTCGGCGCTGCAGGCCATCCTCCTCAACCCGGCCACCTCCGACGAGACGGTGGCGCGGCTGGCCCCCAAGGTTCCGGCGGCGCTGGTCGAGATCATCCGTCAGAACGAGCTGCGACTCCTCCGCCACGACGACATCGTGCGCGGCCTCTGCCGCAACCCGAACGCACCCGCCTCCACCATCGACGGCGCCTGCGACTTCTGTGTCCGCAACGGGCTCATCCTCCTCGACGTGCCGCAGCTCGTCGAGGCGCACCGGCGCATCCACGGCACCGACCCCTCGGCCCGGCCCCCCGAGGACTCGGCCGCGGCGCTCATGGCCGAATACCGGGCCGAGCTGGCCCACGAGACCGACGAGAAGAACGAGAAGGGATCGATGCCGCCGCCCACGGCGGAGCAGGAGGCGAAGCGGGTCAACATGGCCAAGCGGGTGCTCCAGATGTCGGTGGCCGAGAAGATCAAGCTGGCCACGCTGGGCAACCGGGAGGCCCGCACGCTGCTGCTCCGCGATTCCAACCGGCTGGTGAGCCTGGCCGCGGCACAGAGCCCCCGCATCACCGACGGAGAGATCCTCGGACTCGCGAACTCCAAGACCTCGAGCGCCGAGGTGCTCCGCTACATCTACGAGCGCCGCGACTACCTCAAGCTCTACGCACTGCGCACGGCGCTGGTCCGCAACCCCAAGGTGCCCCTGCCCACCGCGCTCAGGTTCCTTCCCACGCTCCAGGAGAAGGACATCAAGGATCTCTCCCGGGATCGCAACGTGCCGGCCACCGTGCAGGCCCAGGCCAAGGCCTGGCTCCTGAAGCGGGAGCAGGCCAGCAAGGGCCCGGCGAGCGGGAAGCACTAGGCCGACGGACCAGGCCGACGGACGGCGGATGAGGCGGGCGGAATGAAGATGGGGCGGGCGATCTGGCTCTCCGCCGCGACCATGACGTCGCGGCTCCTGGGCCTCGTCCGCGACCAGCTCTTCGCGGCGCTGGTGGGCGCCAACCGCTGGTCCGACGCCTTCGTGGTCGCCTTCCGCATCCCGAATCTCCTCCGGGATCTCTTCGCCGAGGGGGCGCTGTCGTCGGCCTTCCTGCCCACCTTCGCCGAGGCCCATGCGAAGCGCGGCAAGGAGGAGGCCTACCGGCTGGCCAACGCGCTCGTCGGGGTGGTGCTGGTCGTGGTGGGTGCCGTCGTGATCGCCGGTCTTCTGGCCGCACCGGCCATCGTGCGGCTGCTCGCGCCGGGCTTCGGGCCCGAGGAGGCGGAGTTCGCCGCCTTCCTCACCCGGATCATGATGCCGTTCCTGCTGCTCGTCTCGCTCTCCGCGGTGGCCATGGGGATGCTGAACGCGCAGTCGCGCTTCACGGCGCCCGCGCTCGCCCCGGCGCTGTTCAACGTCGGGGCCATCGCGGTGGGCGCCTGGCTCTGGGCCACGGGGAAGGGGCCCCGCGCCGCAGCGGTGGGCTGGTCGGTGGGGACGCTGCTGGGTGGGGGGATGCAACTTGCCGCCCAGTGGCCCAGCCTGCGCGCGCTCGGCTTCCGCCTGCGGCCCCGATTCGGCGCTGCGGCGCTCGCCGACCCGGGAATCCGGCGCATCGGCCGGCTCATGGGGGGCGCGGTGATCGGGCTCTCGGCCACCCAGGTGAACATCCTCGTGAACACCATCTTCGCCTCGCACGAGGTCGGGGCGAACACCTGGCTCCAGATGGCATTCCGGCTCATGCAGTTGCCGCTGGGGGTCTTCGGCGTGGCCATCGCCACGGTGGCCGGCGCCGGCGTGGCGCAGCGGGTGGCGGCCGGGGACATGGACGGGGTCCGGGACACGTTGGGGTCGGCCATGCGCCTGGTGGCCTTCCTGAACGTGCCCGCTGCGGTGGGACTCATCGTGCTCGCCCACCCCATCATCTCGCTCGTCTACGAGCACGGGCGCTTCGGCGCCGCCGACGCCTCGGCCACCGCCGAGGCCCTGGTGTTCTACGCCGTCGGACTCTACGGGTACTCGGCGGTGAAGGTGTTCGCGCCGGCTTTCTACGCGCTCGACGAGGTCCGGGTCCCGGTGGTCGGGAGCATCGTGGGAATGGCCTCCAACGTGATCCTCGTCCTTGCGCTCCACCCGGTGCTGGGCTTCCGCGGGATCGCGCTCGGCACCGCGCTCGCGGCCACCGCCAACTTCGCGGTGCTGGCCGTGGCCTGGAAGTGGCGCCACGGGGGGTTGGGCGCCGCCGGGATCTACCGGCAGCTGGCGCGGACGCTTGCCGCCGCCGCGGTGATGATCGGCGCGATCCTGGCGACGAAGTGGGCGCTGATGCCCTGGCTGCCGGTGAGCGGCCTGGCCCGCCAGGCGCTGCTGGCGCTCGTCCCCATCGCCGCGGGGGCTACGGCCTACTTCCTGGCCGCAGGCGCCCTTGGCGTGAAGGAGCTGGGCGAGGTGGCCTCAGCGCTCCGGCGTGGCCGGCGGGGCGGTGCCGTCGCCCGGTGACCGCTCCTCGAGCACCTGGATCACCATCGCCAGCGCCTTGCGGGTCTTCTCGCGGACCTTCTCGTCGCTCTTGATCTTCTGGTAGGCGTGGAGCACCCGGTCCTCGTGCTGCGCGACCTGCGCCTCCGACTCCTCGAGCCGCTGGGCCAGCACGGCCGCGCGTGCCTCCGCCTCGGCGCGGAAGGCCGTCGCCGCGGCCCGGAAGCCCTCGGCCTCGGTGCGGAAGTTGGTTGCCTCGGCCCGCAGGCCCTCCACCTCGCCGCGCAGGTGGACGACCTCGGCGCGCAGGTTGACCCCCTCGGCGCGAAGGCTCTCGGCCTCCGACTGGAGCGTATCGACCTCGGCGCGCAGGGTCTCTGCTTCGGCCCGGGCGGCGTCGGCCTCGGCGCGGGACTCCTCGAGGGTGCGCTCCAGGCCGTCGGCCCGGTCGACCGCCTCGATTGCCTCCGCCCCGCGGGCGGAGGCTGCCTTCTCCGACTCCTCCAGATGGGGGCGCAGAGCGCCCAGTTCCCGCTCGAGTTCCGAGGACCGATCCCGGGAAAGCCGGAGTGCCTCGCGGTCGGTGTCGAGGCTGCTCGCCAGCGCCCGGACCGATTCCTCGACGGACTCGAGACGGGATCGGGTCGAGGCGAGCTCCGCGTTCCGGGCGCCGACCTCGTTTTCCCACCCAGCGGACGCGCTCCGGAGTCGGTCCACCTCCTCACGCAGCGCCCGGGCCTCCTCCTGCAGCGCGCGGGCCTCCTCCTGCGAGGCCTGAAGCGCGGCCGCGGCGGCCGCGGTGGCCGTGGCGATCGCGGCGGACTCGTCGGTGACGTCGATGGCGGGGAGGACCTCGACGTCCTCGAGCAGAAGGGAAGTCTCCTCGTGCGCCGCCACGGGCTCGACGGTCGGTTCGACCAGCCGGACGGGCCGGGGTGGGCGGGGCGGAGCGAGCGGCGCGATCCGGGCCGGGGCCGAAGCCTCCGCGGCGAGCGAGGCCAGCGCCTCGGCCATCTCCCGGTCGAGGTCGAGGATGGCCGGAGACTCGTCGGCATCCGGCAACAGCGTGAGCGGGGGCTCGGACACCGGCGCACCTGGAGCGCGCGTGCTGGGCTCGTCGCCTCCGCCGCCGCCCGAGATGCTGTCGAACGCGTCGTCGAGCATCTTCAGATCCGCGTCCTCCTCGTTCGCCGTCGCGCCGCCGGCGACTCCGTCCAGCTCCACGTCGGCAAGGGTGATCAGGTCCTCCTCGTCGGACGCGGGCGCCGCCGGCATCCCGACGAGCGCTCCGACCCGCTCCACCAGGGTGGCCGGCAGGAAGGGCTTGATGAGGTAGTCCTCGGCGCGGGTCTTCAGCTTGCGGTGCTGCTCGAAGGTCTCGGGGGTTGCCTCGGAGCTGGTGATGACGAGCGGGATGGCCTTCAGCGCGTCGTCCTTCTTGAGCCGGTTGCACCAGGAGTAACCGGAGAGGCCGGGCAGCTCGACGCAGAGCACCACGCAGTCCGGACGAAGAGCCCGGGCAAGTTCCACGCCCTCCTTCCCATCGGAGCTGGTGCGCACGCCGAAGCCCCTCGACTCGAGGGCCGCGGACATGTCGCCCGCGAACTTGGGATCGCTCTCGATGAGCAGGACGGTCTTGGACATGCCGGGATCCTACGGCCGCCCCGAACGGGCTGTCAAAGACCCGCCGGTGAGGCGCTATCGCTCTGCGGACTGCGCCGTCTCGACCAACCGGACGAGGTCGGCCTCGTCGAGGTCGGACACGAGGGAGTAAACGATCTCGTTGCTGCGCCACACCGCCACGTTGTAGCCGCGCATGTTCATGACCCAGATCGTCGCCGGCCCGGCGCTCACCCGATGCCCCTCCTCGGCGACGCGCCGCTGGGGGTCGTCGATGATGAAGAGCCCGAGCGGCCCGCGCGGCGTTTCATAGCGCATGTAGGCGGCCGGCCAGTTGCGAATCTGGGCGAGCCGGGCGCCCACGAGCTTCACCCCGTCCCCGCGGAACGCCGGCGGCTTCGGATTGAAGTCGAGCTTGCTCGCGAGCATCGAGGGGATGAGTTCGGGCGCGATGGACGCGGTGGTCAGCTCCAGCGGCAGGTCGCGGGCGTGCTTGCGCACCGCCTCCTCGACGAGGGGGTCGGTGGCCCGGTGGCCCGCGAAGACCACCAGGACTCCGGCGACGCAGGCGGCCAGGGCCGCGACCGGGAGGGGAGAGAGCACGCGCCGCCACCAAACGGCCGGACGGGCCTCCTCCGCGTCGAGGGCGGCGGAGATGCGCCGGCGCAGCGAGTCGGGGGCGGTGGCCTGCGGCGATCCGGGGGCGAAGGCCTCGCGCAGCCGGGCGCGCAGCGCCGACCGGAAGGCCATGGCGGTCGCGGCGCCGTCGCGGCACGGGGCGCAGACCGAGAGGTGGGTCTCGATGGTGGCGCGGTCGTCCTCCTCGAACTCGCCGTCGAGGTACGGCTCGAGGAGCCGGTCCAGGTCGCGGCAATCGAAGGTCGTGGTGTGGGGCGCGCCCTGCGTCATGTCCGGTGTCCGGTGCTACGAGATTCCGCGCCTTCGTTTCCAGTCATCGAGGTCGATGCTGGGGCTGCGGATGCTCACATCCTCCCTGCCCGCGTGCAACACGCCCGATGCGGTCGCGTATTCCGCGAGTTGCTTCTGGAGCAGGCGCCGTCCCCGGAAGAGCCGGCTCATCACGGTTCCCACCGGCACGTCCAGGATGTCGGCGATCTCCTTGTAGGAGAAGTCCTGGAGGTCGGCGAGGATCACGGTCAGGCGGAAATCGATGGGAACGGCGTCGATGGCTCGCAGCACGTCGTCGGAGAGGAGCCGCTCGAAGAACGCCCGTTCCGGATTCTCGGCGACGTCGGCGGCGTCTCGCGACACCAGCCGGTCCTGCACCGAGTCCCGCTCGTCCTCGACGATGTTGCGTTCCTTGGTCGTGCGCCGGTAGCGGTTGATGAAGGCGTTGGTGAGGATCTTGTAGAGCCAGGCCTTGATGTTGGTGCCGCGCTCGAACTTGTCGAAGAAGCGGAAAGCCCGGAGCACCGCATCCTGGACCAGGTCCTCGGCGTCGCGGGGGTTCTTGGTGAGGCGGAGAGCGGCGGCGTATAGGCCGTCGAGATGCGGAAGGGCCAGCGCCTCGAATTCGCGGCGGCTCCCCTCTGTGGCGCGATTGAGCGACAAGTCCGTGGCCTCCTTCGGCGGGGCGTCGACACCCCCACGCATCGTCACGCTTCCCTGTTAACGGCCGGGGCGAAACGGATCTTCCGGACTCGTAGCCCCAAATGGGTTCCAGATGGTATGAAATCGCGCAAGTCCGCCATGTATCGACTCTTCTTCGCCGATGAAAAGGGGGCCGTCTACGACCACCCCTGGTTGCTCGCCGCCGCCCGCTCGGGCGGCGACGTGGTTCGCCCGACCGGTCGACCTCTCCCCTTGCCAGAGGGGGCTACCCTCTGCGTGCTCCCCGGCCGGCGGCCCGTGGGGTTTGACCCCGATACCGGGGAGCAGGTCGTCCTCAAGGAGGCGCGTGTCGGCCGGCGCACCGTCGCCCCGGTGGCCGTCGGCGCCACCATGCCGCCGGGTTACACCCGTACGCTCCTGCCGGCGGCTGCGCGCCCTCCTCTCGGAACGGCCGGGGCTCCCATCCTTCCCCAGTGGGCCTACACCGCGGCGGCCTTCTCGCCGGAGGGCCCCGTGGCCTGGGCGCTTCACACCGACCGGCGCGGCCACTGGGACCCGTCTCGCCATTCCACGAACGATCTGCCCGGCCTCGTGGAGGCGCGGCTCGCCCGGGCCGACAACCCGGTCTACCGCCAGCTGGCGCGGTGTGCCCTGCAGTGGAACTGCTTCACGGCGCAGAACACCTTCTACGGTCACGACGAGGGGGCCATCCCGGCCTCGGCAGCCTGCAACGCCCGCTGCGTGGGCTGCCTGTCGGAGACGGCCGAGGGCATGCCGCCCTCGAGCCACGATCGCATCCTGCGCGCGCCCACCGCCGAGGAGATGGCCGAGGTCGGAGCCGAGCACCTCGAGACCGCCGCCGGACGCACCATGGTGAGCTTCGGGCAGGGCTGCGAGGGAGAGCCGTTGCTCCGCTGGAAGGAGATCGCCCAGGCCATCCGGCTGATGCGCGGGCGCACCCTTCGGGGATCGATCAACATGAACACCAACGGCTCGATGCCGGAGGCGCTCTCGGCGCTCGCCGAGGCCGGGCTCGACGCGGTCCGCATCTCCCTCAACGCGGCCTCCCCGGATCTCTACTCGGCCTATTATCGGCCGGTGAACTACGCCCCCGAGGACGTCGAGGCCTCCATGCGGACGGCCAAGGAGAAGGGGCTCTACCTGGCGCTCAACCTGCTCGTCTTCCCGGGTGTCACCGACCGTGAAGACGAGGTCGAGCGGCTCTCGGCGCTGGTGCGGCGGGTGGAGGCCGACCAGGTCCAGACCCGGTCCCTCGCCATGGACCCGGACGTCTACTGGGAGATCGCGCGGGACCGCGGCGGGCGGGGGCCGGCGCTGGGCGTGCCGGCGCTGATCCGCGCGCTGCGGAAGGCCCGCCCGGGGCTGGTCATCGGCAACTTCGCCCGCGGGCTGGGCGAGAGGGGGAGGGCGGCTTGATTCAGGCGTCGCTGGAGCTTCGCAAGGACCTGGCTCGCCACCTGCGCGCCGGCCACCCCTGGGTCTTCCGCAAGGCCATCGAGAAGGCGCCCAGGGGGCTCCCGGCCGGCGCCATCGTCGACGTCGTCGAGGACGGGCGCTTCGTGGCCCGCGGCTTCCACGACCCCCACTCCGCCATCTCGGTGCGCATCCTCACCCGCGAGCCGGCCGAGGTGATCGACGAGACCTTCTGGCGAAACCGCATCCGCCGGGCGCTCGCGCTCCGGGAAGATCTGGTGAGAGGCACCACCGGCTACCGGCTCGTTCACGGCGAGAACGACGGGCTCCCCGGAGTGATCGCCGACCGCTATGGCGACTTCGCCGTGCTGAAGCTCTACTCGGCGGGGCTGACCCCGCACCGGGCCCACATCGTGGAGGCGCTGCGCCAGGAGGCGAAGGGGCTGGCCGGCGTCTTCGGGCGGGACGAGATCCCCCGCGACGAGGAGAGCGACGAGGCCGCGCCGCAGGGGCGGGTGCTCTGGGGCGCCGAGCCGCCCGAGCGGATCGAGATCGACGAGCACGGGATGAAGCTGCTCGTGGACGTGCGGCGCGGGCAGAAGACCGGCATGTTCCTCGACCAGAGGGAGAATCGAAGGCTGGTGCGCGACCTCTCGGCGGGGCGCGGCGACGCCCTCAACCTCTTCGGCTACACCGGGGGGTTCTCGGTGGCGGCCGCCCTGGGGGGCGCGCGGCACGTGGTGACCATCGACGTCGACCGCGACGCCATCGTGCTGGCGCGGGAGAACTTCCGGGTGAACGGCCTCGACCCGGCCGACCACGCCTTCGCCTCCGAGGACGCCTTCGAGATCCTGAAGCGC
>Ga0315276_10004794_pt1 | contig 12445 bp, 11 predicted proteins | sample YL17G05_0_MG_FD_204542 | JGI IMG/M metagenome (GOLD analysis project Ga0315276, IMG submission 204542) | Sediment microbial communities from Yellowstone Lake, YNP, Wyoming, USA - YL17G05_0 | ecosystem: Environmental > Aquatic > Freshwater > Lake > Sediment | place: USA: Wyoming | collected... | reverse complement strand
AGACCCACTACGCGCTGGGGAACGTCCTGGCCGCGCAAGGGGACGCGGCTGCTGCCGAAGCCGAGCTTCGCGCGGCGGTCGCGGGCGATCCGAAGATGGCCGAGGGTTGGAACAAGCTCGGCATCGTGCTCCAAAAAGCAAATCGTCGCCCTGAAGCGCTCTCCGCATACTCCCGTGCGCTCGAAGCGTCACCCGACGACGCCGACGCCCTCTTCAATCGCGCCAAGCTCGAGCTTCAGGACAACGATCTACCCGGCGCCCGGCGCGACGTCGATCGCCTGCTCACCGCGCACAAGGACTACTCCGCGGGGAGCTTCCTCGATGCCCACGTGTGCGTGGCCGAAGGGAACACGGCGGGTGCGAAGGAAGCGCTGACAAAGTTCCTGGCGCTGCCGAAGGTCGACCCGCGCATGAAGGCTGCGGCCGCGGATATGCTCCAGAAGCTGGGCGGTTGATCGCGCCACCCGCCCGGCGAACCGCTCCAAGAACGAGAACGGCCGCCCCCGTCGGAGCGGCCGTCCAATTTCGAACTCGTGCAACTCCCGAAAGCTAATCGATCTCGAGCGGAATCCGCATGCCGTAGAACGACCGCCAGACGAAGAAGACCGAGACGGCAAAAAACGCCGCCGCGAGAACGTGGGTGATCATCGGGCCCTGCTGGTGCTCCATGCTCACCGCCAGCTCGACGGCGAGCAGCCCGAACAGCGTCGTGAACTTGATGACGGGGTTCATCGCTACCGACGACGTGTCCTTGAACGGATCGCCCACGGTGTCGCCGACGACGGTCGCGTCGTGCAGCGGCGTCCCCTTTTCCTTCAGCTCGACCTCGACGATCTTCTTGGCGTTGTCCCACGCGCCGCCGGCGTTGGCCATGAAGATCGCCTGGAACAGGCCGAACAGCGCGATCGAGATCAAGTAGCCGATGAAGAAGTACGGCTCGACGAAAGAGAAGGCCAGCGTCGCGAAGAAGATGCACAAGAAGATGTTGAACATCCCCTTCTGCGCGTACTGGGTGCAGATCTCGACGACCTTCTTGGAGTCGGCCACCGAGGCCTTGACGGCGCCGTCGAGCTTGATGTTGCGCTTGATGAACTCGACCGCGCGGTAGGCGCCGGTCGTCACGGCCTGCATGGACGCGCCGGTGAACCAGTAGATCATCGAGCCGCCGGCAATGAGGCCAAGCAGGAACGGCGGGTGGAGGAGCGAGAGCTTCTCGACGTTTTCGGTGAGGCCGTTCGTCAACGCCACGATGATCGAAAAAATCATCGTCGTCGCGCCGACGACGGCGGTGCCTATGAGCACGGGCTTCGCGGTGGCTTTGAAGGTGTTGCCGGCGCCGTCGTTCTCCTCGAGGAGGTGCTTCGCCCTTTCAAAGTTCGCGTCGAAGCCGTACGTCCTCTTGAGCTGCTCCTTGATTCCGGGCACCTGCTCGATCAACGACAGCTCGTAGACCGACTGGGCGTTGTCGGTGACGGGGCCGTAGGAGTCGACGGCGATCGTGACCGGGCCCATGCCGAGGAATCCGAAGGCGACGAGGCCGAATGCGAAGACCGCGGGGGCCAGCATCAGCCCCCCGAGCCCCATCGTGCTGATCCCGTAGGCGACACCCATCAACACGAGGATCGTCATGCCGAGCCAGTAAGAGCTGAAGTTGCCGGCGACGAGCCCCGAAAGAATGTTGAGCGACGCTCCGCCTTCACGCGACGAGGTCACGACCTCACGAACGTGGGCCGATTCGACCGAGGTGAAGACCTTGACGAGCTCGGGGATGATCGCGCCTGCGAGGGTGCCGCAGGTGATGACCGTGCTGAGCTTCCACCACAGTGTGCCGTCGCCCAAGCCGGGGATCATCAAGTACGACACGATGTAGGTGGCGATCACCGAGACGATCGAAGTCAGCCACACGAGACGCGTGAGAGGCGCCTCGAAGTTCATCTTGTCGACCTTCTCGTACTGGCCCTTCGCGAGCGCCGCGTTGACGAAGTACGAAAGGCCCGAAGCGATCACCATCATGACGCGCATCGTGAAGATCCAGACGAGGAGCTGGACTTGAACGGTCGGCTCTTTCACCGCGAGCAGGATGAAAGAGATCAGGGCGACGCCGGTGACGCCGTAGGTCTCGAAGCCGTCGGCCGAGGGCCCCACGGAATCGCCCGCGTTGTCGCCGGTGCAATCCGCGATCACGCCGGGGTTGCGCGCGTCGTCTTCCTTGATCTTGAACACGACCTTCATGAGGTCGGCGCCGATGTCGGCGATCTTGGTGAAGATGCCGCCCGCGATGCGTAGCGCCGCAGCGCCCAACGACTCGCCGATCGCGAAGCCGATGAAGCAAGGGCCGGCGTAGGCGCCCGGGACGAAGAGGAGGATGCAGAGCATGATGAAAAGCTCGACCGAGATGAGCGCCATGCCGATCGACATGCCGGCCTTCAGCGGGATGGCGTAGCAGGGGAACGGCTTGCCGCGGAGCGACGCGAACGCGGTCCGGGAGTTGGCGAAGGTGTTGATGCGGATGCCGAACCACGCCACGCCGTAACTTCCCGCGATGCCGACGAGAGAAAACGCCAGGATGATCGCGGTGCGGCCGAACGAGAAATGCTGCAGGAAGAAGAAGTAGACGAAGATGATCGCGCCGATGAACAACTCGAGGATCATCAGGAACTTGCCCTGCTGAATCAGGTACGTCTTGCAGGTCTCGTAGATCAGCTCCGAGACCTCGAGCATCGACGCGTGCACGGGCATGTTCTTGAGCGACGTGTACATCATCAGCCCGAAGCCCAAGCCCAGGGCGGAAACGACCAGGCCGACCATCAAGAGCGTCCGGCCGTTGGTCCCGCCGAAGAAATCCACCGTGCCCAGGTCCGGGAGCTGAAGATTCGCCTCGCCGCCTTCGGAGGCGAGCGCGGGAACCGGCGCCAGGATCGCCATCGCCAACAGGACGACGGGAAGGAGGGCGATCAGCCCTCGGAACCACTTGCTCGTGATCATCGGAACCTCTCTCCTCGGCTCGCGTGAAGCCACAATGCCCCGCCCGCACCGCGGACGGAATCGAGTTTTGGAGGGGTTGGCCGCCCGCCGCTTGGCGGACGCTTCAGCGCCCAACGCTTCCGGCCCATCAGGGTCCCGCTTGGGGTTCACCCGTAGGACAGAAAGCCGGGGGGTTATACCAGGGAACCGGGGTTCTAGTCCATCCGTAGGAGGCGCACGGTGACGGCGCCGGATCGGCTCCGGACGACGGTCATGTCCCACAGGGGAGTATCCCCTATTCCACATGTCCCCTATCCTTGGGCGTATGCGCGTGAAGATCTGCGGGATGAGACGCGTGGAAGACGCCCTGGCCGCGGTCCTGGCCGGGGCGGATGCGGTGGGGTGCCTGGTCGGGCTCGACTACGCCACCCCCGACCGGATCGATCCCGCCGCCGCACGAGCCATCTTCGAAGCCCTTCCGCCGTTCGTCGCCCGCGTGCTGGTGACACATCGCACCGGCCTCGCCGAAGTGATCGCTCTGATGCGTGAGTCCGGGGCGACGGTGGTGCAGCTCCACGGAGACTTCCCGCTGGTCGCGATCTCCGCGCTGCGAGAAGCGCTCCCCTACGCGGCGATCGTCAAAAGCGTCCACGTCACGGGCGAGGACACGATCGCGGCGGCGTTGGCGGCCGCCCGCGTCGCGGATGCCATCTTGCTCGACACGAAAACGCGCGGGCGCATCGGCGGCACGGGGACGACGCACGACTGGTCGATCAGCGCGCGAATCGCGGCGGCATCTCCAAAGCCGGTCATCCTGGCGGGAGGCCTCACGCCCGACAACGTCGGGGAGGCCATCGCGCACGTGCGCCCGTTCGCGGTCGACGCCAACTCGGGGACGAGGGGCGCCGACGGCTTCAAGGACCACGAGAAGATCCGCGCGTTCGTCGCCGCGATCAGGGCATCCGGTAGATCGCGATCGAATCGCCGGCCCAGCCGACCGGTGTGAGAGTGTCGCGAACGCCTCTGAGCCAAGTCGCGGGGATCTCGTCCTCAGCGACGCGCCGCTCGTCGGCGGTGATCAGCCCGCGCTCGGCCATCCAATCCGCAATGTGCACGAGCGGAAGCCCCCGGGCGCGGCGCGACTCGCTGTCGCTCTGGTACTCCGCGATCTGGGATCGCGCGACGAGCCCGCGCCGGAGGAGCTCCTTCGCGAACATGCGATCGGCGTCCAAGTAGACCCCCGCGAGAAACGTGACGCTGGCGGCAAGGTAGTGGCCGGACTCCGGCCGCGCGACCGGAAGGTCTGGGTAGAAATCAAAGACCAGGGCGACCTTACGGAACTTGATTTCGTATGCGCGCGGATCGGCCGTGCCGAAGTAGGCGAGATTGACCTCCTCAACACCCTGGGCCGACATCCAGCTCTTCAGGCGGATGAGGTCCTGCCCCCAGTCGACGTTCGAATCCACGAGGTGCTTGGCACCGCCGCGCGGCCCGCCCGCGACGACGTTGAAGTACGAAAGGTAGCGGGGCGTCGCGAGGGCGAACGAGACGAAGCACGATCCGACGAGGATGGCGACAGCAACGGCTCGCGCACCGCGCTCCGCAAGCCATGCCGCCGCGGGGGAGATCGCCAGGCACAAGAACGGGTAGAGGGGCGTCAAGTGGCGGTGGCCGATGTTGAAACGGGTCAGGATCGCGACCGCGGCGAACGCGAGGGGCGTCAGCGCGACGCACCATCCGTCGAAGCTCTCACCGCGGGTTCGAAGCAATCCGGCCGCGAGGACCCAGAGCGCGAGCGCGGTGAACCCCAGCGGCGTCTTCAGGAGGAACGCCTCGGGAAAATAGCGGTACCAACCGGCGAGCGACTGCCCACCGTCCAGGAACGCGACGCGCTCAGTGGATTCGGCTTTCGCGTAGGCGAAGCCGAAGAGGTAGGCCTCGGGGAGGAGGCGGTGCTCGCGCGCGAAGGCGATGGCGGGCGAGGGCCGCGTTTCGCCGGCGAGACCCTCCCACTCGAGGACGTAGCCCGGATCCCGCGATGCGTCGAAACGGAAGCCGTAGCCGGCCCAGATCGCCCCGTAGGCGATTGCCGCGATCAGTGCGATCCCCGCGCCCGCGCGTTTCAGGTGCAACCGGCCGGTCGCAACGGCGATTGCGGCGAGCACCACGATGAGCGGGGCGAGCAGCGCGCACGAGAACTTGAACAGGGCCGCTACGCCCAAAGCCGTGCCGGTCAAGGCGGCGCGCCGCCAAGACGGCGCGGAGAGCCATCTCCACGCGAGCCAGGCCGTTGCCGTGAAACCGAGGGCCGCCGGAAGGTCGGTCGTCACGAGGCGCGCGTGGGCTAGAAGCGCCGGGCAGGTGACCGCGAGGGCGAGGGCGAGGAGACCTGCCGGCCGCCCGTACAGCTCGCGGGCCCAGGCATACACGACCATCGCGAGAAGCACCCCCAGGAACAGGATCGTGCATCGAGCCGGAGACAGCCGCGCCGCGGGATCACGGCGCAAGGCGTCCTTGCGGGGGCCGTTCAGGAATTCGAATCCGAAGCCCCACTCGCTCGCGTGCGAACGGCGTTCGTCGCCGGCACTGGCGCGGGATCCGGTCCACAGGGGCGAGTCGTAGTCCCCCCCGCCCCGGTGGAGAATCGCGAGCGGAGCGGCCGCGATCAGCTTGACGAGCGGCGGGTGCTCCGGGTTGAGGCGGAAATCGCCGGTCTCGAAGTACGAAACGCCGGCGCCCAGGTGCGCCGTCTCGTCGAACGTGGCGGAATCCCGTGAGAGCGAGACGAATCCGCAGACGACGAACAACGCCAGGAGCGCCGGCACCGCGATGCGATGCGGAATGCGAGAGAGCGGAATCACGCGCGGAGGATAACCGGAAGGACTAGGGGACAGTCCCCTATTAATCGTGCAGATGGTACGGGACGCTCGTCACGACGATGTGCGGGCGAAACAGCAGCGCCCCCTTGATCAGGAGGGCGCGCTGATTGTGCAACAGATGGTGCCACCAGCGCGCGGGCACGAACTCCGGGAGCAGCACCGTGATGAAGTCGTCGGGGCGCTCGTCGTTCGTGAGCTCGATGTACTCGAGAAGCGGCTCCATGACCGACCGGAACGGGGACGCCAGGATCTCGAGACGAACCCCTTTCCCCCACCGCGACCAGTCGTCGCGGATTTCCTGGGTGGCATGGGGGTCGACGTCGACGTAAATCGCACGAACGTCGTCGGAGAGCGTTCGCGCGTATTCCAGCGCCCGGACGACGGCGCGATGGACGCCGCCGATCGGGACGATGACCGTGTTGTGCTTCTTGTCGGAAACGGCGACGCCCTTCAACGAGAGCTGCTGCGCAACTCTGTCGTAGTGACGATGAATCGCGAGGAAGTGTGCGACCAGCACCGGGATGAGGACGATGATGATCCACGCCCCCTCGCGGAACTTCGTGATCGCAACCACGAACAGCACGATCAGTGTGAGCGTCGCACCGAGTCCGCTGATGAACGACCCGAGGCGCCAGCCGGGCTTCCGCTCGCGGCGCCACTTGATGACCATGCCGGCCTGCGACAGCGTGAACGACACGAAAACACCTAGCATGTAGAGCGGGATCAACGCGTGCGTGTCGCCGCCGAAGCCGAACAGCAAGACTCCCGAAAGACAGCTCAGCATGACGATGCCGTTCGAGAACGCGAGGCGGTCGCCCTGGTTGGCGAGCTGGCGGGGCAGGAACTTGTCGCGGGCGATGATCGAGGCGAGACGTGGAAAATCCGAGAAGGCGGTGTTCGCGGCGAGCACGAGAATCATGGCCGTCGCGGCCTGGACCATGTAATAGAAGGCGCCGCGGCCTCCCAGAATCGCCCTATTCAGCTGCGAGATGACGGTTTCCTCGTGGTGCGGGACGATGTGGAAAGCACCCGCGAGGAGCGTGACGCCCATGAACAACGTCACCGCGCAGCCCGCCATGACCAGGAGCGTGATCGCCGCGTTCTTGGCCTCCGGGGGCTTGAACGCCGGGACCCCGTCCGAGATCGCCTCGATTCCCGTCAACGCCGTGCATCCGTTCGCGAACGCGCGAAGCACCAGGAAGATCGAGAGGGACGCCGTCTCCGGCGGGACATAGACGGTCGAAGCGGAAGCGATCGGCAGGACGTCGCCGGTCAGGACCTTGTAGACCCCGACGAGCAGCAGCATCCCCATGCTACCGAGGAAGAAAAACGTCGGCACCGAAAAGATGCGCCCCGATTCACGAATGCCGCGCAGGTTGCCGATCATGATGAGCGCGAGGAATCCGAGGGAGAGCTCCACGGTGTTGATGTGCCACGCCGGGAAAGCCGACGTGACGGCGGCGACACCCGCCGCGATGCTGACGGCGACGGTCAACACGTAGTCGAGGAGCAGCGCCGCGGCCGCGACGAGTCCGGCGACGGTCCCGATGTTCTCGCGCGCGACCCGATAGGCCCCGCCGCCCCCCGGATAGGCGTAGATCGTCTGGCGGTACGAGAAGGCGATCACGAGCATCAGACCCGCGATGACACAGCCGATCGGCGTGACAAGCCACAGCGACGCGGTCCCGGCGATCAGGAGTGTGCGGAGGATTTCCTCGGTCGCATACGCGACGGACGACAGGGCGTCCGATGAGAGGATCGCGAGCCCTGTGGACTTCGTATATCGCTCGTGGTGAGCCTGATGCGAGGGAATCGGTCTGCCCACGAGCAGGTGCTTGAGGGCACCGACGGCGAATCCAGGAGACACGCTTGACTACCCCCGTCCGCCCCCATGGGAGGACCCGGCCGCGAGACGTTCTAGCAACCCCCCCGTGGGCTGTCAATCGCGCCCTGCTAGACTCCCGCATTCGCTCGCCCTAGGGGGGGTACCGCCGTGCTTCATTCGATCATCGACGTCTTCTTGCACCTCGATCGCCACCTCGGGGATTTCGTGCAGGCGCACGGCTCTTCGACCTACGGGTTCTTGTTCGCGATCGTCTTCCTCGAGACGGGGTTCGTCGTGACCCCCTTCCTCCCCGGGGATTCGCTCTTGTTCGCGTGTGGGGCGCTGGCCGCGACCGGAGCGCTGGACCCGATCGCTCTTTTCGTTCTCCTCGCCGTCGCGGCCATCCTAGGCGACACCGTGAACTACTCGATCGGCAAGGCGATTGGGCCCGCGGCATTCACCGGGAAGATCCGTTTCCTGAAGCACGAGCATCTGATGCGCACCCACGCCTTTTACGAACGGCACGGCGGGAAGACGATCTTTCTCGCGCGCTTCGTGCCGATCATTCGAACGTTCGCTCCGTTCGTCGCAGGCATCGGCACCATGTCGTACCCGCGTTTCCTCGCCTACAACGTGGTCGGGGGGGTGACGTGGGTTGGAGCCTGCCTGGCCGCGGGGTACGCGTTCGGCAACATTCCGGCCGTGAAGAACAACTTCTCGCTCGTGATCCTGGCGATCGTCGCCGTCTCGATGCTCCCGCTCGTGATCGAGTATCTCCGGCACAGGAAGCAGTAGCGACACGAGAAAGGGGACACTCCCCTGTTTTGCTGACAAGCGGTATCCGCGGAGCTTGTCAGCAAAAAGGGGAGTGTCCCCTTTTCCCCTATTTCTTCGGCGCTTTCAACACCATCCAGAAGAAACGGATCGTGAAGTAGGCGATCACGGCCCACGTCGCGGCGAGCATGATCCACGCGGCGCGCGTCATCGCGCACGCCCCCGCTCGCGGCGCCAGGCGTGCCAGGTCAGCGCCATGCAACCGGCGAGGACGGCCGCAAGGAGCACGCGCGTCAGATCGACGACCAGCTCTCGCGTCCCCCGCCCCGCGGCGTCGAACCACCTGTAGGTGCCACCGAAATGGAACAACTTGCCGATGACGCTGTCGGCGGCAAACGGCCAGCCATGGCCCGCCGTCAACGACGCCAGTGCGGCGCCCCAGTCTCCGGTCGGCTTCACGAGCGCCGCGAGGAAGATGAACAGGAGCAGGAACGGCGTGACGTACTGGATGACGTAGCGAAAGACGCGGGGCACCTTCATGTCGGCGCCGCGCGTGATCTCGTCCCAGCCCTTCTCCATGCCGAACACCCACGCGAAGATGAACGTCTCGATCAGAGCGAAGACCACGAGAGAGAACGTGCCGGTCCAGAAATCGAACTCGTCGAAGGCGCCTCCCGGGTAGAGCCACACGCAAAAGAAACCGAGCCCTGCGGTGACGGCGCCGAAAACGAGCGCCGCCTTGTTGCGCGCGACGTGGAATTCGTCCTCGAGAAACGCCATGACCGGCTGGCCCATCGCGAGCGACGACGTGATCCCGGCGAAGAAGAGCAGGCCGAACCACATCGCCCCGGCCACGGGCGCGAACCACCCCCAGTTGAGGAAAAGCTTCGGGAGGGTCAGGAAGCCGAGGCCGAAGCCGCTCCCGCCCGCCGTCGCCTGTTGCACCGCCTCGAGCCCCAAGTAGGCGGTGGCGATCGGGATCAAGATCGAGCCGCCCAAGATCACTTCGACGAACTCGTTCATCCAGCCGGCGCTGGCCGCGTTCAGGGCGATGTCGTCGTTTTCCTTCAGGTACGCCGCGTAGCAGTGGATCGAGCCCATGCCCACCGAGAGCGTGAAGAAGATCTGCCCGGCGGCCGCGAGCCAGGTCGTCGGGTCCAAGAGCCCCGAGGGCTTCGGGTTCCAGACGAAGTTGAGGCCCACGAGCGGGCTCTCGACGAGGCCTGCCGATCCGGCCGGCAAGGTCAGGCCGCGCACGGCCAGCACGGCGCCAAAGACGATGAGGAGCGGCATCCCGATCTTCGCCGCGAGCTCGACCCCCTTCGCGAGGCCGCGCGAGAGGATCCACACGTTCAGGACCAGTGTGAGCAGGAACCAGCACGCCGCCTCGCCGGGGAGCGCGAACAACGACGCCTCGTGCTGGCCGAGGTAGCGCGGAAAGAACTGATCCGGCGGAATGGTCTTGAACGTGCCGACGATCGAGTGCCAGACGTACGCGAGCGTCCACGACTCGATGTAGCAGTAGTAACCGGCGACCGTTAAACAGGTGAAGATGCCCAGCGTGCCGAAGTACTTGTACGCGGGGTGCCGGCCGAGCCGATCGAACATCCCCGGGGCCGAGTGGTGTCCGAACCGTCCGCCGTGGCGGCCGATCGCCCACTCCACCCACAGGAGCGGGACGCCGATCAGGACGAAGGAGACGAGGTACGGGATCAGGAAGGCGCCGCCGCCGTGCTGCGCGGCCTGCGCGGGAAAGCGGAGGAAGTTGCCGAGGCCGACGGCGTTTCCGGCGACCGCCAGGACGAGACCCGTGCGTGATCCCCAGCCTTCGGTCCGCGCCAACGGACTAGAGGCCGGCCGCCGCCGTCGGACGCGCGAGGCGCTCGTCGCTGACGATGCCGATCTTCAGGGACTCGTCCCCTTTTCGGGCCAGGTCCAGGATTCGGACGATCCCCTCGTAGTTCAATTTTTCCTCTGCCGCCAGGAAGAGGAGCTTGTCGGAGGATTTCCGGTTCTTGAAAATCTCGCCGATCTTAGTGGGAAGCTGCGTGACGTCGATCGAGTCTTTGTTGAGGTACACCTTGCATCCCGGGGGGAGTCCCGGCGATTTGAGGGCGGCCTCGAGCGGGCACGCTTCCATGTTGACCGCCAGGATGACCGGCGGCTTGTCCGGATCGGGCACCACGATTTCTTGCGATTCTTTCGGGATCTCGATGTCGTAGCCGCGCTGCGAGAGCGGCACGACCACCATGAAAATGATCAGCAGGACGAGCAGGACGTCGATGAGCGGCGTGACGTTGATGTCCGCGTTGAGACCACCGCCGGTTCCGACTTGCATACTCATGGTCGAAGTCTCCCCGGCCCTAGCCGTCCTGCTTTTGCGTGATGAGACCGACCTGCTCGAACCCGACTTCCTTGACCTTCAGCATCGCCTTCTTGACGTCCCCGTAGGTGAGCCGCGCGTCGCCCTTCAGCACGATCGTGGCGTTCTTGTTTCGCAGGTACTCCTCGGCAAGCCGGGCGGCGAACTCTGCCTCGCTCGGCATCTTGTCCTTCTCGATATAGAGATCCTTGGACTGCGACACCGTGACGAGGATCTGCGTCTTTTCTTCGGGCTTTTTCGGCGGGTCGGACGCCCTCGGCATGATCACCGGCGGGCCCTTTTGAAGCATCGGGGTCACGACCATGAAGATGATCAACAGCACCAGCATCACGTCGACGAGCGGCGTGACGTTGATCGCCGAATTGACCTCTGCGACCTTAATGCTTTGCACTCGTCGCCTCGTGCTTTTTCACGAAGAAGTCGAGAAGTTCGGCCGAGGAGTTCGACATCTCGATCTGGAACCGCTCGAGCCGCGTCGTGAAGTAGTTGAAGGCCATGACCGCGGGGACGGCGACCATGATCCCGAAAGCCGTCGTGATCAGCGCCTCCGCGATTCCCGCCGACACCGCTGCGAGACCGCCCGACCCCGACTGCGCGATGCCGGTGAATGCGTTGACGATCCCGATGACCGTGCCGAAGAGGCCGATGAACGGCGCCGAGGACCCGATGGTCGCGAGGCCTCCGATCCCCTTCTTCATCTCGGCCGCCGTCAGCGACACCGAGCGTTCGAGCGCGCGGCCCACGGCGCCTACGAGGTCGTGGCTGTCCCTGAAATCGGCCTTGTCGGCGTCGTACTCGATCAGGCCCGCCGAGACGACCCTCGCGATGTGCGATTTCTTGTACTTCCGGGCCGCGTCGAGGGCGCCCTGGAAGTTGCTGCTCTAGAGGTTCGTCACGAACAACGGAAGAAACAGCAAGGACTCGTCCCGCGCGGCCTTGTAGCTGCGGAACTTGTCGATCATCACAGCGATCGAGTAGACCGACAGGCCCATCAGGATAAGGATGACCGTCTTCCCGATCCAACTCGAATCGATGAACATCTGAAGAAAATTCATGTTTGGGCTCCTTGGACCGTGTCGTTTGCGAATGACGCTTAGCGCAACCTGAAATCGACTCGAATCGTGAAATAAATCGCCACCGGCCGCCCGTTCTGGAGCGCCGGCTTGTACTTCCGCTGCTTGACGGCATCGATGGCCGAATCGTTGAACATGGGGTTCGACGAGCTGAGCACCGTCACTTCGTTGACGTTGCCTTCCTTGTCGATGACCGCCTGCAGGATGACCTTGCCCTCGATGCGGGCGCGGCGGGCGATGTCCGGGTAGTTCGGCTCGACCTTCTTGATGATGACCGGGAGTACGACGTCGCCGGTGGGCAGAATCGGCTCATCGCCGGTTCCCCCCTCGACGCCACCGACCACGCCACCGACCACGCCACCGACCACACCACCCGGAACGCCCCCGGGCACGCCGCCCTCGACCCCCCCCTCGACGCCTTCGTCTTCGGGGGCGGAAGGAGCTTCGGGGACGACCTCCGGGGTCACCTGCGGCTGGATGACCTCCGTCGGCGTCGGTTTGATTTCATCTTTGGGTTTGGGCTTGGACGAACCCGCGGGAGGAGGCG
>Ga0315276_10004793_pt1 | contig 12447 bp, 9 predicted proteins | sample YL17G05_0_MG_FD_204542 | JGI IMG/M metagenome (GOLD analysis project Ga0315276, IMG submission 204542) | Sediment microbial communities from Yellowstone Lake, YNP, Wyoming, USA - YL17G05_0 | ecosystem: Environmental > Aquatic > Freshwater > Lake > Sediment | place: USA: Wyoming | collected... | reverse complement strand
ATATCCCCCCTCAGTTAATTCTTTGATTACTTCCTCAACAATTAATCCTTGTCGCATCCGGGATACAATTTCATTTTTCACCCCCGCATCTTTTAGCTGTTGGCTGGCTTGGGTTAAAATTGAATCTCGCTGCTCATTATTATTAGGTGTGGTTTTCTCATGTAAAGCATCTGCAACATCCGCATCTCCTGATTTTTCCGGGAGAACATGCAATAATCCGATCTCGGCATCGGTATTAGATATCCATTCACCACCTAATGTCATGGTCATGTTTGCTGGAGCTTCAGATCCAGTACAAAATAAAACCTTGCTGACTATTTTGGGTACGTTACGCGCTACTAAAAAATGGGTATGAAGCTTCCTTACTAATTTACTTGTGGTTGACCCCAATTTGGGATGTAATAAGCCTAATTGCCTACCACCTCCAACTGCGACTAGATCATATGTAGATTCCAATGCTTCTGACATGATTTCTTTTATCGAATCACCATTGCGGATTTTTCGCTCTACAAAATATAATGGAACGAACTTTTCATTGATCATATCCATTGATAAAACGAGTTTGTCCAGGTCGTTTTGACTTTCACTGACACCAAGGACTGTCATCCGGGAATTTTGCGGAAATCTTAATTTTGATATCAAATCAGCAGATTCGATGGAATTGGTTGATCCATCAGTACAAATCAGCAATTTCATTGATGGCTCCTTAATCACGATCCCAAAAAGGATTGTTGGTAACTCTGGTAGTATATTTTACCTTGAATATTCCCACCTACTACGAGACAACATTACAATTATATAATTAGAACCTTATATGAGATAAGCAAGATGATGTGGGATAATTGTGAATTATGGTCTATAGAATAAATGAGTAGTAATAATTATCATTATTAAATGAAGGGTAGCTCTTCATTATGTTGTTGTTCACTTATTGATTTTAATATTATATATCAGAATTCCTCTTGGATTCTAAATAATGCCTGATTTCAAATTTACACCATTTACAAAACCCGATTCTCCCGATTTTAGCGATTTACCTTGGGAATTACCTATAAATGATTGGCCGAAAGTTACCTCTCGCCTGGAAGAAGTTCAACATGGCATTTCCCGCCATCCGGTTGTATTTGTAAACTATAGCGGTATATTGTATGCGATTAAAGAGCTTCCTAAAAACATTGCTAAAATCGAGTATGAGTTATTAAATCAAATGAATGAACTACAACTTCCATGCGTAAAACCAATTGGATATGCATCGATAAAAAGGGAATCAGTTCAATCCAGCATATTATTCACACAGTTTCTTGAAGCATCGATGCCGTACCTTTCATTATTTAGTAGTAATGCGGTAGAACAATACCAGACCCATTTAATGGATGCAATTTCAGGTCTTTTGGTTCAGCTTCATTCCAACGGTTATTTTTGGGGAGATTGTTCGCTTTCAAATATTTTATTCCGGCGAGACGCTGGTACACTCCAAGCTTACTTTGTTGATGCAGAAACTGCTGAATTCCATTTACCCCCTCTATCACCCATGTTACGATACCATGATCTGGAAATCATGCAGGAAAATATATCGGGTGAGCTTTCAGATCTCCAGCTAAGCAATAGTTTTATTTTTAGTTACCCACTAAAGGAAACCGCTCATTACATTCAACAAAGGTATCGAAATCTTTGGGATGAAATAACCCGAGAAGAGGTATTTACCGAAAATGAGCTCTTCCGTGTCGAGGAGCGAATCCGTTGCTTGAATTCATTGGGGTTTTCAGTAAAAGATATCGAGCTTAAAAAAGAGGCTCAAGGCAATATATTGAAATTAAGAATATTCGTTTCAGATCGTAATTTTCATCGCAATCAATTAATGGAAGTAACAGGCCTCTTTGCAGAAGATAGGCAAGCTCAACACATCATGAATGAGATTTTTGAACTAAAAGCCAACATGTCACAATCAAACTACCCAAATATTACTCTGGAAGCTGTTGCGTATCATTGGATGGAATACATATATAAGCCGGTTGCGCAACAATTGCAATCATTCATTACTCCAAAATCAAATTTGGTTTTGAACACTGCCCTGATTGAATTATATTGCCAGGTGCTTGAGCATAAATGGTATTTATCAGAACGTGCTCAACATGACGTTGGTCACCAGGCAGCAGTTGAAGATTTTATCCAACGCTTTGGGTAGATCTGATTTTTAGATGGGCATGAAGTATTTTTCCCAATAATATAATTTCGAGTTACTTATAGATAATAGATAATATCAAATGCGAAATTCATAGAGAAGGGAGACACGTGAGGTAATCAGCTATCTCCTTTTAGTTTTGAAATAATTATCAATAAATAAGCGAACTTTACACAATCATCTATTAACAAGCATATTTGATATTTTACCCAGGTACATTCACCTTTGGTAAGTTATTTAATGAAAACTTAATTGCCTCTTCGGGGTATTCGTAATCTACCAATTGACCACTTAAATAAGCCTGGTAAGCACTCATATCATAATCGCCGTGGCCAGAAAGATTGAAGAGGATAATTCGTGAATCACCATTAATTTTTGCTTCTAAGGCTTCGTCGATGGCAGCTCGTATGGCGTGGGCAGACTCTGGCGCAGGTACAATACCTTCAGTTCGAGCAAACTGAATTGCGGCTTGGAAAGTTGCCAATTGTGGTACAGCAACTGCTTGAATATAACCTGCATCATAAAGTCCACAAATCGATGGTGCCATTCCATGATAGCGCAATCCTCCCGCATGGATCGGTGGGGGTATAAAATCGTGTCCGAGCGTGTGCATTTTTACGACCGGCGCCATTTTGGCGGTATCACCATAATCAAATGTGTAAATACCACGGGTCAAAGAAGGTGTTGCTTCTGGCTCTACTGCGAGTAAACGAGTTTGTTTTCCATTAGTGAGATTTTGGTACAAAAAAGGATATGCGATGCCAGCAAAATTTGATCCGCCACCAACACATCCTATCACCACGTCTGGATATTCACCAGCTAAATCCATCTGCTTGAGAGCTTCCTGACCAATCACAGATTGATGTAATAAAACGTGATTCAAAACTGAGCCAAGGCTATACTTTTTAGTCCCACCAGACTTTACTGCTACTTCAACGGCTTCAGAAATAGCAATCCCTAGGGACCCAGGGTTTTCAGGGTCATTTTTTATGATAGATTTACCATAATCGGTATGGTCAGTCGGGCTAGGAAAAACATGAGCTCCATACGTCTCCATAAGATATCGTCTGTAAGGTTTCTGGTTATACGAAACTTTTACCATATAGACTTCCAAATCTAATCCATAAAAGCTACACGCCATTGCAAGCGCAGAACCCCATTGACCCGCACCCGTTTCTGTAGCCAGAGCTTTTGTCCCGGATATCTTATTGTAAAATGCCTGGGCAAGTGCTGTATTGGCTTTGTGACTACCAACCGGGGAAGCACCTTCATATTTATAGTAAATATGTGCAGAAGTATCCAATGATTTTTCTAACCTGCGGGCACGAATTAGCGGTGTTGGCCGCCATAATTTATAGACTTCCCTCACTTCTGATGGAATCTCGATGTACCTTTCAGTACTGATTTCTTGTAAAATCAAATCCATTGGAAATAGAACCGACAAGAAATCCGGAGTAACCGGTTCAAGGGTTTGCGGATGTAATACGGGAGATTGCGGGACTGGATTATCCGCATTAATGTTGTACCAGTATTTTGGTAAATCTGATTCGTTGAGTAGAAAGCGCGTTTGTTCTGTCATGGTAACCTCCATATAAATTATGAATTTAAATAATATTCGCGCTCATCCTCTGGGGACGAACGCGCATTGTCCGTGGTGCCACCCCGGTTAAGCTGACTGGTTTATGATCAAAATTTCCTGTCGTGATGCGACGGGAAATAGAGCCAGCTTCACTCTTATCAGATACGGTCAAATTAGACGATATCTTTTGCCTTGCTAACGGTGGCAATTCCGGCACAGGCTAATCCTGATAATTCCCAACTAGTTTCGCCTTGCAACTCAGAGGTCCATTCAGTATTATCGTACGGGCAAGATCTCATCTGTTCTTGCTCTCTGTGCCGTCGTATTAACTCTTACTCGTCCTCTTCAATGTTATTCACTATTAAGTTTGTCGAATTATATGCGGGTTCATCCTTTTGTCAACCCTATTATTAACACCCTATTATTAATTATTGCGAACTAAGATTTTGTAATCTGATTCATATTTGTCTTTTTCGTCTTGGGCTATTTCTTCAGACCAGATCATTTTCCATGAAGATTTATCTATTTTCGGGAAGAAAACATCCGCATCCGTATTTGTATGAACATTGGTAAGATATATCTTATTAGCGATAACGATTGATTGTTTAAATATCTCACCCCCACCAATAATAAAGACCTCTTTCTGGTTATTTCTCTCCGCTTCCCTGATCGCTTCCTCGATTGAATTTACAACAATACAACCCTTTTGAAGATACATTGGGTTTTTTGTAACGATAATCATTGTCCTGCCTGGTAACGGTTTCCCTATTGTCTCGTAGGTTTTCCGCCCCATCACAAGATGGTGCCCCATGGTTATTGACTTGAAACGCTGTAAATCCGAGCGAAGATGCCAAGGTAATCGGTTTTTCTTGCCTATCCCACCTTTTTCGTCTATGGCTACAATCAGTGAGATGATCAGATAGAAATCTCCGCTTTAATGTGAGCGTGGCTTTGGTAATTTAATAATTCAAAATCCTCGTATTTAAAGTCATAAATTGAAGAAACACCAGCATTAAGTACCATCGAAGGGAGCGGATAGGGTTGGCGTGTCAATTGGATTTTTGCTTGCGATATGTGATTCAAGTATAAATGGGTATCTCCCATATTTTGAATTAATTCTCCGACTCTCAAATTACAAACTTGAGCTACCATCATTGTGAGCAATGCATATGAAGCAATATTAAATGGAACACCCAAAAACACATCTGCAGAACGTTGGTAGAACTGGCAGGATAGTTTTCCATCAGCAACATAAAACTGGAATAATAAATGACAGGGAGGTAAAGCCATTTTCCCAATATCACCCACATTCCACGCATTTACAATCAAACGCCTTGAATTCGGATCGCGCTTGATTTGTTCGATCACCTGACTGATTTGATCAATCACAGTTCCCTCTGCAGTCTTCCATTTCCTCCATTGGACCCCATATACCGGTCCCAACTCTCCATTATCATCTGCCCATTCATCCCAGATGCTAACACCGTGTTCCCGCAGATACTTTATATTGCTCTCACCTCTTAAAAACCACAGTAATTCATATATGACTGATTTTGTGTGAAGGCGCTTGGTGGTCAGTAGAGGGAATCCTAGGCTGAGATCAAACCGCATTTGATATCCAAATACTGATAATGTCCCTGTTCCAGTTCTATCTGGCTTTTTAATACCATAATCGATAATATGTTGAAGTAAATCCAGGTATTGTCTCATGATCTAACCATCACGTTACATTTATTTATACTAATTTACGACTATCTCTCTGGTTTTATTGATATCATTGTGAATCTGTTTTAATAATTCCTCCACACTATGAAATCGCTTTTCTCCACGTAGCTTAGCAATAAACTCAATAGATATTTGGTAACCATATAAATCATCCGTGTAATCAAGGATATGAGCTTCAATATGCGATCTTTGGTCAGCACTTTCAAAAGTGGGGCGTGTACCGATATTTACTGCAGCAAGATAAAGTTCATCCCTAATTTGTGCTCGGCATGCATATACACCAGTGCCAGGGATTAATTTTTCATTCCCTGTCTCCAAATTAGCTGTTGGGATGCCAATGCTTTTTCCTCTACCATCCCCATGAATAACTACACCTGTAACCTTGTATGGTCTTCCCAACATATTATTTGCTTCATCAACAGAGCCTTCTAAAAGTAAATTCCGTATTTGACTTGAGGATACAATTTGCACTCCTGTAATTACTGGTTTAACAATATTAACCTGATAATTGAACTCTCCCCCAATTATCTTTAGATAATTAACATTACCTTCCCTACCCTTACCAAGCGCAAAATCGTAACCCACCCACAATTGATGAAATCTCAGGTGCTCCTGTAAGTAAAGGATAAACTCTCTTGCAGTGGATTGGGATAATTCAAAAGTAAATGGATGGGTAATAATTATATCAATTCCAAGTTCTTCCAGTAGTTTCACCTTTTCAGATGGGGTTGTTAGATAAAAAGCGTCTGTCCTTTCTCTCAAAATAACAGTAGGATGAGGATAGAAAGTTAAAACAACTGATTTCGCCCTTGCCTGGTGAGCACATTGATTCAGCTCATGGATAAGCTGTTGATGACCAATATGGACGCCATCAAATGATCCAATTGTCAACCAAGTATTATGAATATTGACACCAGTGAGGGTTGTGAAATGCTGAACCATGGAGTGTCAATAGTTATTGTTAGGAAAAAAATACCTTACGTGGTTGCCATTCATTTGTCTCTTCATCAAGTTCCATAAGTGCTACCAGGTCACCTTGTTGGCTGATGCCCCTGACCCAACCTTTTGCTTCCCCCTCGGCTATAATTCGACGACCGTGACGTATCAATTCAACCTGGTCACCGTCTAATTCGACCATGGGCCAATCCCCCAACGCTTCAGCCGCAGGTATCAGGAATTTATACCAATCACCGACATGAAAAGATTCCTGTAATCGGCTCAAAGAAACAGCATCACGCAAGGTAAAACGACCGCTCTTCGTTCGTCGTAAACCAACCAAATGAGCCCCACATCCCAGGGCGGCACCTAAATCATTGGCGAGCGACCGTACATAAGTACCGGAAGAGCAAAACACATCGATCACAGCTTCTGGTGAATTCCATTCCAACAGTTCTAAACTGTAGACCTGAATAGTCCTTGGTTGAAGCTCCACCTCTTCACCTTCACGTGCCCTTTCATACGCCTTACGTCCTTGAACTTTGATAGCCGAATAGGGTGGTGGTACTTGTTGAATTTCACCAACAAATTGCTTCAACGCTTCTTCAAATTGCTCTTCGGTAATATGCTCTACAGATCCAGATGAAGTGATTTTCCCTTCCGCGTCAAATGTATCGGTGGTACTACCCAAATGAACCGTGGCTTGATATCGCTTATCCGAAGCTGATACATACTCACTTAATCGGACAGCAGGACCAATCAGAACTACGAGAACACCTGATGCTCTTGGATCCAATGTCCCAGTATGCCCCGCTCGTTGAATATTGATACCGCGTCTAATAACCTGAACAACATCATGTGATGTCAATCCAACAGGTTTATCAACCACCAATGCTCCTGAAACTGCATTTTTTAATTTGTCATCGTAAGATTTATTCATATCCCTTCCCCATTGCTAAAATTTTATCCTATCTCATCGACAGGTTTACTATGTTGATTCATAAATATTCGGGTATCGTTTAATACCTCGATTAATACCTCATCTAATTTCCCTTTTACATCTGCTCCAGCGGCGGCTTTGTGTCCCCCACCCCCGAATTTTTGGGCAATCTCCGAAACATCCAAATCTGTTGGATGACTACCACACAAGCGCCAACTAATTTTAACATATCCTTTAGCTTGTTCCGTTAATATTAAAGCAATTCTCGCACCCTCAATTGCCGATAATATTTTCACTAAATCCGCATCATCCCGATATTGGTACCCTGCAACCCTTCTTTCGTTTAACGATAGGGTTGTCCAAACCAATCCATTTTCAGCTTTAAGTTTTGAGAGACCAGCCCCCCAATATCGTGCAGCCGTATAAGTTTGTCCGACAATCGTTCTATAGTATATATCTGTTAGATCTCCACCCAATTCCATTAAACCTGCAGTGATCCTAAGCGCATTGGGATTGATGTTTGTTGTTCGAAATCCAATTGTATCTGTGACAATTCCGGCTAACAACGCATTCGCAACTGGTTTCGTGATTTTCAAACCAAAATCAGGTATATATTTGGCTAATATTTCTGCGGTGGCAACAGCTTCACTTTCCACAAGATTGATTTTAGCGAAATAAGTATTCGTTTTATGGTGGTCAATATTTAGATCAGGAGTCTGATAACCATTCAATATCGGATCAGTTCGTCCAACTTCAGCAGAATCTACGACAATTATATAATCGACATTGCCAGATGGCCTTGTCGTGATCAACTCGCTGCCAGCTAAAAACCTGAAGTTATCAGGTATCTCGTCACTGAGTGCCATGATAACTTTTTTTCCAATTTCAATTAATGCTAGACCTATCCCTAATAATGAACCGATTGCATCGCCATCTGGACGATGATGGGATGTAACTAGTATATTGTCTGCTTTTTCAAGTTGACCATGTATCGTTGCAATCAACTCATTTTGTTGATCCATTTTATTTCGCTTTCCTTTTATCTTTCGTGATTACCTGCCCCCCAGAATCAGCGTCATGGATTGATTGAATCAACTGTTCTATTTTATCTGCGTGTTCTAGGGTCGGGTCCCAATGAAATCTTAAGCGCGGAAAGACTCGCAACTCCATCCGGTGTGCTAATTCGCTTCTTAAAAAACCTTTAGCGTGATCTAAAGCATTTAATACTTCTTTAGACTGTGGTGATCCTTCAATCGTGCATATATATATTTCAGCAAATGCTAATTCTTGATCCACTTCAACGTCGGTGATCGTGACACCTTTTAATCGTGGATCACTGGTCTCCTTCAATAATATCTCTGAGAGATCTTCCCTGATGCGCTCTGAAATTCTTATAAGTCTTGTTTTCGATACCAATTCAGCCTCTCCAAATTCTCAGGCTGCTGCCACTTTCTCAACTGTTACACATTCAATCCTATCGCCTTCCAAATAATCTGAAAAACTGCGAACCGATATACCACATTCAAAACCCTGTCGTAATTCCTTGACATCTTCCTGGAGATGTTTAAGTGAAATAATATCTCCAACGGCAATGATTGCGCCATTCCGGAAAACTTTCGCCCGTGCATTACGTCTGATTTCGCCATCGATCACATAACAACCCGCGATATTTCCTACTTTGGTTATACGAAATACCTTTCTTACATCCGCATGTCCCAAAATGGTCTCTTTTTCAACCGGCTCGAGCATTCCATTCAAGGCTTTTTCAATATCCTCAATCATCCGGTAGATAATGTCATACAAACGTATGGAAACACCTTCTTTTTCAGCCAAACGACGAGCAGACACATCAGCTTGTACACTGAACCCAACAATAACTGCCTTCGATGCAGACGCTAGCATGACATCATTTTCCGTGATATTACCAGTTTCAGCATAGAGAATGTTGGCGCTAAGCTCCTCAGTACATAAATTCTTTAATGAAGAGATAATAGGCTCTAAAGATCCTTGAACATCAGCCTTAACAATTAATCGTAACTCAGGTACTTCACCGGCTTTAAACTGGTCGAATAATTGTTCAAGTGTGATCTGGGCTTTCCTGTTTGTGGAGCCTTTCTCATCAGCTTGCGATTTCTCAGCGATGATTACTCGTGCATCACGTTCAGAAGGAACTACTTCAAATAAGTCACCTGCTTGTGGAACTTCGTTCAAGCCCATAACTGAAACCGGTGTGGAAGGACCGGCTTTTCGGATCCTACGACCTCGAAAATCGAAAAGGGCTTTTAATTTTCCAAACGCTTTTCCAACTACTGCTACATCCCCAACCTCGAGGGTCCCATTCTGGACTAATAAAGTAGCCATCGAACCTTTTGCTTTATCCAATTCAGCTTCGATAACCGTGCCAATCACAATTCCATTTGGATTAGCGCGAATATCCATGTTATCAGCTACCAAAATAATTGCTTCAAGTAAGTCTTCCAAACCTTCTCTACGTTTGGCAGACAACGGGACAACGATCGTATCTCCATCCCAATCATCGGGTACCAACCCAACTTCAGCCAGCTGCTGGCGTACCCGCCCTGGGTCTGCGTTAGGTTTATCAATTTTATTCATTGCTACGATGATTGGAACTTTTGCAGCCTTTGCATGGGCAATTGCTTCTTTGGTTTGGGGCATAACCCCATCATCCGCAGCGACCACCAAAATGACAATATCCGCCCCTTGCGCACCCCGCGCGCGCATAGAAGTGAATGCTGCATGACCAGGTGTATCCAAAAATGTAATTAAATGTCCGTTATGTTCTGCCTGGTAAGCGCCTATATGTTGTGTAATCCCACCAACTTCCCCTTCAGCCACATTTGTTTCTCGGATTGCATCCAATAAAGTTGTTTTACCATGATCCACGTGACCAAGAATTGTGACCACGGGAGGTCGAGCCTCTAAATTCTCGACCGATTCCTTAGCGATGGCCTTTCTCCATTGAGGGATTTCTCCCAAATCAAGTTCATCTACTATAGGATTTTCAGGAACAGCTTCAAAACCCAATTCTGATGCAACAATCGCAGCGGTGTCAAAATCGATTCGTTGGTTTATACTCGCCATAACACCATTTGACATTAATGCTTTAATCACATCAATGGGACTGGTCTGCATGGTTTGTGCAAGGTCACGCACAGTTATGTTTGAGGGTAATTCAATTTTCTTTAAATTATGCCCATTATCGCTCATATGGTACCTCTATGATTCGTTTTATTCCCTATGAGCGGGTGAAACAAAGATCACTCGTTCATAAAGATTTCCTAATCCGGCAATGACAATGAATAACTCGTAAGGTGTTCGCGCTCTTCTGGAGTTAGTTCAACTTTCAATGAATCCGCCAATACTCTATTCAGCCCTCGTTCCCAACATGAACGCTGCAGATGAAGATAAGCACCCCTTCCCGACAATTTCCCCGTATGATCAATCACTACTCCTTGCGGGCTCCGCACGATTCTGATCATTGAACGCTTTGCAAGTACTTCCCCACAGGCTACACAAGTCCGTTGGGGAATATGCCTTCTTTTTCCGGTTTTTCGGGACACATGTCCTTCTTTGGCTAAACGGTCCAGTCATCTTTCCAATCACCACCTCGTTTTCGCTTTCTATTCACTAAGGTGATATCGCGATCGGGATCATAAACAACTTCCACGAATTTTTTCTTCTTCTTCTTTTTCGTTTTACCTTTTTGGTCGAGATCTTCTTCGTCCTCTTCTCCATCAGCGTCGACAATTACTAAAGTTTCTGGGCGTAAGGTGAAGATCTCGTTAAAATCTACAGGCTTTTCAGTTTCCTCAATCCCTTCACCGTTAACAACAGGGGCTTGTCCTTCACCAATTATTTCTGGTTCATTACTTACACTCTCAAGGGTAGTCGTGGTTTCATCTACAGGTTTTTGCTGGAATACGACTGCCTCTGTGAGTTCTTCTACACGCTCAGGTTTTTCTAATTCCTGTGTGACAGGCAAGCTAATCTCTATAGGTACCTCAAGCTCAGGTTCAACCAGTTCTACGACTACCTCTTGAACTTCTTCAGGTTGCGGCGTTGGGAAAGAAATACTCGCCAGTTTTTCTTTTATCTCCTCCATCGCTTTTGGACCAATTCCGCTGATACCCAATACCGTATCTTCGTGTAAGGCTAATTGGAACATTAAAGCGCCAGTGGTCTCATACCCTGATGCGCAAAGTAGATCATAAATTCGATCCGATAAAGCCAATTCTTCAAGCTTCATTGCGAATGCCGCATCTGGGATGCTGGCACGAGTTTCCTTTCGGAGCAGCTCATCTGCTAGTTTTTCTGCAGTCCGTCTATGGATCAGACCACGTTCAACTCTATCGACGAATTGACTCATGAACGAGTATTCCTCTGGTGTGAGAGGCCGTCCTTCAGCTTTCTTAGCTAATATTAGCTCGACCCTCGGAGTATTCTCCGTTTCAATCTCAGCAATGGAGGCAAATTCAACATCGTTCTGCAGATGGTGGATCGCATCACCAGCAGCTTCGAGTAGTGACTTGATATCTATCCGCCACCCGGTTAGTTTAGCTGCCAGTCGTGCATTCTGACCATCCCGACCAATCGCCAGGCTGAGCTGGTCTTCCATGACAACCACAGTGGCGGTTTTTGTCCCCTTAGCATGTTCATTCAAATACACACCGGTAACCCGAGCGGGGCTAAGTGCTTTGGCTATATAAGCTGCAGGGTCAGAATCATACTCAATAACATCGATCTTCTCGTCGTTCAATTCACGGACGATGGCCTGTATCCGGACGCCCCTTATTCCTACACATGCTCCGACTGGATCCACAGCGGGTTGTAATCCAGCCACCGCAACTTTAGATCTTTGACCTGGCTCACGTGCAATTGATCGAATTTCTACTAAACCGTGGTAAATCTCGGGAACTTCATTTTCTAATAAGCACCGTAGGAAATTACGATGCGAGCGTGATAATACGATTTGTGGTCCACGCGGTGTTTGTTTCACTTCCAATAATAATGATTGAACCCTGTCGTGCACCCTAAAATGCTCCCCATTGATTTGTTGGTTTCGGG
>Ga0315276_10004791_pt1 | contig 12449 bp, 10 predicted proteins | sample YL17G05_0_MG_FD_204542 | JGI IMG/M metagenome (GOLD analysis project Ga0315276, IMG submission 204542) | Sediment microbial communities from Yellowstone Lake, YNP, Wyoming, USA - YL17G05_0 | ecosystem: Environmental > Aquatic > Freshwater > Lake > Sediment | place: USA: Wyoming | collected... | reverse complement strand
ACACCCGCCTTGAAGGCCTGAGGAACCACGTGGCGAGCGTTGTTGTGGATTCCAGCGCCCTCCTGTCGGAACTCCGCGGCTTCCGGAAGCAGCAGTTGCTTGACGCGCTGCGGCGCGACGTGCGGACGTGCTTCGTCCGTGATATCCGGTTTCGCCTGGAAAAACGCGGGCCGCCGCAGGGGGGACCGCACGAGAAGAGGAATCGCCGGCAAGCATGACCAAGGGCAAAGCAAAGAAAGCCGAAGCCGAGCCGGCCGAGATCGCGGCCGAGACGGGCGCCGAGCAGTACCGTGCCGATTCCATCAAGGTCATGAAGGGCCTGGAGGCGGTTCGCAAGCGGCCCGACATGTACATCGGCGACAGGCACCAGCGCGGCCTCCACCACCTCGTCAGCGAAGTGGTCGACAATTCCATCGACGAGGCCATGGCGGGCTTCTGCACCGACATCATCGTTACGGTGCACGCCGATGGCAGCGTCAGCGTGGCCGACAACGGCCGCGGCATTCCGGTCGACCTCCACAAGGAGGAGAAGAAGCCCGGCGTCGAGGTGGCCCTCAGCATGCTCCACGCGGGGGGCAAGTTCGACCATTCCACCTACAAGGTGTCGGGCGGCCTCCACGGCATAGGCGTGAGTTGCGTGACTGCCCTGGCCGAATGGCTCGAGGTCGAGGTCCGCCGCGACGGCGCCGCCTGGCGGATGGCCTTCGCGCGCGGCAAGAAGACCAAGGACCTCAAGCGCGTCGGCTCGGCCAAGAAGAGCGGCACCACCATCACGTTCAAGCCCGACCGGGAGATCTTCGAGGACCCGACCTTCAAATTCGAGGTTCTCGAGGGGCGGCTGCGCGAACTGGCGTACCTGAACGAGGGCCTCCACATCCACCTTACAGACGAGCGCGACGACCGCGAGGCCGACTTCCGCTTCAAGGAAGGCATCCGCGCGTTCGCCAAGCACCTGAACGAGGGCAAGGAGATCGTCCACCGCGACGTCGTTTACTATCGCCGGGCCGACCCGGCCACCCACACCGAGGTCGAGGTTGCCATCCAGTACAACGACGGGTACGCCGAGAACATCCTGTGCTTCGCGAATAACATCAACACGATCGAGGGCGGCACGCACCTGTCGGCGTTCAAGTCGGCGGTCACGCGCACGCTCAACTTCTACGCCAAGAAGCAGAACCTCCTGAAGGGCGAGTCGGCGCCCAGCGGCGACGACCTGCGCGAGGGCATGACGGCCGTCCTCTCGGTCCGCGTCAGCGACCCCCAGTTCGAGGGCCAGACCAAGACCAAACTCTCCAACAGCGAGGTCGGAACCTTCGTCGAGACGGTCACCAACGACATGCTCGGCCAGTACCTCGAAGAGAACCCCGGCACGGCCAAGAAGATCATCCTCAAGGCCGTCCAGGCGATGACCGCCCGCGAGGCCGCCCGCAAGGCCCGCGACCTGGTGCGTCGCAAGGGGGCCCTCGCGTCCGGGAACCTCCCGGGCAAACTGGCCGACTGCTCCGAGCGCGATCCGGCCCTCTCGGAAGTCTTTCTCGTCGAGGGCGACTCGGCCGGCGGCTCCGCCAAGCAGGGACGCGACCGGCGGACGCAGGCCATCCTGCCCCTGAGGGGCAAGATCCTCAACGTCGAGAAGGCCCGCATCGACAAGATGCTCGCGCACGAGGAGATCGCAACCATCATCTCGGCCCTCGGCACCGGCATCGGCACCGACGATTTCAACGTCGCCGGCGCCCGTTACCACAAAGTCATCATCATGACCGATGCCGATGTCGATGGCAGCCACATCCGCACGCTCCTCCTGACGTTCTTCTACCGCCAGATGAAGGGACTCGTGGAGCAGGGCTTCGTGTACGTGGCCCAGCCGCCGCTGTACCGCGTCCGCCGCAAGGGCCGCGAACACTACGTCCAGAGCGACCGCGAGATGAAGATGACGCTCCTGAAACTCGGCGTCGAGGGGGCCGCGATCCGCTTCAACCCTGAACCCGGCAGCCGCAAGAAGACCCCCGAGGAGGTCGCCGGCGCCAAACTCGAGGAACTCGCCCTCGTTCTCACGGACGCCGAGGAACTGGTGCGCTCCATCGAGCGGCGGGGCATCCCGTGGGAGAACTTCCTCGCGGCCCGCAACAAGGCCGGCGAGTTCCCGTCGTGGGCCGTGCGGCTTGAGGGGGCCATGCGGCTCTTCCACACCGAGGCCGAGGCCGGCAAGGCCATCGCGGCGGCCTTCCCCAAGCCCAGGACATCCGCCAAGACAGAGGCGCCGGACACGGACAAGCAAAAGGACCAGGAGGAGTTGCCCGAGGAGGAGCCGCCGGAGCCGGAAGAACTCTTCGGGGCCAAGGAACTCAACAAGGTCGCCCGCAAACTCGAAACGCGCGGGCTGGACTTGGCCGACTGGCACCTCGAGGCCCGCCAGGCCGTCGGCGAGGAGAAGCCCTGGACCAAGTTCTCCGTCGTCGCCGACGGGGAGGTCGTCGACGTGCCGGGCGTGTCGCAGATACTGCCGATGATCCGCCGCCTCGGCCAGAAGGGCATGGACATCCAGCGCTTCAAGGGCCTCGGCGAGATGAACGCCGAGCAGTTGTGGCAGACGACGATGGATCCCGCCCGCCGGGTCCTCAAGCAGGTCCTCATTGAGGATGCCGCCGAGGCGGAGCACATCTTCAGCGTCCTGATGGGCAGCCGCGTTGAGCCCCGCCGCGAGTTCATCGAACGCCATGCCCTCGAGGTGCGGAACCTCGACGTGTGAGCCGACAGGCCTAGGATAGTCCGGCGAGCCAACTGTCCCCTTGTCCTTTCCGCGGCCGGTGGCAGCCCGAAGTATTCTCCGTGACGCATATCCCTTGCCGGCTGGTTAATGCTTTCCCTCATGCTGGGCTGCGCCGCGTTGAGGACCGCACAGATTCCCTGATTGGCCGCAGGCGTGCCTGCCGAAATATGCTTGACAGAAAACAACAACTTTGTTGTTGTATAGCTTGAGGGGCGGGAAATGCAGGAATTCTCGGCAGCCGTCGCCAGGGAGGTCAGTGGAGCCAGCCAGCGGCAACTGGATTACTGGGACGAGCTCGAGATTGTCCCGGCCTCTATAACGCGAAAGAAAGGCAAAGGGACGGAGCGGCGCTACTCGTATACCGACTTGTTGAAATTGCGGGTTGTAGTCGAGCTTCGAAGGGCGGGGGTCAGCCTGCAAAGGGTGCGAAAAGCGGTAAAGTTCCTCAATCGCTACGACCCGTCGAGCGTTGCGTTCACGAACAAGACGTTCATTATAGATGGAGGCGACATCCTCGTCACGACGCCCGATCCACAGGCGTTGAAAAGCCTGCTCAATCGCGGGCAATTGGCTTTCAGCGGAATCTTCCTTGGGAAGGTTATTGAGCAGACCAGCCGAAGCATCAAGCTCCATAATAAGAGGAAGGCGACGGCCTAAGGCTCAAACCTGACACAATGTGATGCGCGGCCGATGATGGACACACGTAGAAAACAAGCCGGGCCTCCAGTGATCCGCGCGGCGGAGCCGCAGGACTACGCGCAGATTAGGCAGTTGCTGGGCGAGACCAGCCGTCTGTACCCCGGGATTGACCTGTGGTGGCACAAGACGGTCCTGCCCGATCTTCGCACAGGACGCCGCGTCGCCGTCGTCCTTGAGACGGGCGAATCGGTTGAGGGCGTTTTTATTGGCAAGCCGGGCCGCCGCGCCAAGCTCTGCACCCTGCGCATTCAGAAGCCGTGGCGAGATCGCGGCCTTGGCACGCTTCTTATGGCCGAGGGCATCAGGAATCTGGTGCAGGACGATACGCGGGAGGTCTATGTCACCGTTAGCGAGGCAGCCGAGCCGGGCTGCCCCTGCTTCTTTAAGTCCATGGGTTTCTCGATGATAGATGTCCAACGCGATCGTTACGTGCACGGCGTTGACGAACTGATCTACTCCAGCCCCGCCAGAGAACTCAAAGCCAACCTGAATAGGATCGCCTCCGAAAGGGCGGCCCGCACCTTATTCGGGCTTGTGCCTAAGCCGCCGGAGCAAGACCCATATTCACGGACCCTGGTTATGTCACTGCGCCCCCTCTTTGCTGAGATGATGGTCCGAGGAGAAAAGACGGTGGAGTTTCGAAGGCGATTTTCCCGAGGTCACGCCGGAGCGAAGGTTCTTTTCTACGTTTCTAGTCCAGTCCGGGCCGTGACGCTCTGTGCTCGGATTTCGCATGTAGATCTGGTAGAAACGGAAGAGCTTTGGAGGGCCCATAGAGACCGGGGGGGCATTTCCAGGGAAGCCTTCGCCGAATACTTCGCTGGCGTCGACGAGGGATATGCCCTCTCACTCGAGAACGTTATACCCCTTAAGACTCCTGTGAGCCTGCAGAGGCTACGAAATGCTTGGCCTTCTTTCCATCCCCCTCAGGCATTCCAGGTTCTCACCGCCGACTCGCCCATAGGCCGTATGCTGCATTCGGAAGGGTCGGAAGGAGGTGCCGAGAATGGGCATTGGGATTCTCTCTGCTCAGCAAGTCTTGGATCTTAACCCGAGAGGTACTGCGCCCCACAGGATCTCATGCCCCTCTGGTTTGCCCTTGACGTCGCTTCTCAGGAAGTCCTCCTCGGCCATTGATCTTCCTCTGGGCAACAAGTACTGGGTAATGAAGGGGAGCTGCAGAACTGGCGGTGGCATGAAGGTCAAGGTTTCCGACCTGACACGGTTGTTCGCACGGGGTTCCAGCGCCAAGACGCTGGAGAAGGAAACCATCTTGCGGAAAGGGTCGGTGCACATTTTCGAGGTCGACTGTCGACTCGACCTGAGTGGTGCGAAAATTGAGGGGAAGGCAACCGCCAAGAGCTCTATAGGGAGACTAGACGTCTTGGTCAGGCTCCTATCGGACGACACGTCGGAGTTTGACCGCATAAACCGGGATCACGACAAGCCCCTATACGTAGAGGTTACGCCCATCACCTTCGACCTGGTCGTACGCCCGGGCACGTGCCTCTCGCAACTTCGGCTCTTCCGCGGGTCTGAGCGCTTGGTAAGCATGACCCAGGAGGAGTTCGAGTACGAGGAGCATTTCCCCGTCGTGGGCGAGGACTGCCGGTTCTCCAGCAAGGATCCGCACGAGGTCTGGTATCCTTTTGGGTTGGACCTGGCGCCTGTCGAGGGTGGCTTCTCCGGCTTTGTGACCAAGCGGGACATCAAGGATGCCATTGATCCTGACAAGAAGAACGAATATGACCCATGCGACTTCTGGGACCCCGTTCCGGCCAAGGACGATGCGATTGAGCTCCAGCCTGACAGACTGTATATTCTGCGATCCAAGGAACGCCTGCGCCTGCCGGGGCACATCGCCTTGGAGTGCCAGGCTTATACCGAGACCATGGGGGAATGGCGCATCGAGTACGCGGGCTTTGCTCACCCGTTTTTCGGGTGCAGCCGCCCGGAAGGAAGCCCCCTCATGTTTGAGGTGAGGGGGCACAATATCCCAACGATTCTCACGGATGGTATACAACTCGGAAAGGTATGCTTCAAGCGGATGTCGCAGCCAGCGCAAGAGGAGGAGGGCCAGTACGAGAAGCAGGAACTCAAACTCTCTGGCTGCTTCAAGGAATGGACAAAGTAGACTGTCCGCTGCCCTGTTTTCCCTGTGGTTGTTTCACCAGAATGCTCGATACGATGGCGGCGTTCTGTGCCCCTGAATCGTGAGCGAGGCTCCGTGTGCGTGGCTCCATTGACCGGTCCAGTCATCGACAGTACGATGGCCCCGTGCTGGTGTTGTGACAAGCAAGGGACATCTCGTGCCCGACCTGCTCCTGGGTCTCCTGGTGCTGGCGGTTGCCGCACTCGCGGTGGCGGTGTTCTACTACGCCAAGCGCGGCAGGCAGGGCAATCCGCAAGTCGAGGCCGACCTACGTGCCCAACTCGCAGGACTCCAGGCCCAGGCCGACGAACTGCGCCGCCAGGCCGCCGCGATGGAGGCCCAGGCCGCCGACCTGCGCGAGCGGCTCCAAGCCGAGCAGGGAGTCCGCGTGGCTGCCGAGACGCGCCTCGACGCCGAGCGCCGTAACTTCGAGGAGCAGCGGGCCCTCCTCGACGAGGCCCAGGAGAAACTCAAGGACGCCTTCGCCGCCCTCTCCGCCGACGCCCTCAAGGACAACCGCGACCAGTTCCTCAGCCACGCCGAGGAACGCCTGAAGCCCATCCAGACGCTCCTGGCGACCTACGAGCAGCACCTGCGCGACATCGAGAAGATCCGCAACGATGCCTACGGCGGCCTGAAGACCCATCTCGACACGCTGGCCCGGGCCCACGACCTGCTCCAGAAGGAGACCCACCAACTCTCGACGGCCCTGCGGTCGCCGACGGTGCGAGGCCGGTGGGGCGAGATGACCCTCCGCCGCGTGGTCGAAGTCGCCGGCATGTCGCCGCACTGCGACTTCGACGAACAGGTCTCCATCGCCACCGAGGACGGGCTCCAGCGGCCCGACATGACCATCCGCCTGCCCGGCCGCCGCACCATCGTCGTCGACTCGAAGGTGCCCCTTGCGGCGTACATGGATGCGGCCGAAGGCAAGGACGAGGCGGCGCGGTTGGCGGCCCTGGCGCGGCACGCCCAGGACGTTCGCAAGCACGTTCAGGCCCTCAGCCGCAAGGCGTACTGGGACCAGTTCAGGGACGCCCCGGACTTCGTGGTGCTCTTCCTGCCGGGCGAATCGTTTTTCAGCGCGGCCCTGGAGCAGGACCGCTCGCTCCTGGAAGACGCGATGCGGAGCCGCGTCTTCCTGGCCACACCCACCACGCTCATGGCCCTGCTGGGTATCGTCGCTCACGGCTGGCACCAGCAGGAGATGGCCGAGAACGCCGAGAAGATCGGCCAGGCCGGCCGCGAACTATTCGACCGCGTCTCGAAGTTTGTCGAGCACTTCTCAAAGATCGGCGACGGGCTGACCAAGGCGGCCAAGTCCTACGACGACGCGCTGGGGTCCTACGAGTCGCGGGTCCTGCCCTCCGCCAAGCGGTTGGCCGAGCAGGCCGCGATAGTCGGCAAGGAGTTGCCCGAGGTGAGGCCGGTCGACGGCCCGTCGCGGGCACTCCCCGCCGCCGGCGATGAAGGCGAATCCCATGGTTAGCCCGACAGCGCTGGATACGGGTTTGTGCGGCGGGTCTCCTGACCCGCCGTGCCTGAGCGACGTGTTCCGACACCGGTCAGCGGCATGCCGCGCGGCGGCTCAGGAGAGCCGCCGCGCACGAACGCGAGTGTAGCGCTGTCGCGTTTTGTCGGATGGAGGTCAGATCGTCATGGCACAAGAGTTCCTCGGCCAGGACCCGTGGCGGGTCTTCCGCATCATGGCGGAATTCGTCGACGGCTTTGAGATGATGGCCCGCGTGCCGCCGGGCATCAGCGTGTTCGGCTCGGCCCGCGCCACTCCCGGCCAGCCTTACTACCGCAAGGCCGAGGAGGCCGGTCGCCTGATTGCCCAGGCGGGCTTCTCGGTCATCACGGGCGGCGGGCCGGGCATCATGGAAGGCGCTAACAAGGGCGCCAAGGAAGCCGGAGGCGAAAGCGTTGGTCTCAACATCATCCTGCCTTTCGAGCAGGTCGCGAATCCGTACCTGACGAAGGTCATCAACTTCCGTTACTTCTTTGTCCGCAAGGTCATGTTCTCGAAGTACGCCGTCGGCCTCATTTTCTTCCCCGGCGGCTTCGGCACGCTCGACGAGTTCTTCGACGGCATCACGCTCATCCAGACGGGCAAGATTCACCGGCTGCCCGTGGTCCTCATCGGCACGGACTTCTGGGGCGGACAACTGAAGTGGATCCGCGAGACCGCGCTGGAGCAATTCGGCCACATTTCGCCCGAGGACCTGGACCTTTTTCGCCTGACCGACGATCCGGCCGAGGCCGTGCAGCACATCTGCGAGCACCTGTCGCCTCGCGACCGCGAGCCCTGGGGCGAGTTGCAGAAGTGGGATACGCCCGAAGGCAAAGTGATGCCGTAGAACGGAGTCGAGCCCGCCGCGGACCTGTCCGCCGTAGGCTCTGTGCCGAAGGCGGAAGCGGCGGGCCATCCGCCCCGGAAGAGAGCATGGATTCCCGCACGCTCATCAAGAAGGTCATCACGTTCGCCGGCGCCCCGCGGATCGGCTACGATTTGCCCGACCCCTGGCCGCGCGACATCGTCCACGCCGGCATGGGTCCCGATCCGGAGTTCCGCGAGCGCCGGTGGACCGAGGGGAACACCGAGTGCTACGTCGACGAGTGGGGCTGCCACTGGCGCGCCATCGGCAGCACCTCGAAGCGCGGCGAGGTCTTCCGGGGGGCTATCACCGACTGGGACCAACTCGACACTTACCGTCCGCCGGACTACGGCGTTGCCGCGCGCTACGAAAGGCCCCGAAAGGCCTTCGCCGCGGCCGACGGCAAGTACCGAATCGGGGGCATCCCCGGCTGCGCGTTCAACATCAGCCGGTACATCCGCCGCATCGATACCTTCCTGGCAGACTGCCTGCTGGAACCGGCCCGCGTGCGGCGCCTGAATGGCCTGGTGATGGACGAACTGGAGAAGGCCGTTCGCCACCTGGCCGCCGCCGGGGCCGACGCCGTCATGTTCCCCGAAGACTGGGGCACGCAGGACCGGCTGCTCGTGTCGCCGAAGACGTTCCGCGACCTCTTCCTGCCGGAACTCCGGCGCCTCTGCCGCGTCGCCTGCGAGGTCGGCGTCGACGTGTGGATGCACTCGTGCGGGAACGTGTGGGACATCATCGAGCCCCTCATCGGCGCGGGCATCAAGGTCCTCCAGTTCGACCAGCCCAGTCTGCACGGCATCGAGCGGCTCGACGCGGCGTTCGGCGGCCGGGTCACGTTCCAGTGCCCCGTCGACATCCAGCGCACCCTCCAGACGCACGATGCCGGGAAGATCCGCCGGGAGGCGAAGCGCATGTGTGCGCTCCTCGGCGGCCACGGCGGCGGGTTCATCGCCTGCCGCTACGGAGATGAGAAGGCCATCGGCCTGGAGCCGAAATGGCAGGACATTGCCAGCGACGCCTTCGTCGAATTCGGCGGCTGCAAGAACGCTTAACACTACAGCGCAACATGGCGCGGCGGGTCTCCTGACCCGCCGCGCGCATGCGTTTTGTGGCCGCCGCAGGGCGCCTGCAGCGCGGTGGGTCGGGCGACCCACCGCGCACGGCGTCAAGTTGCGCTGTGGTATTAACTGCCGGGCTTGCCCGGTGCGATAAGGAGCCTTCGCATGTTGCGCGACGAGTTGTTCGAGGCCATCTCGGAGTTGCCGGTCATCGACGTCCACAGCCACCTGCACCGCGACCATCTTGCCGCGCAGGACCCGGGGGCGCTCCTGTTCTATCACATGATCATGTACCCGCTGCGCTCGTCGGGGCTGGCGGAGGAGAAGTTGTGGCCCGACGGCCAGATGCACGGGCGCGGCCGGCCTTACGAGGACTTCTTCGCCTGCTGGCCGAGCGCCGAGACCACCGGCTTCGGCTGGATCGTGCGGATGATCCTGCGCGACCTGTACGGGTTCGACGAGCCGCTGACCCCGCAAAGCCTGCAGCGCCTCCAGGCCGCCGTCGAGGCGCGGACCTCCCGCCCGACGTGGCCCAAGGAGGTCTTCCAGCGCGGCCGCATCGTGCGAGTCCTCTCGAGCACGGCCGACGTCTCGCCCCTGGCGCCGGGGCAGTACGACGGGGGCGTCCGGTTCACCCTTGAGAGAGCGCCGACGGGCGGAACCCACGAGGCGTGGGGCTGGCGCGACCGCCTCCTCAGTCTCTCGAAGCACTTCGGGCGCGACGTGGCGACGCAGGCCGCGCTCCAGGAGGCCGTCGCGGCGTTCTACGACCGGTGCGACTGGACCGGCAAACACGCCCTGGTGGCGTGGATCTCGTCGGAGGCCGACTTCCGGCCCGTGGGCGAGGCTGCCGTCAACTCGCTGATGGCCGACGCCCTCGCGGGCAAGGAACTCGACCTGGGGGCCGTGCGGCTGCTCGAGGCGGCGTATATCCGCGCGATGTGCCGCGCGATCCGCGGGAAGACGAGGGTCTTCCAGATCTGCTACGGCGTCCAGTTCCTGCCGCCGCAGGTCACGGCGGCCCGGCCGGTCGGACGCGCCGCCCCGGAGTTCGCCAGCAGCATGGGCCACCTCTTCGGCGAGTTCCCCGACATCCATTTCAATATCCTGAACGGCTACGAGCCCGACGAGCCGATCTGGTGCGCGATGACCCAGGCCTATGCCAATGTGTCGCTGGCGTGCTTCTGGTGGCAGACGTTCTACCCCTCGGTCATGCACCAGGCGGTGCACCGGCGGCTCGACATGGTGCCGCGAGCGCGCCTCGTGGGGTTCTTCAGCGACGGTTACTGCGTAGACTGGGTCTACGGGCGGCTGATGACGGTGCGGCGCGTAATGGCCAACGTCATGGCCGAGCGGATTGAGCGCGGCTTCATGACCCGGGCCGAGGCCCTGGCCGTGGCCCGCGACGTGCTCTTCGAGACCCCGCGGCGGATATTCCTGCCGGACGAGAAGATCGAGGTGTGATTCGCCCGCATTCGCGCGGCGGGCCTCCTGACCTGGCGCGATCAGGCACCCTTGGGCTTGGCGCGGTGGGTCAGGAGACCCACCGCGCCCATACCCAAGGTTGAAGTGCTCTACGGGCCAGCCGTTTCGCGCGCCACAAGGTCCTTGTACGCCTGGGCCAGGCGCTGCGTGATGGGTCCGGGCCTGCCGTCGCCGACCTCGTGGGCCTCGACGCGGCAGACCGGCATCACCTCCATGATGGAGTTCGTCAGGAACACCTCGCCAGAGTCCAGGAGGTCGTGGACCGCGAGCGACCGCTGCTCGGCCGGGATGCCCGACTCGCTCGCCAGTTCCAGGACGCACGAGCGCGTGATGCCCGCCAGCAGGCCGTCCTCGACCGGCGGCGTCAGCAGCCGCCCCTCGCTCACCAGGAAGACGTTCGAGATCGCCCCCTCGGCCAGGCGGTTGCGGGAGTTGAAGAGCAGGGCCTCGGCGGCCCGGGCGCGGTGGGCGTCGCGCAGGGCCAGCATGTTCCGCATGTACCCGGTCGTCTTGTGGTAGACCGTCGGATCGGACTCGTTGGTGCGGATGTCCGACACGACCGCTGTCGCGCCCGCCTCGTAGAACTCCCTCGGGTACGGCGTCATCGGCCCGGCCGTGACAAGGACGGTGGCGGGCGGGGCCGCATCGTCTTCGAACTGTTCCGTGAGGGGCCCGCGCGTGGCGGTGATCCGGACTCGCGCGTCGGGCACGCCGTTGGCCTCGACGAGCCGCGCGACGATCGCGGCGACCTGGGCGTCGGATTCCTTGACGAAGATCCGGAGGGCCTGGCCGCTCGCGCGCAATCGCGCCAGGTGCCGGTCCAGGCGGAACGTCTTCCCGCCGTACGTCCGCAGGGTCTCGAAGAGCCCCGCCCCCACGAGCAGGCCCGCATCGAGCGCCGAGACCGTGGCCTCGCGCGGGGGCACGAAGCGACCTGAAACGTACATGAGTTCGGTCGAGTTCATTGGCGTCTCAATCGGCGCCCTTCGGCGATAGCGCCCGCAACATCGCCCTTGCCTTATCCTCCGTCTCCTCGAACTCGGCCTCCGGGTCGGAATCCGCCACGATGCCGCCGCCCACCTGGAGGTGGACGTTCCCGCCGGCGGCCAGGAGCGTGCGGATGGCGATGTTGAGGACGCAGCGGCCCGCGTTGCCGCCCGCCGGGGCCGGGCCGAGGTACCCGACCGCCCCCGTGTAGACGCTGCGGCGGGTCGGCTCGAGTTCGGCGATGATCTGCATCGACCGGATCTTCGGGGCGCCCGTGATGGAGCCGCCGGGGAACGTCGCCCGCAGAAGGTCCACCACGTCGCGCCCCTCGTGCAGGCGGCCCGTGACCGTGGCCACCGTGTGGTAGACCGAGGCGTAGGCCTCGACGGCCCGCGCCTCGGCGACGCGGACCGAGCCGTACGAGCACACGCGGCCGAGGTCGTTCCGCTCCAGGTCGATGATCATGACGAGTTCTGCCCTGTCCTTCTTGGAGGCCAGGAGTTCGGCCTGCATGCGGGCGTTGAACGGCCCGTCGCCCGGCCTGTGCGGCCGCGTGCCCTTGATGGGGCGCGTGGCCACGGCCCCATCGCGGAGGTCGAGGAAGAGTTCGGGGCTGCTCGAAAGGACGGCCCGTCCGCCCCCCAGGTCCACGTAGGCCGCGTACGGGGCGGGGTTCGCGCGGCGGAGCCGCAGATAGAGATCGGCCGGTTCGCCCGGCATCGGCACCGTCAGGCGCCGGCTCAGGTTGACCTGGAAGATGTCGCCGGCGGCGATGTACTCGCGCGCCCGCTCGACCGCCCGCAGGAACTCCGGGCGAGTCATGTTGAACGTGGCACCCGGCTTGGGGTCTTTGCGCGGCGGGTCTGCTGACCCGCCGCGCTTTGGGTCGCGGGGGGCGCTCTGGCGCGGCG
>Ga0315276_10004788_pt1 | contig 12452 bp, 10 predicted proteins | sample YL17G05_0_MG_FD_204542 | JGI IMG/M metagenome (GOLD analysis project Ga0315276, IMG submission 204542) | Sediment microbial communities from Yellowstone Lake, YNP, Wyoming, USA - YL17G05_0 | ecosystem: Environmental > Aquatic > Freshwater > Lake > Sediment | place: USA: Wyoming | collected... | reverse complement strand
GGCATACCGGGCAACACGTTATGAAATCAAAGACCTTCAGGATTGGGCAAAACTACTGCTGGAAGAGGGATATGAAGTCGGTGTTCACGGAATTGACAGTTGGCACGACCCTGAAAAGGGACGTTTAGAGTTAAATAAGATTGCTAAGACCATAGGAGCCAAGGTTATCGGGATACGCATGCATTGGCTTTGTTTTGATTCAAATTCGCCAAAAATGCTGGAAGAGGCCGGATTCGAATACGACTCAACATTCGGCTACAACGATGCGGCGGGATTTAGAGCAGGAACTACTCAGGCATTTCGACCTTTGGGGACAAAACGAATTCTCGAAATCCCTTTGCATATACAGGATGTCGCATTGTTTACTTATATGAATATGACTGACGAAGAGGCAAGCCAGTGTTGTAACAAGATAATCAACCACGTAATAACCTGCGGAGGCATAATAACTATACTATGGCATGAGAGAAGTCCGGCACCTGAAAGGTTATGGGGTGATTTTTATATCTCACTTTTGGAACGGTTAAAAAAACATCGCATCTGGTTTGCAACCGCCGGTCAGCTTGCAGAATGGTTCGAACAAAGACGTTCAATCGCCTTCACCCGCGAATCGTTCTCTGGTAAAGAAATGTGTTTATGTCTTGAAAGCCCAAAGGCGCTAAATCATCCCGGATTTTGCCTGCGACTCTATTCGCCTGTGCCTGAGGAAAACAATTCTGCGGAAAAATACGGAAGTTATATTGATATTCCCTGGACGGGAGAAAAAAACGTAACTATCTCATTAGCGCAGGCAGATTCAATCAACATACAATGACCGCTAAAAGCAATACAATGCACCGAGTTTGCATTATTCGCCACGGATACTATCCGAGAGACCCGAGAGTTTTAAAAGAAGTACGCGCCCTTTTTGAATCGGGATATTCGGTTGATGTTTTATGTCTGCGACACGAGGGACAAAATAGACAGGAAGAGGTCGATGGCGTGCACATATACCGACTTTCCCACCAACATCGGCGCGGTTCGCTATCACGATACATCTACGAGTATTGTTTGTCTTTTTTGAAGATGACCGTGATGGCAACGGTGCTGTTTTTCCGCCACCGCTATCACTGTATCCAGGTTAACACGCTGCCCGACCCATTGGTATTCGTAACAATAATACCACGTATCTTCGGAGCAAAAGTGCTACTGGATATGCAGGAACCTGCCCCCGAGCTGTTTATCACCAAATATGGCTCCGGAAAAAATAGTGTCTTATTAAAGTTGATAATCTTATTAGAACAGCTTTCTTTGAAATACGCAAATGCGTCGCTGACAGTGAATGAAAGCCTTCGAGAAAGATTTATTCAGCGAGGAGCCCAGGAGAAGAAAATTCATATTGTCAGAAATGTGCCTGACGAAAACTTCCGTCCTGGTGTGCTGAATCAGACCGTAGGCAACGGTTTAACCCTTATGACTCACGGGATGATTGAAGAAAGATATGGTCAGGAAATGATTATACGCGCCTTGCCGCTTGTGCGCGATAAAATTGAGCATCTGCAGTTATACATTGCCGGTTATGGACAAGTAGAAAAACTTCGCAAATTGGCACAAGAACTTGGGTGTTCCGATATCGTTACTTTTACAGGATTAGTGTCCTTTTCGCGTATCAGAGAGTTAATAGGCGCCGCAGATATTGGCATAGTGCCTCTTCAACGCTCGCCATTTTCTGAACTATGCCAGCCGAATAAACTTTTTGAATATATCGCCTGTAAAAAACCTGTTATAGCATCCCGTCTTAGAGCCATCGAAGAAAGTTTCGATGACTCATGTCTGATGTTCTTTGAACCCGGGAGCCACAAGGACCTGGCCAGATGCATCATTGACCTGTACCAAAACCCTGCAAAACAACAGTATCTCGTAGAAAATGCCTATAGCCGCTTTGAGCCCATTTGCTGGAACCAGACCAAAAGGACCTATTTGAATGTCGTTAATAACTTGACGGGAAGAAATATTGAGTGAATGGAAATCATCCTATGAAAAAGATATCGGCAGACGTGAAGTTGGGCAAAGGAGTCAAAATTTACGATTTCGTGAACCTGTATGGCTGTAAGATTGGAGACCATACAAAAATTGGTACGTTTGTTGAAATACAAAAGGGCGCTAAGATCGGCAAGAATTGCAAAGTATCCAGTCATACCTTTATTTGCGAAGGCGTTAATATTGGCAACGGAGTATTCATCGGACACAATGTTACTTTTATAAACGATTTGTACCCGAGAGCCACAAATGGTACAGGTAAGCTCCAGAACGAAAACGACTGGAAATGCATCCCAACAAAGGTTGAAGACGGTGTCTCGATAGGTTCAAGTGCAACAATTTTATGCGGCGTCACCATCGGGAAAAACGCGATAATCGGCGCCGGAAGCGTTGTTACCAAAGATATTCCGGCAAATACCATCGTCGCGGGTAATCCCGCAAAAACCCTTAGGGAAATTAATGAACATAAAAACCTGTATGATGAACGAAAGGAGCAATACTATGAAAGTACCTTTTCTTGACCTTAAGATTCAATTCGAGTCCATCAAACATGAAATATATTTTGCTATTCAAAAGGTCTGTGAAAATTGTGCGTTCGCAGGAGGCCCATTTGTAGCTGAATTTGAAAAGGCCTTTGCGTCCTTTTGCGACACAAAACATGCTGTCGGCGTCGGGAGCGGAACCGACGCAATATGGGCCGTTCTTGTAGCACTTGGAATAGGCCCCGGCGACGAGGTAATAACGACGCCTAACACTTTTATGGCTACTGCGGAGGCAATTACTTTCAGCGGCGCGAAACCTGTGTTTGTCGATATTGATGAGCGAACGTACAACATCAATCCCGAACTTATTGAATCCGCTATTACGCCGCAAACAAAAGCAGTTATTCCTGTTCATCTCTATGGCCAGACTGCAGACATGGACTCAATTCTTAAAATTGCTGCCCAAAATAATCTCTATGTTATTGAAGACGCCTGTCAGGCCCACGGCGCCGAATACAAAGGTAAACGCGCCGGTTCAATGGGTATCGCAGGATGTTTCAGCTTTTATCCCGGCAAAAATTTAGGCGCCTACGGTGAAGCCGGAGCTATAGTTACGAACAATTCCGACCTGGCCCAAAAGCTTAATATGTTCAGAGACCATGGCCAACAGAAAAAGTATTATCATTCCATGGTCGGATGGAACGCACGCATGGATGGTATCCAGGGCGCTATATTGAGTGTTAAATTGAGCCATCTTAACGCGTGGAATGAGGCACGTAGGAAAAACGCTCAACTCTATAGTAAACTGCTGGCAGATGTTGATGGAATAATTACGCCTGCCGAGGCCCCCTGTGCCAAACATATTTATCACATTTACGCTGTTCGCAGTCAAAACCGCGATACGCTGATCAGTAACCTGGCCAAAGAAGATATCCATTGTGGGATACATTATCCAATCCCAATACATATGCAGGATGCCTACCGTCCTCTGGGATATAAACAAGGCAGTTTCCCCGTTGCGGAAAAATGTGTGGCGGAACTGGTTTCCCTGCCGATGTTTCCTGAACTTAGTCAAAGGCAAATAAAGACGGTATCGGACAGAATCAAAAACTTTATACAAATAACGGTTTAGCGACACACTGAACCGACATTTAGCAGTGATTTCCATATGCACCATAATGTTGATATTATAAATCCGACAGAATATGACGGCTGGGACGATTTGGTGGCCTCAAGTTCAAAATCCACCTTTTTCCACACCGCGGCGTGGGCACGAGTTCTTTCGGAAACATATAATTATCGCCCTTTGTACTTTACGCTTCGCGATGACAACAGATTGCTTGCTCTGATTCCGATGATGGAGGTAAAAAGTATATTCACGGGACTTCGAGGGGTATCTTTACCCTTTACCGATTATTGTCAAGCCATTGCTGCCAGCCAATCGCAACTGCATGATGTTCTCGATTTTGCGAAAGAATATGGCCGTAAATGCCATTGGAAATTCATAGAAATCCGGGGGGGTAATTATCCGGACGCGGCTGTTATGGGCTTTTTCTACAGACACACGCTGAAACTGAAGGCGGATTCCGAGCAAATGTTTTCCCGACTTGATGATGCCGCCAAAAGAAATATCCGAAAAGCACAACGAGAAGGTGTCAAGGTTACCGTACACAGGTCCCTGGACGCGGTCAAAGAATTTTGCCGCATGCACTATATGACGCGGAAGAAACATGGTCTGCCCCCTCAGCCATGGTCTTTTTTCAAAAAAATATATGAGCATATCATCTCTAAGAATCTCGGTTTCATTGTGCTTGCCTCTTATGGCAAAATAAATATAGCCGGGTCCGTATTTTTTAATTTCAAAGAGAAATGCTTGTATAAATTCGGCGCTTCTGATTTTAAATATCAGCATCTAAGGGCCAACAATCTTGTAATGTGGGAAGCCATAAAACTATGCGCTCAGGACGGCCGCCAAAACTTCTGCTTTGGCCGAACTGAACCGGACAACACGGGACTTCGAAGATTTAAATGCGGATGGGGCGCCGAAGAACAAATCATTAACTATTACAAGTACGACCTGTACCGTGATACCTTTGTTACGGCAACACCTATTGTAAAAAATTATCATTATCGCATTTTCAGTGGCATGCCCATACCTTTGTTAAAAGTATGCGGCTCACTGTTGTATAAACACATGGGATAGACACTGTGGAAATTGTCTGACAGATGTGCTATACATAAATTGGAGGAAATTGAAATAATGTTATCCGCAAGAGCATATTACGCCATTAAGCCCCTCATTCCAAGAAAACTGCAACTGGCCTTGCGGAAAATGCGTATTAACAGAATGCTGCCGTCATACACGAACGTATGGCCGATTTATCAGGAGGCGGGACAGCCGCCGAGAGGATGGACCGGGTGGCCGGAACAGAAAAAATTCGCCCTGCTTTTGACGCACGACGTTGAAAGCAGCAAAGGCCAGGACAGATGCGAACAAATAATGGATGTTGAAGAACGATTAGGTTTCAGGTCCGCCTTTTATTTCGTTCCAAGAGGATATTCAGTTTCCCCGGAATTGCGCCGTCGTCTTATCAGCAGGGGTTTCGAAACAGGAGTTCACGGCCTAAAACATGACGGGAAACTTTATAACACAAAAGCCGGATTCGGAAAAAAAGCTGTAGAGATAAACAAATATCTCAAGGAATGGAATTCGAATGGCTTTAGTTCACCATGCATGCAACACAACCTGGAATGGATTCTTGATTTAAATATACAATATGATATTTCCACCTACGATACCGACCCATTTGAACCACAAGGAGGATGCATAGGCACAATTTTCCCATTTTGCATACAAGGCTCCTCAGGGGAAAAATACTATGTCGAAATCCCATATACCCTGCCGCAGGATTTTACGCTATTTAGCTTAATGGGCCAGACAACCATAGACGTCTGGGTAAAAAAACTGGATTGGATTGTTGAACATGGCGGTATGGCGCATCTTAAAACTCATCCTGATTACTTTAACTTTGACAATAAAAATGGGCACACTGAAGAGTATCCTGTAAGCTTATACACCAATTTTTTGGAATATATAAAAAATAAATATGCAGGCCAGTACTGGCATGTCCTGCCAAAAGATATGGCTCAGTTTTATTCTGCCGGTACAACAAATAATGCGGCTCGTACCCCCTTGACCCCCTCGGATATATTATGTTCAACTTGCCGGAAGCTGATTAAACAAAAACGCGTTACATTTTTCATGCCTTTCGGAACCAACGGACATGAATAGTAAGTCAAAAGAATTAAAAACCGCTGTCGTTCTGGCCACTCATAGTATAGGGCTGGGCATAATACGCGCCCTGGGGAAATACGGTGTGCCAATAGTAGCAATCTATTATCAGAAACAGGATATGGGGTATGTTTCAAAGTATGTAAAAGAAAAGGTTCCTGCGCCACATCCTGAGAAATCAGAGAAGCAGTTTATAGATTTGCTCATTGATTGTGCCAAACGTTACCCGGACGCTATCTTAATACCCGCGGATGATGCCACGCTTGTAACTGTCTCAAAGCACAAGGCCTTGTTGTCAAATTATTATATTGTCGCATGCGCAGAATGGGAAATCACAAAACGCATCATTGATAAGAAATATACGTATGAATTAGCAGAATCACTCGGCATACCCGCACCAAAGACAATTGTTCCTCAAAATGAGGCTGATGTTAAAAAGTATGCGGAAAGCGTAAACTATCCGTGCCTTGTAAAACCGCGACAAAGCCATAAATACTTCGAAGTCTTCGGAATAAAAATGCGTAAAGTGGAAAATGCAGACGAACTCCTGTCGGCATATAACGAGGCATTTCAGGCCGGTATGGAGGTATTGCTGCAGGAGTATATTCCAGGTGAGGATTCAGCCGGCGTAAACTACAATTCTTATTTCTGGAATAATGACCCCCTTGTCGAATTTACAGCGCAGAAAGTGCGAGTCGCACCGCCGGAGTTCGGTGTCCCGGCAGTAGTGGTAAGTAAGCACATACCGGAAATCCTGACGCCGGGACGCAGAATACTTCAGGCTTTGGGGTATAACGGCTATTCCTGCACGGAATTCAAAAAAGACGCTAGAGATGGCGTGTACAAATTAATGGAAATAAATGGTCGATATAATCGTTCCCTGCTTCTATCTGTAAAATGCGGAATTAATTTTCCACTAATTGAATATGAGCATAAAATCCGCGGTAAAATTCCGTCAGCCATTAATTATAAAGAGGGAATGTACTGGATAGATGAAGCCAAAGATCTTTCAGCAGGCATTAAATATAAAAAAAAGGCCAAGTCCTCCCTCATTCATTATCTCAAACCATATTTTAAGCCCCACATATTTGCTGTCCTGGATATTAAGGACCCGATGCCGTTTGTAAAAAGATGCTTCGATATTTTGGGTATGGTTTGGGCTGCTGTCTTTAAGAGCGGTAAATCGGCGCAGCAATCCGAAAAAACAAAAAAATACTATGCGGAGAAAACACGTGAGAAAAGATGCAGTTCAGCTTGAGGAGGCACGGCTTAAGGGCGTTGAGAATATAAATGATTATTCGGCCTTCCACGAAAGGCACAGAATCTTTCCGGCCGTCTTTGAGAACAGGCAACACAAAGAAATACTCGATATCGCGGCAGGCGTAGGCGTTGTCGGAAAGAGAATAACAGATAATTATGAGGTCCCCGGTGGCTTTAAGGTCCTATGCAATGATATATGTCCGACTTGCCTGAAAGTGCTTGCCAGGGAAGGATTGCAAACTACCTCCTTCAGCATTGACGATGAGAAAGAACCATTTCCATTTCCCGACGGGAGTTTCGATACGATTATCGCACTGGCCACCATTGAACATGTCATCAATATTGACCACTTTATCTCGGAGATTTACCGTCTGCTGGATGATGACGGTTATTTATACTTGTCAGCGCCTAATTACTCCGGGCTTTTGTATCTTCTGCCTATGATATTCAGCGGAAAGACGTTTCACGACCCGATGGCGGAAGACAGTCGTTATGAGTTCTACGCACATGTAAGATATTTTACATACAGGACATTATACGAGCTTGTAAGTTCATTCGGCTTTACACTGGATACTGTCTATATTGGCGTGCCGAAAAGCAGTTCCCATTACATGGCGTTGCATTCGAGGTCGAAGTCTAAGGCATTCGCTTTTCGCACGTTAATGACGATGTTATACACCTGCTTTTCTCCTCGATGGGCCACTGAGCCGGTATTATGTTTTCGAAAGTCAAAAACGAAGAACAATCCGAGTAAACCGCGAAAGGTACTCTTGTAGTAAAAGGCACAGGCAATGAAAACACCCTCATTTACGCGCTGCAACTGTTTCTCAGCACAAAAAGCATATTTGTTCCAACTGTTAATTGTTGTGATTATAAGCGCCGTTTTACATTCCTCAGCCAATGCTATCGAGATGAAGGGAATGAGCTATGTCACGTGGGATGCGAATGGCCTGCTTACTGAAGATTCTGATAAGTCACTGGCCAATGCGAGAGCTATTGGCTGCAACTGGATTGCACTAAATGTTTACTGGTTTCAAGACGATGCTAATTCAACATCGATAGGGCCGGATTACTCGCTTTACTCTTCGACCCCCGAGTCGATAATCCACGCGATTGGCAGATGCCACGAGCTTGGAATGAAGGTGATGCTCAAACCTGTTGTTCAATGTCGTAACCAGACCTGGCAAGGGTACATTAACTCTTCTCCGCAGTGGTTTGCATCATATCAGGATTTTATAAACTTATGGGCTAAGATTGCCGAAAGCAATGGTGTGGAGCTTTTTTGCGTAGGCGCCGAGCTTGCAAATACCACCGGCCAGTCCTCGTCATGGACGGATATAATACAAAATATTCGTCAGTTTTACACTGGCCCACTCACTTATAGCGCAAACCCCGATGAGGAAAAGAATATTAACTGGTGGAATGAAGTTAATTACATCGGAATCGATGCTTATTATCCCCTGACCGACCAAAACAATCCGACACCGGCAGAACTGGAAACTGCATGGAGCAACAGAGCAGATGCCATCGAAATCTGGCGTAACAACAATTGGCCGAATATGCAGATAATTTTCACTGAAGTCGGTTATCGCAGCGTTGACGGAACCAATAAAGGGCCCTGGCTTGAACCTTCGTCTCCTTCCCAAATCGACATGCAGGAACAGGCAGACTGTTACAACGCATTACTGAGCCAATGCAAAGACCGTCAGTGGTGGTCCGGAGTGTTTTGGTGGAACTGGGAAGTTGACCCTAATTTTGGAGGACCTAATAACGCGTATTACACACCGCATAATAAACCTGCGGAAGCAGTACTCGCCAATTACTATGTCCGTCTTAAGGGCGACTTCAACTGTGATTACACGGTTAACTTCGATGATTTAAGCACGATTGCCACTTACTGGCTTTCCTACCATCCCTCGATTGATATTTACCCTGTTCCGGCTGGTGACGGCATAATAGATTTTCGGGATTTTGCCGTCTTCGCCAGGAATTGGATGGTTACTTTGAGCATCTATGGCGACATAAACGGAGATTTCGTGGTTGACTTTGAGGATTTAAGCAGATTGGCTGACCAATGGTCGCGGACGTGCGAACCCGGCAGTATCCCCGAAGATATCAACGGGGACGGCATCGTAAACTTTGGGGATTATGCCTTGCTCGCGGAAAACTGGATGCAGGCAACACCTCCATAACCTTCATCTCTAAAAAAACGGAATTTTCATCAGATTAAACCGCGAAAACTGCTCTGGTAGTAAAAAGCATAAACGATGAAAGGCCACTCATCCACAAAACGTAACCATTCCCCTCCACAAGGAACATATTTGTTTCAACTGTTAATTGCAGCTATTTCAAGTTCCTTTTTACTTTCCTCCGCCAATGCCATTGAAATGAAGGGAATGAGCCATATTGCATGGGATTCAACCGGCCTGGCGACTGAAGATTCCGATACGTCACTGGCCAATGCAAGGGCAATCGGTTGTAACTGGATTGCGCTATGTCCAACCTGGTTCCAAGATAATCCTAATTCAACAATAATAGAGCCTAATTACGCACGTCATTCCCCAACTCCCGAATCGGTGGTTCATGCGATTGACAGATGCCATGAACTGGGTATGAAAGTGATGCTCAAGCCCCATGTTGCATTGTATGATGGAATCTGGTGCGGAAATATCAATCCTTCGCCGCAGTGGTTCGCAGCTTACCAGGATTTTATCAACTTCTGGGCAAAGATTGCCGAGAGCAATGGTGTGGAGCTTTTTTGCGTAGGCGCAGAGCTTGTAAATACCACCGGCCAGTCCTCGTCATGGACGGATATAATACAAGATATTCGCACTCATTACACCGGCCCGCTCACTTATGGCGCAAATCCCGGCGAGGAGACAAATATTAACTGGTGGGATGCACTCGACTATATTGGAATTGACGCGTATTATCCCCTGACCGACCAAAACGACCCCACACAGGAGGAGTTAAATACTGCCTGGAGCAGCAGAGCAGATGCTATCGAAACCTGGCGTAACAACAATTGGCCGAATATGCAGATAATTTTTACGGAAGTCGGCTACCGAAGCATTGATGGTGTCAATAAGGCTCCGTGGCTAAGACCTTCGCCGTTTTACCTTGATCTTCAGGAACAGGCAGATTGTTACGATGCATTAATGAGTCAATGTGAACAGCGCAAATGGTGGTCGGGAGTGTTTTGGTGGAACTGGGAAGTTGACCCTAATTTTGGAGGACCTAATAACGCGTATTACACACCGCATAATAAACCTGCGGAAGCAGTACTCGCCAATTACTATGTCCGTCTTAAGGGCGACTTCAACTGTGATTACACGGTTAACCTCGATGATTTAAGCACGATTGCCGCTTACTGGCTCTCCTACCATCCCTCGATTGATATTTACCCTGCTCCGGCCGGTGACGGCATAATAGATTTTCGGGATTTTGCCGTCTTCGCCGGGAATTGGATGGTTACTTTGAACATCACTGGCGACATAAACGGAGATCTTGATGTTGACTTTTGGGATTTAAGCAGATTGGCTAACCAGTGGTTGCAGACGTGCGAACCCGGCAGTATCCCCGAAGATATCAACGGGGACGGCATCGTAAACTTTGGGGATTATGCCTTGCTCGCGGAAAACTGGATGCAGGCAACTCCTCCATAACCTTTATCTTTAAAAAAGCGGAAATTTCAAATGAAAAGTTTTTCAAAACTGGTCTTCCTCGTCTGGCTGTTAAGTTTCAGTTCTGTTGTACTCGCTGCGAATAATGATGTTCTCAGCAATGAACAGATTAACCAGCGCATACAGCAGTACCGCACTGCCGAAGTTTCGCTGACGGTCACGGATTCGAACGGCAATGCCGTAACCAATGCACCTGTAACAATCCGCCAAACACGTCATAAATTTCTTTTCGGGTGCGCCGCTTTTAGCGTTGACCCGTATCAGGAAACAGAATACAACCGGCGATTCCTTGAAGTTTTTAATTACATAACACTGCCCTTTTACTGGAGTGAATACGAACAAATACAGGGTAAACCTGCATTTGAGCAGCGTATGCCGCAGGCAAAGTGGTGTCGCGCACACAACATCACGCCAAAGGGACATCCTCTTTGCTACCACCAGGAAGTGCCGGCATGGTTGCAAGGTAAGCCGCTCGAAGAAGTTCATTCGTTGCTGCTGGGTCGTGTTACAAGAGAAGTAAAAGCCTTCGCAGGTACTATCGATGTTTGGGATGCATTCTGCGAGGCGGTAGCAATGCCAACGTGTCCAGTGGAACCGAACACCATTTCAAAATTATGTGCCAAAATCGGCCAGGTCGAACTTATCAAAGAAGTAATGGGCGCTGCGCGTAAATCAAATCCTGATTCACTTTTGTTAATGAATGATTTTGAAGTATGGGGCGACGAATACCCAAAACTGGTAGCACAATGCCTTAATGCTGGAGTTCCTATTGACGCTATAGGCATACAGTCGCACATGCACACAGGCTGCTGGAAAAAAGAACTAACCTGGCAATTCTGTGAAAAGTTTGCCAAGTTAGGTAAGCCCATCCATTTTACAGAAGTAACAATACTTTCAGGGAAACTCCAGTCCGAGAGCGATAAGGACTGGACAACTGTCCGCACCGACTGGCTCAGTACTCCCGAAGGGGAGTCGCGTCAGGCCAAAGAGGCGTCGCAATTCTACCGCCTGCTGTTTTCACATCCCGCCGTCGAGGCGATTACATGGTGGAATTTAAGCGACCTAATTACCTGGCTTGGTGCACCGGCCGGCCTGTTGCACAAAGATATGACCCCAAAACCGGCATACGATGCGCTTAAAAAACTTATCAAACATGATTGGTGGACAGGTCCCCTCGAACTTAAAACCGATGATAAAGGACGTGTGAAATTTCGCGGATTTCTCGGTGATTACGTTGTCGAATGCTCTGAACAACGCGGACAATTTAAACTCGATAAACCGCAAAACACCGAAAAAACCGTCAGTATCAATTAGTGTAGATGCCGCCGCTAATTGCGATCACGCTTCCCCATCGGTCTGACATAACCGGCGGCCTTACCGGGCAATATTCCCGCACTTACCGAGTTGCAATCATCATTCCCTAGGTTCTTTTCGACACGCCGAAAAGAACTTTTTTATTTCCCTCATACCTCCACTTAACATTGTCTTACTTTCAGCCGATGGTAAATAGTCGGCGCAAGTGCACATCGTAAAACGCCCCCCAATGCTACACGTCATATGGTCTTGTGTATTGCTCTTTTGCTCCTTGTCGACCGTTGTCGAAACGTAAAACACTGGCAGAATGAAAATATGGCCGTTCGATGGGCAGCGGCTGCTTTGCTCGATGCCCAGAAGCGATTTTATCGAATAAGAGGACATCGTGAATTGCCGATACTT
>Ga0315276_10004787_pt1 | contig 12453 bp, 9 predicted proteins | sample YL17G05_0_MG_FD_204542 | JGI IMG/M metagenome (GOLD analysis project Ga0315276, IMG submission 204542) | Sediment microbial communities from Yellowstone Lake, YNP, Wyoming, USA - YL17G05_0 | ecosystem: Environmental > Aquatic > Freshwater > Lake > Sediment | place: USA: Wyoming | collected... | reverse complement strand
CGCCGCGGCGTGCGTGCCGATGCGCATCCCGTAGAACGAGCGGTAGACGAAGAACAGCGCGACCAGGAAGAGGACCCCGCCGACCGGGAGCGCGACCGCCGGGTTGGCCACGGCCGTTTCCACGGCCAGCAGGCCGAACAGGGTCGTGAACTTGATGATCGGGTTCAGGGCCACGGAGGAGGTGTCCTTGTACGGGTCGCCCACGGTGTCGGCCACGACGGTGGCGTCGTGCAGGGCAGTGCCCTTCTCCTTGAGGTCCACCTCTACCACCTTCTTGGCGTTGTCCCAGGCCCCGCCGGCGTTGGCCATGTAGACGGCCTGGAACAGGCCGACGATCGCGATCGAGATCAGGTAGGCCACGAAGAAGACCGGGTTGAAGAAGGCATACGCCAGGGTCAGGCAGAAGATGACGATGAAGACGTTGAACATCCCGGCCTGGGCGTACTGGGTGCAGATCTTCACCACCTCCTTCGAGTCTTTGACCGACGCCTTCTCGGCCGACTCGAGGTGGATGTGGCCCTTGATGAACTCGACCGCGCGGTAGGCGCCGGTGGTGACCGCCTGCATCGAGGCGCCGGTGAACCAGTAGATGGTCGCGCCGCCCATCAGGAAGCCGAGCAGCACGCGCGGCTCGGTGAGCGAGAGGTCGAACAGCCCGCCCGTGGCCTCGGCATGATGCTTCAGCAGCACGATGACCGAGAAGATCATGGTCGTCGCGCCGGCCACCGCGGTGGCGATGAGCACCGGCTTGGCCGTGGCCTTGAAGGTGTTGCCCGCCCCGTCGTTGTCCTCGAGCATGTGCTTGCCGTGCTCGAACCGGGGCTGGAAGCCGAACTGCTTCTCGATCTCGGCGGCCGCGCCGGGCGTGGTCTCGATCTGCGAGAGCTCGAAGATGCTCTGCGCGTTGTCCGTGACCGGGCCGTAGGAGTCCACCGCGATCGTGACCGGGCCCATGCCCAGCAGCCCGAAGGCCACCAGGCCGAAAGCGAACACCGACGGGTAGCTCATGAACTGGTCAAGCCCGAGCTGCGACATCAGGAAGGCTACGAACAGCACTCCCGCCAGCGCCAGGCTCATCCAGAACACCGAGAAGTTGCCGGCCACCAGGCCCGACAGGATGGTGAGCGAGGCGCCGCCCTCGCGGGTGGCCGCGACGATCTCGCGCGTGTGGCGGGAGTTGCTGCTGGTGAATACCTTGGTGAGCTCGGGGATCAGAGCCGCCGCCAGCGTGCCGCAGGAGATGATGGTCGAGAGCTTCCACCACATCCCGGCGCCCAGGTTCGCTAGCATCCAGTACGACATCAGGAACGTGACCGCGATCGAGAGCAGCGAGGTGGTCCACACCAGGCTCGTGAGCGGGGCCTCGAAGTTGATCCTGTCCCTGTCCCGGTTCCGGGCGCGGGCGACCGCCCCGTTCGCGCTGAAGGCCACGATCGAGGTGAGGATCATCAGGACGCGCATGGCGAAGATCCAGACCAGGAAGTGGGGCTTCCAGTCGGGGATCACGGCCAGGGCGATGAAGGAGATGAGCGCCACGCCGGTGACGCCGTAGGTCTCGAAGCCGTCGGCCGTGGGGCCCACCGAGTCGCCGGCGTTGTCGCCGGTGCAGTCGGCGATGACGCCGGGGTTGCGCGGGTCGTCCTCCTTGATCTTGAAGACGACCTTCATGAGATCCGAGCCGATGTCGGCGATCTTGGTGAAGATGCCGCCCGCGATCCTCAGCGCCGAGGCGCCCAGCGACTCCCCGATGGCGAAGCCGAGGAACGAGGCGCCCGCCGCCTCGCGCGGCACGAACAGCAGGATGACGAGCATCATGATGAGCTCGACGCAGATGAGCAGCACGCCGATGCTCATGCCGGCCTGCAGCGGGATCTCGTAGAGCGGGAGGGGCTTGCCCCTCAGCGAAGCGAAGGCCGTGCGGCTGTTCGCGTAGGTGTTCATGCGGATGCCGAACCACGCCACCCCGTAGGAGCCCAGGATGCCGACCACCGACCAGAGCAGGATGAGCAGCACCTTGCCGGCGCCCTGCTGGTTGAGCACGCCGAAGTAGTAGATGATGCAGGCGCCGATGAAGAGCTCCAGCACCAGCAGCAGCCGGCCCTGCTGGAGCAGGTAGGTCTTGCAGGTCTCCCAGATGATGTTCGAGACGTCGAGCATCGACCGGTGCGCGGGCAGGCTCTTGACCTGCCGATACATCGCCAGGCCGAAGAGCATGCCGTACAGGCAGACCGCGATACCGGCCAGGAGCAGTTGCGAGCCCGGCATCTCGATGCCGAACAGCGGATACGTGGTCGTGAGCGCCGGCAGCTCGAGATCGAGCTCGCTGGCGAACGCGCGAACCGGCCACGCGAGGGCGGACAGCGCGGCGGTCAGAAGACCGACGGCGACTGGGGAGCCACCGCTCCCGGCCAGGCCATTGAGGCGCATCATCTTCATGCGACGCTCCTTCGGCAGTGCTTGAAGCACCCGGCTCGCGCCGGAGGGAGTCTCACCGGCAGGGCGGCGCAATGGTTCGCGCATGAGCGTCGCCCGGTCGGCGGAGCGGTTCGGCACTTCCGCCCCGGTCGCCCGTGCGGCACGGGGCAGCCAGGGACGGAAGACCGGCGCAATGTAACCGAGGCGCAGCGGGTCGGCAACACGCCGAATCGCCGGTGAATCGTCGTGGGGCGACGACCGTCGAACCGGGCGACGCGGGTCGGGGTATCAATGAGTGCCAGCGACCGAGTGCCGATCCCACCATCCCGAGACCGCCTTCCGGGTGCCCGTCGCCCGCCGAGATCCCATGGCTGCTTCGCGTCCCATCCCGACCGATCCCATTGCGCTGGCCGGCCTCTGGGCCGACCTGCGGCGCGTGTCCGACGCGCTCGGAGTGCCCGAACGTGGCGTGCAGTTGATCACGCGGCTGCGGACCCGGATCGAGGCCGTCGCGTTGCGTGCCGCGCGGCAACCCCGGCGCCCGCGCGTGGCCTGTCTCGTGGGGCTGGACCCGCCCGTCGTCGCCGGGGGCTGGATCTCGGAACTCCTCGCGCTGTCCGGGGGCGAGGACGTCCTGGGCGCGCCCGGTGCCGGGCCGCGCGTTCTGGCGGCGGGGGATCTCGAGCGCGCCGACCCGGACGTCATCGTCCTCGCGCCGGCCGGGATGGCCCTGCCGGCCGCGCTGGCCGCGGCGCACTCGCATGCGTCGCGGCCCGGCTGGCCGATGTCCCGCGCGGCGCGTGAGGGCCGGACTTACGTGGCCGACGGGGCGGCGCTCTTCGGGCGCCCTGGGCCGCAGGTGGCCGAGGTGCTCGAGACCGTCGCCGAGATGCTGCATCCTGCCGCGTTCCGGTTCGGCCACGAGGGCAGGACCTGGACGCGCCTGACGGGCGGCAGCGATACCTGACGTCAGGCGGGGTGTGCGCCAGGGTGACCGGGCTCTGCGCACGGCGCCGCTCGCCGATCGGGGTGCGTGGGGACCGCCGGCCTCCGCCGTCGGCGCCTTCTGCTAGTATCTGCCGCGAATCGTCGTCCTGCGTATGCCAGGACCTGCGGAGGTTGAGTCCCTATGAGCGACACTGCGGAGAAGGTCCGGCAGAGGATCCTGTGGGCGATCGACGAGTACGGCTCCCCGGAGGCGCGGCAGTGCGCGTGTCGCTGCGCGCGCCCGGAGAACCACCCCAGCCGGAACCCCAGTGCGCGATAGCCGCCGAGCACGGCTCGCCGGGTGCGGAGGCCTGGTCAAGGTCGAGGCCGCGGCCGGGCCGCTCCACGCGGAGCGGCACGTAGTGGTCCGGTGTTGAGCCCCGGCATGGACGTCAGGCCCGCGTTGCCGACCGATTTCGATGAGGTCTTCCCGCTGTTGCAGCTCTTCGGGAACCGGCGGATGACGCGCGATGACTGGCGCCGGATGCTGTTCGACCTGCCGTGGCCGGTTCCTGAAGCCCATCGGGGTTTCATCCTGCGCGATGCGGGCGAGGCGGTCGGCTTCATGGGGACCATCTTCAGCTGCCGCACCCTCGGCGGCGTGACGCGCCGGATCTGCAGCACGTCGAGCTGGATCGTGAAGGAGTCGCACCGCTCCTCGAGCCTCCAGCTCGTCCTGCCGGTACTCGCCCTGCGCTCGCACACGATCGTGAACCTGGCCCCGTCGGCGGCGGCCTACGAGGTCTTCGCGCGGCTCGGTTTTCGGCCGCTCGATACTTCGCAGGTCCTGATGCCGCCCTTCGCGAACCCGGCCGAGCTGGCGCGGATCGGCCGTTGCTCGGCGACCACACGGATCGAGGAGATCATCGCGGGGCTGGGTGCGGAGGGCCAGACGATCGCCACGCACATGGCCCCGACTAACGCCGGCCAGGTGCTGCTGCGCCGCGGCGAACGGTGCTGCCACGTGGTCGCCACACGGAGTCTGTGGAAGGGGCGCTGGATGCTGGCCCACGTCCAGTATGCGAGCGACTGGCCGCTCCTCTGGGAGCACCTGGGGCAGGCGAGCCTGAAGCTCGGGCGCGTGCTCGGCACCGTGGGCCTGCGGGTGGACGGACGGCACCTGCGCGGCGCGCCCCCGCTGCTCGCGCGCCGGCGCGCCCTGCCGCGGCCGCGGCTCTATCGCCCCGCGACCCCGGACGTTCTTCCGGAGATGATCGACGGGCTCTACGCGGAGACCGTCGGGCAGCGCTGGTAGGTCGGGCGGTTCAGGCCCCGGCCGCGTCCACCAGTGCGGGGTACGCGCAGGCCGGCGTGGCGTGGAACACCTCGGCGTAGGCTTCGCGGCCCAGCACGCGGACGGCGTTGTAGCGGTTCCGCCGTTCGCACAGCTCGATGAAGTCGTCTACTTTCATCGCCGTGGTGTAGTGCCACAGCAACTCTTCCTGGCGCGCGCGCACGTCCGTAACGTCGCAGACCAGACCCGGCGGGGCGAGTGACCAGACCTCGTAGCCCAGCACCAGACTCCCCTCGAGCGCGGCTCCCGCCCGCTCGATCGCGCGGGCCAGGATCCGGTTCAGCGTGAGGTGGTCCGGGTGGATGTCGGTCAGGAAGGTCGTGAAGATGAGGCGGGGGCGATGCTTCGTCAGCAACTCCGTCGCCTGCCCGACAAGCGCGTCGGTCATCCGGAAGGCGCGGTTGTCCGCGCGCCAGAACACGGTCTCGTGGATCCCGGCGGCCTCGGCCACCGCGCGGGCCTCCTCGATCCGGATGGTCCGCCGGACCTCCTCTGGAGCGTCGCGCAGCGCCGCGGAGTCCGCGCCGTCTGTTGCTTGCACCGAGACGACGTGCGCCCCCGCGTCGATCAGGCGCAGCAAGGTGCCGCCGCAGCCGATGATCTCGTCGTCGGGGTGGGGCGCAAAGACCAGCGCGCACGAGCCGGCATGGGCCCGCGGGTCGAGCTCACGCACCTTGCCGGCTACAGCCTCCGGATGCCGCACGGCCCAGGCGTCGCGGTCCTTCACGAAACGAGCCTGGTCGTGCTCGAAGGTCCTGACGTGCTCCTCGCCAGGGGCGAGTGGTACCCAGCCGCCCAGCGGGTCCAAAGGACGTGATCGTCCCCGGGCGACCCAGTGGCGCGAGAACCTCGCGGCCTGGCGCAGTCCCCGGGCGATCGCCGGCGACAAGAGCCCGGCGGTATGCAGCTCGAGGCTCGCGATCTCGAACCCCGCATGATCCAGCACGGTCCGGATCCGCGCGGCGGTGTAGCGGCGGCCGCGGAACGGCGCGGAGTCCACGCGCGAACCCGCGCCCAGCTTGCGGCGGAGCTTCGCGAAGGCCTCGCGCAGGATGCGCCCGGCCAGCCACCACGCGTCGCCGACCGTGGCCAGGCTCGCGAGGTTGGGCACCACGAGGATGAGCGGTGATCCGGGCTTCAACCGCTCGCGCACTTGCTGCAGCACCCAGCGGTCCCACTCCACGGACTCGATCCCGCCGGCGACGAGGGCCGCAGTGCAGGCGGGCTCGACCCGCGGCAGCGGATGCGACTGGTCCGCACACACCGGCGTGAGGCGCTGCTCGATCAGGAGCGGCTGCAGACCAGACCCGGGACCCGCCAGCAGCAGGACGCTGGACCCAGCGGGGAGGTCCAGTGCCCGGAGGGCTTCCAGGACGAGACGATCGACGTCAGCCTGCGCCATCTCGTGTCCCCTGGTGTGCAGTGGGTCATGGCGGGGCCCCGGAATCAATCACGGCCGCGGACTCACGGGGTCGGCCACGTGCCCGGCAGCGCGGGGAGGCCGGGACGCGCATCCGATTGCGCGCCATCGTGCCCCAATCCGCGGGGCGGGGCAAACGTCTGGCGGCGGTGGTGTGCCCGCAGGTGATGCGGATGGACGGGCAGCGGCCGGACATTGCCCGTTTCCCCCGCCTGATGCATCATAGGCACCCGTGACCCGCCAGGGAGGCGGGGAACCGGGTGGCGGCGTCCCTGTCGCCGGCCTGCTGCGGGGCGCAAGCCTTCGCTGGCCGCCGGTTCTCAAGGCGCCTTCTTGCAGGCAGGGAGGCTCTCGCACGCGCATGGCTTCCAGGACCCTCTCCACCGGGCTGCAACTCAGGATCGTCGGCATTCTGCTGGCGGCCTTCGCCGTGCTCTCGCTCATGAGCGTGGCCACCTGGCAGGAGCCGTTGCTGGGACATGGAGTGTGGACGCCTCCGAACGCCTGCGGCCCCGTGGGGGCCGCGCTCGCTACGCTCCTGGTCTGGACCTTCGGACGCTTCGCGGCCTACGGCGTGCCGCTGCTGAGCGCGTGCTGGGCCTGGAACCGGGTGCGCGGCAACAAGCCGGGCCCGCTCGTCATCTCCTCGCTCATTGGCTCGCTGATCGTCTTCGAAGTCTGCACGCTCCTCGGTATGGGCAATCTCGACCGCACGGACTGGGCTGGTTCGTGGGGCTTCGCGGGCGCACTCGCCCTGCGATCGGCGCTGGGCGAGGTGGGCTCGTGGATCGTGGGCGGGACCCTTTTCGGCGTGAGCGCACTCGTGGCCAGCGAGTTGGGCTTCCACTGGCTCGCGCGGCTCGCGCAGCGCGCCCTGGTGGACCCGACCGTCGGGCTCGGCACGGCCTGGGGGCAGTGGCGCGAGGCGCGCGGCCGGGAGCAGAAGGCGAAGCCGAAGGTCAGCAACCAGCCGAAGCCGCCGGTTGCGCAGGAGGCGCAGGCGCGGGAGGAGGCGCCGGCCCGGCCGCGCATCTCCCAGCCGCCGGCACCCCCCGCCCCCCTCGGCCAGCTCGACCTGCCGCCACCCGTCGGGCTGAAGGTCGAGCCCCGGCCCAAGCCGAAGGATGCGAAGCCCCGGCCCGGCCCGGCCGCTGGGGAGGAGAAGCCGCGTGAGGTTCCCATGGAGGCGTTTCCCTCGCTTAGCCTGCTCGAGATGCCGTTGCAGATCGAGGACATCGTCACCACGGAGGACCTCACGGTCGAGGCCAACCTGCTGACCTCCAAACTGGCGGACTTCGATGTGCAGGGGCACGTGACCGAGATCCACCCGGGGCCGGTCGTGACGACCTTCGAGTTCGAGCCCGCTCCCGGGATCAAGGTCAGCCAGATCGTCTCGCGCGAGGACGATCTGGCCATGGCGCTGCGGGCCCAGCGCATCCGCATTCTGGCGCCCATCCCGGGCAAGGCCGCCGTGGGGGTCGAGATCCCGAACCGGCGGCGCCGCACGGTCTATCTGCGTGAGGTGCTCTCGTCGGCCCAGTACGAGGCGAGCAAGGCAGTGCTCAAGATCCCGTTGGGCGTGGACGTGGTGGGCCAGCCGTTTGTCGCCGATTTGACCAAGATGCCCCACCTGCTGGTGGCGGGCGCGACCGGGTCGGGCAAGAGCGTCTGCTTGAACGCCATCATCACGGGGCTCCTCTTCCAGCACGACCCGAGCACGCTGCGCTTCGTCATGGTGGACCCGAAGATGCTCGAGCTCTCGGCTTACAACGGCATCCCGCACCTGGTTCTGCCGGTGATGACCGATGCCAAGAAGGCGAGCCGGGCGCTGCGCTGGGCGGTCGGGGAGATGGAGAAGCGCTACAAGCTGCTGGCCACCTGCGGGGCGCGCAACATCGCCGCGTACAACGACAAGGTCGCGGTCGGCCTGGTGGCCTCCACCTTCGACGAGCGGCGCGAGAAGGAAGTCCCGGCCGAGCGGCTCTCCTACGTCGTGGTGGTCGTGGACGAACTGGCCGACCTGATGCTTACCGCACCGCAGGAGATCGAGGAACCGGTCGCACGCCTCGCCCAAATGGCCCGCGCCGTGGGCATCCACCTGCTGCTCGCCACGCAGCGTCCATCGGTGGACGTCATCACGGGCGTGATCAAGGCGAACTTCCCCTCGCGGATGGCCTTCCAGGTGGCTTCGAAGACCGATTCGCGCACCGTGCTCGACGCCAACGGCGCCGAGAACCTTCTGGGCAACGGCGACATGCTCTTCATGCCCGCGGGCCGGCCCGAGCCCTACCGCATCCACGGCGCCTACATCTCCGAGGAGGATACGGTGCGGGTGGTGGACTTCTGGAAGGCGAAGGCGGTGGCCGGCGCCCCGGCGCCGCTGGCGACCGACGCGAGCATGGTCGACGAGGACGACGACGAGGAGGGCGATGCGGCCACCTTCGACGACGAACTCATCCGCGAGGCCGCCCGCCTGGTGGTCACCCACCAACAGGGCTCGACGTCGCTGCTGCAGCGCCGCCTCAAGGTGGGCTACTCGCGGGCCGGCCGGCTCATGGACCAGCTCGAGCAGCTCGGGGTGGTCGGACCCTTCCAGGGCAGCAAGGCCCGGGACGTGCTCGTGGACGAGCGCTGGCTCGAGGACAACCTCGAGTGACGACGGCTCCGCGCACGCTGGCCTTCATCACGCTCGGCTGCCCCAAGAACACGGTGGATTCCGAGCACATGATCGGGTTGCTGGTGCAGGCCGGCTTCCGCACCGTTGCCGATCCCGCCGAGGCCGAGGTCGCGGTGATCAACACCTGCGGTTTCCTGCAGAGCGCGGTGCGCGAGTCCAGGACCGCCATTGACGAGATCGTGGCGTGCAAGGGCCGGGGACGGCTGCGCCGGATCATCGTGGCCGGCTGCCTCGCCCAGCGCGCCGGGGCCGCGCTGCTGGAGGAGTGCCCGGGGGTGGACGCGGTGCTGGGCACGGGGCAATGGAGCGAGGTGGCGCGCGTGGCGTCTCATCTGCTGGACGGCTCCGGCACTCGCCCGGTCCTGCTCGATCGCCCCGGTGGCGCGCTGGAGCCGCTCGGGCCGCGCCCGCTCTCGACGCCGCCGCACATCGCCTACCTCAAGATCTCCGAGGGCTGTGACCAGCGCTGCACCTTCTGCGTGATCCCGCGACTGCGCGGCACCCAGCGCAGCCGCACGGTCGAGCACCTGGTGGAGGAGGCCGGCCGTCTCGTCGCCGCTGGCGTGCGCGAGCTCAACGTGATCGGGCAGGACACCACGGCCTATGGCGCCGACTTGCCAGGCCAGCCCACGCTTGCCGACCTGCTCGAGGCCCTCGACCGGATCGAGGGCCTCACGTGGATCCGGGTGCAGTACACCTACCCGCGTCGCTGGACCGACCGCTTGATCGGGGTCTGGGCGAAGGCCGTTCATGTCGTGCCCTACGTGGACCTCCCGCTCCAGCACGTCGCCACGGGCCAGTTGCGCGCCATGGCCCGCGGCATCACCGGCCCTGCCTCCCGCGCACTGGTCCGGCGCATCCGGGCCGGCATCCCGGGCGTGACACTGCGCACCACCTTCATCGTGGGTTTCCCGGGCGAGACCGATGAGCAGTTCGAGGAGCTGTGCCGCTACGTCATGGAGGAGCCCTTCGAGCACCTGGTGGTCTTCCCCTTCGAGCGCGAGCCGGGGACGGCGGCGTGGGGCATGACCCCGCGGGTGCCGCTCACGGTGCGACGGGTCCGACGGGCGCGCCTGCTCGAGCTCCAGCAGCGGCTGGCCCGGGCTCGCAACGCCGGCCGGGTGGGGGAGCGGCTCACGGTCATGATTGACGGCCCGGCCGGGCGGAATCAGTATGCTGCCCGAACGACGGGCTCGGCGTTTGAAGTGGATGGAGGCGTGGTGGTGGAAGGCGACGGGCTGGTGCCCGGATCCCTTGTCGAGGTCCGTGTCACGGGAGCGGCGGCATACGACCTGTTCGCGCGGGCCGAAGCCGCCGGACCCATCCTACAACTGGTGAAAGGAACCGCCTGATGCGTGCAGGACTTGCGATCGCCCTGGTCGGCCTGATGGTGTTCGGCTCCCCCGCGGAGGCGAAGAAGTTCAAGTACGCAGCCGGGCCCAAGCCAGGCGTCGACACGACCTTCACGACCGCCGAGGCCGAGATCACTCCCATCGTGCGGTCCCGCGGGCCGCGCGTGCCGGCGACCAATCTCCAGCTCGTGAGGCTCGTCGCCAACACCGCCTTCTCCCGCGCTCTGCAATCGGCCCCCATCGATACCGGTGCCCACGTGGTGCTGGCGCCCGCCGAGAGCCACCCGCTCAACTTCGCGGTCGAGCATGCGGTGCTGCGCGAGTTGGCGCGGCGCGGCGCGACGGCTACGGTGCGGCGCACCATCCTGGCGGATGACAGCCTGGCGGTGTACTCGCCCGCCGGCGATCCGCTGCTCGAGTACCAGCTCGCCTCCGCGCGCGTCTCCTACCTGAGGCTGGTGGGCTGGCTGCCCTTCTCGGGGCGCGTGAAGATAGAGCGCCAGGCCCTGGTCGAGGGGGCGCTCACCCTGCGCGATCCGCGCAGCGCGAACGTGCTCTGGTCGTCCGGCGCGTCCTACAACCTGCTGGACGCCTTCCCCAGTGACCGGGTCAGCCTGGTCGAGGATGGGCGCTACAGCGAGTTGAAGGATTCGGTGCCCACGCGGAACGTGGGCAAGGTCTTCGAGCCCGTGGTCGTGGTCGCCGTCATTGCCGGACTGGCGGCGCTCTTCTTCCAGAACCGCCCGTGAGGCCCGCCATGGGGCACCTTCGCCGGATAGGCCGGCTGCTGCTCCCGCTTGTCGTGGGTGCGCTCGTTGGGCTCCTGGCCGGCTGCGGAGCGAGCACCATCCCGGCAATCCATTCCGAGCCGGAGCGCCTGGCCCAGGGACGCCGTGCCCTCGAGCGGCACGAATACAATGTCGCACTCGATTTGCTGAAGAGCTACGTCGCCAACAACGCGGGCGGCGCGGACGTGGACCAGGCCCTCGAGTTGCTGGGCGAGTCCTACTTGCGCATCAAGGAGTGGGGCGAGGCCCAGAGCCAGTTCGAGCGGATCCTGCGCGACTACCCGGAGAGCGATTCCGCGGCTGCCGCCTCGTTCCGCCTGGGCGAAGCGCTCTGGGGGCAGTCGCGCGGCCCGGACTTCGACCCGGAATACACCCAGAAGGCCCTCGACCAGTGGGAGAGCTACCTGCGCGCGTACCCCGGGCACTGGCGGAACGCCGAGGCCGAGGCTCGCCGCCAGACGGCGCGCGAGCGGCTCGCCCAGAAGCTCGAAGGGGCTGGCAACCTCTACCTGAAGCTCCGGCGCACAGGGGCGGCCCGCATCTACTTCCAGCGCGTGCTGGATGAATATCCCGACACGGCGGTCGCGGCGAACGCGATCCTGGGCCTCGCTTTGGCCGATGCGCTGGCCGGCAAGCGCGACGAGACGCTGGCCGCGCTGCGCGACCTCGAGGCGCGCTTCGCCGGTCAGGCCGTGGCCCAGCGCGCCGCCAGGGAACGCGCGCGCCTCGAGCGGCACCCGCCGAAGAAGAACTAGCGCGATGCGTCGCATCGGCCTGTTTGGCGGGACGTTCGACCCGCCCCACCTCGGCCACCTCGTGCTGGCCGAGTGGGCCCGCGTGCGGCTCGGGCTCGACCGCGTGGTCTTCGTGCCGGCCGGCGCGCCGCCCCACAAGTTCGGCCGCCGGCTCACCGACGCCGCGCATCGGCTCGCCATGACGCGGCGAGCGGTAAGGGGCAACCTGGCCTTCGTGGTCTCCGCCCTCGAGGCGCGTCGCGCCGGCCCCTCGTTCACCGTGGACACGCTGCGGTACTTTCACGCCCGCCAGCCGGGCGAGCGCCTTTACCTGCTGATGGGTGCGGACAGTCTCGCGGACTTCCCCACCTGGCATGAACCCGGGGAGATCGCCAGGCTCGCCACGCTGGTCGTGGCCGCGCGGCTTGGAGCCGAGGAATCCGCGCTGGACGAGGGCGCCCGCAGCTCCTCGCTCGTCCCGGCTCGCGTTCGCGGCCGCGTCGTGCTGCTCGACAACCCGGTCGTGGCCGTGTCCTCGAGCGCTCTGCGGGTGCGCGCTCGCGCCGGGCGCTCGCTGCGCTATCTGGTACCCGACGCCGTCGCCGCCTACGTCACGCGGCACGGGCTGTACCGGCGGGGCGCGTGACGGGCGGCCGGCGTTCCACGGGGTAGACCATGCCGCGCCTCTTCGTCCTCGACGCGATGGGGCTCGCGTACCGGGCCTTCTACGCGTTCATCTCGCGGCCGCTCGTCAACTCGAGGGGCGAGAACACCTCCGCGATCTTC
>Ga0315276_10004786_pt1 | contig 12453 bp, 11 predicted proteins | sample YL17G05_0_MG_FD_204542 | JGI IMG/M metagenome (GOLD analysis project Ga0315276, IMG submission 204542) | Sediment microbial communities from Yellowstone Lake, YNP, Wyoming, USA - YL17G05_0 | ecosystem: Environmental > Aquatic > Freshwater > Lake > Sediment | place: USA: Wyoming | collected... | reverse complement strand
GCCCGCCGAACCGCTCGCCGGGGGGCGCGTGCTTGACCCGCGGCCGCCCTCCGGCGCCGCGTGGCGGCGCGCCACGGCAGCGGAGGTGCGGGCCCTGGCGGCCGCAACCTCGCCGACCGAGCGGGCCGCGGCGCTGCTCACGCTCCACGGGGCGCTGGGCCGATCGCGGCCCGAGGCCGTGTCGCTCGCCGCGGGCCCGGCGGGCGCGGCCGTCATCGCCGGCCGCCTCGTCCTGGCCCCGGGCGTCGCGGCCGCGGTCGCCGCTGAGGCGCTCGCCGTCGTCGCCGCCGCCCCCGGCGACGCGACCCCGCTCGCCGAGCTGCGGGAGCGGCTGGGACGCACCCTCCGCCGGCGGGCGTCGGTCGACGCGGACACGGCGGTCGATGCGGGCGGCGGGATCGTGGAGTCGCTGGTCCGGGCCGGGCAACTCGCCCGGACGGGTGACGTCGTCCATCTGCCCGGCCGGGCCGTCGGGCCCCCGCCGGAGGTGCTCGCGGCGATGGACCGGCTCGAGGTCGCGCTGGACGTGCCTGCTCCGGCCGGCCTGCCCGAGGCCGCCGGGGCTGCCGGGTGCCCCCCGGCCGGCGTCCGTGCGCTCGTGGTGGCCGGGCGGATCGTCCGGGTCGAGGAGGACATCGCCTGGTCCGCCGGGGCGTTCGCCCGCCTGCAGGCGGCGGCGCTGGACCTGGCGACGCCGGGCCCGCTCACGCCCGCCGCGCTCCGCGACGCCACGGGTACAAGCCGGAAGTACGTGATGGCGCTCCTCGAGGAGCTGAACCGGCGCGGCGTCCTGGCGCGCACGCCGGCCGGCCACGTGCGGGGGCCGCGCGCGGGATCGTGAAGAATGGCATCTATTGACATCTTTCGGCTCGTCATGGCATCATTTCGTCCATGCCCGAGCCCGACTACCTGACCGCCGCCGGCGCCGCCGCCCGCCTCGGCATCAGCCTCCGCACCGCTCGACGTCGGATCGCCGACGGGTCGTTGCCGAGCGTCCGGATCGGGCGCGCCGTGCGGATCCCGGCCGCGGCGCTAAACCTGCCGGCGGCCCGTCCGGCCGGCGCCGCTGCTCATGAGGCCGTCGCCCCGTACGCCACGAACGCGGATGAGGACCGGGCGGCCTACGTCGCCCGCTGGAACGCGTCCCACTGGCCCGACACCTTCGGGCGGATGCTCGAACGCCGCCGCCGGGCCCTCGAGCGCCTGGACGCCATCCGCGCCACGACCAAGCCACCGAGCGGCCCGCACGACACCGTCGACGCGATCCTGGAGGCCGCAGACCGCGAGTGGGACGAGCGGATCGACTCGATTCTCCCACCCTCATACCGAAAGGCGACCCCATGACCATGCCGTTCGTGACGATCGACGCAAGCGTGGCCGTTCGGTGGATCGTCGATGACGAACCGAGCCGAGCGGGAGCGCTCGTCCTCCGGTCGTCGCTCGAGACCGGGAGGGTCATGGCGATCGAGCCTTCCCATTTCCTGCTCGAGGTGGCCGGGGCCGTGGATCGAGCGGTTCGCGACGGCCGGATTGACCTCGAACTGGCACGAAGTGCCTTGCTCGCCCTGGAAGCCGTCACCTTCGACGAGACCCCGCCCATGGCCGTCGCCACCGACGCCTTCGACGTCGCCGCGACGACCGGTCTGCGCGTACCCGACGCGGCGTACGCGGTGTGCGCCGCCCGGAACCACGCCCTGCTGATCACCGCGGATCTCGGGCAGCTCGAGGCGGCCGAGCGCATCGGCGTTCCCGTGGTCGCCCTCGCAGACATGCCGCCGCTGTGAGCCCTGCCCGGGTCACCGGCATGGTCCTCGCCGGCGGCCGATCGTCCCGCTTCGGCGAAGACAAGCTGGTCGCGGAGATTGACGGGCGCCCACTTCTCCACCTGGCGATCGACGCCGTGGCTGGCGTCGTCGACGAGATCGTGGTCGTCGTGGGCGCCGATGCGCTTGCGCCGGTGCTGCCGCCGCATGTCCCGGTGCCAGTCGTCGTCGCGCGCGACGCGGTCGCCGGCCAGGGCCCGCTCGCCGGGCTCGCGGCGGGCCTCGCGGCTGCCTCCCACCCGCTCGCCCTGCTCGTCGGCGGCGACCAGCCCGCCCTGCGACCGGCCCTCCTGCGAGAGCTCCTGCGGCGCCTCGACGAGGGGGCCGGTGGCGCGGCGCCCGACGTCGTCGGCCTCGATGAGGACGGGCAGCTTCGCCCCCTGCCGGTCGCGCTCCGGGTCGCCAGCGTGCGTCCGGCGGCGGACGTCGCCCTGGCCGCGGGGACGCGCAGCCTGGTGGGCCTGTTCGGCCGGCTCCGGGTCGAGACGCTGGCGCCGGAGCAGTGGCGCGCGCTCGACCCCGCGGGCGATTCGCTGCGGGACGTCGACACGCGCGACGACCTGCCGTCGGCCTGAGTGGCGCCTATCCTCCCCGGCGTGCCCGTCCGGCGCGGAGCGCGGAGCTGCCAACGGTTGCCGTCCTGCCGCGCGGAGCTGCCCTGCCGCCCGGCTCGGCCCCCGGCCGCCCCGCCCGAATGTCCCGGTCGGGCCGGGCCGCTCGGCCCTTCCCGCCGGCTTGACGCACCGGTGACACTCGATGGACTGGACGACCGCCGGGCCCTGGCCGGGAACCGGCTCGCCCGCCGACGTCGTCGCCGGCGCGTGCCCGGGCGCAGGGCGCCCCCCGCGCGAGCTCCCAGCGACGATCGAGAGGAGCGGACGAACCATGGACCGCACGAAGGTCGTGATCATGGGGGCCGCCGGGCGCGACTTCCATGACTTCAACGTCGTCTACCGCGACGATCCCACGGTCGAGGTCGTCGCCTTCACGGCGACCCAGATCCCCGGCATCGCCGACCGGCGCTACCCGCCGGAGCTGGCGGGTCCCCTCTACCCGACCGGCATCCAGATCGTCCCCGAGGACGACCTGGAGAGAATCTTCGCGACCCAGAGGATCGACCGCGTCGTCTTCGCCTACAGCGACGTCACCCACGAGTATGTGATGCACCAGGCCAGCCGGGCGCTCGCCGGGGGCGCCAACTTCGTCCTCCTCGGCCCGGTCCACACGATGATCGCCAGCACCAGGCCGGTCGTCGCCACGGGCGCCACCCGGACCGGCGCCGGGAAGAGCCAGACGACCCGCTACCTCGCCCGCCTCCTCGAGGAGCAGGGCCTGCGCGTCGTCGTGGTCCGCCACCCGATGCCCTACGGCGACCTCGTGAAACAGCGCGTCCAGCGCTTTGCGACCCACGCGGACCTCGACCGCCACGAGACGACGATCGAGGAGCGCGAGGAGTACGAGCCGCATCTCGACGCCGGGCGCGTCCTGTACGCCGGCGTCGACTACGAGGCGATCCTCCGCGCGGCCGAGCAGGAGGCTGACGTCGTCATCTGGGACGGCGGCAACAACGACTTCCCGTTCTACAGGCCCGACCTGTTCGTGGTCGTCGCCGACCCGCTCCGCCCGGGGCACGAGATGCGCTACCACCCCGGCGAGACGAACGTCCGGATGGCGGACGTGGTCGTCATCAACAAGGTGGACAGCGCGACGCCCGAGCAGGTGGCGACGGTTCGCGAGGACGTCGCCCGCCTCAACCCCCGGGCCGAGGTGGTCCTCGCCCGCTCGGCCCTGCAGCTCGTCGGCGGCGAGATCGCCGGGAAGCGGGTGGCGATCGTCGAGGACGGCCCGACCCTCACCCACGGCGGCATGACCTACGGAGCCGGCGTCGTCGCCGCGCGCCGCTTCGGCGCCGCCGAGCTCGTCGATCCGCGCCCGTACGCGATGGGCGACCTCGCCCGCACCCTCGCCAGGTACCCGGACCTCGAAAACCTCCTGCCGGCGATGGGCTACGGCCGGGAGCAGATGCGCGAGCTCCAGGAGACCCTCAACGCGATGCCGGCGGACCTCGTCCTCGCCGCCAACCCGATCGACCTCACCCGGGTCCTGACCCTGGAGAAGCCGGTCGTCCGCGTCGTCTACGAGCTCGAGGAGCTCGCCCCCGAGCCGGACGCCCCGTCGCTCGGCGACCTCCTGGCCCCCATCGTGGCCCGCGCCCGGGCGGCCGGCGCGGCCGCTCCCGGCGCGTAGGGGACGACGATGACCGACCACTTCCTGACCCTCGATTCCCTCGGCGCCGAGGGTGTCCGGGAGATCCTCGACCTCTCGCACCGGTTCAAGCGCGAGCCCGGCAGGCACCGCGAGGCGCTCGCCGGCGGCCGGGTGGGGATGATCTTCGACAAGCCGTCCACCCGGACCCGGGTGAGCCTCGAGGACGCCGCGTGGGCCCTGGGGATGCTCCCCATCGTCCTGCGGCCCGACGAGCTCCAGCTGGGCCACGGCGAGACCGTTGCCGACACGGCCCGGGTCCTCTCGCGGTACCTGTCGGCGCTGACGATCCGGACCTTCGCCCACACCCGGGTCGAGGAGTTGGCCGCGCACTCCACGATCCCGATCATCAACGCCCTCACCGACGAGCACCACCCGTGCCAGGCGCTCGCGGACGTCATGACCCTCGAGGAGGCCTTCGGCGACCTCGGCGGCCGCCGGATCGCCTTCGTCGGCGATGGGAACAACGTCGCCCATTCGCTCATCCAGGCGGCCGGCTACCTGGGATTCACCCTGGCGATCGCGACGCCCGAGGGCTACCGGCCCGATCTCGCGATCGTCGCGGTCGCCCGCGCACGGTGCGAGGCGAACGGCGGCGGGATCGAGCTCGTCGACGATCCGCGCGAGGCCGTCCGGGCCGCCGACGCGGTCTACACGGACGTCTGGGCGTCGATGGGCAAGGAGCACGAGCGCGAGGAGCGCCGCCGGATCTTCGCCGGGTACACGGTCGACGCGGCCATGATGGCCGGCGCGGCGCAGGGCGCCATCTTCCTGCACTGCCTCCCGGCGCACCGCGGCGACGAGGTCACCGACGAGGTGATGGACGGCTCCCAGAGCCGGGTCTGGGACCAGGCCGAGAACCGGGTCTACACGGAGCAGGCGCTCCTGTACGCGCTGATCAGCGGCGACCGGCGCGCCGAGCGCCTGGGATGACCCGCATCACGGTCGCGCTCGGAGGAAACGCCCTCATCAAGCGCGGGGATCCCGGCTCCATCGAGGTCCAGCGCCACAACCTGGAGACCGCCGCCCGTGCGCTCGTCGACCTCGCCGAGCGGAGCGGAGCGGAGATCGTCCTGACCCATGGCAACGGCCCCCAGGTCGGGTTCCTCTCGATCGCGGCCGAGATGGCCGCCGAGGTCGTGCCTGCGCCGCCGCTCGACGTCCTCGGCGCCGAATCGCAGGGCCAGATCGGCTACCTGATGTCGCAGGCGCTCCACGCGGCATTCCTCGAACGGGGAATCACGCGCGAGATCGCCGTCATCGTCAGCCAGGTCGTCGTCCAGTCGGACGACCCGGCATTTGCTCACCCGACGAAGCCCGTCGGGCCGATCTACGACGAAGCGACCGCCCGGGACCACGCGGCGACGCGGGGGTGGTCGATTGCACCAGACGGGACGCACTGGCGCCGCGTGGTCCCGTCGCCGCGGCCACTGCGGCTCGTCGAAGCGTCTTCCGTTCGATCACTGGTGGAGGCGGGGATCCTGGTCGTCGCCTCCGGCGGCGGTGGCATCCCCGTTGCCGAGCTGGCGGACGGGCGGTTCGAGGGGCGCGAGGCGGTCATCGACAAGGACCTCGCGGCGGTGGTCCTGGCGCGGGCCGTGGGCGCCGAGGGGCTCCTCCTCCTCACCGACGTGGACGCGGTCTATCGCGGCTGGGGAACCCCGGAGTCCGAGGCGATCCGCCGGATGTCGGTCGACGAGGCGTTCGAGGGCCTGGCGGGGAACGCCTGGCCGGCGGGCTCGATGGGCCCGAAGGTGCGCGCCTGCGCGGAGTTCGTGCGCGGCGGCGGAAGGTTCGCTGCGATCGGCCGCCTCGAGGACGCGGCGGCCCTCGCCTGGGGTCGGGCCGGCACCAGGTTCGGCTCGGGACGCCTGGGGCTTCCCCCGTTCACGGCTCCTGTGGAGGATCGCCCGGTCTGACGCCGGCCGGACGGCACGGGCGGGCGACCCGGGTCCCCGTGGGGCACCGAGCGCCTGTCTTGACAGTGGCGCGTGTCGCCCGACGGCGGTCACGACGACGCCCCGGCCGCAGGGTCGGGGCGTCGATCTTCTCGGAGGGGACGGTCGCGGCCGGCGCGACCCGTGGGAGCCCTAGCGCTTGATCTTGACGACCACCGTGCTCGCCTGGACGTCGTGGAAGCCCTGGCGCGCCGGACTGTTGGCCGCCGTATACAGGAGGTAGATGGCGTAGGCGAACGTGAGCAGGCCGACCAAAGACCCCGGGCCCGGAAGAATGAAGGTGGCCACCTGGGCCAGGACGAACGGGCCGAACAGGAAGAGCCAGCGCCGGATCGCCTGGGGCTGCGTCAGCACGGCCCCGTCGGCCGCGTTGAGGGTCTCGAGGCCGAGGACCCGCTGGCCGGGCGAGCCGCGCATCTTCGTCCAGGTGTAGATGAAGTAGATCGCGCTGCCGGCCGCGTAGATGAGCAGCAGGACGACGAACCAGACGAACGTCATGAACCCGAAGCCGGCCAGCGCCGAGCCGATGAACAGGCTCCCGAAGATCCCGTAGAGGATCCCGAACGCGATCCCCATGACCACGGCGTCGATGATGTAGGCGAAGATGCGACTCGGGACGTCCGCGTAGGCCATGCCGGCCGGCCCGGCGACCGTCTGTGACGACGTGATGGTGTTCAGCCACGCCGGCGAGGTGCTCGCCGCGGGCGCGCTCGGCGGAGGCGCGGCGGGCGGCGCGGGTGTGGCCGGCGGGGGCGGGGCCGCCCCCTGCGGTGGCGGGGCTTCTTCCGGCGGGGGCGTCCCGGGGGATCCGGTCGATTCCATCGTTCTCCCTCATGCGCTGGCCGACGGTGGGTGCGACCTCCTCTCCGGTGGCCGCGCAGCGGGGCGGAACCCCGATTGGGGGCGAGGATAGCAATCCGCGCACCCCCTGAACAGGCCCGGGCGCGCCCCGACCCGTTCGGCGGCCGTCCGCACTAGACTCGGGCAATGCCCGGCCCCATCGTGCTCGTCGGATCCGGCGAGTTCACCGCCGCCATGGAGGCGATCGACCGCGACCTGCTGGCCGCCACCGGCCGGGCTCGACCGCGCGTCGCCATCTTGCCGACCGCGTCGTGGCCCGACGGCGAGGAGACGTTCCTGGGCTGGATCGAGCAGGGGCGGGCGCACTTCTCGGCTCTTGGCGCCGAGGTCGAGGGGGTGGAGCTACGCACGCGGGAGGACGCCTTCGACGACGCCTGCGCCCAGGCGATCGGCGAGGCCGACCTGGTCTACCTGTCGGGCGGGAAGCCGGACCACCTGCTCGACGCGCTCGACGGGACTCCCGCCGGGGCCGCCGTGCGGGCGGTCCACCTGCGCGGCGGCATCGTGGCCGGGTGCTCGGCCGGGGCGATGGTTCTCGCGGCCCGCCAGCCCCGCGTGGGCGGGCGACGCTTCTTCCGCTTCCCGACCGGGTGGCGTGATGCGCTCGGCCTCGTGGAGCGCGCGGCCGTGCTCCCGCACTACGACGCGTTCCCGGAGGTGCTGGCGGCGGCCGTCGTCCTGGCGGCGCCACGGGGAACGGTCGTTCTCGGGGTCGACGAGGATACGGCTGCCGTCGGGCGGGAGGGGATCTGGCAGGTCCGCGGTCGCGGCCGGGTGACCGTCTGGCACGGCCGTGCCCGCACGCGGCATCGCGCCGGCGAGAGCTTCCGTCTCGACGGCGACCCCGAGATTCCGCCGCCGGGGAGTGTCAGCCCGCCTTGACGGCCCGGAAGCAGTCCGAGCAGTAGACGGGCTTGTCGAGGCGCGGCTTGAACGGCACCTGGGCGTTGTTGCCGCATCGTGAGCAGGTCACGGCGAAGTACTCGCGGTCGACCGGATCGCCTCCCCGCTCGTAGCCGCGGGGGCCGCCGATGCTGCGGACGTCCCACCCGTCGCCCCGGGACTGGCGCCGGTTTGCCCGACAGCTGGGGCAGCGCTTGGGGTCCGAGGTGAAGCTCTTCTCGGCGTAGTACTCCTGGTCGGCCGCCGTGTGCGTGAAGTCCAGGCCGCAGTCGACGCAGGCCAGGGTTCGATCGGCGTAGGTCAAGGGTGCTGGTCCTCCTGGTCCGTGCACTCGCCACCGGCGGCCGTCCCGGAAGGGGCCGCCGTCACGCCGGGACGGCGGGGAGGCAGAAGGAGCCCGGTGCCGCGCGACCCGGGTGACGTGCTGCGGGGCCTCTCGGGGCGCGTACCGGTTGCGTGACGGCAGGATACCACCCGGCTCGCCTTCGGTCGTGCGGGCCTCCGGCCCGCCGGCGAGCCCGTCGGGGCGATGACGTGCGATGGCCTCGCCGCAGCGTTCCCGATTTGTCACAATGGTCGCGATGCTGCGCCTGCTCCACACGGCCGATGTCCACCTCGGGGCCCGCCACGCCGACCTCGGCGAGCAGGCGGCTGCCCAGCGCGAGCGACAGTTCGCGGCCTTCCGGTCGACCATCGACCTGGCGCTCGCGGAAAAGGTGGACCTCGTGCTGGTCGCGGGCGACCTCTTCGACTCCAACACGCAGCCCCGCCGATCGGTCGAGCGGGCGGCAGCGGAGCTGAAGCGCCTCTCCGAGGCGACGATCCGCACCGTGATCATCCCCGGCACCCACGACGTCTACGACGGTGCGTCCGTCTACCGCGCCTACGACCTCGCCGCCATGGCCGGTCTCCCGTCCGAGACGGACCTCCTGGTGGTCCTTACGTCGGACCGCCCCGACGTGCTCCTCGGGACGCTCGACGTGGTCGTGCACGGGCGGGTCTTCGCCACGAAGCGCGCCCCGCGCAGCCCCCTGGCCGGGTTTGGCGTCGCGGCGGACGACCGGGCGACCTGGCACGTCGGCCTGATCCACGGGTCGCTGAGCATTCCCGAGAAGACCGATCACGACGAGGTCGTCTTCACCAGCAACGAAGTGGCCGCCTCCGGCCTCGACTACCTCGCGCTCGGCCACTGGCACTCGACTCAGCGCGGCCGCGCCGGGGCCACGCTGTGGGCCTACAGCGGCGCTCCCGAACCGGTCGCGATCGACCAGGACCGGGCCGGGAACGTGCTCCTGGTAACCCTCGAGGAGCGGGGCGGCGGACGCCACGTCGCGATCGAGGAGCGCCGGGTGGGGCGGACCCGGTTCGAGCGCCTGGAGGTCACCGCCGCCGAAGTGGGCAGCCAGCCGGCGCTCGTGGAACGGCTCGCCGCACTCGCCGATGCCGATCTCGTGCTCGAGGTGCGGATCATCGGCGTGCGGCCCGATGACCTGGACCTGGCCACCGACGAGATCGAGCGCGAGGTGGCCGAGCGCTTCTTCCGGGTGCGAGTCCGGGATGCGTCCACGGCGGCGCTCCCGGACGGCCCCCTGGCGCCCCCTGACACCATTGCCGGCGCGCTCGTGCGGGATCTCGAGGCGGAGATCGCCGCGCTCGAGGCCGCCGGCCGCGACGGCGACGCCGGCGAGGCCCTGGAGGCGCTCCGCCTGGCCCGCCTCCTGCTCGACGGGCGCGAGGTGACCCTGTGAGGATCACCCGGCTGCGCCTGCGCCACCTGAAGGTCCATCGGGACCTGGACCTGGAGCTCGCGCCCGGGCTCACGGTCGTCCGCGGACCCAACGAGGCGGGCAAGACGACGATCCAGCGGGCGCTCGAGATCGCCCTCTTCCGCAAGGTGACGGCCGGTGGGGCCGAGATCGACGCCCTTCGCAGCTGGGGATCCCCGGACGACGGACGCCCCTGGGTCGCGCTCGAGTTCGTCCAGGAAGATCCCGAAGGGACGCGCGTCGGCACGCTGGAGAAGGACTTCCGCGGCGCGAAGGGGACCGTCAAGCTCGTCCTCGACGGCGAGACGGTGACCGATCCGGCCCGCGTCGACGAGATGCTCGCGGACCTCACGGGGATCCCCGGCGAGAAGTTCTTCCGCTCCACGGCATCGGTGCGCCACCACGAGGTCTTCGACCTCGCCCGGGACGAGGGGGCGCTGCGCGACCGGCTGCAGGCGTCGATCAGCGGCGCCGATCGGGGGACGAGCGCCGCGAAGCGCCGGCTCGACAAGGCGCTCAAGGACCTGCAGGCTCGCGGCGAGCGCAACCCGGGCCGCCTGCGCGTCGCCGAGGAGGCGGTCGCCCGGTTGGCGGCCGTCCTCGCCGAGGGCGAAGCCCAGCTCGCCCAGCTCGAGCGCGATCGCGACACCCTGGCGGCGGCCCGCGAGCGACGCGCCGCCGCCGAGCACGTCCTGGCCGAGCGCCGCTCGCTGCTGGAGAAGGCGCGCCAGGCAGAGCGACTGGTGGCGGAGCGCGGGGTGGCCCAGGAGCGCTTCGAGCGCTACCGCCAGGCCGTCGCGGTGGCGAGCCAGATCGGCGAGCTCGAGGGGAGCCATCCGGCGCCGAGCCCGCTGCCGGTGCTGCGCCAGCTCGTGGAGCGGGTTCGGGTCCTGGACCGGGAGATCGGCGAGCTGCGCGTCCAGCTCGGCGAGGAGCCCTCGACCGTCGACTACAACGTGGTGATCCCGGAGCCTCGCTACCGTCTCTTCGCCTGGCTCGCCGTGCTCCTCGCGGTGGGGGGCGTGGCCGCGGTCGCCGTCGGTGTCTTCGCCGGCGTCGGTGCCGCGGTCGTCGGGGGGGCAACGGCGGCCGTGGTCGGGCTCATCCTTGCCGTCCTCGCCCGCTCCCGCCGCCGGGCAGCCTTCGACTTCCGTCGCCAGAAGGAGCTTCGCGACGACGAGATCGCCCGGCGGCTCCGGGGACGGAGCCAGCTCGAGGGCGACCTTCGCCGCGCCGAGGCCGACATCACGGCGCAGCTCGTGACGCTCAAGGTCAACGATCCGAAGGCGGCCGAGGATCTCCTGGCTCGCGAGGACGCCCACGTCCAGGCGATCGAGCGGGCGCGGGCGCAGCTCGACGGCCTCGTCGGCAAGGAGCCGGTCGAGACGCTCCCGACGCTGCGCGACGCCGCGGCTCTCGCGATCGAGCAGAAGAGCGCGGCCCTCGAGGCGCTGGGGCCCATTGCCAAGGAGCCGCGCGCTCGGGAGCGGCTCGAGGTCGAGGTCCGGGACCAGGAGAGCGCCCGGGAGCGAGCCCGCGACGAGGAAGCCGGCGCCCAGGCCCGCGTCGAGCAGAACCCGGTGGATGCCGAGCAGATCGCGGGCGAGGCGGAGCGCCTGGCGTCGTGGCGCGAGGAGCTGGCGGCCCTGCAGCGCCGCCAACGGATCTACCAGAAGAGCCTCGACGCGATCGGCCACGCGGAGACGGCGACCATGCGCACCGCAACGCGCTACCTCGAGAAGCGGATGCGCGGCGACATGGCCCGGCTCACCGGCGGCCGCTACCGCCGCGTCGCCGTCGACGACGCGACCCTCGACATCTCCGTCTTCGCGCCGGAGCGCGGCGGCTGGGTCACGATCGAGGATTTGTCGCAGGGGACCCTCGACCTTGGCTACCTCGCGGCACGCCTGGGCCTCGTCCGTCTCGTGACCCAGGATCGCCGGCCGCCCCTCATCTTCGACGACCCGTTCGTGACGTTCGACGAGGCGCGGGCCGAGCGGGCCATGGCCATGCTTCGGGACCTGGCCGCCGACTTCCAGGTGATCTACCTGACCACGTCCGACCGCTACGACCACGCGGCCGACCGCGTCGTGGAGCTCCCCGGACCCACCGCCGGCGACGACGAGGCGTCGCCGGACGAAGGGTCCGAGGCCGCGCAGTCGGCCGGCTGACGCCGGCCTCGTCGCCCGCGATCGTGCCCGCCGACCTCCTCGCGGCTGCCGCGGGCCTCCTCGCGGCTGCCTCCTGGGGGGCTGGGGACTTCGGCGGGGGGATCGCCGCGAAGCGTCTGCCGGCCATGGTCGTCCTGCTGGGCAGCCAGCTCGTTGGGCTCGCCGGCGCCGTCGCCTTCATGGTCCTGCTCGGCGAGCCGCTTCCCGCGCCCGTCGACGCCGCGTGGGCCGCCGCCGCGGCGCTCTTCGGGGCGCTCGGCCTGGCGGGGCTCTACCGGGCGCTCGCGGACGGGCGCATGGCGATCGTCGCCCCGATCACCGGGGTCCTCACCGCGGCGATCCCCGTCGCCGTCGGGATCGCGACCACCGGGGCGCCCGGGCCGGTCCGCCTGGCCGGGTTCGGCGTCGCCCTGCTGGCGATCGTCCTCGTCTCGCTCGTCGACGACGGCACGACCGGGCGTGACGGGCTCCTGCTGGCGATCGGCGCCGGCCTCAGCTTCGGCCTCTACAGCGCCTGCGTGGGCCAGGTCGGGGAGGGCGTCTTCGGGCCGCTGATGGTTTCGCGCGTCACCGCGTCGATCCTCGTGCTTGCGATCGTGGCGGCGAGGCGGGCTCCCGTGCTCGCCGTCGCCTCCGCGGAGCCACGGCTACTCCGGCTCGTCGCGCTCGTGGGGATCCTGGACCTCGCCGGGAACGCAATGTTCCT
>Ga0315276_10004785_pt1 | contig 12454 bp, 1 predicted proteins | sample YL17G05_0_MG_FD_204542 | JGI IMG/M metagenome (GOLD analysis project Ga0315276, IMG submission 204542) | Sediment microbial communities from Yellowstone Lake, YNP, Wyoming, USA - YL17G05_0 | ecosystem: Environmental > Aquatic > Freshwater > Lake > Sediment | place: USA: Wyoming | collected... | reverse complement strand
AAATTAATCAGGGTGAATGACCAGTTCATAGGCGATGCGGTAGTGATAGGTTTCGAGCAATTTGGCGAGAAGGGCATCCCGCTGCTGATAGGCCTTCTCGGCGACAAAGAGGATCATGTGCGCAAGACAGCCATAAAGGCGCTGGGAGAGATGGGCGCTGAAGAGGCCATCGAGCCGCTTAAGGATATCGCCGGTGATAAATCCGAAAAGAACAAAGAGCTGTCGGAAGCCGCAAAGGAAGCGCTTGAAAAGATAGAGCTGAAAAAGAAGGAAAAATTAAATAAGAAGGAACCTAAGAAAGGCACAAATGGCATGGCCGGTGCGTCGCTATCCATAGAGCGTGCCGAAGATGCGGCGGATATCCTATGGCTGGGAGGAACAGGCGAGATACCGGATGATGAATTAGACACCGTGCTTTCCACGAAGCTGCCGCCGCAGTTCGTAAGGGGCCAGCGCTTTAAGGAAGTTCGCAATGCATGGACACTGAACGCGGCGATGGTACTGTACCTGATAGGCAGGAGGACCGGCCATAATAATATGCCCGAAAGACATGAAATAGAAAAACTGGCTGCCAGAATAAAGGAGGCCGAGATAGAAGTGTATATGCCTGTCTCCCAGCTTCCGAACGGCGCTATAAGGCAGTTCAAGATACCGCTGGAAAAGATATTCGGCGACAGGCTCAAGGTCTACCAGGACGTCGAGGGCCTGAAGGGAATGATAAAAAAACCGCAAAACGCGGTCGTAATGACGGTCGGCCTCACGGAAGACGATATCGGCAGGCTGGATAAGATGGGCAGCGAACTGGGCAGGGTGCGTTTCATGAACTTCGAAGAGGTGGATATAAGTGCCATGCGAAGGGATCAAGGCAAGGTCGCATATGAAAATTATATCGCCGAGACCCTGAGCATGCTTATTATCGCAAGGACGATCACTGAAGAGGAGGCGGCGGACAAAACTTCACCTATGTACAGGATGTTCGCCCATCTTTTGGAAGAACACATGGCTGATGACGAAGAGATAGACGCGTATATATCCAAAGTTGCTGATGGTTCGATAGATCCCATCTCAAAATTGCGATATCTGTTGAAGAATATATTAAAGGCAATCAAGATCGAGGCTTACAAGATGATGAAACCGGCTCTCGAAATACTCTGGTCCGCATAACATCAATCCAATATTTATTAGTCCGCAGACAATTATTTGATAAAGTTAGTCTATAAAAAAGCTTGCTTTTATAGGTTGACAAAACCAAATTAGTCGTGTATACTCTTGATATAAACATACACAAAAGTAAGATATGAAATGTACAACCAAAACACTCAAGGGGGATTTTATGACGTTTATAGGAATGTCTAAGAGGAGAAGTTTGTTTTTTAAAGCCGTTAGTATCCTAATAATACAGTCATTCGTTCTGTCGAGCGTCGCCTTCGCGATCCCGCAAGACAACACTGCTAATCTCTCCGGCGCGCAAAATACGATCACGAACCCAGACCAGGTAGTCATCCCGCGGGAGTATGGGCTTGTAAAGTCAAAATATAACGGCAGTGCCGGCAAGCTCATAATACATATTCAGGACGCCCATTGTAATTACGAGGCGCAATCCAATATCGTCAAGATACTCGAAAACCTGGCCAAGAACTATAAGCTCCATTTCGTATCCGTAGAAGGCGCGGACGGCATAATCGACACCTCATGGTTTAAGGCATTCCCCGATGACGCGGTCCGTAAAGAGGTGGCCGATTATTTCATGAAGAAGGGCGAGATCACCGGCCCGGAGTTCCTGTCCATCACCACAGATTATCCGATAAAGCTTTTCGGCGCCGAAACACGCGCATATTACATAGAGAATCTCAATGCCTTCACCTCAAGCTACCCCCTAAAAGAAGAGACCGAGAAATATTTTAACCAGACAAAGTCAGTATTAAACAAGCTCAAGACATATATATATAACGAAGACCTCAAGGCGCTCGATGCCAAGGCCCAGGCGTATGAGTCCAAGGCCATGCAGTTCAACGACTATGTGAGGTTCCTGCAGCAGGAGGCCGAGAAGTGGAAGGTAAACCTAAGGGAATACGATAATTTCTTCAAGCTGGTGAACGTCCTTGTTTACGAAAAGAAAATAGATTTCGGAGTCACCGATAAGGAGAGGACCGCGCTGATAGACGGTTTAAGCAAGAAGCTCGCTAAAGACGGGCTTACAGAGCTCGTCAGCCAGTCCATATCATTCAAGGTCGGCAAGATATCATCCGCGGATTACTACGCATACCTGAAGATGCTCGCCCTAAAGAACGGCGTAGATCTGGCCAAGGAGTACCCAAACCTCTACAACTATATAATATATAATTCGGTCTATTCGAAGATAGAGAACGAAAAGCTGTTTGCCGACATAAAAAAGCTGGAGACGGACCTCAAAGAGAAGCTCTTCGCCAACGACGACCAGAGGACCCTCGAGAGGCTTTCTCGCCATATAGATATCCTCATAGGGCTCGTCAACATAAAGCTTTTGAACGCCGATTTCGATTATTACAAGACCCATAAAGAGGAATTCGCGAAAGAGACATTCCTGGATTTCATAACCAAGCAGGCCGCCCAGTACGGCTTTGCATATGAGATATACCCGCCGAGCATTGCGGTGATGGACAGCATAGCGAAGCTCGAGGATTTCTACGCCATCGCAATAAAGCGCGACAAGGCGCTTGTGGATAATACATTGAGCCAGATGGGCAAGGAGGACCAGAAGATAGCAGTCCTCGTCACCGGAGGCTTCCATTCAGAAGGCATAGCGAAGCTCCTGGAGAAAGATGGCATATCCTACATGGTCATATGCCCGGCCATCACGAAAGATGTTCCCAGCCCTTATATAAAGATACTTACGAACCAGCGCACCCCTCTTGAGGATATACTCGTCGGCACGGCCGAAGCTAAGGAAGGCAACAAGGAAGGCATGCTTGCGCCGATGCTAAGGACACAGCTCTGTTCTTTGAGCGAAAAGGAGCTTTCGAGATTAATTAAAGATATCAGGTTTGGCAAGGAGCTCGAGGTGAACGTCAAGATATTAAAGGATAGATGGATAGATATCTATATAAACGGACTCAGGATCGCCAAGGTCGACGGTTACCTGAATCACGCCCGCAACGGCGTGGGCGGTGTGAGTTCGAGCACCAACTATATAGTAGAGAGTTTCATCAAGCAGTTGGCGGAAAGATCCATGCGCCTGGGCCGGCCGCAGGCAGAGACAGACAGTATAATTGCTTCTGTAAAATCCAAGCTGCCGGCTCAATTAAGCGTGCAGATGGAAAAGACGGCTGCCAGGGCCCTCGCCAGAAAAGGCGCAAAACCGATGACTGAGGTTAGCCCGGGAGAGTCGAGTGTAGAGGCTTCAGTAGGCCCGTTCTCCAAGATAAGTATATGGCAGCACGATGAGTATAACAAGCTGATCAAGCAGAGTATCGTGGAAAATACTTACGAGATCAGGACGGTAATGGTCAACAGCCGGCCGGTCGATTTCTATATACATTATGGCCTCGAAGACAGGATATACGCGCGCAATGTCGAACTGGGAAAATTTAACGAGGCTTTAGCGCCGGACAGAAGGCATTCTTACATTCCTTGGGACATAGAAGCACATCCGGGAAGAGGCGGCCGGGAGTTTAACCATTCGCTGACCAACGTGCATCTCAGCGGACTGAAATTCTACTTCTTTGTTGAGAACGAGATAGGTATAATTGCCGCGCATGAACTGGCGCATATCGATATAGCGAACGGTATCCAGATATTGATAGACAGAGGAGTGATAAGAGAGAGCATTGCCGACCTCCTTTCTTTGCCCGAATCCGCCATATCCGGTCTGCAGACGGCCGTAAAACCGACATGTCTTGCGTATATAAAGGCGCTGAGGGCAAATCCTAACCTTAACGAAGAGGATTTCGTAGATTCGCTGCCCGGTTGTGACACGAGGACATCGGGTATAAGGGATAAATTCATAGAGGTAGAGAAAGTCAGATCCAGATCGGCAGAGACCCTGGCCAAGCTGGAGAGGGAAGAGCCTATCGACGAAAAGAAATTGATGGAAGGCCTGGAGGCCATAACGAAGATAGATAGGCAATTCGAGATAGGCAGCTCTGACGTCAAACGCGTGCTCACCAAGATCCGCGACCATTCCGGCTACAGGATGGCGAGGGATTACATCAAAGATTACCTTGCCCACAGGGCGATGCTCGATTATATAACCAAAACAAGAGAGATAGCCTCTTCCAAGGACAAGGGTTTCGATGTCTACGTATTCGTCTCCACTTCAGCGACCGAAGCCGATTACTGGCAGAAGCGTTTCGAGGCCACGAGGGGCCAGGCCCTGCCCAAGGATGCCGTCGTCCTGTCCGTCTATTCGGAAGATTCTTCTGAACGCGTAACAAGATGGCGCGGCCAGACCAACAATGGTTCAGCATCGCTCTACGCGTTTACCCTCGCTGAAGACATGCTGGCTAACCGCATGGACCATGAGCCAGATCTAAGGAAGCGGCTTGAAGCCAAATACGGTAAGCAGGTTTCGTTGATGAGCATCCTGAATCAGGAGAGACCGGTAATGATGATGCTCATGGCGGGAAAAGGGACACGCATGCAGCCCATGGCCGCCAATAACAAGTCCGCCATATTGCTTCCCGACACGGTCATGGTTGACGGTAAATCGGCTCCTCTGACGGTCGGTGAAGCGGTAGCGCGCACGTTCGGGCCCCTGGCCGCATCGCGAGGGGGCCGTATCACCGAAGTCTGGGGCGACCAGATAAATCTTCCGGGATTGGATATCGACTCGGACCAGAAATACGCGGCAGAGATATTCAGCACCATATATCCTTTTGATACTGAAGAAGACAGGGCGTATGCCGTACAGAAAGGCGTCCTGGTCGGGACTAGCGACGCGCAGAACCCCCGAGATGTCGTACAGCGCGAAAAACCGCCTGTCGAAGATATATCGGCGCGCGCCAGGAACATCGACGGCACACTGGTCGCGGACCTGAGCCTCGGCTTTAATTCATACCGCTGGGAGCTGCTTTCTGAACTCATCAAAATGTACAAGCAGGAGCTTGATGCAAAGAGAGGGGCCTTTAACATCGATAGCGAGCTATGGTCCCCTATGACGTTCGATACGGCGCAGAACTATGCCGATTTCATGTGGCAGAAGCGCATCGTCGATCTTACGAAGAAACTGAACGACAAAAATATAGACCAGGCTGAATACGGCAGGAGGGCATCGAAGGCGGAAGAAGATGCGTATAAGAAGAAGCTGGTGGACTGGTGGCAGAGAATATACAATATGCGTAAGGCTTTTGCGGCAAAATACGGCCCTAAATACAGGATCGAGAACGACAGGCAGGGCGTTATAGGCAGGGTCGATTACGGTTTTCACGAACGCTCGACCGATTGGTGGGATTTCGGGCAAGTAAAGGACTATTATAACAGCCTCATGGTAATGTTGTTCGATTCGGCGGACAGGGACATGAGGCGCAAGACGTGGTCGGCCGAAAGGGTCAGGCGCTACTTCGGCATACGCAACAAGGACGAATGGGTCAGCCATTCATTTACGGGTAATACGAAGATCGACAACTCGATAGTCCTGGGCTGCAACATAGCCAGAGGTAATATAAAGAACTCTATCTTGATAAATGTCACCGCGGAAGAGGTGAACGCCGAAAACGCGATAATTATAGGAAGCACGGTTTACAGATTGATAGCGAAAGACGGTTCCAACATAGTGCAGAATGTCATGTCGGAAAAGACTATCAGGCTTGATAAGGGCGATATATTGGTCTCCCATTGCATACCGGGCCAGGGCCAGAAGCTTTTCAAGGTCAACTGGCTGCTTACCGATCCGAACTCTGATGACAGGTACGTGCCGGAAGCGATGTATAGTAAGAAAGATATATTCGATAATCCCATGTCGTTCGACGCCCTTTCCGTGGCGTTGAAACAAAAAACAAAAGAGGAACAGGATATAGAAAGGGAAAGGGTGATGGCGGAAGTCAAGGGCGGGATCGACCGGCACACCGGTCAGATTGTCGTGAGGATGCTATGCAGTGCGCTGTTAAAGGGAGACCGTAAGACGGTAGAAGCTTATGCTACCGGAGAGTATGCCAGGCAGCTGAAAGAACGCGGCATATTGACGGCCGATAATGTCGGGAAGGTCATGGCCAGGTTCAATAGCTTAAAGCCCAACTCGCGCGCGCGGACAGAGATGATCTTCTTGTGTAATATTGCGATGAATTACGATGATCCGGCGATAAAAGCTCTGGTAAAGCAGGAGAAGGAAGACCTCCTGGGCAACAGGATAGGGCTAGGCCAGACGATAGACCCGGAGGTTTACAAGCGCGATTCCGTAAGGGCGCTTGCTGACGTCGAACTGCCGGATGCTACGGTGAAGGCGGCTGGAGCCGCATATGTGATGACGCTGACGGAGCTGATCGGGAAGACCCCTGATAAGATAACGATAGCTATCGGCAGAGAGTCGAGGGAGTCGGGCGGCAGGATATTGAACGCATTCGTCGAGGGAGCTATGGCGACAGGCGCGACCGTCATAGATTGCACCAACGCAGGCCTAGAGCGCACATCTACGCCGCTGATGTATTTTGCCAGCAGGTATCTGGAGAACGGTAAGCTCGATGGAATAATAGAGGTTACCGCAAGCCACCTGAAGGCCCCTTATAACGGTTTGAAACCGACTGTCGGTGTCAATAATTTCAGCGCCGACGAGATGCAGAAGTGGCTGCAGGCAACGCATGACATCGTGGATAAAGGCATACCGCAGCAGAGAGGCGTTTTGCGCGCGCAGTCCATAATGGAGCCTTACTATATATTACTCGCCGCCGGGTTGGAAGGCTCGCCGGAATGGCTTGAACTCGTCGAGCAGGTCTGGACGAACAGGGTATCGCTGAAGGAGGCCGTAGATAAGATAAGGCCGAAAGCGGAAGCCTACATGAATACGCGGCCGCTTGAAAAGATGAATCTTCTTGCCGATTCCAGTTTCGGTTCTATGGGCCCGATAGCAAAGCCTATCATGGAGATGATGGGGGTCGATTTTGATGATTTAGGCGGCGTGGCGGACTTAAACCTGGCCGTCCATGACGCCAATCCGAACAATCCCGACAACTTAGAGAGCCTTCTCAATGCCGCTAAATCGAGAGGGTCCGTGTTCGGAATGGGTTTTGACGCCGACGGTGACAGGCTGGGAGTCGTCACGCGGGGCGGCAAGATACTGAGGGGTGACGACATATCGTGCATAACGGCCCCGGTCGTTATACGGCAGGCCATTGAAAAGGCTGAGAGGGCCGGCGTAAAGAACTACAAGCCGGTCGTTGTAATTAACGTGCTGTGCAGCGAGCGCTTGAAAAGGGCGATAGTTGACGCCGGCGGCATACCTATAGAATGCGCCGTCGGGTTCAATAAGGTAAAAGAGGCAATGACGAAGAAATTGCCCGAACTTTACAATGAGCAGTATCCGGGCGGCAAGGGTCTTTTACCAGCCCAGACGGCAGAGATGGGCGTCGAGATATCTTCCCACATAATGTTCAAGGAGAATTTTAACGCGGACGACGCTTTCTTCGCAGTGATAAAGCTGCTCTCGGTCCTTAGAGATGAAGCCCAGGCCAAAGGTCCGGCGGCAGCCGATATAGATGCGATGCTCTCCGCGCTCGATGCCAGGCTAGGTATAACGGATTATCATACCGGCGAATGGAGGACCCCGATGAAGGACAACCAGTCGAGGCTCCATGTCGCAGGCAGGTTAAAAGAGCATTATGAAAAGGTAGCAAAAGAGCAGCCGCACAAATACAGCATACGCAATACGCTGGACGGAATAAAAGTGGATTTCCTTGATAGCAATAGAAAATCCAGGGGATTCCTTGCCATAAGGCCTTCGGGGACATCGGCTGAGATAGTCGTCGCAATAAATTCCCTTGTAAGTCAGGACGCGTTCAATATAATAAAGAACGACTTCTTCGCCCAGATGGCGCAATATAAGGACTATATCACGTGGAAGAACAAGGCCGGGAAGCCCGCGCTTGAACCCGGCGTATATTACGAGCAGGCGAACGGGTTTGTTTACGAAGGCAAGTCCCTGTCTACAGGCATGCCGCAGATCACGGTAACACCGGGTACCAGCGCGATAAGGTCCGGAGAACAGACCAGGCTCGATGCCTTTGAACCGATGATAACCAGGATAGTGGAAAGCGAAAGCGTCAATAGCGGCGTACGAGGAGATGCGTTAAAGCAGATCATCGAAGTGGAGTATGCCCTGCAGGTAAGTAAAGAGATGAATGATCTGACTCATGCCGATAAGGCCATTATTGAAAAATTGTACAGGCAGGCCCTCGCCAGGCTCATCGCCAGCCCCGGGGTCAACGAGTTAATGTCCGTCCCGTCGCATAATGTTACATGCGGGAATATGACTCGCGCAGAACACGATGCCATGGAAGACGGTTTAAAGAAGCAGCTGCAGGATTTCTATGACGCTCTGGGCTCCCAGGGCCGTATCCTTACCGAGGACGAGGCCGACGCGCTCCTGATCCAATATGCCAGGGACATCATGCGTCCCGTCGTCACGAAGGCCGACCTTGTCTCTTACAGAGCCGCTATGCGGCAGGCCGGAGTGCCGGCAGGCGTTCCCATATTCTTCGCCGTTCCTAAAGACGGGGCCCTCCTATTCAATGTGGGTGACAGGGTCGCCGCCGCGCATTATGCCGAAAATGCCAGGAGGATACAGGTCTCGCTCCCGTTCTTATTGAACAATGGCGTCAGATCAGCGTCAGTTGCCGCAGCTTTGATCGGCAAGCACGAAGCAGCTCATATAAATACGCCCGGTTTTGCTGAAAGCCGGAGCCACGACGATGAAGCCATTCAGCTGGTGCTCAAAGTGGACGGAGACCGGTTCACCTATGCCATTACCAGGGATCTTTTAGGTAATGAAGATGTCAACGCAGCAGTTACCGCGTTATTCGCGCGCCGGGAAGGCGCGTTACTGCCGGCATTGGCCGAAGCTTCGAACAGCGTTATCAGTATTTACGGGTCGCTTTCAAATGCTCAGAAGGACGCAGCGACGAATTTCGCAAAGGCTGTTTCCGCAAGGGCGCTCGAAGTTACCGATGTGAAAATATCCCAGGGCCTGCAGATAATGGCCGGCCAGCTGCTCGTGAGAGCGACGTTGATAGAGCAGGGAGTGGCAGAAGCTGCAAAGATCAGGGTTACCGCCGATCCCGGCGACATGCTGATCGCAGCTGACAAAGACAGGGGCCCCAGCTATATCAGTCGCCAATCGGTGCTGGATGCCGGCATAGCGATCGCTAAGTACGAAGGCGATTATGGATTATATTGGAGAGGATGGGAAGGCGTCTCCAAGCTCGGTAATAATATCGCGCAAGAGGCAATATACGACCAGAATACATTTAGCGCCCAGAAGGACAGGATGGTGATGTACGTAATGGTACACCTGACCGGATACCACACCACCATATTCATGCACGACAGGCTGCCTGGTTCGATACAGCATCTCTCGACGGGCCCAGGCCATATACAACTTACGAAGACAGGGGAGCCTCTCCTCGATATCAAGCAGGTCACAAGAGGTACCGGTATACAGTATGTGAAGGCGTATGACGCGAACGGCAACCTTGCCAGCATCATGCCTCAGCATCTCAAGCCGGGTATGTGGATAGTCTCGCTGCCGGGCACCGTAGATTCCATAGAGAACCTGGGCGCTCTTGAGTTCAACGATTTCACGGTGCTTGTTTCCGAGGCGAAGGCCGAAGAAATGCTGAGAACACTAAATCCAAATCTTGACCTGAAGAATATCCAGATCAAAAGGGATGTGATAGAAAGGCAGTCGGCCGTCGTCCCGTACTATGCAGTGACAATAAACGGCGTCCCTTATCTTGTCGGGCAGGCTTATCTAAGGAATGGAGTGCCGCAGGCCGAGATCATGCTTTGGGCGGTAGGAGTATATCCGCAGGCTCCGAACCTGGCAGCTTATCACAGCGCCATTCTCAGCGACGAAACCGTCGTAGCGAAACTGACGGAGATGGTCGCCAAGATGGTCGTTTCCATGGCATGGGAGACTCGAGAGGCAGCCGTTAACTCGGTCAATTCAAGCAATATGTCTAAGTATATGGAGGCGCTTGCAAAGCTGAGCGAGGCCTTTCAGAAAGGGCTGCCTGTGCCTGTTGTTCCGCTGCGCCAGTCGATCAAGACGGGCGCGGACGGTTACAGGTGGGGCCAACCGCTTTTATTTAGCAAGATATTGCACTCTATGGGCGCTGTTACCGAAGCTCAGAGGATCGCTCTCGCGAAACAGCTGGGCATTATTTCGCCGCAGGCTACGCCCGAAGAGATATCTGCGACGGTCATCGCCGAAAACTGGTTTGCTACCGGCGCCATCGACATGGGCACGGATTATCTGCTGCCAATCGAAACGCTTTCCCTGTTCAAGAACCAGTTCTTCGGACAGCCGCACCTCGCGGCATTTGGTCCGAACATTGTGATAACAGCAAAGCAGTTGGGGTCTGCGGTGCCGCTTTCCATACAGTCGCACGACTTCGATGAGATGATAGTCTCGCAGGAGGCCGGCTACGCCTATATAGGATTCAAGCAGGACCTCACGCCTGTAGAGATGCTGAAAGCGCTCGTCACCGGCAGGATAGAAACGCTGATGAACAGGGTGGAGCTCAATAAGGGCGACATGTACACGATCCCTGCAGGCATGGTACATGCCTACGGCACGGTCAACGTGCTGGAGATAAAGAAGGTTACGCCTGAGCAGGACAGAACAGGCACGCGTTCTTTCTATGACAGGCTTAAGATGAATGATACTTTGAAACAGACGCTCCTGACTAAACTGGCGGAAGTGGAGAATACGGTGAATCCTTCAATGCCGAACAAGGAGTTCATAGTATTGCAGGAGCTTGCGCTAAGGCAACTGCCCCCGGAAACCGTCAGGCAGAACAAGGATGCCCTGACGATGGAGTTTGCCAAGCTCATGAATAACATAAGGTCGGTCGAGATGGCAGGTTACCTTAAAACGGTCAATCCCCAGACGTTGAAAGTCAATCCAATAATCGTTACAACTACCCCGAGCCGGAGGAGCAAGGTGGAGCTTTTGTCCGTAAACCCGGGTTTCACATGGGAGCGTTTTACGGTGGAGACCAACGAAGTCCTGCCTGCGGAATACCTCATCAACATAAGCCCGCAGAGGATATACGTCGAGTCAGGCACGATAGAGATAAGAAAAGAGACGGGCCAGACCATCGTATTGGAGCCGGGCGTGCACCTGATGCCGGCCTCCGAGGTCCGTTACCAGATCCGCGCCGTCAAAGGCCCCGCGACGATATATGTAGATTACAGCCCTTCATTGAGGAGTGAGGGTATCGTCACCACGGCCTATCAGGCTATGCAGAATGAACTCGCCAGGCAGAAGAAGGAAGGCATGATCGAAAGACAACCCTTCCAGGTCTGGGTACCCACGAAACTCTATAAGAGGGACATGTTCAAGATGGAGAAGAGCCTTATCTCGCACTGGACCGGCGGGCTCGTCACGATGAGGCAGTATGAAGACCTGAGCCAGATCGCCCCTAATGCCAACGATGTCGTCGTCACAATAAAAACCGAGCTGACCAGCGCGAGGAAGTCGGAGAAAGTCATGAAGATGTTGAGTTCGATAAGGATGCTGACCATTCCCGCTAAGAACATCGAACGCGACAGGACGCTATTCTATGCGCGCGAGGTTGAGGCGACGGGCGTGATCCTCGGTAATACGAAGATGGATGATATAACCGACAAGACCGGCAGGGCTATAGACCTGGCCAATATCATGCGCCAGATGACCGGCAGGCAGGTATCCATAGCCGATGTCGGCGCGTTGATATCAGCAGTGGCTACGAGCGATTCCATAGATGAACGTTTTAAGAAATTGATAGAACACCTGCTCTTAACCATGCCGATCGAGCGTTACGAAATTGACAAGGGCCTCGAGTCGAGACGTCAAGTCCTCTGGAGCGTGTAATATTAAAAGGGGCCTAAAAGGGGCCTAAAAGGGGCCTGACCCCTTTTCTGTTAGCGGGAGTTTTCCTAAAACAAACCCGCATTTTTTTGTTGCGGGTTTAAAAATGCAGTTCGTGTTAACATAGAAAATAGGAGCAACAGGAAAATAGTATGAAAAAAAATTCCTACCACGTTGTTGCTTGGATATTGATCATTACCCAGCTATTTGCACCCCTCGCTTACTCTGATATTAAAACTCCAAATGAAGTCGCGACCCTCGGCACGCCGCTGGTCTCCAACAGCCAGGCCCCGAGCAGCGAATCCGAAGTTTTCCAGAAATCCATAAAGTCAGACTGGGAGCTTCTCGAAGTCCTCTGCTCGATAGGCGAACACATTTTTGAAAAAAACGGCAAATTACGCACCCTCCCGAAAAAAA
>Ga0315276_10004784_pt1 | contig 12454 bp, 9 predicted proteins | sample YL17G05_0_MG_FD_204542 | JGI IMG/M metagenome (GOLD analysis project Ga0315276, IMG submission 204542) | Sediment microbial communities from Yellowstone Lake, YNP, Wyoming, USA - YL17G05_0 | ecosystem: Environmental > Aquatic > Freshwater > Lake > Sediment | place: USA: Wyoming | collected... | reverse complement strand
GCGGAAGTTCCCCGTCCTCAGCGGCCGACGGCGTGTTCGGCACGATCACCGGCGAATGCCGCACCCGGGGGATACCGGTCGTCCTGGATTCCTACGGGGTTGCGCTGGAGCGCGCCGTGGGGGGGGGGCCTTCCCTCGTGAAGCCGAACAGGGAGGAATATGAGAAAACGTATGGCCGCACGTTGAATACCGAACTCGATATGGTGGACGCCGCCCGGGATCTCGTGCGCCGCGGCGCGGAGTTCGGTGTCATCACCGACGGGCCGCGGGCCTTTACCGCCGCGACGCGCGAAGCTGCCTGGATCGTCACCCCCCCCGCGGTCGAGCAGGTGAACGCGACGGGGTCGGGCGACAGCATGATCGCGGCACTGCTTCACGGGATGCTGCAGGGTTGGTCTTTCGACGACAGCCTCGCGTTCGGTGCCGCGGCGGGCGCCGCCAACGCCCGCGTCTGGGGAGTCGCCGCCGCATCCCGCGCCGAGATCGTGGCGCTCCTTTCACGCGTCGCCATAAGCAGAGTCTGACATGAACGACCGCCTCCGCCATGCGCTCGCGCTGCGCCGGAACGACAGGGTCCCCTTCATGCCCGCGGTGTACGAGCACAAAGCATGGTTCATCGGCAGAACGCCCTCGGACGTCTGTCGCGACGAGGCGCTCCTTGTCGCCTCCGTCCTCGCGGAATACGAGGCGCTCCGTCCCGACGCGATGGTGGTCGGCATTGATGTCTATAACGTCGAAGCGGAGGCCGCAGGCTGCAAAGTCACCTATCACGAAGGGCCTTCCATCCCGGCGTTGACCCCCGGCATGGAGGCGCTGGTTCAGGACAATTTCCGGATGCCCGACCCGCTTAAGGACGGGAGGATGCCGGTGATGCTCCGGGCGACGGCCCGGGTGCGGGAAGAGATCGGCGGCGAGGTCCCTGTCTTCGGTTCACTCTGCGGACCGTTCAGCCTCGCTGCGGCGCTCATGGGTCCGGCGGATCTCCTCATGGCAATGGCATCCCCGGAGGATGCGGCCAGGGAGGTGATCGAAAAGGCCGTAGTCATCATCATGCGGTACGGCCGTGCATACGCCGCGCAGGGATTGGGGGTCGCGATGTTTGACTCCACGGCCACTCCCGACCTGATCTCTCCGCGCAGGTACAGGGAATTCGTGCTCGATCCGACACGGCGGGTGATCGCGGAGCTCATCCGGAGCGGCATGAACGAGGTTCCGCTGATCATCGGGGGAAACACCGACCCGATTCTCGATGACTATATCGCCACGGGGGGGAATTTTCTTCTCTGCGACGGCCCCGCATCGACGCAGAAATTCCTTGCCGCCTGTATGCCCGCCCGGCGCGCGTTCCGGAGGAACATCCCCTCCGATTTTCTCGCCACCGCATCGCCCGAGGAGATCCGGCGGCGGACGCAGGCGGAGGTTGCGGAAGCGCAGGGATATCCCGGGTTCATCATGGGAACCGGGGTGATTCCCTACGGCACGGCGTCGGAAAAGATTCTCGCCGTCCGGGAGGCGTTGGAGGGAGGAGAGTGATCCACGGCCGTGAAGAAACAGCGACGGTCGATGACGATAAGGGTGCCCCGCCGACGGAGACACCATGACGGTTCCACCCAGAATTAAATCCTGAAGAGAATGAAACGGTTTCCAGCCACACAACACAAGGTATCCCCATGCCAACGCTTCGCGATGTCCTCTCCACGATAACACGGATCGAGCACAGCCCGAAGGGACCCCGAGTCGAACAGACGGTCGCCCGGGAGCTGTGCGCAACGCTCTGCCCGAAAGCCATCACCGGTGCCTCCGACGGACTGGCCGCACCGGCGGGGACGCTCCGCGTGGCGGTGGTCCCCGCCGCTATTCCCGGGCGCTCCCTCCATCCCGGACTCGAGGGGAAGAAAGACTGGATGCTCGTCCGTGTCAGGGAGGGGACGGAAGTCCTGACGAACCGTGAACACCTTCTGTACGGACTCTTCACTTTTATGAACGAAGACTGGCGCGGGATGGATGCGGCGGGATTCCGCGACGGGAAGATACTCGTCCCCGCATTTCCCGGCGTGCGTCCGGCCTTCGATCTCTTCCTGGCCCAGTGGGGACGCACGGTCCGTCACCTGAACAGGGAGGAACACATCCGGAACATGGCACGAATGGGGAACTCGCACGTCGAAGTGAACGGACTGGCGTTCCATGTGCCGTTCGAGCGGGGGCCGCAGGGAGAGCTCCTGCATCGTTTTTACACCTACTGCCCCGCGCTCGACCAGTTCGTGACCAGCCGGCTGAACAAGGGATTCTACGACGACGACTATCTGCAGGCGAATCTTAATTATCTCAGGACCAACGCGGAGATCGCCGAGAAGTTCGGGCTGACCCCGGGGATCACCTGCTTTGAGCCCCGGTCCGTCCCCGATGGGTTGCTGGAGCGGTACCCGGTGCTCCGCGGCGCGCGGGTGGATCACCCGATGCGCAGCTTCCACCCCCGTTACAATCTCTCGGTCGCCCATCCTGTCGTCCTCGACCATTACGCCGAGATGATGGAAAACCTGATGAAGGAGGTCCCGCGACTTGGTTACATGTCGGTCTGGTCGAACGACAGCGGGGCCGGATTCGAATACACCAGCTCCCTCTACGTCGGGCGCAACGGCGGCGGGTACCTCGTCCGTGAATGGCTCGCCTCGAAGGACATCGCCTCCGCAGCCGCGTTCAACCTCGTCCGCTTCATGAAGACGTTGCGCGACGCGGGGCGGAAGGTGAATCCCTCCTTCCGGACGCTGATCCGGCTCGAACCGTTCTGGGAAGAGCTCGACTACATCTGGAAGCTGCTGGAAGACGGGCTGGACGTGGAGGTCTCCTCCCTCCAGACGCGGGGGTGGGAGCTCGCCTACAAGCATCCGAAATACGAGGAGGTGCCGCAGATTCACGGCACCGCCCTCTTCAACAAGTTTACCGCGGGGGAGAAACCGCTGATGCAGGAACTCGAGAAGAAAGGCTCGAACACCGACGTCTATTTCGTCCCCGGGATCCAGGGGAACCACGAACCCCTGATCGGCATTCCGTTCCCCCACCTTGTCCATGAGAAACTCTCTGACATGGCGAAGCAGGGGGTCGTGACGGCGGCCTACCTGGGGGGGCCGACCCCTCCCTCGTTCGCTCCCTACAACATCAACGAGGAAGTGATCCGCGCGTTCCAATTCGACCCGGCGATGGACCTCGGTGCATTGCTCGCACGAAAGGCGGAGGAGTGGATCGGCAAAGAACTGGCGCATGATCTGGTGAAGGTCTGGGCGCTTTCCGACGAAGCGTACCGCTGCTTCCCGATCCCGATCATGATCATGTCGGGCTGGGGGGTGTGGTACCGGCTCTTTGTCCGTCCCATCATCCCGAACATCGAAGCCATACCGGCCAAGGAACGTGAGTACTATGAGAACTTCCTCCTGGCGACCAAGCACAACAGGGCCACGGTGGACTTCCGCTACGACGTCGGGTTCGATCTCATTGAGCCCGGGCGGGCGTGGAAGGCCGTGACGCACATGGACGACGACCTGCTGCCGACGATGGACCGGATCCTCAGCCTGCTCGGGGCCATGCAAGCAAAGGCGGCGACCGAGAAGGCGAAGGCCGTCATCCGGGATCAGGAGGATCGCATGGTCGCTTTGAAATCATGGTACAGGACGCAGCGCAATGTGAGCGCCTGGGTGGCGGGAGTTCACGGATACTTTGAGTCGAAGGACGAAACATTTAGAAAGACGTGCAGGGCTCTCCTGAAGGGAATGGTGCTCGACGAGATCGAGAATGCGAAGGAGCTCCTGCGCCTGTGGGAGACATCGGCGACCAACTGGATGATGGTGTCGGACGTCGGAGAGACGACGTTCGTCTATTACAAAAACCTGGGCGACCTCCTGAAGAAAAAGATCGCGCTCATGCAGGGGCATGAGAACGACGAACCGTACGTGGATCCTAACTTCCAGTGGCGGGTCCCGGGGTTCACGCCGGAGAGCAGATAATCCGGCCGCCGCGCCGGATACTCGTCGCGCCGGACTCCTTCAAGGGGACCCTCAGCGCCGCCGAGGCCGCCGCCGCCATGGAGCGGGGGATTCTCGCCACCGTCCCTGACGCCACCGTCCTGCGGCACCCCGTGTCGGACGGAGGGGAGGGGCTTCTGGATGTGCTGCTCCCCCCCGGCGGGACAATCGTCTCGACCCGCGTCCAGGGGCCTCTGCCCGGTCAGCGCGTGGAGGCGCGCTGGGGGATCACCGCGGAGGGGGGGGGGGTCATCGAGATGGCGGAGGCGGCGGGACTCTCGCTCGTCCCTCCGGATCGCCGTGACCCGCGCCTGACGACCACCCACGGGGTCGGAGAACTCATCCTCGCCGCCCTCGACCGGGGAGTCAGAAAGCTGATCATCGGGATCGGGGGAAGCTCAACGAACGACGGCGGGTCGGGGATGGCCTCGGCGCTTGGCGCGGAGTTCCTCGACGCATCCGGCCACCCTCTTCCTCCCGGGGGGAGCGCGCTCGCACGGCTTGCACGGATCGAGATCACCAGGCTGGACGCGCGGCTCGCGCAGACGACGATGACGGTGGCATGCGACGTCGTGAGCCTCCTCACCGGACCCGCCGGGGCGTCGTCTCTGTACGCCCCGCAGAAAGGGGCCACGCCGGAGATGGTCGCGCTTCTTGATGCGGCGCTCCGTCAGTATGCCAGCATCCTGGGGAGGCGGTTCGGGCGGGATGTTGGCATGACGCCCGGGAGCGGAGCGGCGGGGGGACTGGGAGCCGGACTCCTCGCCTTCTGCAACGCGACGCTGGTGCCGGGGATTGAGGTGGTCCTCGACGCGACGGGTTTTGACGCTGCGCTGGCGAGAGTAGATCTTGTGATCACGGGCGAAGGAAGGATCGACGCGCAGACGCGGGAGGGAAAGGCCCTCGCCGGGGTTCTCCGCCATGCCCGCCGGGCCGGTGTCCCGGTTGCCGCGGTGGTGGGAAGCGCCACAGGAGACAGCGCAGAGTTCACGGGACCCGATGGCTTTATCGGGCTTGCGACGATCGTCAACGAGGGGACCCCCCCCGACCGCGCCATGCGCGAGGCGTCATCGCTGCTCGCGGAACGCACGGCCGAACTGCTTTCACGTCTCATGAAAGGGATACGGTGAGCGACCAGATCAAACAGGTCAACGTCCTTGACTTCATTGTCGTCGTGGCCTATCTCCTGATGCTCACGGGGGTGGGGATCTACCTGACACGCTTCAACAAGAACGCCGACGATTTTTTCAAAGGAGGCGGAAAAGTCCCATGGTGGATCTCGGGGATCTCGACCTTCGTGGCGGGGTTTTCCGCCTTCATGTTTGTCGCCGCCGCCGGTTATACCTACAAGAACGGCCTGGGGGCCGTCGCGCTCTTTACGAGCGCCTTCTGGGGCTACGGACTTGGCTACTTTGTGTACGCAACGCGGTGGAAGCGTGCGAGGCTTTCATCACCGATGGAATTCCTGACACGCCGTTTTTCCCAGGGGACCACCTACTACTATACACTGCTGTCGATTGTCCCGGCCGTCATGGGGCTCGGACTGAGCATCTATATTCTGTGTATCTTCATCGCCACCGCGCTCGGGATCACGAATCTCACGATCAGCGTCGGCCTCTTCACGTTCACCGGGATTGAGCTCGCGATGATCGTGACCGGATTCGTGATGCTGATCTATACCAGCGCAGGCGGACTGTGGGCGGTGATGATCACCGACGTCCTGCAGTTCTTCGTCATCCTCATTGTGACCGTTCTGATCTTCCCCCTCGCCTTCCTTGCGCTGGGGGGAGCGGGGGGCTTCCTGCATTCGTTCACGCGCCTTGCGACGGAATCCCCCGCGGGATACCTGAGCTTCAGCGATGTCGCCTCACATCCCACGTTCTACCTTGCCTTCCTCTTCAACTCGTTCATCGGCTATAACGCCGCGTGGCACATCGGCCAGCGCTACTACAGCGTCCCGACCGAGAAGGACGCCCGCAAGATGGCGGTCCTCTGCGCGGTGCTGTCCCTCATCCTGCCGTTCCTCTGGATTGCGCCGACCATGGCGGCCCGCATTCTCTTCCCGGACATCGCGAAGATCTGGCCACAACTCGCCGAGCCGGCGGAGGCCTCCTTCGTCACGCTGGCGTTGACGCTTCTGCCGAACGGATTGATCGGGCTGACGATCTCGGCGATTCTGGCCGCGACGATGACGAGCGTCGACACGTCGCTGAACTACCTCGCGTCGATCCTGGTTCGTGACGTCTTCATCAAGCTGAAACAGGCGTTCGCAGGGAGCGTCCCCACAGATCGGACCCAGTTGCGTGTCGCGCGCATCACGGCCTTTGCGCTCGGCCTCCTTGCGATCATCACGGCAATCCTCGTGCAGCGAACAAAGGGGGTGTTCGACTTTGCGCTCATGTACTATTCCTGGTTCGGACCGTCGATGATGACGCCGGTCATGCTCGGCCTCCTCTACAGCAGGACACCGTCGTGGTCCGCCATCGCCGCCGCAACCGTGAGCCTGGCCTTCGTCCTCGTTGCCAACACCGTGGTTGACGTCGCTCCCTACCAATACGAAGTCAACATCTTCGGGGGGATCCTGGTGTCTGCCGCCGTCTTCTTCCTGTCCTCCCTCTGGCCTGAAAAGGAGGCGGGTGCGCGGTCGCGGATCGAAGCGTTCGCGCGTGACCTGAAGACCCCCGCAGATGAAATGACGCGGGGGTGGGACAAGAACGCGCTTCACTCGTACCGGATCGTGGGGGTGCTGACGATCGGGATCGGCGTCGCCCTCCTGCTGCTGATGATCGTTCCCTCGGGGAGCGCCGTCCGCCTGCTCACGCTGGTGACCGGTCTGTCTACGGTCGGACTCGGCTTCGGGATGATCCTGTATTTCAGACGGCAACTCGCCGCCTCGGCTGTCAATGTCCGGAAGGAGGGTTGAGCGATGGCCCGTGTCATTCGCGTGTCGTGCGTCCAGCTCCCGGCGGTCCTGACAGGCAAAACACCTCGGGAGAAGTCACGTGAGGTGCTGCGCGCGGTCCGGCGCCTGGTGCGCGTTGCGGGGGAGCGCCGGTCGGATCTTGTCCTCCTGGGGGAATACGCGAATCTCTGGCACCGGAGCACCTCGTCGGCGAAAAAAGATTACATTGCCGAACCCATCCCGGGGGCGTTTACGCGCGCTGCCGCGGCGCTCGCGCGGACGTACCGGATGAACATCGCCCTCCCCCTTCTCGGGACGTACCGGGGGACGACCGGCAGTTACGTCACGCTGATCGACCGGAAAGGAACGCTGGCAGGGACGTATCTCAAGTCGCACCCTATCCAGTCAGAGCAGGAACTCGGCATGAGAGCGGGGAACGAGCTTCCGGTGTTTGCGCTGGACTGCGTCAGGGTGGGGGTCATGACGTGTATGGACATCGAATATCCTGAGGTGGCGCAGGTCCTCATGCTCAAAGGGGCCGAGCTGCTTCTCTTTCCTCATGTCCAGGCGGGTTGGGGAGAGCCCGACTGGGAGATCCGCTACCGCGCCCGTGCGATTGACACCGGGCTGTACCTCGCGTCTGCGTGCTACGGTTATGACGAGGGAGAATGGTCCCCCGGGAAGATGCTCGGCCGCAGCGGGATTGTCGGCCGGGACGGGCTGCTGCTTGCCGATATGGGGCGAACCGTCGGGGTGGTCACTCGCGACATCGACCTTGACGAACAACGGGTCACGCAGTTTTTCTTCAACACAAAACTTCCGCGCACCAAAGGGGTGACGGCCTCGAGGAGGCCGGAGCTCTACCGTCTTCTTGCCGATTCAACGACGAAGAAAGGCTGACCACATGAGCTCAACGATTCCGGTCGCACTGGTCACAGGAGGGAGCCGGGGACTCGGTCGCGGCATCGCACTGCGGCTGGCGGAGCTGGGATTTTCCGTCGCCATCAATTACGCGAGGAATGCCGCTGCCGCTGCGGAGACCGCCGCCCTCTGCAAAGGAAATGCAGCGCAGGAAGGACAGAAGTTCATTCCGCTGAAGGCCGACGTGGGGTCCGCCCGGGACCGGAAACGGCTCCTGGAGCGGACTCTCGCCGAATTCGGCAGAATCGACGCGCTGATCAGCAACGCCGGCATCGGACCCCGCGTCCGGGCCGACATTACCGAAACGACGCCCGAGTCTTTCGAAGAAGTCCTCCGCACAAATCTTGAAGGGCCGTTCTTCCTGACGCAGTCGGTAGTCAACTACTGGCTGGATGTGAAGCCCCCCCCCGCGTTGAAACAGGGGTTCGCGATCATCTACACGTCGTCCATCTCCGCCGTCTCCGCGTCGTTGAACCGGGGGGAGTACTGCATCTCCAAAGCGGGGCTCGCCATGGTCACCCAACTTTGGGCGCTCCGGCTGGCCGACCGGGGGGTCCAGGTCTTCGAGCTCCGTCCCGGCGTGATGGCGACCGACATGACTGCGGGGGTAAAAGACAAATACGATACGATGATGGCGGAAGGACTCGTGCCGATGCGGAAATGGGGACAGGCGGGAGACGTGGGACGTGCGGTCGGTTCGCTCTTGACCGGGGATTTTCCCTACTCGACGGGAGAGGTGATCTACCTCGACGGGGGATTGCATTTACGCAAACTGTGAGGGCACATGATTTCGATTGAACCTGCTACCGATCCCGGGGCGCTCTACGCACGGCTGGTCACGCTGTTCGAGCTTTCGGCGGCGAAGATACGGCTCCTCCACCGCCTGTGGAACCCCTCGCGCGGGACCCCGGTCTTCACCGTGGATGGAACGTATACGTCGAGGGGGTGGACCGAGTGGACGCAGGGGTTTCAGTTCGGCTCGGCCATTCTGCAGTACGATGCGACGGATGACCCGGAATTTCTCGCCATCGGCCGCACGGGGACCGTCGAAGTGATGGCGAGCCACGTCAGCCACGTCGGGGTTCATGATCACGGGTTCAACAACATCAGCACCTACGGGAACCTGCATCGCCTGATGAGGGAAGGGAGGATCCCGGCGCATGCGTGGGAGAAGAGGTTTTATGAAATGGCGCTCAAGGTGAGCGGTGCGGTGCAGGCGGCGCGCTGGACCGACCTCGGCGGCGACACAGGGTATATCTACTCATTCAACGGGCCCCACTCCCTCTTTGCCGACACGGTCCGTTCGCTCCGGTCTCTTGCCGTTGCCCATCAGCTCGGCCATGTCCTGATGGGGGAGAAGGACGCGAAGATTTCATTGCTGCACCGGCTGATCCGTCATGCGGAGAGCACCACGCGGTACAATGTGTATTTCGGGGAAGGAAGAGACACCTACGACGTCCGGGGACGGGTGGCGCACGAGTCCATCTTCAATCTGAACGACAGATCCTACCGTTGTCCGGGGACACAGCAGGGGTATTCGCCGTTCACGACCTGGACACGGGGCCTCGCCTGGATCCTCTGCGGGTACGCGGAGGAACTCGAGTTCCTCGGCGCGCTCCCGGAGCGGGAATTCGAGCCCTACGGCGGAAAAGAGGGGATCCTTGCGTCGTTCCTTCGTACCGCGGAGGCGACGGCCGACTTCTATATCGCTAACACACCCACCGACGGGATACCATACTGGGATACGGGAGCCCCCGGGCTCGCGCGTCTGGGGAATTATCTCGATCGACCCGCAGATCCATTCAACGGTCAGGAGCCGGTTGACAGTTCGGCCGCGGTGATCGCAGCGCAGGGGTTGCTGCGGCTGGGGGCGCATCTGAAGGAGAGCGGACGGGACGGGGAGAAGTATGTCCGGGCCGGTCTGAGGATCGCGACGACGGTGTTCAGCGAGCCGTATCTCGCGCTGGACCCGTCACACCAGGGGCTGCTCCTGCACTCGGTCTACCATCGTCCCAACGGATGGGACAACGTTCCGGCGGGGCGTACGATCCCGTGCGGGGAGGCGACCATGTGGGGAGACTATCACGCCAGGGAGCTCGCGCTGCTGCTCATGCGCATGGCAGAGAAGAAGCCGGCCTACACGTTCTTCATTCTCTGAGAGGCCGGTCTGTTCCGGCCTCACGTGCCCGGTCATGGGCCGCGGGGAACCCCATCTCCTCCACGTAGATCTCCTGGAAGTCGTGGTGTGCGTTGAGCGACATGTGTTCGACCCGGGAGGCAAGGGACTCGTACGCCGCCGGATCCTCGAACAACGCACGTTTTGCCCCGCGCAGGGCGGTGTTCCCGACCGGGAGGATCCTTTCCGGAGGGGGGGGGAAGCCGACCAACCCGATCCTTCGTGCGCTCGCGGTGTTGACGTAGTTGCCGAAAGCACCGGCCAAGTAGACGGTCGAAATTCCTTCCTCGTCCAGCGCCAGTTCCCGCAGCAGAATCCTGATGCCCGCAGCGATGGCACCTTTGGCGAGCTGCAATTCGCGGACGTCGGTCTGTGTGAGCTTGACGGGAGGGGCCAGCATCACTGATTTTTCACCTCCGCTGAACCTGCCGCTGGGGAGAATGCGTCCCGTGTCAAGGAGCGCGGCTGCCGCGTCCACCAGCCCGCTGCCGCACAGTCCCCGGGGGGGGACATCCCCCAGAGTTTTGAAAATCAGTCCTCCCCCCTCCGTTCCAATCTGCACCTCTGCGATCGCCCCCGTTGCGGCGCGCATGCCCATGTGAATGCGGGCTCCCTCGAAAGCGGGCCCTGCCGCCGTGGAACAGCAGATCATCCGGCGCCCCGATCCTATAACGATCTCACCGTTGGTGCCGAGGTCAATCAGGCAGACGGGGGAGTCGCTCCTGTGAAGATTCACGGCAGAAATCCCGGCGAGGATATCGCTCCCGACAAACCCGCCGAGACAGGGGAGGAAACGGATCGCCGGCGTCGCCCCCGGGGTCCAGCTGAGCTCCTCCGCGCTGAACGACTTCAGCCCGTCATCCTTCGGTTCAAAGGGATAGCGCGAGAGGGGCGTGCAGTCGATACCGCAGAAGAGGTGATGCATCACCGAGTTCCCGACGAGGACGATCTCGACCAGCGTGGCGGGATCGGCGTGCGTACTTGCCAGCAGTTCCCCGGCCATCAGACCGATCTGATCGCGGATGAGCGAGGTCAGAACTTCCTGCTTCCCCTCGGTCACCGCGAAGCCGATCCGGCTCATGATATCCGCGCCGTGTTTCGCCTGGAGGTTGAGGCCGGTGCGGACCCCGAGCACGTTTGCCGTACGCAGGTCGAGCAGCTGCGCCACCAGCGTTGTGGTTCCGACATCCACCGCGATGCCGAGCCCCGCCCGGGGGGTGAATGAAAACGGCGACTCGTCGGCGAGGATGGCCGCTTCCCATTGCGCGAGCTCAAGGGTCAGGTCGGATTCCGCCCGGCAGTGACAGGCGAGCCGCCAGCCATCGTCGACTTCCCTGGGCGAAAGGACCCGTTCCTGCTCGGGGGTAAGGGCGAGCGTTCCCTGGAGGACCCTGACGCGGCACCCTTTGCAGCGGCCCCTGCCCCCGCAGGGGAACTCGACACCGTAGGGAAAGAGGACGTCCTGCAGGGATGCTCCCCTTTCGACATCAAAGGAGGCGCCGAGAGGCCGAAGGCTGATGTGAACCCGGTCGCTCACGCCTCCACACCCTCCGCAGCGATCAGTCCTTCATCGTACCGGACGACGATCCGGTGCCCGGGAGGGACTGTCAGAAACTCTCTGTCGTCCCACGGTCCGTTGACCAGCAGGCGGATGAGCCGCATGTCCCCGGTCTCCGTGCTGAACGAGAGTTTCTTCTCCGCCGCACGCTCTTCAGCACGCGTGCGGAAGCTCCCGTCGGGCTCGACACCCATCGTGATGAACGTCATCCTCCGGTAGTGCTTGGTCTGGTCGCAGAGCTGATCGTAAAGATACTGCGCATTTTCCTCGCCGTACTTCTTTACCATGTCCTCATAGGTCATATCCATGCCGTTCGCGTGCTGGATAGAGAGCTGGCGCAGGTCGCCGGTGGCTTCTCCCCGCTCGATCCACCCCGTGGTCAGGAAGTAGGTGCCCGGGTTCCTCCGGAAGTAGTCTTCGTAGCGGTCGCGGCTGCCGAAGAAGAGGGTCATGCAGTCGTGCGCCCGCGGGACGATCAGGGGCCGGTGGCGGGTGACGAGGCCGGCGATTCCATTATTGCAGAGGCCGTAGCCGAGGAGGATTCCGTCATAGCGCGAGGGGTCGACGGCGTCGAGCGCCGACTGGAGCCGCTCGCGCATGCCGGCGCAGCCAATATCGTGAAGGCCCTTCGGAAGAAATTCGACGTCCACCTGATGTGGCGAGCGGGCGAGCGAATCACAGATCTCCCGATAGAGAACTTCGCAGCTGATCAGTTTGAGTCGCATCGGAAAGGGGGCTCTACGGAGCTGTGCGCAGCGAGGCCACGAGCGCACGGACGAAGTCCGGCGTGGTGCCGCAGCACCCTCCGATGAAGTCCGCTCCTGCTTCGCGGAGCATCTGTGCTCTGAGGGCAAACTCTTCCGGCGTTGTGCTGTAGACGA
>Ga0315276_10004781_pt1 | contig 12456 bp, 14 predicted proteins | sample YL17G05_0_MG_FD_204542 | JGI IMG/M metagenome (GOLD analysis project Ga0315276, IMG submission 204542) | Sediment microbial communities from Yellowstone Lake, YNP, Wyoming, USA - YL17G05_0 | ecosystem: Environmental > Aquatic > Freshwater > Lake > Sediment | place: USA: Wyoming | collected... | reverse complement strand
GCAAGTAGCTACACTTGAACAGACTCCCCCCTGAATCACAACACCTTTCTTCCCTCGCACAGATTAATGAGCGCAGGAAATGCGTACACCTGAGGTCGTCTTCCGCTCCCCTTCCGAATGGTCCTTAATATTCCAGCCGACTTGAGCTTACTCAGAATACTCATGATAACTGGTTTGCTCGGCATGCCCTTCTTCCCCACCAATGCTGAACTTGAAAAGATCGGTTTGCGAAACAGGTTGTCGAGCACGACAATCGCATATTGGGAGCGGGTTAATTCGATCACACGAGTCTTGAGTTCATTGTAGAATTCGATGATCCGGTTTGCTTTCTCTGCGTCGCCACCTGCTTGTTCAGCCAGGGCCTTCAGGAAGAATTCTATCCAGTTATTCCACCTTCCTTCGTCTTCCTGAATCCCGCGCAGGAGACGATAATACTCCTCCCGATTCGATTCGAGATAGCCGGACAGGTACATCATGGGTCGGGAGAGCAATTTCTTCTCGAACAGGAATATCGGCACCAACATTCGGCCCAGCCTCCCGTTACCATCGAGGAACGGGTGGATGATCTCAAACTGACCGTGGATCAAGGCCAGTTGCACCAGATGATCGGGACCTTCCAGGTGGTAGTATTTCTCCCAGTTGTCCAGCGCGACCATCACGATCTCTGGAGATGGAGGCACAAAGGTCGCTTGCTCGATCGGTGTTCCTGGGGCGCCAATCCAATTCTGAATTCTTCTGAAGTTTCCCCGGTCTTTGTCTCGACCACGCACGCTGTCTAATAGCATTGCATGCAACTTCTTGAGCATGTTGAGATTGAACGGCCGGGTCTTCAGCTCTGCTTCTGCTGACTTCAGGGCTTTTCGGTAGTTGAGAATCTCATGAATATCGAGCTGCCGGGCTTCGTCCTTCGGGGGTTCCCCTGCCTCAAACTTGAGTACATCGCTCAAGGAGGCCTGCGTCCCTTCGATCTTCGAGGAAAGCACTGCTTCCTGGGTCGTCAGGGGAGACAGGAGCAACTCAGGATTAGGTAGCCCCTTAAGCACGCCGTCATAGTAGGCCAGGGATCGATTGGCCTGGCCCAGCAACGGTATAAGGGGCTCCCACTTTATCGAATCGAGCGGGAGTTTTTGTGGTATGAAAGGTTTCATGGTTGCACCTCGTGCAATTCTAACAAACTTTGTTGTGTAAAGCAAGAGGCCTTTCCCTTTACACAAAAGTCTTTGTTCAAATTGTACTTAACACAAACCCAAGAGGGCAGGGCTAGTGTCTCGACTCCGAAGTTTCTTTAGGATGTCTACAGCTCAAAACCTCATGATCCACAGCGAACAAGCGCCTTTTCGCTTAGGCAATGTGAATGATATTTCCGGAACTCGACCCCCCGTCCTTTCCTTCCGTTGTAACAACATCCCCCATAACGACTGGTTCATCGGGATGATACGCTCTCGCTTGTTTTTGGTGAGAAAGGTTGTGGTGTTCCTTACCGTTATGGCCTTCCGAGCAAAGTCAACGGCATCCCATTGAAGAGCCAGTATCTCTCCCTGCCTCATTCCGGTCAAGAGCGCACATTGAACCAGTTCCCCAAAATCTCTATCGTCAATCACTTTGAACAACTTTTCACAATCGGATTGGGTTAAGCATGCAGGTTGAATCTCAGGAACCCGTGGCTTCTTGACACTCCTGAAAGGATTGACAGAGATGAGGTTCCAACGCTTGGCTGTCTCAAATACCGATGAGAGAGCCAAGAAGTATTTCCGTGCTGTCCAAACGCTGGCTTCCTGTGTCTTCTGAGCAAGGAAGGTTTCAATCTCTCTGGGTGTGAGCTTCTGTAAGGCAATGTCCCCAGTTACCCTGAGAAACTCAGCCAAGGCGGTCTTGTTCGACCTCAGGGTCTTTGCGGTATGGATGCTTTCAGAATACTTGAGGAAGTCCGTTGAAAACAGGGAAAGGGTCGTCCGATTGCGCTTTACAAGTCGAATCTGTTCTTCTTCCTTGAACGACTGTAAAAATTGGAGCGCATCGGACTTGAGACGGCACTTCGTGGATATGCGCCTTCTCTTGCCAATATGGTCAATGAAGTAGAGATACCAAATCTGGTTGGGATGTTTGGTGAGGAACATCGGGACTGACCCTATTCTAAGGGTGTCAGTCCCCACTTTAGTCCCCACCACACGGGGAAAAAGCAGAATGGTAGGAAATCGAGTGCCCTCGGGCAGAGTCGAACTGCCGACCTGCGGTCTATGTAACCGCGGGACGGGGTCTACCCCTTGGTGGCCACGCTTGATTGGCTGCCCCTTTTCCGCAATGCCCCGATTCTCTTGAGGATCGGAGACGAGGCAACATCGCCGGGGGACATGAAGCGATCGCTCACACCCTTTTTCAGATCTCTGCCAACTGCATTATAGGTTTCAGCGACATAATGAGAGCAGAAGAGCCGGACCTCCCGCCTCAGTCTATCCCGCGTATTCACGTCATGCTGGAAGAGCAGACGGAAACCGAGGAGGACAGCTTTCCAAAGGGCGTATTCTTTCCCCAGCTCCTGCTGGGCAAATTCGACCATGCGCAGCCGTTGGTCTGGATGGATCTCCTCAACGCTCGTGAACCATTCCACGTAACCTGGGTACGACAAGACATTTTTCGAAAGAGGGCTTACGATCACTCCCCTTCCGACGGCCTCCATGACCATGAGACGACCGTTCCACCAGACGGCAAGTCCGGCATGAGAATATTCAGAGTGAGTGGCCCACCGAACAATTCGTGATTCCAATGAACGTCCGCGGTACATGAGAACGTCGCCGTTCTTGATGTGGGAACGGCCAACTTCATATTCGACAGCAACTACGGGAGTCACGCTTTGCGGCACGCGCGATTGTATCACGGTTCCGTTCATCAATCGGCAATTGTTGTCCGGGTAGCACAGGATGAGCGGTCAAAGAGCCTGGAGCATTTTTGAAGCAAGAGGGATCGTTGGGGAGTCACACAACCACTGGTCATTTGTGGCAAAACTCAGTGCCCTCGGGCAGAGTCGAACTGCCGACCTGCGGTTTAGGAAACCGTCGCTCTATCCATACTGAGCTACGAGGGCGATAAGGGAGAACGAACTCTGCACATTCCGGGGGGAGTGGACTTTCAACGACTTCCGAACACTACCCCCTTGCCGTGTCCCGGAGCAGTCAACCCGTATCCGGTAAGGACAATATACGAAATGATGATGAGGCGAACAATACCTTCCGCGGTATTAGTGGGAGGAACCGATCCCTCACGGAGGAAAAGGCGTGAACCGGGCCTGAACGGGATGATTCCCTGAGCCTGCCGCAGCGTCCCCCTGTGCCCGGGCACCGGGCCCGTCGGTCTCTGCTTCGCAAACTACGCCTTCCCGACGAACTTCCTGAGTTTTTCGAATGCGTCCTGAACTACTTTTGACACTCCATCGATGTCCTCAGCCAACTGCGGCGCCACCCTGTCCTGCAGATGCTGCTTCTCAAGCTCAAGGATGTACAATGCTACCTTCCTGCGTTCCTCCACCGTGAGACTTCTGATGGATGTTTTCACCTCTTCGAGTCCCATTGCACAGTACTCCTTTCACGGTTTATGAGCGCTGTTTGTCCGGCCTCTCAACTCGAGAGGACCGGCCGTGTGCCTTCAGGCTGGTCACACGTACAGGCGATTGTCGGCGATATAGCGTTCAACGCCGTCCGGAACAAGATACCGGATTGATTTTCCCTTCCGCACCCGTTCCCGGAGCAGGGTCGAGGCGACCCCGATCGCGGGCACTTCCACCACGCGGACGCGGGGATGACCCAGAAACGTATCTCCTCTGGGTTTGAATCCGGGACGGGTCATCACCACCACTGTCGCCAGAGAGAGGATTTTCTCAGGCTCCCGCCATCCCCTGAATTCTGACACATTGTCCATTCCGATCAACAGGGAGAACGAATTTCCCGGCATCTGGCGGCTGAACTCCAGGAGTGTTTCGACGGTGTAGGAAATCCCCCCCTTGTCAACTTCATAGGAAGAGACCTCAAGTGACGAGTTTCCTGCTGCCGCGAGACGCAACATCGAAAGGCGGTGGGGCGCCTCTGTGATGGTCCGTTCCTGCTTATGGGGCGGGATCGCCGTCGGAACAAATATGACCTTCTCCAGACCGAGCACATCCCTGACGTGTTCGGCAACAATCAGATGCCCGATATGGGGGGGATCAAAGGTCCCGCCAAATACGCCGACGTTCATTGAGCCTCGGATGAATTCGGATAATGTCGTTCTTCACCTCACACTCGTGCGCCGGCCAGAAGCGCCTAGCGAGCGCCCGTATATCCTCGAGGGAAGGATACTTATTCTTTCCATCGAAAAGGCGGGCATCGTCAATCAGGATGACCGGGCTCCCGCCATGAGCACCAATATGCCGGAGTTCTGCTTCGATCGGTGTTTCATGAGCACCTTTCGCGGTGATTCCACCGGAGTAGTGCCCGTCCAACCAGAAGAGGCAGTCCCCTTCCATCCCTGCCAGCAGTTCCGGCAGCACAACACCGCTGTCGCCACACACAATACTGATGTGGCGTTGCCCGGCGAATCGTTTACCTGCCTCTGCGGCAAGAGCGGCGTCCACTTCGACGGATGTGATCCTTGAGAAGAGGTCGCGCATGGCGTTCACCATATCGCCCAGGTATGTCCCTGTCTCCACCAGGATTTTCACCCCAAACCTGGCGGCGTACCTCTTCACAACCCTCTCCTTCAGCTGGTGCGGGGGGGGCATTGGCCTTCCGCTGCGATACCATCGCAACAGGGTGACCAGATCTTTGCCAGCCTTTCGGAGTTCCAACTCGTCACTCCACCTTCCCGGGTTTCAGCATGAGCTCCCGTAAGTTCATGCACGCAGTGATGCGAAATAGTTTATCGTACTGAATATTTCCAGGGATTCCGAGTAGCGCGAAATCGGGAATAGACCGTCGGAGACGACGCGGGATATGTCGTATCGGTCCTTCAACAAATAGAAGAAATCCTGGAAGAAGGTGCGTGAATCTATGTTGGTGCCGCCGAATTCCCACTGAATGCGGAAGATCCTTCCCTCCTCGAGCATTCTTGCTCCCCCTTTCAGAACGCTCAGTTCATGCCCCTCCACGTCCATCTTCAGGAAATGGATCCGGTCTATCCCCTGTTCTGCGCAAAAATCATCCAGCGTGCGAACCTGTATGGCCTCCGACTTCTTCATGGTAATGTTACGGTGCGCGAGGCGGCGTTCATGCACCGAGGCGAGCCCTGGCAGGCCTTCACTCGTGTAGAGCTCACGCGAGGCAGTCTCATCACTCAACCCGATGTTATGGGTTTTCACCTGTGCGAAACCACCCACGTTGTCAACGAGACGGCGATAGGTCGGGAGCGAGGGTTCAAACGAATGTATCCGCACGTTCGGCATTCTAAACTGATCCAGAAGGGCCTTCGTGTATCCGCCCAGATTGGCACCCACGTCAAAGAGCACGATATCCTCCGGTACGCCGACCAGCGAAGAGTGCACGTGGCGCAGGACAACCAGCTCTCCGCTCGTTGTGAACTCGTCCCCCTTGCCATAGTTCATTCCGGCGATGGCGACATCATGGAGACGACCGAAGAAGCGCTGGTATTTCCTCTTCCCTTCTAGTATCCTCAACAGTCGGCGGGCAATTGCCTTCAGAATCTTCATGCGGGGATTCCCGTCTTCCTCAGGATGAAGATGGCCTCTCCCTCATTCATCAGGAAGGCATCGAGGTCGAAGAGAACGGAAGTGGCCTCCCTCATGCCCAGCAGGAGCTGCATCATCTCCGTCTGGGTCCATACATGGTAATGAATGCTGTAGTTCATTGCCATCAATTCTTTCACCCGTTGAGCCGCTTTGTCCTTCTCTGGCGTGTTGTCGACCGTCACCACCCAATCGTGAAAATGCCCCTCGCGCGACCACGCCGGGCCCTCGCGGTAATCTCTGAGACAATGATCGAACGATGTCACCTCGCGCCCGGAATCGAATGTGAACCTCTTGTCGGGGATACCGAGATAAAGGACGCCTCCGGTTTTCATGACGCGGAACATGTTCTCCAGAGCCAGGATCGGGTTTTCACAATGCTCCAGAAAGTGATTCGCGATGACGAAATCCTGTGTGCAATCGCCTATCGTGCTTAACGTCTCACCGTCCGCAATAATGTCGACGTCGGTCAGCTTTTCTGATGCAAGTTCCGGATAGTGCTTCCGGAGATCGGTGACCGTCATCCTGTCCACATACTTCACCGTCGCCCCTTTGGGGACGCGGAGAGGATTGTGCAATCCTCCGATTTCGATACCCGTTCCCTTCAAATACCGCGACGAGAGGACTTCGCGATCGAGGCGCGTGAATATCTTCATCGTTTTCCGAATTTGCAGCAACGCCGATTTGCCTGCTCGGTTCAACACGCCCATTGCATCATCCCTCAGAGTAGTGGCCCAACTGTTCGATAGCGGATGCATCCCTTGCACACCGCCCCGATATAAACAATGGGAACAGCGAGAAATCCTATCGTGTCCTTCAACCGGTGGAGTCGCAGCGTGCGGATTCCCTGATACCTATAGCGGAAGAGGCACGAGCAGACGAATGCAACAGCCGCCAGCCCCGTCATCCAGCGCAGGCTTCCGTATGTCGCGCTCCATGCCATCCCCGCGAGGCACGCCACATAGAGCAAAGCGACGAGGTGTTGCGGGCGATGAATCGTTATGCCTCCGATGGTTTTCACTTCAATGCATGCGCGATACCGCAGGGGGTGCTTCCGGTACAGCAAGGGGTCGAACACATAGCGACGTGAATGCCGGAGACACTCCCGCAGCTCACCGAACTGGCGGGGATGAGCGACGACGGCCTCCCTTCCGAAGGCAACAGTATACCCCGCATCCAGCAGACGGAAGCCAAGATCAGCATCTTCACGGAAATAGAGATGGGCGCGCGCGTCGAAGAACGCGGGGTCATATCCTCCCACATCGTCGAACACGGTCCTCCGAACGAAGAGATTGCATGGAATAAACGACGGTATTCCCGTTTTTTCAAATCGCCGCACATCCGTGGCGGTCCCGAGATACACCGTCCGTCCCTCGAGCACGTCAATTCCTCCGGCATCCAGATTGCGTTTGGCCGCCGCAAGCCATTCGCTGTCAGGGATGACGTCATCTTCTGTCAGGGCGATGAACCCCCCGCGAGCCTCCTTGATGCCCCGGTTGCGAGCCTCTGAGGCCCCGCCGTTGGGGACTGTCAGAACCTTGCAGGGGAACGGGAATGCCCGCTTCCGGACATTCTCCGCGCTCCCGTCCGTCGAGCCGTCATCAACAACGATGACTTCGAATAATCGCACGTCGAGGGATTGTGACGCCAGCGCATCGAGGCACAGAGCCAGCTGTGCCTGGCGATTATACGTGGGAATGACGACTGAGAAATAGGGATTATCCATGGCGTCAGGTTCTCCCGACGAGAAGACCGAGGACGCGTGCATAGCCTCGAATGCTCGAGACGGCTCCCCGGCGGAGTCGAGAGTTAAACGCTGCAACCGGAACCCAGATAACCAGCCGTATAAAGGAGCGGAGAATGAGAATGATACGGGCTCCCGCCCTCCGCTCTTTCGAATAATGCTTGCGGTAGAACATCAGGAGGCTCTCATGATAGTGCACGAGACGCCGCTCGTCATAGTGGGCAACCTCCCCACCTCCGAGGTGAACGACACTGCCGGCAGGGCACAACCCCACGGCCCCCCCCGCCTCCCGGACACGGTAACACCAATCCGTTTCCTCAAAATACATGAAGTACTCCTCATCCAATCCTCCCACCCTCTCTATCGCTTCACGACGCAGCATCAGGCAGGCTCCCTGGAGATAGTCGACCCTCCGGGGTCGAGCCGGATCGGCGTAAAGTTCTCGATGACTCCCGAAGAGACGGGTCGATCGAAAAAGGCGGTCCAGAAAGAGAGTCTCAACAAAAATGTTCCAGTTTGTAGGAAATTTCACGCCGGTCCGCTGAGCAGTGCCATCGGCGTTGAGCATCGCGGGGCCGGCAACCCACCAATCAGGATGCGCGTCAAGGCACGCAGCCATGGCATCAAGAGCGCCTTCACAGACGACGGTATCCGGATTGAGGAGAAGGACCAGCCTGCTCTTGTCTTCCCGGATCGCCTGGTTATTTGCCGCGGCGAAGCCGACGTTATCAGTGTTTCTCATCACCACGAGGCCGGGATAGGCCCGTGCGACGTGGTCAGGCGTCCCGTCGGTGGATCCATTGTCCACGACCACGGTGCGGAGAGCGAGACGTGTGGATGAAGGGTCGATGGAGCGGAGACAATTGTCGATTACTCCCATCGCGTTCCACGTCACGATGATAATGGTCATGTCAGACATGGTGGGGGAGCCTTACGAGGAAGGAGTACCATCGTGACAGCACGTTGACGAAGGGTGCCACACCTGATCCTGACGCGAGCACGTTACAGCTCATGAGCGAGAGGAGGGTACTGTCGCGCACTGTGCGCCGGGACTGTATCTCCCTCCGCAGACGCAGGATCCAGCGCGCATTCCCTGCGAGCCATGCATAGGCCCGGACGATCCCCCGGAATGATTTCCCCCGCCCCAGGAGGCTCAACACCGTCTTGACAACGGCATCGCCGGCAAAGTACGGCAGAAGCCGAAGGAGCGTCCACGGTTCGTAGAAAATGAAGCAATTCAGAATTCGGTTTCGTTCCTGATAAAAGGTGGTCAGCGCGGAGGGTTGCTTCGCCGTACTGGCGCTCCCACGATGGCGGACCACGGACTCCTGCGCCATCCTGACGTCATATCCCATTAGCCGCATGCGCCAGGAGAGGTAGACATCCTCGTGGTAGAGGAAGTATTCGCTCAAGAATGGAAGTCCGACGGTTTCGCGACGAAAGATCAGAGAGGCACCCCCGGCGAAGTACACGTGCGAAAGGTCGGCGAAAACCCTCATGATGTTATACCCCAGGTAGTTCAGGCTGCCATTCATTTCGTACCACTCATCCGGCACCCCCTCCGTAATCACTTTTGACGTGACGACGGCCGCCCCGGTCGTATCGATCATGTGCTTCAGCTGCTCAAGCCAGAGACGATCGACAACGGTATCATTGTTCAACAGCGCGACATAGTCTCCCCGCGCTGCCCCGACACCCAGATTATTCCCCCCTGCAAAGCCGACGTTGATCGGGCTTTGCACAATCCTGATATCGGGGTACTCCTTTGCGGCGTTCTGTATACTGCCGTCGATGGATGCGTTGTCAACAAGGATCACTTCCACAGGGCGGTAGGACTGCTCCGCCACACTCCGGAGGCATTTCATGAGCATCTCGCCCCCGTTCCAGTTCACGATCACGATGCTCACCAGTCCCCCGACCGGGGATGTGTCTGCCGCGAGTCCGTTCATGCGTCAAGAAGAGCGCGGATTGACTCGGGAGGGGTCCATGTCTTATAGTGAACCCACCCCCCCCACCGTATCGGTGTATTCCCGACGATCCACGCACGGATGTTGGCCACCTGATCCTTTGTGAAAAACATCATAAGGAATCCCCACCCCGCCATCTTCGCCCTGGCGGATGGCCGCGCATCACTCCATTGACGCATCATCACGTGCCACCCCTTGCGGAAGGCTTTCTCCATAAACAGGCCCATCGCAAGACGCTGTTCGAGGTAGTTGATCGCCCGGGCGAATTCGTCACGGTATCGGGCGAACCGGAGATCACGTTCGTAACGGTGGAGCACATTGATCTTCGCGGACAAAAGAACCGATTCCCTGGATGCAAGCGTGCCCGGACTGAACCGATAGACGGCCAGGATCGTGTCGAGGTATGAGAACTTCGCCCCCGCCGCCGCCAGCCTTATCCAGCACTCCACATCCTCTGCATGGGAATGAAGCGTTGTATCGAACGGGTGTGCCGCAATCAGCGTGCGTTTGAAGAGAAACGAGTGTACAATGGTGGCGAAGGTCTCGTTTTGTTCGAACAAAAAGGCGCGCAGCACATCCTCACTTGGGATTTTTGCAGGGAGGGTCCGCACAAACCCCCCTCCCCTTTGATAGGTAATATAGTCCGTATAAACGACATCCGCCTCCGGATGAGCGCGAAAATGAGCAATGCAGAGCTCGAGGCGCTCCTCCGGTATGATATCGTCGTCGTCCAGCAACTGGATAAATTCGCCCGACGCACGGGCGATCCCCGCATTGCGGGCTGCTGCGGGCCCTTTGTTCTCCTGCCGGAGGTAGACAAAACGAGGGTCCCTCCGCGCGTACTCCTGGAGTATGGCGGCGCTCCGGTCCGTCGAGCCGTCGTCAACGGTGATGCACTCCCAGTTTCCGTAGGTCTGCCAGAGAACGCTGCGGAGGGCGGCTTCAAGAAATTCTTCCCCGTTGAAGCAGGGAATGACCACGGACACACGACCGGGCACCATGGTCATCTCCCACCGAGAATCAATCCGGGAAGGGTGCGCAGACCCTCCAGCGCAACTTTCACCATTTGTACCACATCCCCATCATGGTATGAGAGCCAGGCATAATACTTCGCCTGATAAAGGAACGCCCTGAACAGGGGAAGGAGGGGCGTTGTCGACCGGGCCGCTCGAAGCAATCCCACCGCTTCGCAAAAGGTTCCGACCTTGTTCATGCTCGATGACCCGCGTGATTGCACCCTGTAGTACACAACAGGGGTTTTAAGAAATCCAATATCAGACACCCGTGAAACGCGAATCCAGTATTCCCAATCATGTGTGTAGCGTAGATCCGGATTCAACGGACCGACGCGGTCAACAACATCCCGCCTCATGAGCACTGTTGAAGATATCACGGCGTTCCCGTTCAGGAGGAGGTCGCCGTGTACTTCCCGCATGCTTGCGAAGTCACCGTGACCATCGAATCCCCCCAGTTCGGCAACGGTTTTCTTCCCCCCTGAAAGGACATACGCCCTGCCGCAGACCATCCCGGCTTGAGGGTGCTCCGAGAGAAAAAGAACCTCTCGCGTGATCGCATCGGGCAACAAGAGATCATCGGAGTCGAGCACCATAAGGTAGATTCCGTTTGCGCGGGAGACGGCGGTATTCACCGCGGTTGACTTCCCGAGATTCCGGCCGAGTTCCAGCAGCGCGCAATTCTCCATGCCGGTGGATGCAACCCAATCGGCGACTGTGCGTGCGGTCCGGTCGGTGGATCCGTCATCGACGACAATTAATTCGAGAGGCCTGTACTGCTGCGCCCGGACGCTGTCAAGGGTTTCAAGGATCAGGTCCTCGCGATTGTATGCAGGGACGATAATGGAGACGAGGGCATTCATCTCTCGGGAGGACCGGGATGTCGTGTGTGCGCGTCAGCCAAGATGCATCTGACGAAAGAGTTCCGCCAGCCTGACCTCGTAGGTATGGTCCCGCATCACCCGCCGATACCCGGCCTCGGCGATGGCGGTACGCTTCTCGTCGTGTTCGAGATAGTACCGGGCCTTTTCAACAAGCTCTCCCGTCGAACGATAACAGACAATTTCCTCATCGGGCACAAAACACTTTTCGAGACCGGCGGCATATCCGCTCAACTGAAACCCCCCGCATGCGGGGATCTCGAAATTTCTTCCTTTGATCTGGTTCTCCCCTGCCTGAGAAGATGAAGAGAGGTTCACGTTGATCCGGCTGGCACTGAAGACATCGATCATTTCCGATTGCGTGATTCTTGTCGCATCCATGATATGCTGGTACTTGGTCGCGCTCATCAGCTTGTACCGTCGCGCGACAGTGTGCCGGCGACGCAGATTCCATGAGGCTCCCCAGGTCTGCACGTCAATCCCTGCTTTGCGCAACGACGCGATGACCGCAGGCCTGTCGCCGTACGACTGTCCGACAAATGTTGCGATGTAGCGGAGAGCGCCCGGCCGGCGGACGTAGACGCGGGGATTTGCCCCCCACTGCGTGAGCAGGACATGATCATATCCCACCGCCTTATACCGCGCCACGGCCGAGGAGTCTGTTGTAGAGACAAACGTGAAACAGGGGGCCCAATGCCTCGAGAAATTCTCAAACCGCCAGTGGTCGTCGGCAAACCAGTTGAACGTAACCGTGCTGGTCTCCTCGGTAATCTTCCGGAGGACACGGGGGTCGAACTGGTCCGTGAACAGAAAAGTGAACATGAGCTCCGGACGGACCCTGTCGACAACTTCCCGCAGCATATTGCTCATCCGGTCTCTGCCGAATTCGTGGAACAATGAGAGAAAATCAAAGTACTCGATCTCGTGTCCCATCCCCTGCAGCGTATCGTAGAAGTTGTAATGTTCAAAGCTGAACCCTCGTTCCTCGATCCCGTAATCATATTTGGACGCGACATAGACGATTTTCATCGGTCTGGTCTTTTTGTAAAATGAAACATGCCGCAACCATAGGACAATGCACCGCCTTCTTCCGGTCGCGCCGACGGGTGGAATTGCCCCAGGTCATCCACCAGGGCGAACC
>Ga0315276_10004780_pt1 | contig 12456 bp, 5 predicted proteins | sample YL17G05_0_MG_FD_204542 | JGI IMG/M metagenome (GOLD analysis project Ga0315276, IMG submission 204542) | Sediment microbial communities from Yellowstone Lake, YNP, Wyoming, USA - YL17G05_0 | ecosystem: Environmental > Aquatic > Freshwater > Lake > Sediment | place: USA: Wyoming | collected... | reverse complement strand
AAAATCCGGTCGAACTCGGATTTCTGGGAATGCATCAGGCCGGAGCCAGATTAGGCGGCTGGTCGAACCAGGGGAGCAACCCTCCGCCCAGATTGGACTTGCCCGATGGAGGCTACTACCTGACCGATTTTGGCAGCAGCAACTTCTATCTCGAAGGGTATCTGGGTTACCGTCTCAATCGGGCCCTGATGCTTGAGTTTTCTTTGGGGATTGTGAGCCGCGGCGACGTAACCCTGATTGAATCGGACAGCGGTTCCAGCATTGGAACCATGCAGATATATCCGATTCTGGCCAAACTGAAGATCTATCCCTTTGGCGCACACACCGGCCAGTTTTATCCCTATCTGATGGCCGGCGGCGGTATTTACTACGGACGTCATGATATCCAGATTACCACCGGTGCCAGCGCTTATTATCGCGCCGCTTTGGGGCAAGACTCAGAGACTGATTTCAATTATGTCCTGGGCGGAGGAATCGATTGGCCGGTGGCCAGCGTGGTTGCCCTTGAACTCAGTGCCCAGTACATGCCTGTGGAGTTTTCCGGCGATCTGATCGGCATCCGCGATTACAGCTCGCTCACGGTTACAGTTGGTGCGAAATATCTGTTCAAGAGTATGAAAAGCAAGGACAGTCGAAATAGACCGCTTTCAAGGAGAGACAGATGAAAGTAGCGATTAACGGTTTTGGACGCATTGGTCGTCTGGTACTTCGGGCGACCCGTGGCACGAATATTGAAATTGTCGCTGTCAACGACATCACTGATGCAAAGACTCTGGGGCACCTTTTGAAATACGACTCGATCCACCGCCAGTATCCCGGTGATGTGGCGGTTGACGGTGATAAGCTGATCGTCGACGGAAAGAAGATTCCCGTTTTTGCCATCCTCGATCCGGCCAAATTGCCCTGGAAAGACCTCGGTGTCGACGTAGTGCTGGAGTGCACGGGGAAATTCACAAAGAAGGAAGATGCCTCCAAGCATATTCAGGCTGGCGCGAGGAAAGTACTGATTTCGGCGCCGGCCAAGGGACATGACGGTACTTTTCTGCTCGGCGTCAATTCCGATCAGTACGACAAGTCAAAACACCATGTGATCTCGATCGGCTCATGCACGACCAACTGCTTGGCTCCCGTGGTCAAGGTATTGCATGAGGCCTTCGGTATCGAGCGCGGCTTCATGACTACGATTCACGCCTATACTGCTGATCAGCGTTTGCAGGACGCTCCGCACAAAGACCTCCGGCGTGCCCGAGCCGCTGCGATGTCGATGGTGCCGACTACGACCGGAGCCGCCAAGGCGATTGCGGAAGTGATGCCGGAAATGAAAGGCAGACTCGACGGTTGCGCGATCCGGGTACCGACTCCCGATGGTTCGCTCGTAGACCTGACCGTAATTGTCGCGCGTGACACCACGGTCGAAGAAGTCAACGCAGCAGTCAAGAAAGCGGCCACATCCGGCCCGCTCAGCAAAACGCTTCAGTATTGCGAGGATCCGATCGTGTCAACCGACGTGATAGGCAATCCTCACGGATCGGTGTTCGACTCCGAGTACACTTATGTCAAGGGCAACATGATCAAGGTGTTCGCCTGGTACGACAATGAGTGGGGTTTCTCGTGTCGTATGGTCGACATGATGCTTATGATGTAACCATATGAGGCTGCAATGAACAAAGTCACGGTTTCCGACATCAACTTTCGCGGACGCAGGGTTCTCGTGCGGGTCGATTTCAACGTGCCGCTCGACGAGCGACAGAATATCACCGACGACCGCCGTATCCGGGAATCTCTGCCCACGCTGAGAAAGATTCTTGGGGACGGGGGGGCGGTAATTGCCTGCTCGCATCTTGGACGTCCCAAGAAAGGCCCGGATCCGAAGTACTCTCTGAAGCCGGTGGCTCGCCGCCTGCAGGAACTGCTCGGCAAACCGGTCACATTTGCCGAGGATTGCATCGGTCCTGAAGCATCCAATCTGGTTGGGCGAATGAAACCTGGCGACGTGCTTCTGCTGGAGAATCTCCGTTTCCACTCCGACGAAGAGAAGAACGATCCGGAATTCGCCCGCAAGCTGGCATCGCTGGCGGATATCTATGTGAATGATGCTTTCGGCTCGGCTCACCGCGCGCACGCTTCGACCGAAGGGGTGACCCGCTACTTCGACCAGTCAGTGGCCGGTTTTCTGATGGAGAAAGAACTGCGTTTTTTGGGTGCCGCCGTGGCTAACCCGAATCGCCCCTTTGCGGCCATCCTGGGCGGGGCAAAAATCTCCGGCAAGATCGACGTGGTCCAGAACCTGATGACCAAGGTCGACGTGCTGATCATCGGTGGTGGCATGGTGTTCACATTCGCGAAGGCCAAAGGGTACGCCATTGGCGACTCATTGCTTGAGGAAGACCGCGTCGAAATGGCGCGCGAAATCATGGCCAAAGCCGAGACCTCGCGGATCAAGCTGGTGTTCCCGACCGATGCCGTTGTGGCGTCCGACATTTCCCCTGATGCCAAAACCGAGGTCGTGCCAATCAATCAGATTCCCGATGGGATGAAGGGCCTCGATATTGGGCCGGACTCGATCAGAAAATTCACTGAGGTTCTTACCGGCGCTCGTACGGTTCTCTGGAATGGCCCGATGGGTGTGTTCGAGTGCCCGCCGTTTGCTCATGGCACAATTGCGATTGCGAAACTCCTCGCCCGGCTGACTGATGACGGGGCCATCACGATTGTTGGAGGCGGTGATTCCGCAGCGGCGGTGGCTCAGGCCGGAGTAGAAGATCAGCTCAGCCATATTTCTACCGGTGGCGGGGCGTCGCTGGAATTCCTCGAAGGTAAAGTGCTTCCCGGCGTTGCCGCCCTGACCGATCAGACTAAAGTGAGGGCGGTCTGAATGCGCCGGAAGATCATTGCCGGCAACTGGAAAATGAACGGCACCCTCGCCGAGACCGAGGCGCTCATCCGAGCACTTCTGGCCGGCGATTTCCGTAGCGACCGCGCACAGGTGGTGGTCTGCCCACCGTCCACCGCTCTGGAAACCGCCGCCCGACATCTGGCTGGGACGCATATCGCTTTGGGCGGCCAGGACATGTCTCCCCACGAAAAGGGGGCCTACACCGGCGATATTTCGGCCGCCATGCTGTTGACAGTCGGGGCGACCTATGTTATTTTGGGTCATTCTGAGCGACGGCAGTATCACGCTGAGACCGATCAGTTGATCAATGCCAAAGCCAGACGGGCGCTTGTTGTTGGACTGACGCCGATTGTTTGTGTCGGCGAGACATTGGCCGAGCGCGAAGCCGGACAAACTGAACAGGTTGTCGGAAAACAGGTTGAAGGTACCCTGAGCGGTTTTTCCGTCGGTGACTTGAAAAGAACGATAATCGCTTATGAGCCGGTTTGGGCCATAGGCACTGGACGAACCGCCACCCCTGAGATGGCTGAGGCGGTTCATTGTTTTGTTCGCGAGAAACTGGCCGCTATCGATCGGGCTGCTGCCGAAATGGTTCCCATACTCTACGGCGGTTCGGTCAAGGCGGACAACGCGGTCGGGCTGCTGGCGCAGCCGAACATCGACGGCGCCCTTGTGGGCGGTGCGTCGCTGAAAGCCGACGAGTTTATCGCGATTATAAGGGCTGTTTAGCCGGAGGTTTGGCAAATTGTTTATCGCCTGGGTTGTTTTTCATGTTATGGTCTGTTTCGCCCTGATTCTGGTGGTGCTGATGCAGTCAGCCAAAGGCGAAGGTCTGGCGGGCGGCACCGCGTTCGGTGGTGGTGTCGGCACAGCTGTATTTGGTGGACGCGGTGCGGCGTCGTTTCTGTCCAAAGCGACCACCGTGCTGGCTATAATCTTCTTCATAAACTGCGGCGCGCTGGCGCTGATGTCGTCAAGCGAGCGCGTGACAACAAGCGCCGACAATACGACTACTGCCGCTCCCGAATCGGCGGTCACTCGGCGCGCACAGCAGGAACGCGACGAGCAGATGCAACAGGTGCAGGGCGAGCAGAACGCCGCCACGCAGGATTCACTGGCGCGTCAAGCGGGGGAGACCCCGGCGCTCAATCTCGACAGCCTCGGTCTGAGTGACACGGCTGCTCCGAGCGGGAACTAGAACGTAGGTCAGGACCCCTGCGGTCCTGACATCTGTGGCAGGAATTGAACCGTAGGGCGGGTCCGTCTTCGAACCCGCCAATCTTGTAGGTCAGGACCTAGTGCGGTCCTGACATTGACGATGCCGAGATGTAGGTCGAAACCCCTGCGGTTTCGACGCTAAATTGTGATACAAGTACCCGGCAGATGCCCACATCTGCCGGCTGACGATGATAGATTGCATGCGATGATGCGGAAGTGGTGGAATTGGTAGACACGCTATCTTGAGGGGGTAGTGGAGTAATCCGTGGGGGTTCAAGTCCCCCCTTCCGCACCAAAGTAATCCCTTGAGGGTTAGACCCTTGAGGGATGTTTTCTTGTGCCAGAATAGATCCGCTTTTCTGTGGACCCGCCGAGCTATGCATGAGCATCGAGAGCCAGTTTCGTGGAGCTTTGTGAGGGGGAAAGCAAACCAATCTTGTCCGCGATTGCGATACAAAATACTTGCATGAACATCGGGAGCCGAGTATGCTATGAACAGAACTGTTCCTATCACCTAAAGACCTTCGCTGTCCGCGACAGGAGGTTGTATGTGTACTAAGACAACAGGCTGCAACTTCGCTCTGCTTCTTGCTGTGATTTCATCAATGTTGATCGCGACTGTCGGAATATTGAGAAAGCCTTGAAAGGAAACAATCATGATGAGAAAAACCCTTCTCTTGTCTGCTTCAATGTCGCTTCTGCTCAATCTTCTCACTTCAGTTGCTGTGTATGCAACTCAGGATGCACTGGTTGACCGCAAAGACGCGCCGCGGACGGCTGTGGTTGATCAGTTCAACGTACTGGGGCGCTTTGCACCGGAAGTAATTGCGACCGATGCCGATATTGAGCGGAATAATGCCAATAACGGGACTGTGCCTGCGCCACCACCTGCGAGATCACCTCGGTCAGTAGGATCTGCGCTGTCTACCGACAACGGCATAGGCTTTGGAACAAGTGTCGATCTGACCTATGACGACTGGCAGTGGGGATGTCAGGCCGGCCGGTACGTACAGCATTACTGGAACGGTGTGACTGGCTCGGGGATACAGGTGGATGTGCACTTCGTGTACGACCAATCTAAAGACACTCTTGGCGACCATACCCAAGGCTCAGGCGCTGACGCAATGTCGCACAAGGTGACGGGCTACAACGTCTATAAAGCGGTCTCGATTTCGAACAACTGGCCCCTCGCTCAGAACTCAGGCTGCGATCTCCAGGGGTCCGACACGGCTGGGAGCGGCAACGATGCCAACATTTCAATGTCCTACGCCGGATTGGCAGTCATTGGTGCAAAGACCCGGTTTTTCAGGACCAAACCTGACGGGACTCGGCTGTATCAAAACATGATATTCTTTCAGGGCGAGCGCGAAGACTGTTTCTATGATCCAACCGGCCCGATAAACGTGACATGGGTTGACTCGACGGTATATCGTCCGAATGGGCTTCAGGTAGCAGGTAACCCGAACTATGGCTTTGATCCTCAGATTACTACCAGTTGGGATGGGACGAATGTAATTACTCACCTCCTGCTTTCAGACGACGCCTACAGGACTGTCCCGGATGATGTTCATCTCAGTTCCGCTAATCCAGTCAAGGCCTTCTCGTACTATCGAAAAGTAGGGACCTATGCGGGTGATGGCACGTGGAGTAGCGGCGTGGCCCTCGATACGACCTGGTATCACGGTTACTCCATGTCGGTTGGTCAATTTCCCAATCATAACAAGGTGGCCGTCTCGTTTACCGCTTCGACCGTAAGTGGCGGTCTGCTCAACCACCCCAGTGATTTGGACTGCTGGATTCGTGAATCGTTCAATGGCGGATTGGACTGGGTTCAGGCAAGGAGCATCTCCAACTACCAAAACGGTACCGCAGGTGATCCGGCGCATTTCACCGCATGGATCGACTCGAAATCGATCTTTGACCTGAACGGTACTTTGCACGTTGTCTGGATGGCCAAGCCGACTTCGAAAGATCCGTACTTTGACGGTTTTAACTGGAATGACTTCGACGAGAATATCTACCATTGGGCCTCGAATGATCCTACTGCGATCGTGAAACTCGCCAACGGTAACTTCATGAGCGACGACATGCTGAGCGGCTCGATGAACACCTTCCACTGCGGTTTCGGTGGTGTGAACGCTGGATATATCGCTTTCACGAATATCTCGCAATGTTCGGACAAGCTGTACGTTGTCTGGAACCAGATCCACGAACGTGCTAACCGGTTCCCCTGGCGCGACGTCCCCGTTCAATCAGTACCAGGTGTGCTGGATGACTGCTCTTACAATGCGCCGCGTCTGTCGGCTGCCAACTTCGAAATTATGATGTCAGTGGCCAAGGTGGCTTCGCCGTCGCTTTGGGACGCGCCGCGCAATATCAGCAACACCTATACCCCCAGTTGCGGACTTGAGAACGATCCTGATCCGGATAACAAGATGCGCTGTGGCTCCGAATACAAACCGGGTGTTGAGCTTTATGGTTTGGACGAATCGGGCATGAGCCTTCACTGGCCTTCCCCGACCAATGTTGTCGACCTGTCACCTGCTCACAACTACGGTGGTCCCTACTTCCTGAATATGATCTACCACGATGACCAATATCCTGGATCCGTATGGAGACAGGACCTGCGTGGTAACACCGAGTGGACACTCAACTCGCAGAAGTGGATCCGTATTGCCTGTGTGGAGCCGATTGAAGCTTCGCGTATTGACGCTGTACCTGGGTTTATCAGATTCCCGGAATGGGTGCACTTCGGAGAGAACAATATTTACACGATCACGGTAGTGAATGAAGGTAATGTGGTTCTGAAGGTCACTAATATTAGCGTATCCGCCGGCGATTCGTGGCTGACCGTTTCGGCGCATCCGACGGGGGGTAGCCCGCTGGAGATTCCGGCCGGTGTCCACAACACGGCTACGTTTGATGCTACCATCAGTGCTGCCGGATTCGCCACGACTATGTGGCTTGATGGAGATATCACGCTGCAATCCGACGGGGCCAATAACGGTGGCGTTGCCACGGTATCGGTTCATATTCTGGCGGCCGACGCGGTGGAAAATCCTTTCTGGGATACCGTTATGACGCATGATCAGATGTTTGTGCCGTTTGGAGAAGTGGAAGGCGAATGCGTGGCCCTGGCGGTGGGTAACTTCGGTGAACTGGGTTACGGCGCAGGTTCTGTGGGAAGTGTCAACCTCGACTACCTCGAATCCGGCAAAGAGTGTGGCACACGGTTCCGTGATGCCATTTACCTGTTTGGTTCGACGGCCTTCACAATTCTGGCGAATGCCACTGATGGCACCGGAGCTAAACTGACGCAGTCTTTTAACGATCGGAACCAGGCGGACGTGACCGGTTTTGACCCGATCGGCACCAAGGGTACGATGACCGGCGGCGTTAATTGGTCCAAGGGTTACGACTCGGTGTACACGGGCCGGTTCGTGAACCGGGATACGACGATAGCGATGGAGCGGATTGTTTATGCTCCTCGGTCGACGCATCCGGCGACGGATACGATTGACTTCGTGATTGTGTACACGAAAGCGTATTCGGCCGACGGTTCGGCGCATAGCCATGTAACGTTGGGTAACGCCTCTGACTGGGACCTTCCAGCGGAGGATGTTCCGAACAATACCGCAGGTGTGAGCACCAGCGGCGGCTTTGTGTATGCTCGTGGTACGGACACGACGGGTGTGTGGTCGTGTCAGTCACACGCCAATCGTTTTGGTACTGAGGCGTTTGGTGGCGGTTACACGTCGGTGGAGCGGGCCGCTAATCCCTGTGTGAACAATCTGACGTTCCACAGCAATAACGCCATGATACAAACGATCATGATTGATACGACGAACTATCGTGACGGGACGCCGTTGACACCGATACAGCCGAACCCGCTGGTTTGGTGGAATGCGACCCGTACTTCGGGTCTGAACGGTGATGCGACGGTGCAGGACCAGGCGATCTTCTTGACGTACAAACACGACATCACCCTGGCCGCGACGGATACGCTTCATTACTGGACCGTGTTTTCGACCGTTCGGAACGGTACCCTGGCCAAGTTGGAGGCTCAGGTCGCGCATGCCAAGAGATGGTACACGCGGACGGTGCGCGGTTGTACTGGCGTGCGTCCCACGATAACTTCGTCTGCAGTAATAGTGGGTTACGTCGGACAGCCATATCAATATGACGTTAATGCGACGGGAGATCCGGTACCCACGTACGGTCTGACGCTCTATCCGGACGGCATGACGATCAACAGTGTGTCAGGCTTGATCCAATGGACGCCTACAGCCATCGGCGATTACTATGTCAGCGTTGATGCCAGGAATGACGAAGGGCAAGCAACCCAAAGCTTTACGATTCATGTGAGCATTCCACCGTATCCGTACGGAACCGGCTACTGGGCTATTGGGGATGTTGATGGCTCCGGTGGTTCACAGCCATACCCATACCCGGACGACGTTGATGGAGCTGACGTGGCTTTGCTCGGACAGGCACTGGGCCAGGCGGGGCAGGTGCTTGCTAAGCCCTGGCAAGGAGACTTAGTGGCTGACGGTGTGCTCGATACCCTCGATCTTGCCGCCTTGTCGTGCATCGTGTACGGAGAGCACAACGCAGGAGGTTGTCTGCTTCCTGCCTATCCTATGCCAACACAGTTTGCAACCCACGTTCGCCTGTATAGGCAACCACTGGCTCCTTTGGGTGCTGCTGTCATAGTTGAAGACCCACAGGGAAGCAACAGCTTCCGTGTGTCGGGGGTAGGCAATTCAGGCAATGATGGTGTCCGGCTATACCGCGACGATCTAACGACTTATAGGAGTGTGGGTTTTGACGCTGACAGCCTGCGCTTAGGCGTTGCCAGTGCCAGCATGACTGTCTCATTGCGAGGCATTACGGCTTCCGGGCCAGTGCCCAGAACTCTCGGTTCAGTATGGCTGCGGAATACGGCAACAAACCAGTTTGAGATCGGCGCCGACTATTGGTCCATCGGCTCAAACCTGGTTGTACTGGCGGCATACTACGAAGGAGTGCTCCGGGGAATCGATACGATTACACGAGGAGTGGTTGCGGTTGGTGAAAACCTCTTTGGTATGCCTCAGATTTCGGGAATGATGCTGTACTCGACTAATCCGCCAAGCGTTTGTGTGGACTTAAGCGTATCCGTGCGACTCATAACTCGGGGGACACCTTCTGTCGAGTGGATTGCTGATCGGATCACGCTGACTGCTCTGAATCCATCCATGACCGTCACTGGGTTCACGCCGTCAGATTTGAAAGTTGCCAGGATACCGGTCTTCAGGATCATGAACTTAGGTAGCGACGAGTCGAGCTGCTGTGTCGGCCGTGTCGGCGACGCCAATGGTCTTGGCACGTATCCGCAGGAGGTGACCATCAGTGATATACAAACGCTGGTCACGGCGAGGTTCATTCAAGGTACGTGTACGGGTTACGTGCAGTGTTTTGCAGAAGGTGATGCGAACCAGTCCGGCGGCGCAAATCCGACCTGCAATGACATAACGATTAGCGACATCCAGACGCTGGTAAATCACCTGTTCATTGCCGGTCCGGTGAACGCGCCGCTGAAGAGCTGTTTGTGAAGGTACGGAGGAAAACTGGGTCAATTTGACTAAGACGAGATTACTGTAAACTGTTGATACTACTATGAAGCTGGGGTCCAAGTCCCCTCTTCGGTAACGAATCCGATCCCTGTGAGCGGCTTGTGCTTACAGGGATTTCTTTTCTCCTTCAGCCGCCCGAAGCTCCGTTCAGGGAAATGGGTTAGTAACGCCCAGGATTATTCCCGCTCTCCGTGTAAGAATCAATGCCTGCTGCTGTCAATATAATGACAGATCATGGGTAACGGTAACTGATCGAATCGAAGGTGAAGCACATGAAGAAACTGTTTACAATTGGCGCGTCAGTGCTGTTCGGGCATATCGCGGGGGTGTCGCCCGTTCAGGGGAACGAAAATATCGACCGGGCATGGGTTACGCAAAATCTCACGTCCATGCCCTTAGCTTTCACCCAGAACATGGGCCAGTGGCCGGACAGTATCCGGTATCGAGCCAACGCCGGTGGGGCAACAATGTGGTTTACTCAAGGTGGAGCTTACTACCAGTTCACCCGGCGAGTGGCTCGGGTCGGCGAGTCGACGGACGACCTTCAGGGTGGCTCACAGCTTGCTGTAGGGAATGACTGGTCTGAAAATAGGTCGGATAGCATCGAAACAGTCATGATCAAAGCCAGCTTTGTTAGTGCCAATCCCGCGCCAAGAATGACCGGCGGAACAATGCTGGAATACAAATGCAACTACTTCATCGGTAACGACCCAATTGGATGGCACGCCGATGTTCCCAACTATGGCGCGGTCGTCTATGAAGAAGTCTATCCCGGTATCAATCTGAAATACTACGGTAACGGCAAACAGATGGAATATGACTTCATCGTGTCGCCCGGAGCTAATCCGTCGCAGATTCATGTGCGCTATGACGGTGCCGGATCTGTGCAGGTTGACACAAATGGTCGTTTGGTGGTCCGGACCCAATGGGGCGAAGTCACAGAGGAGCAACCAATCATCTATCAGCTTGCAGATGGTGAGCGTCATTTGATCAAAGGGGAGTACATCTTGCACGGTGACAACACGTTCGGTTTCGCTCTGACCGAGGACTACGACCGTGACCTGGCAATCGTTATCGACCCGATTCTGAGCTACAGTACTTATCTCGGGGGAAGTGGAGATGATTATGGTGGCAGGATAGCTATTGATAATAGCGGCAATGCTTATCTTTCCGGTGCCACCATGTCATCCAATTTCCCAGTTTATAACCCGATCCAAGGTACCTATGGTGGTGGTTATTTCGATGTCTTCGTGACCAAGCTCAATAGCTCCGGCAATGCCGTGCTCTATAGTACTTACCTGGGGGGAAACAGGGAGGATTTTGGCTGGGGTATCGCAGTCGATGCCGGCGGCAACGTCTATATTACCGGTGAGAGCTTTTCTGCGAATTTCCCTACCTATAACGGCTATCAGGTTACCTTTGGCGGTGGCGACTGCGATGCCTACGTGGCCAAGCTGAACAGTCTCGGGAACGGCATTCTTTACAGCACCTATTTGGGGGGAAGTCTCGAGGATTATAGTTCCGACATCGCCATCGATGGCAGCGGTAATGTCTATATCACCGGCAGCACCGCCTCTTTGAACTTCCCTCTCTCCAACGCCTATCAGACCATATATGGTGGTGGCCGCTTCGATGCCTTCGTTGCGAAGCTTGACGGTTCCGGCAACACGTTGCTGTACAATACCTACCTCGGGGGGCGTGGCTTGGAATGGGGTCGCGGCATCGCCGTCGACCCTGACGGCGACGCCTATATAACCGGCTACACCAGCTCAGTGAACTTCCCCTTACAGAACGCCTATCAGGCTACTTATGGTGGTGGCACTAATGATGTTCTTGTGGCCAAGCTCAACAGTTCTGGAAACACCCTGCTGTACAGTACCTACCTAGGGGGAAGTCTTGATGATTCCGGTTGGGGTATTGCGGTTGATGGCAGCGGCAACGTTCATATAGGCGGCAAGACCAAATCAACCGACTTCCCCATTCAGAATGCCTATCAGACTGGTTATGGTGGTGGTATAAGTGATGCATTTGTAACCAAGTTCAACAGTTCTGGAAACACCCTCTTGTATAGTACGTTTCTGGGGGGAGGCGGCGATGATCAATGCTCCGATATCGCAGTCGATAACATCGCCAATGCCCATGTAGCCGGCTTTACGAATTCTGCTGACTTCCCGACTCAGAACCCCTATCAGGCCACCTATGGTGGTGGTACTGATGATGCTTTCGTGACTGAGCTTAAGAATGCTGGAAACGCCCTCGCTTACAGTACCTACCTGGGCGGGAGCGCCCTTGATTATGCCTACGGCGTAGTGGTCGATAACAACGGCTATGCTTACGTAGCCGGCTATACCCAGTCAGCCAACTTCCCCACTTATAACGCCTATCAAGCCACCCGCCGTGGTGGCTATGATGCCTTCGTGACGAAGTTCTTCGAGGACAGTGACAATGACGGTATCCTGGATCTAATTGACAACTGTCCCAATCTGTACAACCCGGACCAACTTGATACGGACGGCGACGGGGTCGGCGATCTGTGTGATAACTGTCCGTTGGATAGTAACCCGGACCAGGCAGATAGCACTGGAAATGGTCTCGGCGATGTGTGCGATTGTTGTCGCATCAGGGTGGGTAATGCTAACGGTCTTGGTACATATCCCAACGAAGTAACCATCAGTGATATCCAGACGCTGGTCACGGCGAAGTTCATTATCGGTTCATGTGCAGCCT
>Ga0315276_10004778_pt1 | contig 12464 bp, 2 predicted proteins | sample YL17G05_0_MG_FD_204542 | JGI IMG/M metagenome (GOLD analysis project Ga0315276, IMG submission 204542) | Sediment microbial communities from Yellowstone Lake, YNP, Wyoming, USA - YL17G05_0 | ecosystem: Environmental > Aquatic > Freshwater > Lake > Sediment | place: USA: Wyoming | collected... | reverse complement strand
ATTTAAAACAAAACTTCCATTCTTTATTGATAATCGTGTAAATGCTCCTGATGATTCAGATGTATTTTATGATGAAATAGGTAATGTTGCCTATCCAAAATATTGGCACTCTGCAAGATCACAATTTGCAACTCCTGTAAATGTATCTTCATTCACTCTAACTAATTTTATAGCTTTTAAAGCTCATAATTTTGATTGTCCTAATTCACAAATAACTAGTACAAGTGGAGTGGTTAATCCTGGAAGAAATTTTTATGATGGGTATTTCTATTTGTTTGCTTATGGTATTCCTAATTTCTATGTAGAGAGTTCTTATAATGTAAATCTTCGTCAAGCATTTAATAATAAAGAGGGAGAGTTTTGGCCACATGTAACTAAAAGTATTCCTAATGATTGGGTACAAGAAAGTTTTGTTCCAATTGCTCAAGACAATACATATTATTATAATATAACATATTCTAAACAGAATAAAGAAAACTTTTTTTCTCATCTTCCTAATGATTGGAAATCACAACTTTGTTTTACAAACTATCCATTTAGAGCAGTTTATTCAGATAGACAACAAAACGATCCTACAAACAAATCAAACACATGGCTTACTTATAGAGCTATATCATTTTTTGATTTTCCTCAAAATTATGGAAATCTTACATCATTAGATGGTATTCAAAATAGAGCAGTGTTAGCTAGATTTGAAAACAAGTCTCTTCTTTATAACACCATGTTAACAATTAATACAAGCAATCCTCAAGCTGCGTATATAGGAAATGACACATTGTTTAAAAGTTCTCCTCCTGTTGATTTTGCAGAAACAGATCTTGGATATGTAGGAAGTCAGAATAAATTTTTATTAAAAATTCCTCAAGGACAGATTACAATTGATGCTAAAAGAGGACAAGTGTTTTTAATATCTGGTAATCAAGTGACAGATCTTTCTATGTCTGGTTCAGGAATGAATAGATTTTTTACAGATCATTTAGCATTTGAAATATTAAGATATTTTCCAGATGTTCAAACAATAGTGAATGGAGAAAGAGTTGTAATAAAAGGAGTGGATACAGATAATCATTTTAATGGTTTTGGTTTACATGGTGTATATGATAGCAAATATGATAGAGTGATTATAACTAAGATTGACTACATTCCTATAAACACTGATGTAAAATATGATTCTGTCACTCAAGAGTTTTATATTAATAAAATCTATCCTCAGAATTCAATCACTACAACCACTACCACTACAACACCTATTGTTACTACAACCGATACTACAACACGTCCACCTTTAATTGTTCGTGAAATAGTATATGTAACAGATGATAAATATTTTTGCAATAAATCATGGACTCTTTCATTTAATTTAAATATTAACAAATGGACTAGTTTTCATAGTTATATTCCTAATTTTTATATAGCAGAGAATAATTTCTTCTATTCAGGACTTAATGATTGTTGTGCTGATTTTGATGCTATTATTGGAGGTGTTCCATTAGAACCTACAACCACTACAACAACATCAACCTCTTCAACAACAACAACTAGCACAACAACTATTGCTCCAATTCCTAGAGATTGTGATTTAGAAGGAGAGGGTATACAACAAGATTGTGGTTTAGAAGGAGAAGCAGAAGAAATACCAAATGTAACCACTACCACCACTACAACAATTGTTTTATAATGTTAAAAGTTATCACCATAAAATTTACTTCAGCTTCCTCTTCATCAGGACCGTTTGATATATTTGATGATCTTGGAAACACTATAGATGTAAATGTCCTATTAAATGATTTAATATCTGGAAAAAGTTATTATGTAGATGGTGTAGTTAATGTTATAATAATCAAATCTACAGGTAAATGTAAAATAACAAAAACATTTTCTATAGGAGTTATATACACTAATGAGTTAACAGAGAAAAATTTCAAAATAACACATACAGCATGTATATGGACACATTTAAATAATGTAGAAATATATAACACCTTTTACGGAAATATACATCCTTATATCATTGAATACCCTTTTTCATATCAATACAATGATGAAATTTTACAAAATGTAAAAGACTACACAAAAGCATATAAATATTTTAAAGAACCTGATGGTGTGTTTAATTACAATGATAAAATAGAAACAGACGATAGGTGGTTTAATAAAGCTGTTTTATATAATGGACAACAGAGTACAGGAATATTGGAACTAGTTCCAAAACCTATGCATAATTTAAAGGAATATTTAAAATATCCTACATATAATATTAATAGTAAAACAATCACCTATACAAAAACTGATAATTTTTATAAATACAATACATTTTGGAGTCTTGTTAAAAACAAATCAATTCCTTTATTTTTAACAAGTTGTGAGAATCTTTCTATAGACAAGGTTGTAAATCAATCAAATATGGACTATGGAAAAAGATCATTTAAGAAAGATACATTAAGAGCTAAAGATTTGAAGATACGTCATATTTTAGATAATAGAAGTGATGCTCATCTTGTGAGTCAATTTATTACAGCCCCATCACAAATTTCATATCTATAATGAATAAATGGTTAGAAAAATATAGCAATGGTGATATAGTTCAACAAAACTATAACAATACTTCTGTTTCCCTACCTGAAGGATTTGTAGGAATGGGATATAATACCAAAGGTAGAAACTATTCTCCTGCATGGGGAGGACAGTTTGAAGAAGGTGGTTTTCTTCCAAAAGCTCAGAAAGGTAAAATTGTTGTCACCAATCCTAATGACCCTAAATTAAAAGCTTCAAGAAGTGATAGTATAGCTGTTTATAATCAAAACAATAAAGTTCTTAATTACTATAATAATAATAAAAAAGATTATAGAAAAAAAATAGATTATGATACACCCGAGACTCCAGCTATAATAGAGGCTAATAATTTAGGTGCGAGAAAAGCTACAGCAGACAATCCAAATTATGAACATAATACTCCACAAGGGGATAGACCAATCAAATTAAATGAGTATTATCAGAAATATGATAAAAACACCTATTTTCAAAGAGAACTTGCAGCAGCTATTTTAGACACCAATGCTCCCTTTCAGCTTTTTGATAAGAGGATATCACCAACCAAATCCTATGGATTTGAAAATATAAACCCTACTTCTCAATTATATGGTGATACTGTATCTATATATGGATATGATCCAATATTAGTTAAACCTGTTGATTTACTTACTCCAGAGGAAATAAGGATTAGATTAAAAAAATATGGTAAAAACTCAGGTATTGCTCAACCGCCAGTTAAAAAACCAGTACAACCAGTAGTATTACAAAAAGAACAAGAATATCCATTAGTAAATAAAAATATATATAAACCTAAATTAAAACCAGGAAGAATAACAGTTCCTCAAATGGTTACTGATGAAGTAGCTCCTCCTATTACACAACCAAGATTTCCAAAAGGAGATTATGATTATATTTTTGGACCAGCTAATTCTGTTATAGGTCGTAATTATAATGGACAATTTTATTCTGAAGATATGCCTGAACAAAGAGGAAAAGTAAATCAACCTGATCTTGATTTATTAAATAATCAAGAAGCATTAAAAAAATATGTTCAAAACAAAGGTCTTAAATTTGCTATGGGTGGTTCTCTTCCTGGTTCTGTAGGATTCACATACGCACGTACAGCAGGATCTGCTCCTTCTAATGGTCCTTATGCTAAGAAGACTATGCCTAGTGCTCAAGATGGTTGGGTTACAAAAGCAGCAAATGCTGAGTTTTCTTGTGCAGCTAATCCTAGAAGTAATCTTAACCAGAGCTATTCAGAGTATTGTAATCCTAAGAAAGGACTTGATAAAGATGAATATAAAGCTCTTAAGAATGAATTATCTAGTAGTTCTATGAAGGATCTTTTGAATGTAGAAGAATACTATGTTTTAAAAAATCTTGCAGATAATCAGAATAGAAAGATGGGAAGAATGAAAACAGCACCAGATGGTAGTCTTATTCCAGATGATGCTTATTCTAAATATTTTGATCAATCTACAGGTCTTGTTATACCTAATTTAACAACTGATCTTAAGGAAGAAGGAAATCTGAGAGCTACAAATAGAATGTATCCAGGAAGAAAAAACCTATTAGTAAATGATGTATATCAAGGAATATTAAAAGATTATAATATCACCACCCCACAAACACCTGCACAAACAAAAGCTTTATTAGAGAAGGCATATAATATAGGATATGCTATACCTAAACAACAAGATGGTGGTTCTTTACCAAAAGCACAACGAGGTGGTCAACAACCAAAAACTAGAACAGATGTTTATACAGATAAAGTATTATATGATAAAGCATTTGCTGCAGAAACAGATAGTTTAAATCTTTATAATAATGCTAAAAGAGATTTTTATAAATTTAAAAAACTTGGTGATCGCTTTGGTGCTCCTATGAGTGATACAGAATGGAAAAAAGCATTTGACCAATATGATAGATTATTAGATTCACAGCAAAAGAAATGGCATACATGGCCATATAAAGATGAAGCTGGTGAAAAATATATTCCAGGTTATACTGCTAATTATAAATATAAAGGTCCAAAATCTGGTTTAAAAATAAAACCAGTTGGTTTAGAAGGTTTTTATAGAGAAGGTTATGACTTTCCTAGATTTAAAAAACCAGTAGTACATAATGTTTATAAAGAAGAAAAAGCAGAACTACTAAAATCAGATAGAACAGCATTTAATCCACAAATAACACAATTACAAAATCAAAGTATAAACCTATCTACTATACAAAATCTACCATACAGAGTGGAATATTATGATGGAGATATTAATGGAATGACTCATAAGAATTTTATTGATGAAAAGGCAGGATCTGAATTTATGAAAGAACTTCAGAATAGATCTTATGGTATTCCATATGGTGTAGAAGCTTATTATGAGAATACTCCTAAAAAAGAAAATGGTGGGTGGTTAAATCAATATCAAGATGGAGGTGAAGAACCTCTTACAAAATCTTCTGCTGATTGGTATAAACAATGGTATCAACAAAGACAAGCTCTTCCTCAGTTTAGTCGTGTAGCAGAAGAAAGACTTAAACTTCTATCTACACTTCCAAAGGTGCAATTAACTCCTTTGGAGGAGCTTTATAAAAAGGGTGCTGTTGGTGAATATATAAAAGATCGTGGTAATGATGCTTCACAAGATATTATTAGTTTAGCAGATCCTGCCACTGTACAAGCTTTTGCAAAAAAAATTGGAAAATCTGTTGATGTAAATATTGGAACTGATCCTAGTGTAGTTAGACATGAAATGAGTCATTGGTTTGATGCAAGAGCTAAACAATCTATTTTTAAACCAAGAGGTATAAGCAAATCAGAACCTTATCAAAGATATCCATATATTAAACCTTCTATGTTTAAAAAATCTGGTCTTAGTTCTGAAGACTATAAGTGGATTACAAGTGAAGATGCTTCACAATTTGGAACACAATTTGGAACAGGGATTAAAACAGAAGTGAACTCTGTTCTAAATGAATTGAGACAAAAAGAAGGATTTAGAGGTGATCAACCCACTACTCCTGAACAGCTACAAAAGATTATTGATAAATACATGAATCTTCCTGAATCTGATTTAGATGGAGGAACACCTAAAGGAAGTGAAAATCAACGTATTAGAACACTTATTAAATATATGGGTGGAAATCCTGAAAAGCTTTCTGAACTAAATAATACAATCGTAGCTATTGAAAAAGAGGATGTACCAATAGCTAAGCATGGTGATTGGCTAAGTAAATACGATGAAGGAGGAGAAATAAGTCCAAATTGTGACCCAAAATACTCATATCATCCAGTCTTAAATCCTTGTGGATATAAACCTAAATTAACACCTGGTTTGTTAGTAAATACAACACAACAAACAACACAACCATACAACTCATCAAACTTTAGACAACAGCCTTTAGCCACTGAAAGCACTGCTATTACATTTTTTGATCCTGTAGCAGGGAAAATAATTAATACAGCCACTACAGGACAAACTAAAGAAAGTCTAGATGCTTCTACAAGAGCTATGGGAAAAACTAGAAAAAGGGATATAGAAGAAGAAAAACAAAGAGTGGCTGAAAGAAAAGCTGCTGTTGCCACTAAAGATAAAGGAAAACCGTTTACTCTTCCTACAGGAGAAACAAAGAAGTTTGAGGATATGACCACTAGAGAGCAATTTTATGTTTCTGGTAAGGCTCTTGAAAATAGAGGTAGATTTTTTGATAATGAAGAATCAATATTTGATGATATTAATCCTTTAAATTGGTTAGGATCAATGGCTGGAGCTTTAGGAACAGCTCCTTATCAAGCTAAACAAACTGATTCTTACATGCCTTATGTAAGTGCTGTAGCTAATCCATTACTAATGGGTAGATTGATGGGATCAGGTAGTATTAATCCTTTTGGTAAAAAGTTTTGGACTAATGAAGTGTCTAATCCAGAGTTTCTAAATAATATGGCTGGAGGTATTCCTAATATGGTAAAAAATGTTGTTGAAAATCCTATTGCAAGAAATGCAGCAAAAGTATATAATGAAGTAGCTCAGTCTATGGAATCAGGAATGCTTTCTAAGTTAAAAGGAGTTCCTAAACCTACATCTGTAAGTTCTCCTAATAATAATGTTAGACTAGAGTTTAATCCACAAAGAAGTAATAAATTAAATAGTATATCACATGATATACATTATAACAATAAAAAAGTAGGTGAAGTTTCTGGTAATTATAAAAATAATGGTGATTTTGAAATCAGTGATGTTGGTGTAGATAAGGCATTTCAGAAAAAAGGAATATCAAAACAAGCATATACTCTTTTAAATGAAGCACATCCTAATAATAAAGTTGTATCATTTGGTGCATATAATACTGATGCGGTAGGTGTACAACCTGGTAGAAACTTATGGGAAAGTTTAGTAAGAGAAGGTAAAGCAAAAAAAGTTGGGAATAGTTATGAAATGCTTGATAATAAAAATATTTCATCAGCATTACCAGGTTCTCCTAATGTAGTTTCTTCTGTAGATGATGTTGGTAAAAGTTTACTAAATTTTAAAAAGCAATTTGAATCAGGAAATGTTCAAAGAATTGTAGAAGCAGGAGGAGGTAGAAATAAAGGAATATATGAAGTAGATGGTAAAATAGTAAAATTAACAGGAGCTGGAAAAGGGGCAGGTAATGCAGAAGAGTTAAAACTTTTATCAGAAAGAATTAAAGATATGCCTAATGTACATGCTCCACAACAGACCATTAAAGTAATCACTTCAAACAAAAAAACTTTAGATGCAAGCATAATGACAAAAGCTCCTGGAAAAGATGCTAGCACATTAACTTCAACTGAAATAGAAAGCATTCCTAAAATTCACTGGGACAAGTTTGAACAAGACACAAGACTTTTATCTGAGAAAGGTATTCAAACAGATTTTACAAAACAAAGTAATTTATTTTACGATAAAAAATCAGGTTTTCATTTTATAGATATAGGAGGTGCAAGTAAAGATGGTACGGGCACAGGAAAGTTTTTTATGAAAAATGGGGTTGAATATTATGTGCCATTTGAAAAATATAAAAATTTACCTCTACCATTTTCAAGAGAAACTCCTTTTACAGGAGGTAAAAATATGTTTAACAATATGAGTTCTCTTAATAAAGATATGTCTTTAGTACCAGGTTCTCCTAATGTTTCTTCTGTAGATGATGTAGTAAAACAACCTTGGCAAATGCAAGAACTTCCAGGATTACATTTAAAATCTACAATGGAAGGAGAAGCTATTTCTAAAATAGTAGAGCCTAAAACAGGATTAATAAATACAGAACAAGCATTAGCTATTATAGGAAAAGAATCAGGAGGTAAAGAAAAAGCAGATATTATAAGACAAGCATTAGGAGAAAATATTCCTAAGAAAATTGATTATAATGATTTTAGAAAAACTGTACAAGACCAACTTATTCCATTAGAAAGACAGTTTAGTGAACAATCTTCTAACTATGGACTAGGCAAAATTGGTTATCCTTCATCTAAAAGAATCGAAATCAAAAATTATTCTAAATATAATGAAGAAGAAATTGAAAGATTAACTAATGAATTAAAATCTAATAGTAAAGAACCACGGAGTTGGGACACAAATGAACAAAAGAGGATATTACAAACAGAACTTGATAATAGTATTAAACAACTTAATAAATCAAAAGAAGATTTTGCTAAGTTACCAATAGAAAACCAAACTATTATATTAGGTAATAAAAATAAGTTTGGTAAAGGTTCTAATGCTCATGGTAATCCTGATGAAACTCTTGGACATATACATTTTTTAAGAGATGCTGAAACTCCTGATGTTCTAACAGTTACACAAATACAAGCTGATGCATTTCAAGGTACTAATAGAACAATGCCTAAAAGTATTGATGATGCTGTATCTAAATTAAATAAGGCAAAAGATGATGTAAAATATACACAAGAAACATTTGGAGATGAAGCAGATAAGTTTCAAGATGTTTTTGATGTAGCAAATAAACATTTAAGTTTGGAAGAAGCAACTGTTAAAAACTTCTCTCAAAAATCTCTATTAGATAAATCACATCAAGAAAGATATATACAAGAACTTGTAAATTATGCAGGAGAAAGAGGTGATCTAAGTAAGATAAGACTTCCTACATCTGAAACAGCTGCTAAGATTCAAAATTACGAATATAAATCAGCTGATGAAATTACCACTAGGTTAAAAGAAATGAAAGAAGTAAATCCTGATAGGTATGATAAAGTTTACAATGAACATAAACAGTTTTTTGATGACATATTTTCTGGTAAACTAAAAGGTACTTATGATCCAGAGGCAAAAACAATTCTTAAAAAGTATTCAGAACAACCTAAACTTATTAAAAAACTATATGGTGTAGAGCCTAAAATAGTCACAGATAGTAAAGGTAATTCATGGTATGAGTTTGATATACCTAAATCTTTTAAAAAAGGTAAAGGAGAAATTAAAGCATTTAAAGAAGGAGGAATCATTGATAGTGATAGAGGACAATGGGATCATCCAGGAAAGATAACAAGAATCAAAGGTGGTAACATAACAATGAAACCAGATCCTAAAACAGGAAAAGCTTTAAATAAACCTTTATTAGGAATATCAAATACAGGAGAAAGAAAGATGATGTATCCTGGACAAGATTATCAATTTGAAGATGATACTGAATATGTTACAGAATATCCTATGGCTAAGAATGGATTAAGACAAGAACAAAAAGGTTTGCAAAACCTAGATGATTTACTTAACTTTACAAATTATAATAAACCACAACCAGGCGGATGGTTGAATAAATACAATTAATATGAAAGCAGAAATTTTAAAGATCGCTGGTGTTAAATCTGAAAAGGAACTGTATGCTAAGTATGGCACAGAAGCAGCATTCATGGCTAAACATGGTAAAGCTTTTAAAAAAGCACAATTAGGTGTTGCCATGTCTCCAGTAGGTAGTTATACAGGTGGAGGTGTTTCTAATAATTTATCTCCTATTAATGCTAGAGAAACATATGATGATATGGATCTTAACCTTACAGGCAAAAATGATTATATGAGACAGCAAGAGGCCTATCAACAACAAATGCTAGAAGCACAACAAGCTGCTGCTAAAGGTGGTGGTGGTCAAGGTGAAAATGAAGGAATGTCTCCTGATCAAATGGAACAAATTATGGGTATGTTTGGTAAAGGAAAACATGGAATACAGGTTCCTAAAGCACAAGCAGGAACATGGCATGGAGAATTGGATGAGGATGGTAATAATATATTTGATGCTGCTACAAGGTCAAGTGGTAATGCAAATAGTAATTATAAATATGAAAGAGGTCAAAAAGTTGGTAAAGGTCTTTTAAGTAGTATTCCTGTAATAGGTGGTATAGTTAAAGGATTTAAAGCTCTTAAACAAGAAAAATATGACAGAAGAGATGCACAAAGAACTGAAAAACTTTCAGATATTATGTCACAGGCAAATAATATGCAAGTACAACCTATTACAAGAAACTACGTAAGACCAGAAGATAATATAATATCTCCAGATCAAATGTTTCCTACATATGGTGTTGGTACAAATCCTTTAACTGCTCAATATGGAGCAGAAATACAAAACACATATGCTCCTAATACATTATATGATGATCTTGGATATGAGCCTTTAAGTGATTCTGATATAGTTAAACAATATAGAGCTGGTGGATTTGTTCCAAAAGCACAGGGAGGATTTAGTGGTTTTATGGATACTCTTTTTCCTAAAGGATCAGGTGGTAAAGGTGGTGTTATGTCTCTGTTAGCTCCTTATGGTAGTTCAATTGGTAGTAAGATGGGTGGAGGAGATTTTGAAGGAAATGCAGGTGGTGATATTGGTAGTTCAATTGGTGGTATTTTTGGTCCTGTTGGAGGACTTGCAGGAGGAGTTCTTGGAGGAATGTTAGATACAGAAAAACTACAAAAAAAGAAAGCAATTGAAAATACAAAAAATAATATGTGGAGTAGTGTTGGTGGTGATGTAAGAAGAAATTTACAATCTACTGGATATATAAAAAATGGTGGTAGTGTACTAAATAATAGTTATAAATTAGAAGAGGGTGGATATATGAATCCAGAATACAACCCACAAGTGATCACTAACTTTGGTGAATATTCTATGGATCAATTATTAGCACCTCCAAAGGATGCTGATATGTTACGTGCTGGTGGACATTTAAAAGAATATACACCTCCTAGTGAAAGAGCAATGTTTACAGGAAAACAGTTTATGAAAGATGGTGGACAAACAAGTGCTTTAAATGGACAATTAAAAACTACATGGGGTGGAGATGTTGAAACTGTTTCTAATAATCCTTATGATGAGGGATCCACTGTAATGTTTAGAGGTAACTCACATACAGAAGGAGATGGTAATGGACATACAGGAATAGGTGTAACCTATGGAAAAGGAGAACCTGATAGTTATACAGATTATGCAGAATATGGTACAGAACAAGCTGATGCTCAAGTTGAAGTGGAAAGAGGTGAGCCTGCTCAAGAAATGACAGATCCTGAAACAGGTGAAAAGAATTTAATAGTGTATGGTGATTTATATATTCCTAATTATGCACTATCTATGCTTGGAGATAAAGATGCAAAAGGTAAAAAGTTTAAAAACTATGTTTCAGATTTAACTAAAAAAGAAAATAAACAAACTAAAATATTAAATAAAAATACAGAACTAATTAATCAATTAGAAATAAATACACCAATTGATCAGCTAACATTTAATTCTTATAAAGAAAATATAAATGGAGCTACAAATAATCTTAAACAATATTCTGAATATAAAAATATAGCAGCAAATATTCAAAGTTCTATTAATGAACTATCAGAAGAAAATGGACTAGTGGCAGCAGATCTTGCTAAAGGTAAATTTACAATAGATAAAGAAGCTATGAAAGAACAACAAGCTAAATTTGGAAAATCTATACCAATAGCACAAGTAGGGCGAAGGATACATACTCCAGAAGCGGAACTAATGACAATAGAAGATTATGAACAAATGTTACGACAAGAACAACAACAAACAACAGCAGTTCCTACATCCACTGCTACATCTCCAAACGATGATCGTGTGAATGAAATAAATAAATTATATGCTATAGCAGAAAAAACAAAGAAACCATCTGATATTAAAAAGCTTAAGGATACATTTCATAAGTATTTTCCAGAGAAAGCTGAAGCTATAATTAAAGCTAATCCTATGAGTAATTTAGGAAAAAGACAAAAATTCACTGATTTTTCTAAAATGACACAAAAAGAAATATTAGGAACACAGGATAATACATGGGGCCCTCGAATGAAGGAATACGTAGCAAGTGTTAATAATGTACCTGCACCTGTTGGTAACCTGATTATTACTCCTGCAGTTCCACCACTAAGTCCAAGAATGACACCAACAATATCTTTACCCCAATTAAAAGAAAAAGAAATAAAACCTTCTTTTCCTTGGCAGATGTATGCTAATCAAGCATTAAACTATCTTAGACCTAGTGATGCAGAAGAACTTGATCCTAGTCAATTGTTAGGAGAAATGTCTGCTATGGGAGATAGACCTTCTTCTGTATTTGCACAAAAATATATTCCTGAATTAGATAATGTTTATGATATATCCTATCAAGATCAATTAAATGAAATTACTGCTCAGGCAAGAGCTGCAGAAAGAATGGCTGGACAAAATCCTGCAGCTGCTGCAGCGTTATTAGCAACAGCAAGTGGTGAAAAGAATAAAGTGTTAGGAGAACAGTTTAGACAAAACCAAGCTACTAGAGCAGGCACATATAATAAAAACAGAGCTACATTAAATGATGCTCAATTAAAAAATATGGGAATTCTTGATAATCAATATGTTAGACAAGAAACAGCTAATTCTACAACTAAAGAAAACATTCGAAATGCCCTTAATTCAAT
>Ga0315276_10004777_pt1 | contig 12465 bp, 11 predicted proteins | sample YL17G05_0_MG_FD_204542 | JGI IMG/M metagenome (GOLD analysis project Ga0315276, IMG submission 204542) | Sediment microbial communities from Yellowstone Lake, YNP, Wyoming, USA - YL17G05_0 | ecosystem: Environmental > Aquatic > Freshwater > Lake > Sediment | place: USA: Wyoming | collected... | reverse complement strand
TTGTGCCTCAGGATCAGAATTTCCTGGGCAGTTTTTTGACGTATTTCGGTTATCTTGCATCGGCATATCCTGTCTCGACTTTGAGATAATAAGTGCCTTGAGCAAGATAACCGAAATACGTCTTAAAACTGCCCAGGAAATTCTGATCCTGAGGCACAAGCAATGCTAGATCGCTTGAGTAAAGTTCAAAACGGACAGGATAGGTTGCAGCATCCGGAGAATCAAGAAAAAAAACCACTGCTCCGGGCTCTGTTGCAACCACTTTCCACCAAGCCGAAGAACTGACATTGTCAACAAAGGAATGCTTTGCTGAATTGAGTGCAAGATCTGTTGCGTTCGGACTGGTTGCACCGCTTGCTAGAACTGTTGCTCCTAGCAAACATACGACCAGCCAAACTCCCATCGCCAATCGCCTTTTCATTTCTATCAACCTCCATTAGAGATTCTTGCTGAGTGAAACGAAGCTTAGAAGCTCTTATGTCTCGCCGTAGCTGAAAGCGAAGGCGGACAACTTATCTATTTTAATGAACTCCTCCCATTATAATCCATTTATATAAAAATGTCAAGAGTTTGGCATAAGTTTTGCGGACAATTTAACAATTTACCCGTCGTAAAGTTGTTTCGTTGTAAAGTTGTAAAGTTTGTCTAACTCGTTAACTCATTAACCCTTTAACTCTCTGTAAAACAATGAATATCTATGAATATCGTCAACCCCTTGACACAGCCATAAGTTTATGATAGAAAGGAGATAGTACCCTAAAAATCGGTTGGGTAAAAACTCAAAAGCGTACCAAAGGAGGTTAGAATGTCTGTCGTCTTAGCACTAGCTTTTTTCTTTGCTATCGTTTTCCAAATTCAGTGGCTTGCATATTTAACTTTTTCTCTGTTTGCTTTATATGTTTTCTGTCGATTTATGATTTATATGACGCTTTTTGGCGAATATAATCCACCGCAATAAGACCGGATCGACGATACACAAAAACAAAAAGCGTACCAAAGGAGGTACACAGTGAAGAAGTTTGGTCGGAAAGCAAGAGTGGTTGCCGGAGCGGGAGCGCTCATCATGCTGGCGTTTCTCTTGGTCGGATGCAGCGATTTGTTCAACAAGGCGCCCATCGCGACCATCAACGCGACTCCTGTGGGCGGAAAAGCGCCTCTCCAAGTCAGCTTCACGGCGAAAGTTTCCGATGACGGCGACGAAATCGCCTCATACGAATGGACTTTCGGCGATGGCGCATCGAGTTTCGAGAAATCGCCCGTCCACACCTACGAAACCATGGGCGTCTATACGGTCGCTCTTGAAGTGGCCGATGACGGCGGAAAAACCGGCACAGCCACTCAGACGATTAACGTGACCAACCCTGGCCCGATCTGCGACGGCATCGACTTCCGTAAGGCAAGCGGGAGCTGTACAAACTGCAATCTGCCTTACTGCGCCTACGACTCAATCACCTTCTCCGCCAAAAACCCCCATCACCTGGTTAATGGCAAATCCATCGCTTCCTACAAATGGAGCTTTGGCAATGGCACAACCGGATCTGGAAGCAACGTCAACTTTGCCTACGGCGCCTCCGGTGTCTATACCATCACCCTGACCATCACAGACGACGAAGGCGTTTCCAATACTTATACGACAACTATTACCATTGAGGAGTGCTGCAACCGCTGCCTTCCGGAAATCTCGATTTCTTCTTCTGGGTGCAGGAAAGTTGATTGCCAAATGAACCTTTGCGGCCAGTTCGGCAACGACTACTACCATGGCTGCGAAAACCTTACCACAGCTCTTGCCGCCAAATCCGTGATCGCGCCTGAAAACTACTGCGGACACCGCGATCCCTGCGACTGTCCCGACAACTCCTGCAACAATTGCGGGTGCCGCGACGGCCAGTGGGAATGGCGCATTAATTACACTCATTGCGGCGATTCGTGCGAAAGCATCTATAACGGCCGCTGCATTAACTTCACTCCGACGCAAGCCGGTACCTACGCAGTCACGCTCTATTACACCTGCAACGGAAAAAGCACTTACGCTTCAACATCCTTTGACATCACCCCATAACCCAACTTTGTTCTCTAAGTTTGGCCAGCGCGTCTAACGTGTCTGGCCTTTTTATTATTGATTGTGCTCTTGAGCGTAGCGAAAGATTGCACAATCAATAATCTCGCCAAAGCTCTAGCGTAGGCGGATTACAATAATGTTCTCTAGTTTACCGAAGGGATACGCAATCAATATCCTGAGCTTGTCGAAGGATTACAATAATGTTCTCTAGTTTACCGAAGGGATACGCAATCAATATCCTGTAAGGATTATCCCGTAAAATTCTTAGCGAGCGAAAGCGAGTTTAGAATTTAGGGAATCCCGTAAACCATATAAAGTATTGAAAAAAAACATGTATAAACACGGGGTTCGTAAAATCAATGATTCACTAAAACTCATCAGGTTTTACGGGACCTTAATGTTTTCTTGAACCCTGAAATTAATTGAGGGTAAACTCCGCGAAAGATTGCACAATCAATATCCGACTTCAATCATCGTCGTCTCATCTCGTACCCACGGACTAGTCTATGGGTACGAAAAACTTTCTTTGTTATTTTCCACCCACGCCTTTATTTATCAATGCTATCTCATCCCCACGGACTAGTCTGAGGGTACGAAACAAACTAGATTCTAGCTGCTAGATGCTAGCTGCTAGATGCTAGAGTCCAGAAGCCAAAGTCCAGCATCACTCCATACCCACGGACTAGTCCGTGGATACAAAAATCAATTAACTGAATAATAATTTAAGCATTTAACCAATTTCTATAAGTTTCTATTAATTTCCATAAATTTCCTCATTTCTATTGACTTTTGATATGGAGTATGCTATAATAGATAGTAGAAGAAGAAATTAGGGTTTTAGGAGTACCCAAACAAAAGCAACAAAAAAAGAACACACGGGAGGTGTTCGAAATGAAGAAGATCGGAATGTGGCTGTTGATCGCGGCGCTCTGTGCACTGCCGATCATGTTGAGCGGTTGCGGCGGGTTTATCGAGAAGCCCACGGCGTACATCAACGCTTCACCCACCAGCGGCAATGCGCCGCTTACGGTGAGTTTCACCGGCGGAACGGATGCAACAGGCGACGTCAGCTACCAATGGACGTTCGGCGATGGTGCGATTGGGTCTGGACAGTACGCAACGTACACCTACCAGAACCCCGGCCCCTACACGGCGACGCTCGTGGTGAGTAACAAGAATGGATGTTGCGGATCGCGAGTAAGCGAACCAGCATCTGTGATCATCGCGGTCAGTGAACAGCCTGTTCCGTGGATCGCTTCTATCGACATCGACGGACTGCCGGCGTGTCCAAAAGAGTACGTGTCGTTCTCGGCGAAAGTTGAGAATGACGCGTATGTAACAGGATATTACTGGGAGTTCAGCGAAAGTTCGACCGGCGATCTCGTGCACTCCTGGACTGGGAAAACGGTGAGCTTTATGTTCAATGATCCGGGAAACTACACAGCTTCCCTGACCATCACCGACAACAAAGGCAGCTGGTACACTTCGCAGTCAGGTTTCACGATCAATGACTGCTGCGATAAGTGTCCGCCGCCGCCTTGTTCAGATCCGTGTCCAGGTCCGTGCGATAAATCGTATCTCGAACGGCTCGATCCGGAAAAGGCCTGCGTCAACGCCTACGCCGATTTCACGATCGAGGCCTTTCTCAACGACTGGCCTTGCTACGATCCGTGCGGGGCGACTTCGGGAATCGACGTACAAGGCATCAAGCCCTGTCCGCGTCCCGGTCATGACCCTTGTCCCGGAAACTGCGATAACGTCCGCGTCGTGTGGACCTTCTATCGCGAATGCGGGTGCGGTCAGGAACCTGTGATCGGCGATGACTACGAAATCATCAGCCTGTCCGGAGAGTTCGACCAAATCATCATCGTCGAATTCTTCAAGGCTGGCGATTGGACCGTCACAGCGTCGCTCTACAACGGCAGCGTCCTGATGGGCGATCCGGTGAGCGGCCAATACATGGTCAAGTACCAATAGAGTAGTACCTAGGGGTCGAGCTCAGTGCTCGGCCCTTTTTAATTGACTCTGTTCTCGAGCTTCAGCGAAGGATTACAGAGTCAATATCCTGAGCAAAGTCGAAGGATTGCAATAATGTTTTTCCTGAGTTTGTCGAAGGAATACCTTGGTATTCTTTATTCTTAATTCTTAATTCCTAATTCTAGTCCTTTTTCTCCCTTTTACCCCCTATAATCCATATCAATATCAAACCCGCAATCAGTAATAATATCCACCACGGAATCTTTCTAAAAAATAAGGCAATCATACTCGCCCTTAATTCATGCTTCGCCTCGCCGAAGTCTTCCTGACGAAGGCGGGTTTCTGCCCCATTTATTTCTTGTATCTCTTGTATCTCGTTTATCTCTTGTGTTCCATTTATTTCTAGCCTCTCATAATTTCCCTCGAATCCCCCTTGCTCCCCTAATTCCTCTTTATTCCCATTTATATCTCCTGAATATCCATTTGTATTCCCCATATTCCCCATATTCCCCATATTCCCCATATTCCCCATATTCCCCATATTCCCCATATTCCCCATATTCCCTGTATTCCCTGTATTCCCTGTATTCCCCATATCTTCCCCCTTATCTCTCTTATCCCCTTTACTCCCTGTATCCCCTGTACTATCCCTTACATCTCCCAACACTATTATTGCTCCTGCGCTTCCGCCTGAAATTGCGCCTTTTTCATCCAAAAACCCGATAAGAATATCAAAGCCCAATGTTTTTGCCTGATAAACGTTGCCTGCGTTAGCTGAAAAACTGATTGCAAAATCATATTGATTGGCTGTATTATTTCCGATTTCTGAAAGATAATATTCGCCTTGAGTAAAAAACGCCGAGAGCGAATCGTTAAAAAGAACGCTCGCGCCTTGTTTAATTTTAAAATCCAAAACATCGCCCAGGTGATTTTGATCAATAATATTCAACGCGCGCAGGGCGATTTTTTTTATAGCGCCGCTCGTATTCGTAACTTTAACATATTTTTCAACGCTTTCTCCCGGCGCAAAATTCAGATTTTGAAACAATGGCTGCGATTCGAAATCAATTGTAAAGCCTTGTGCAAAAATAGTGCTTGGAAAAGTTAAACCAACCAAGATAATAATAAAGAAGTAATGCGATATTTTCACACAATTAGAATTACGAATTATGAATTAGGAATTATGAATGAAAAAATATTCTTAATTTCCCATAAAACCTTGATAAGCTTTAGCGAATCATTGGTTTTATGATAACCCCGTGAATTCCATGTGTTTATTGAAATAACTTTGTGGTTCACGGGACTCCCTAAATTCTAAGTTCGCATAAATTGCTCACTAAGAATTTTACGGGGCTTCATTCTTAATTCTCAATTCTCTAATGTACTACTCTCATTCCCCATCTCCAGCTCTTCAAGATTAGAATTTGGAATTGAAAATTCAGAATTAAGAAGCAATTCCTGATCCTCAATTTTTAATTCATCATTTTCCATTTCTCCTCCTTTTTCCTCATTTGTCCCCTTTATCTCCTTTACCCCTCCTTCTCCCATTCTATTCGGCAGTCCCGGCGTTGGAATAGGATCATACCACGGCCCTATGCCGTCAGGAATCCGGGCATATGATTTATTTCCCGGAACGACAGAGCATGTACTCGTTGCAGCTTGTCCTGAGCCTGTCGAAGGATTATCTTCTCCCGGCGTTGGCTTCAAAAAACAAGCGTTAGAAGTATCATACACATACGAATCAATCAGAATACCCGATGAATTATAAAGCGTAACAATGTCGCCGGTATTATTGAACACCGAATGATTCAGATAAACAACAAGCCAATCTCCTGAATTAATCATTGTCGAACTGGTATTTGTGTTTTCCGAAGTAATGGTGATAATGTGATTCGGTCCGGCATCTTCGATGTGCCAATTGAAAACATTGACTGGCGCGCTTCCTGAATTATAAAGCTCAACCCATTCGCCCTGCGGCATCTGGCTCGAATCGGTGCCAAAATCAAAACCATAATCAGGATTAAGTCCGGTTGGATGAGGCAAAAATTCGTTAAGCACAATATCGGATTGGCGCTTAATGCTTGACCACAAAATTTCCTGATGAGTAAAACCATGGCTGTTATTTTCCAGATTCGTCTGCCATGCATCGATAATAAATTTGAAAATACACGTTTCATTTTGATAACTCGAGTTTGTATTTGATAGTTGCAAAGTAAAATTCCATGAAGCTTTGATTGCCAAAGTTGTTGTCGCGGATTGATAATCGGCCAAAGAAACAAAAGTATTGGTCAGATCGTCCTTAATCGCCAAAACATCGCACAAAGAGCTGGTTGCGTCAATCACTCTCATATTATATTGAAAATCCAATGTCCCTGTTTGTTCAAGATTTATAGTTCTTGTTGAGAATAAAGTTGTCGCGCTTAAATCGGGCGCAAAATCATTTTCCGAATCCAGCGCAAATTTCAAAATCCCCGCTTCGTAAAGATTATCACTGGCAGTTTTTGTGTCACTGAAATAAGCCCAACATACTTGAACAGCTAAAACTGTAAAACATAATGTTATTCCCAATCCCACAAATATTGCTCTCATGAAGTTATTAGAATTAAGAATTATGAATAAAGAATTAAGAATAATTTTTTTCATTCGTAATTCTTGATTCTGCATTCTAGGTATTTCTATAAATTGATTTTGATTTTTTAATAAGTCCGTTAAGAAGCTTATGAACTTGCACAGATTGCGTGGCTGCATTTTCAAAATCATCAGATTTTAAATAATCTATGTCTCTTGCTATCAATAGCTGATTTTGCAATTCTGTGTTTGAGCCCTGGGCAATAGAATAAAATTGGATTTTTTCCTTATAAGATTGTCTGGAAAATCCCTCAGCAATGTTAGAACTGATAGAAATAACGCATCTTCGCATTTGCGGAACTAAACAAAAAAGTTCTTCTTTAGGAAAACTCTTCGTTAATTTATAAACGATTAAAACCAATTTATGAGCTTCTTGCCAGCTTTTTAAGTCTGTAAAAGTTCTGATTTTATTAGATAATTTCTGTTCCATATTTTATTATGAATACACAATTTAATTCTTTATTCTAATTATTCTTAATTCCTAATGCTTTATTCTCAATTCTAATTCCTATTCTTAATTCTCAATTCTGATTTCCTATTCTTAATTCGTAATTCTTGATTCTTAATTCTTAATTCTTAATTCTTAATTCTGTCTCATTGAAGACGCATCTCACGGAATTTTAAAAACTACTCTCCCTAAAATCTCGTTTTCTATGATAGAGCTTAAATCCGCCCCCTTATTCGCATCGCCTTTGGTAATATAAAAAGTTTTATTATCGCGCATTTCAACAGCATAAATTCGGTGGGTGATTAAGCGCTTTTTATCTGAAGCATAAAAAAAGACGATGACATCGCCTTTATGATAATCTTTCATTGCCGTCGCCATAATAATGCTTCCCTGTTTAATCGCCGGCGCCATTGAACCGGAAGAAACAATCAAAAATTTATAATGGGTAAAAGGGAAAGCGGAACCGAGCAGCACTAGTCCAGCCAATAATAAAATAACAATGAAAAAATAATACAATATTTTTCTCAATGACATACAATAAGAATTTAGAATTACGAATTATGAATTAAGAATTATAAATTTTATTCTTGATTCTTGATTCTTTATTCTTAATTCTTGATTCATTGCCCCGCAACTTGTCCCAATTCAAACCCAATATCAAATCCTGTTTTATCGCTTTGGATTTCATTGCCAACTGTAGTTGCCACGCTCCAATCAATTCTAAAAGATTTCGATGCGCTAGAGTTAAAAACATAATTGGCCAATTTTTCTCCGATAATGCCTGCAACTTTTCCTTGATAAACTAAAGTATCGACGCCTGCATTATAAGCATCGTTATCGTTCTCGTCCAAATAAGCTAAAATATCCAAATTAGCATCCAGCTCTCCCGTGCCTGCGCCTGTGCCATTGCAATCAAGATTTCCTTCGGCAATTTTTTCCGGCTCATTGCAGCTCATATCATCGTCAATCAAGTTGGAAAAAATAATATCCAAATAGCCGTTCATGCTCCCTCCGTTATTTAAAGCGACTTCGCCAGTGCCCGATTCTCCTGGATTGGCGTTAGCAACCGTAAACATCACAACATTCGCATCTCCGCCATTCAGCTTTAAATCCATGGTGCCTGCGGCAAAAACATTGCCAACTGATGTTTGAGTATCAGAAAAATAGGCGCCGGTTATTCCTAAAACCGCGCCTGCAATAATCGCGACAACCGACGCGAGCATAATAATTTTCTTCATCGAATTTTTGCTGGTGCTTTTTGATAACAACACTGACATGTTTTATCAGTGAGGTCATCTTCAATTCCAGCGATAAAAAAATATATTCTTAATTCGTAATTCTTGATTCTTAATTCTCAACTCATTAACTCATTAACTCGTTAACTGAATAATAATGTTAATTATAAAAAATTCTCTATAATTCATCAACCCCCTTTTTCTGTGAATAAATAAAGTTATGAAGATTGAACTTTGCGGCCCCATACCCACGGACTAGTCTGAGGGTATAGAAATTCTCTTTGTTATTTCTTTGTTATTTTGCACACACGCCTTTATTTATCAATACTATCTCATACCCACGGACTAGTCTGAGGGTATGAAAAACTTTTTTTAAAATGATATAAAAATACCGTCACTCGGTGACGGACATAATTTTGTTATTGTGGATAAATGCCTCTTGACTATTTATCTCTATCTGCTATAATAGGATTAATCACCACGGAAAAGACCCTTGTGAGGTTTCGTCCTCATCGGGGACTTTTTTATTTTTAATCATAAAAAATCACTCCCCGATCAATTTATATTTCTATTTCTAATTATTTGATTTGTTTTTAATAAATGGCTTCAAATCAGATGCTACAAGAATTCTTTGAATATCGGAATGAGTTATCATCCCTTGAGATGGCCTCACTGTGTCGTTTTTTCTTGATATTATAGAAAATCCTACATATTCAATCTTTTTATGTTTTCTATATTTTACCCAATCCATTGCCGGAATTAAATCAGTATCAGAACTAACTATGATAGCGGTGCTAAATTTATTATCTATTGATCCTGCTATAAGATCTGTTGCCATTTTAACATCAATACCCTTTTCTCTTGTTCTTTCAAAAGTAATGCTCTTGATGCCTGCTTTAAGAATTTTCTTGTAATCATGGATTCTATCGTCAATTACTATTTTTTCTTTTCTTTTACGCAACTTACTCGTTTTTATTTCCCAATTCAACAATTTAAGAAAAGTGAAAAATCTGGTTTGTCGCGACATCGCTCTTTTGCTCCTAATATCTCCTATTTTTTCTCTAACAGTTCCAATATAAAATCTTTTTCCTTGATTAGTTATTATTCTGTCATTAGCCAAAAATTCGGCAAAAGCATCAAAATCAAAATTTATTTCCTGAATGGCTAGTGTTTTAATCACTAAATGATGAAAATTTCCGCCATCTATAAAAATAGAAATTTTTTCTTTTTTAATCATAAATAAATTATACCATTCTGTAACACATGCCACAAATTCGGCTAAAAAAAATCCTGCACACTATCAAAGATAGGCGCAGGAAACTTTATATTCTAATCTTAGCGCGAATTCCAAGAAAGTCAATAGCTTTAATTATCCACAACCCCTTTTTCTGTGAATAAAAATATGCCCTATATGCCTTATATCTCTTATATCTCTTATATGTCCTATATCTCTTATTGATCTTGAATAAAAATACCGTCACTCGATGACGGACATTTTCAAGATGAAAAAAATGTTTACAAATATTTATAAATATCGTGTTTGCCAATAGAGATAAATAAAATATCCCCGTTAGCCATCCGCTCAAAGATTATCCTATAATTTCCCGTTATGGATATGGACCAAATGCCTTGAAATTTTCCATGCAATTCGTGAAGGCGCAACGAAGTGTGCAGCGGATTTGTTCTGAATAATGATTCTTTCTTAATTGCCAAATCAATAATTTCTTTAGGCATTTTTTTTAACTCTTGCTGGAATTTCTTAGAATAATAAATGGCCTTAATTATCATATCAATTCTGACATTGATTTGGCGGCAATAATTTTGCCTTTTTTATATTCTTGCCTTGACTGTTTAATTGAATTCAACAGTTCTCGCTCAGAAATAATATCTCTATCCATCTCTACTAAGCCCTGAATATATTTACTAATAGAAAGGTATCCTCTTTTTTTAGAAAGAATTTTAACTTCTTTGGCGATGTTTTCTGTAAAAGATAAGCTTATTACTTGACGCATATGATTTATAATAATTAATTATAAATCTATTGTAATACAACTGTATTAATCAGTCAATAGCTTAATTATCCACAACCCCTTTTTCTGTGAATAAAAAAGCGCGGACGTCAGACGTCCGCTAAATTCTTAATTCCTAATTCTCAATTCTTAATTCTAGGTTTTCCTATTATATTAACTGCTGCCAAATAACCGACGATCACAAAAAGCAAAATCCAAAGATAAACGCATCCGGCAATCAAATCAACTAAGGCCAGAACGATAATCGCTCCCAGGCCCGCGAATATCAAATTCTGTTCGCGATCGGTCTTTTCGCTCAGCCAATACCAAGACACAATAATTGACAATGTCAAGGCAAGGAAGATCCAGATCGGCGCGCAGCCGCTCGCAAAGAAATAAGCAAGAATCGCCGCAGCAAAATTAATCAAAGTCGCGCCCGACCAAACCAAGGCGCCTCTTTTATTTTTCCACAAAGCAAGTAAGCTTCTGACAAAAGGATAAAGCGCTAGAATTAAAATCGTCCACCATGGCCAGCATCCATAGCAATTCGCGCCAAAGCCCTTGAGCAAACTAGCTAAACTCGCAAGCAGTGAAGAAGTTGCTTGCCCTGAGCTTGTCGAAGAGGTAGTTTCAACAATAGGCGTAGTTGTGGCGACTTGTCCTGAGATTGTCGAAGAAGCTTGCCCTGCCTGTCCCGAAGATTCTTGAGGGAAGCCAGCTTCAGGTCCGCCAACACCGCCTGAAATAGTAGTTGTCGCAGCTTGCCCTGAGGGAATCGAAAGGGTCGCCGGACACAATGTCTTAAAACTTCTTTCCGGACTGAACACCAATTCAGCGGGATTTAAATAAGAAACATCGCGATAATAATAAGTTGTGCAGGCAAATAGATCAACAAGATTTACAACATGCACATTGCGCCAATTAGTATCAGCAGGCACGGGAAAGGCGTGGCTATAACCATGAGCTTGCCCTGAGCTTATCGAAGGGTCAAGAGTGTGAAATTCGAATTCCGAACCATAGATGATTTGCGTTGAGGCCGGATAATTAGTTTCCCAATAAAGAATTGCTGATGTATCGCTGATTAAATTTTCCGCTTCATTGAAAATATCAAGAATCGGTATGATGATCGAGCCGCCCCCGCCGCCGCCGGATCTCTCGGTTTTTTCGCTGGTATCTGACGCGCTCGAACATCCCGGATCATTGGGATAATCAATCTTTCCATTACCGTCATTATCCAAACCATCGTAACACTCGGGATTAAATTTACAGCTGGTTGAACAATATCCCGGATCGCTGTTTTGCGTCCCCTGATCGCATTGTTCTCCCAAACCAGAATCAACGATTCCATTGCCGCAGCTCGGCCAATAATTGCCGAAATTAATATTGGTTAAATCAACAGTAAAAGGCACAGTCAGTTCATAAAGAGTGCTTGTCGGGTATGTCTGGACATATTCTTGATTCGCGTATTCGCCGACATAATAAATGCCGGGCGTTAATTGAGCGAACTGATAAAATCCTTGGGCGTCGGTTTTCTGCGTCTTTAAAGGCGTTGTGGTATTATCCTGAAATAGTAAAATTGTCCAGTCGGCAATCGGATTTTCTCCGGAAAGATTGCCGTCTTTATTATGATCGTTATATTTATAGCCGGCGATTGACCCTTTGTTCTCGTCGTGAGTCGGCAGTTTGCATTCGCCTTCGCAGCCGTCGTCGTCGTTTAAATTGCCGTCATCGCATTCCTCGCCGTATTGGCTGTCAACGATGCCGTTTCCGCAGACGGGCAGATAATTGCCAAAGTCAATCGTGGTTGTCGCTTGATCTTTTTCTAATGTTATTGTGTAATTTTGAGATGAAGGATAGGTCTTGGTAAATGGTTCCTTATCAGTATTTGCGCTCTCGGCAACTGTGTAAGTTCCGGAATATAAATTATTAAAACTATAACAGCCGCATTCGCCTGTAGTCGTTGTCGCGGTCTTTGCGCCGGACAAAGAAATTTCCCAGCCGGCTAATTTATGTGTTTCATTTAAAATAATGCCGTCGTTATTCGCATCCAAATATTTGCATCCGGCAATTGACGCGGTTGGATCCTCGGGAGTCGTGCCGGCGCAAGTT
>Ga0315276_10004775_pt1 | contig 12469 bp, 8 predicted proteins | sample YL17G05_0_MG_FD_204542 | JGI IMG/M metagenome (GOLD analysis project Ga0315276, IMG submission 204542) | Sediment microbial communities from Yellowstone Lake, YNP, Wyoming, USA - YL17G05_0 | ecosystem: Environmental > Aquatic > Freshwater > Lake > Sediment | place: USA: Wyoming | collected... | reverse complement strand
CGCGGCGGTCGTAGGCGGAAGAGATCGCATCGTCGGCCACCAACTCGGCGCCCAGATCCGCCACGCGCGCGGCGAGCTTGTAGAGCAGGTCCACCTGCTTGACCAAGCCGCGGATCGCCTCCGCACTGGGGTCGAACGCCTTGCGCGCCGCGTGCTGGGCTTCGTTCTTGTCGGGCAGCGCCTTGGCGTATTTCTGGCCGAAGGCGGTGAGGCTCGCGAGGAGCTTCTTCGCGTCGGCCTCGTAGAGCGTGGCGGCCTCGCGCAGTTCGGGCACGGCATCGGCGAGCAACTGCTTCTTGCCAGCGTCAATGTCGGCGTGCTTCGCCGCCGCCTTGGCGAGCGCATCGAAGCGGCCGCGTAGATCCGCGAGCGTGGTCTCGAACGAGGCGAGCGCCCCCGGCACGGCGGCACTCTCGGCGCACACGCGGCCGAGGTAGTCCTTCACCAGCCCGAGGAAGCGCTTTCGCTGCCCGCGATAGAGCCAGACGATTGCCGCGAGGTTGTGCATCTGCTCGGGCGAGAAGTCGTAGATCTTGCGCGTGACCTTGCGGTAGACGTTGCGTGCGTCGAGCATCAGCACTTTGTCGCGGTGGTTATAGACCCCACCCTCGCCCCTGCCCTCTCCCAGCGGGAGAGGGGGTTTATGTTTGTCGAAGAACCACAGCTCGCAGGGGACGGTGCGGGTGTAGAAGAAGTTGGAGCGGATGGAGATCATCACGTCCACGTCGCCCGTCTCGACGATCTTCTGGCGCACCTCCTTCTCGCCATGCCCGGCGCTCGACGCCTGCGAGGACATGACGAAGCCGGCGCGGCCCTTCGCGCTCAGGTAGCTCCAGAAGTAGGAGATCCAGAGGTAGTTACCGTTGCCGACTTTCTTCTTCGCGTTCACACCCGGCAGACCGAAGGGCAGGCGCGGATCGCCTTTGATTCGCTCGGCGTCCACTTGGTCCACGTTGAAGGGTGGATTCGCCATCACAAAGTCGCACTTGCCGGCGAGGCTGTGCTCGTCCTGGTAGTAGGTGATGGCCTCGGCGATCTTCCCCTCCAGCCCGTGCACTGCGAGGTTCATCTTGGCGATGCGGATGGTGTCGCGGTTTTTCTCCTGACCGTAGAAGACGACCTTCTTCGCGGTGTCGCCGCCCTCGTGCTCGATGAAGTGGCTGGACTGCACGAACATGCCACCCGAGCCGCAGGCCGGGTCGAACACCGTGCCGTGGTCCGGCTCGATGACGTTGACGATGGTCTGCACGATCGAGGACGGCGTGAAGAACTCGCCGTTGTCATGCGCCTTCTGGATCGAGAACTTGGCGAGGAAGTATTCGTAGATGCGCCCGAATACGTCGCCGGTCGCCTGCTTGATCTGCGCGCTGTTGAACAGGCGCATCAGGTCTTCGAGCACCTTGGTCTCGAAGATGCCGTAGTCCTTCGGCAGGACTCCGAGCAACGGCTCAAACTCGGCCTCGATGGCGGTCATCGCGTCGGTGACCAGCCTGGGCAGATCGGCGCCGCTGGTGGCGGCCTGCTGCATGATGAAGTCGTACTGCGCCCTCGCAGGCAGGTAGAGCGAGCGGCGCGCGATGTAGTCGGCCGGCAGGACCTTGCGTTTGGGCATCTTGCCGCTCGCCTGGTCGGCCTCGATCTGCCGGTGGGCGGCGTCGAAGCGGTTGGCGGCGTGGCGCAGGAAGATCACCCCCAGCACCGGCATGAAGTAGTCGCTCGAAGTGAGCTTGGAATTGGCCCGGAGATTGTCCGCGGCCTCCCAGAGGTCGGTTTCCAGTTTCTCGATGTCTTTGAAGGCGTCGTTGGGCATACGGCTCAGGAGTTCTCGTCGTTCTTGGTTAGGGCTTTGCGTCGCGCACGGCATCATCCCACGCCTTGGCGACGACGATGGTCTGGGTCAGATCTGCTTCGATCCCCGCATGAGGCATCGGTGGGTCGTCGGGAGGCCTAACGCCGTGGTGAACGGCGGGCCAACACGTCAATCAGCAATGGCACGACGCAGGCGGCCCGTCCGTTCGACCTATTATTAGGTGACGATGCATTACCGCCGTTCATCAGCTACCGCGAACCAAAAGCCTAATCATGTCCTCGACACTTAGCCGCTCCCAAGGATCGTTCACGGTAACGCCAGTAATCATATTTCTCGCTGCCCGCTCGCTGACGAGGTAAGGAACACCATAAATGAGCCGCACGCATCCGTTGACTTGATTTTCGCCGCGGCGGTTACAGGCAATCCATGTTTTTGCGTCAACCGCGATTCCAGAAGGATGCCAACTAAGAGCGGTTGACTCCTTTTCCGTCGTTCCAATATAAATGGACGCCTCAGACATACAATCGTAGGTGACGACGACCTTTAGCGGTAGTGAATCTGCGCGCACTACGCCGTGCGATACCGATAGGCTCGGACCGTCAACAAAGGAATGAGATCTTGCTTCAAAGTAGCAGGCTCCGATCCGCTCGGCATCAAATAGATACAGCGTTTCAGTGGCCTCAGTTGCAAAGGCAACATTTGCCCAATTTAGCTGGGTGAGTTCCACGTAAAACGTTCCTTGATACGGTGTTGCCAAGATGCCTGGAACAACTAAGTCGAGTCCGACCGATCCATCATCGGTTAACTGCTGAGGAGTTCGTGTTTTAAAGCCGTATCGACCACAGTTCTTGAAGTCCGCCAGATCATTTGTACATATGTCCGCCGAAATCTTCGTCGCTGCGGCCGCGAGTGCCTTGTCTCCAGTGCCATTAATTGCCGCAAATGCTCTACCTTCATTCCTCGACACTCGGGGCAAGACGACAAGACGAGATATCTGCATAGCCTCACGAAGGGCGCGAAGCAGATTAACTCCTGTTCGGCTTGCGGCGCGCGCGATTGCAGTCTCTGCCTCATTAATTGAGTTTTGGATTACATATCCAGGCAGTTCGCCCCGTTGAATTACTCGGAGGATCTGCCTTGATTTTGATTGCGGCACGAAAAGCCCGGTCAATAGCACATTGGCGTCGAGGAGAATCCGCTTTTCTACAAATTGCGCGATGATTGCGATGCCGTCAGCTAACGTGAATTGGACTTCCTAAAATGAAGTGTATTAAAGCACCAAGGCTTCAATATCGCCATCACCCCTCTGATTTTGCGGGGTATCAAAGCGATCGACTGATTGCATTACGCTACCCAAGCGGCCTTATTTGCCGCAATCAACGGAAACAAGCTGCACGGCTCGCGTGGATAACAGCCTTGCTCGACAGGGCTAATGCACGCGTGATATTGGGTATTTCTACGGCCTCAACGTCTCCAATGAGCAGCCAAAGAAAAGGCGGGCACAAGCCCGCCTTGAATCGGACTGCGCGATTGCGCCGCTACGCGGCAATTTGCTCGTACGAGAACTGTGGCGCACCTGCGCGCTGAGAGGCATGCTCAACTGTAATGGAGCAGATGTTACCTTGGGCGTCCACATCGAGAATAGTGTTTTCATCTGCGGATTGCCTCGAAATAACGACGGGGTTTGCGCCGTTACGACCGTCACGCCCGTCACGTCGTCACGGCCCTCTACCTCTCCTGCGGCAGCTCGCTTTCATGCCACCGCCGCAACGCCAGCCTCGACAGCCAACTGACCACGAGGAAGAGCACGATTCCCGTTGCCGTGATCAGAAATAGCGCGGCGAACAACCTCGGGATTTTCAGTTGTAAGCCCGCCTGCAGTATCTGGTAAGCCAGGCCGGAGCGGGTGCCTCCGGTGCCGGCGACGAATTCCGCGACGACGGCGCCGATTAGCGCCAGCGCGGTCGCGACACGCAGCCCGGCGAAAAAATAAGGCGCGGCGCTCGGGATGCGCAAACGCAGCAGGATCTGCGTGCGCGATGCGCCATAGAGGCGGAACAAGTCGATCAGCCCGGTATCCACGCTGCGCAGACCCACGGTGGTGTTGGCTATCACCGGAAAAATGCAAGCCACCGTCGCACAGATCACCAGCGCGTCGTACGGATCGCTGACCCAGATGATGATCAGCGGCGCGATGGCGACCAGCGGCGTGACCTGCAAGATCACCGCGTACGGCAGCAAGGCGGATTCGAGCAGGCGGCTTTGCACGAACAGAATGGAAAGCAGGGAGCCGAGGAGTACGGCCAGCAGCAGCGCCGAGCCGGTGACCCGCAGCGTGATCAGCAGCGAGCGATAAAGCGAATCCCAGTCGTGCAACAGGGTCTCGAGTACCAGCAGCGGGCCGGGCACGATATAGGACGGGATCTGGTTGATCGCGACCACGGCGTGCCACAGCACGAGGAAGACCAGTCCCACTACGACCGGCGCGGCGATGTTCTTCCAGTCCCGGCCGTTCACGGGCCGGCTTCCTGCATTACTAACCCGAGCATTTCCGACAACTGTGCGCTTTGTGCCGCGAATTCCGGCGTGCGCCGGAAAGTATCGGCGCGCGGCCGGGACGCATCGATACCGATCTCGCCGTGGATGCGGCCGGGACGGGGAGACATCACCAGCACGCGCGAGGACAGGAAGACCGCTTCGTAGATGCTATGGGTGACAAACAGCACGGTGAGATTCTCTCGCGCGCTCAGTTCGGAAAATTCCCGGTCGAGGCGATGGCGCGTCATCTCGTCGAGCGCACCGAAAGGCTCATCCATCAACAGCAGGCGCGATCCGGTGACCAGCGCACGCGCGATCGACGCGCGCATCTGCATGCCGCCGGACAGCTCGCGCGGAAAGGAGCGCGCGAATTGGCGCAGGCCGACGCGTTCGAGCGCATGGCGCGTCGTGTCGTCCGCTTCGGCGCGCGCCATTGCCGACAGGTCGAGCGGCAGCCTGACGTTGGACTGCACGCTTGCCCAGGGCATCAGCGTAGGCGACTGAAATACGTAGGCGAGCCGGGGGGGCTTGAATCCTTCCGCCATGACGATGCTGCCGCCGGTGGGAGGGGACAATCCGGCGATCAGTCGCAACAGCGTGCTCTTGCCGCAGCCGGAGGGGCCGACGATGGTGACGAACTCGCCCTCGCGCACGCTCAGATCGATCGGTTCCAGCGCGCGGGTGCCGTTCGGGTAGGTCTTGCAGGCGCCGCGAATGTCGACCGCGGCAGCGGATTTGTCAGAGGAAGTCACGCCACGATTCTAACAGCGCCGCTCTGTTTCCAGTCTGGAATTCCAACTCTAATTCAACGCGCTAACCGCAGAGGACGCGGATACCCTCGCGATAGCGTGGAGTACCCTTTCAGGACGCAGAGGAAAAACAAATGCGAGGAAAGGAAGGCTGGAATTGAAAGCGGCGGATCTGTACCGTCAACTTTCATGGGGACAAATCAGTTTCCGATGCCCAATTTTGACCAGGGATTATTATTCACCTGCCCTTCCTCTGCGTCCTCCGCGTTCTCTGCGGTGAATGCGTTAATGCTTTACTTGCGGGTATCGATCGAGGGGAACGCGTCGGCGATGGATTCGATCTGTCCTGCGCGCGGCGCGCTATAGCCGGGCAATTCGGCAATAAGATCGAGGAAGGCTTGCCCGCGGATGAGTCCGATCAACTCCCGGGATTCCGGCAAGTCGAGCGACTCGTTGCGGCAGATCAGGAAGTAGCGCTCCTTGGCCATTGGCAGGAAGTCGAGCGCGAACTGGCGCGCGGCCGGTTCCACGCCGAATCCCGCGTCGGCCATGCCGCTGGCGACATAGGCTGCGATCGCCGCGTGCGTGAATTCTTCGGTCTGGTAGCCATCGAGACGTTGATAATCCACGCCGGCGTTTTCCAGCAGTTGATCGATCAACAGGCGGGTACCGGAACCGCGCTGCCGGTTGATGAATGTTACGCCCGGCCGACCGAGGTCGGCGAAGCTGCGGATCTGTTTCGGATTGCCGCGCGCCAGAAACAGGCCCTGGGTGCGGGTCACGAGGTGAATCAGCTTCTGTTTGTCAGGAAGCAGCCACTTCGCGTACTGCGCGAGCGCCTGCTCACCCAGCTTGCCCTCCGGCACGTGGAAGCCACCGAAATTGCAGGCGCCCCGCGCGACCGAGGCCAGCGATTCCTGTGCACCCAGATAACGCAGGTCGAGCTGGATCAGCGAATGCGCCCGCAACAGCTCCGGCAGCTTGGCGACGGCGAAACCATGGCTGGCGTGGATTCGCAGCGTCGATCGGGCTGTCGTGACGAGTTTGCTGATCTCGAGATTGAGTTCCGAGGCGAGACTTTCGAGTTGCGGAGCGAGGCGTGCATTGATGCGCTGCTCCGCCCACAGGAGCTTTTCCCCCAAGGGCGTCAGGGTTGTGCCGCGACCACGCTCGAGATTGACCAGCGGACTGCCGAAAAACGTTGACCAGCGGCCGATGAGGTTCCAGGCGTGGCGATAAGAAAGGCCTGCTTTGGCCGCGGCCACCGTCAGTTTCCCGGCGTCGTGAATGGCCTGCAGGACCGGGAAGAGTTGCTGATCGAGCTCCTCCCCCGCTTCATTGCTGACCAGCCAGGCGGGACGTACCACGATCTTGCTCAAGCGCAGCCCCTATATGCACGAATGTTCATATTGTGTGATTATCACCCAGGGGCTAGCTTTTGCCCTGTAAAAGGATAGCACTGCCCTACCAATAGGCAATTTCGTGCATAAGAATCTGTCCAAGAGCTCGGGAGAACCTGCCGGTTACGTTCAGGCAGGAATCAAGGAGGCGTTGTGTCCGACCATCAGCAGGACCCGAACGCGGTCATAAGCCGCGTTCTCGAAGAGCGCAAGGATCAGCCCGGCGCCTTGCTGCCGATTCTTCATGGCATTCAGGATGTCCTCGGCTACGTGCCTCGCGAGGCCGTTGCGCAAATCGCGCAGGCGCTCAATCTGTCACGTGCGGAAATCCACGGCGTGGTCAGTTTCTATCATCACTTCCGCACTTCGCCGCCGGGGCGGCATACGGTTTATCTCTGTCGCGCGGAATCCTGTCAGTCGATGGGGGCCAATCAGTTAGTCGAGCATGCCAAAACGAAACTGGGTGTCGATTTTCACCAGACCACGCGCGACGGCGCGTTTACGCTCGAACCGATTTATTGCCTCGGCAACTGCGCCTGCTCACCGGCAATGATGATCGACGAAGAGGTGTACGGGCGCGTTACGCCCGAGCGTTTCGAAGAGGTTGTGCGCAGTGTTAGGGGAGCGGCATGAGCAGGGAGCAGGGGCCCCATCATCATTTTGTGAGATTCAACCTGCTTTGGTTTGGATCATATGAGCATGCTGCCGGACGTAATTCGCGAGTGTCCTGGTTCTTCCCTCATCCCCATCCCTTCTCCCGGAGGGAGAAGGGGGCCTACCGCCCTCGCCCTCCGGGATACCCTGGCGCAGCCCGGAGTACCCGTCTAGAGGGTCGCGCGCAGCGCGGGGTGAGGGAGGTCTTTCGCGGACTTTGGCCCACAGCAATTCCGGAAGAACCGTTTGCGATGGGGATGCGACCGCCCGCGATTGCTGCCAGTCACCGACTTGATGACCCCTGTACAACCACGCTCGCCGCGGAGGTAGCAGCATGAGCAGGAAGCAGGGGCTGCCGGAGCGCGGAAGAGGGGCCCCATGCGTCTATGGGGATCTGACCGCGGAGGCAGACATGGGCGGCCGGCAGCCCCACGCGTCCGTCTCGGGTCGCATCCCCATCAAAAGCGATGTGGCCCCTGCTCCACCTCATCGGCCGCCCCGCGCTGTTGCGGGGATGCGACCGCCCGCGATTGCCGCCAGTCACCGACTTGAAGACCTATGCATAACCACACTCGCCGCAGAGGTGACGGCATGAGCATTCGCGTCTTCATTCCCCGCGATTCATCGGCGCTGTCACTCGGCGCGGAAGCGGTTGCCGGCGCCGTGGTGATCGAAGCGGCGCGCCGCAAGGCGGACATCACCGTCGTGCGCAACGGATCGCGCGGGTTGTTCTGGCTCGAGCCGATGGTTGAAGTCGAAACGGCGCAGGGACGGGCCGCTTACGGCCCGGTGACCATCGGCGATGTTCCTTCGCTGTTCGACGCTGACTTCCTGCATGGCGGGCGTCACGCGCTCTTTCTGGGCCCGACCGAAAAAATTCCCTATCTGCAGCAGCAGGAGCGCCTGACTTTCGCGCGTGTCGGCATCACCGATCCGTTGTCGCTGGCCGACTATGCGGCGCATGGCGGTTGGAAGGGCTTGCGCGAGGCGCTGGCGATGGATGGCGCCGGCGCCGTCAAGCAGGTCACGGATTCCGGACTGCGCGGCCGTGGCGGCGCGGCCTTCCCTGCGGGCATCAAATGGAAGACCGTGCTGGAGACGCCAGCCGAGCTTAAGTATGTGGTGTGCAATGCCGATGAAGGCGATTCCGGCACTTTCTCGGACCGCATGATCATGGAAGGCGATCCGTATGCGCTGATCGAAGGCATGGCCATCTCGGGCGTCGCCGTCGGGGCAACTCGCGGATACATCTACGTGCGTTCGGAATATCCGCATTCCTGCCGGGTACTCGCCGAAGCGATTGCACTCGCCAAAGCGGGCGGCTATGTCGGCGCCGACGTATTGGGCAGCGGCAAGTCGTTCGAGCTCGAAGTGCGCAAAGGCGCCGGGGCCTACATCTGCGGCGAGGAAACGTCATTGCTGGAAAGCCTCGAAGGCAAGCGCGGCATGGTGCGCTTCAAGCCGCCGGTGCCCGCCATCTCCGGCTTGTTCGGCAAGCCGACGCTCATCAACAATGTCATTACGCTGGCCTCGGTGCCGGGCATATTCGCGCGCGGCGCGGCGCACTATCGCGAGTTCGGCATGGGCAGGTCGCGCGGTACCCTGCCGATCCAGCTTGCCGGCAATCTGAAATACCCCGGCCTGGTGGAAAAGGCGTTCGGCGTGACGTTGCGCGAATTGCTCTACGACTATGGCGGCGGCGCGGCCAGCGGACGCCCGATCCGCGCCGTGCAGGTCGGCGGTCCGCTCGGCGCGTACCTGCCGGAACAGCAGTTCGATACGCCGCTGGATTACGAAGCCTTCATGGCCATCGGCGCTATGGTCGGTCATGGCGGCATCGTCGCTTTCGACGACACCGTCGACATGGCCGCGATGGCGCGCTACGCCATGGAATTCTGCGCCATCGAATCCTGCGGCAAATGCACGCCCTGCCGGATCGGCTCGACCCGCGGCGTCGAAGTCATCGACCACATCGTCGCCGGCAACGAACGCGAGAAGAATATCGCGCTGCTCGAGGATCTGTGCAACACGATGTTGGACGGTTCGCTGTGTGCGCTGGGCGGCATGACGCCGTTCCCGGTGCAGAGCGCGCTGAAGTATTTCCCGAACGATTTTCACGCGGCGCCCAAACGCAAGGTTGCGTGAGCGACGTGCGCCAGTAGAGGAGACCACGATGTCCCTGCATATCACCCCCGATTACGGCACCCCGAAGCGGGTTTCCGAAAAACTCGTCACGCTGGAAATCGACGGCGTCGAAGTCAACGTGCCGGAAGGCACGTCCGTAATGAGCGCGGCCGTCGATGCCGGCGTGCGCGTGCCCAAGTTGTGCGCCACCGACAGCCTCGAGGCCTTCGGTTCCTGCCGCCTGTGCCTGGTCGAGATCGAAGGCCGCAAGGGCTATCCCGCTTCCTGTACCACCGCGGTTGCGCCGGGCATGAAAGTGCGCACGGAGTCACCGAAGCTCGCGGATCTGCGCCGGGGCGTCATGGAGTTGTACATCTCCGACCATCCGCTCGACTGCCTGACCTGTGCCGCGAACGGCAACTGCGAACTGCAGGACATGGCCGGTGTGGTGGGCTTGCGCGAAGTGCGTTATGGCTACGAAGGCGAGAACCACCTGAAAGCCGTGAAAGACACCTCCAATCCCTACTTCACCTTCGATCCGGCCAAGTGCATCGTCTGCTCGCGCTGCGTGCGCGCCTGCGAAGAAGTGCAGGGCACGTTTGCGCTGACCATCGACGGCCGGGGATTCGCTTCCATGGTCTCGCCGAGCGAAAACCAGCCGTTCATGGAATCGGAATGCGTTTCCTGCGGCGCCTGCGTGCAGGCCTGCCCGACCGCGACGCTGATCGAAAAATCCATCATCGACCAAGGCCAGGCGGATCACAGCGTCATCACCACTTGTGCGTACTGCGGCGTGGGCTGCTCTTTCGTCGCGGAAATGAAGGGCGCGCAAGTTGTGCGCATGGTGCCGAACAAGGACGGCAAGGCCAATCGCGGGCATTCCTGCGTCAAGGGCCGTTTCGCCTTCGGCTACGCCACGCATCCGGACCGCATCGCCAAGCCGATGATCCGCAGCCACATCACCGACCCCTGGCGCGAAGTCTCCTGGGACGAGGCGATCGGCCATGCCGCGTCGGAATTCAAACGTATCCAGGCGAAATACGGCCGCGACTCGGTCGGCGGGATCACGTCGTCGCGTTGCACCAACGAAGAAACCTATCTGGTGCAGAAGCTGGTGCGGGCGGCGTTCGGCAACAACAACGTCGATACCTGCGCGCGCGTCTGCCACTCTCCAACCGGCTATGGATTGAAGACCACGCTGGGCGAATCCGCCGGCACCCAGGACTTCGATTCGGTCATGAAAGCCGATGTGATGATGGTGATCGGCGCCAATCCGACCGACGGCCATCCGGTGTTCGCGTCGCGCATGAAGCGCCGGTTGCGCGAAGGCGCGAAGCTGATCATCGCCGATCCGCGCACCATCGACATGGTGCGCACGCCGCACATCGAAGCGTCCTATCACCTGCAACTGCGCCCGGGCACCAATGTCGCGCTGATCAATTCGCTTGCCCATGTGGTCGTGACCGAGGGCCTGGTGAAGGACGATTTCGTCGCCGCACGCTGCGACGAGAAGGAATTCGGCAAGTGGAAGGCGTTCATCGCCGAATCGCGCAATTCGCCGGAGGAGATGGAGAAAGTCACCGGCGTTCCCGCCGCGCAGGTCCGCGGCGCCGCGCGGCTTTACGCCACGGGCGGCAACGCAGCGATTTATTACGGATTGGGTGTCACCGAGCACAGCCAGGGTTCGACCATGGTGATGGGCATTGCCAACCTCGCCATGGCGACCGGCAACATCGGCCGCGAGGGCGTGGGCGTGAATCCGCTTCGCGGCCAGAACAATGTGCAGGGTTCCTGCGACATGGGTTCGTTCCCGCATGAATTGCCCGGCTATCGCCACGTTTCCGACGACAAGGTTCGTGCCCAGTTCGAAAAATTGTGGGGTGTAAAACTCGACAACGAACCGGGCCTGCGCATTCCCAATATGTTCGATGCGTCGATCGACGGCAGTTTCAGGGGCCTGTACATCCAGGGCGAGGACATCGCCCAGTCGGATCCGGATACCCAGCACGTCACCCATGCGCTGGAAGCGCTGGAATGCGTGGTCGTGCAGGACATTTTCCTGAACGAGACCGCGAAATTCGCGCACGTATTCCTGCCGGGCTCTTCGTTCCTGGAGAAGAACGGCACCTTTACCAACGCCGAGCGGCGCATCTCGCGCGTGCGCAAGGTGATGCCGGCGCTTGCCGGCAAGGAAGACTGGGAAGTCACGGTTGCCCTGTCCAATGCGCTCGGCTACCCGATGAAGTACACGCATCCTTCCGAAATCATGGACGAGATCGCGCAGCTCACGCCCACCTTCACCGGTGTGAGCTACGACAGGATCGACGAGCTGGAGAGCATTCAGTGGCCATGCAATGACCACGCGCCGCAAGGCACGCCGGTGATGCACGTGGAGGAATTTGTGCGCGGCAAGGGCCGTTTCGTGGTCACCGAGTATATTCCGACCGAGGAGCGCACCACCGGCAAGTATCCGCTGATCCTCACCACCGGGCGCATCCTGTCGCAATACAACGTCGGCGCGCAGACCCGGCGCACGCCGAACAATGCCTGGCACAGCGAAGACCGCCTGGAGCTTCATCCGCACGATGCCGAACAGCGCGGCATCAAGGATGGCGACTGGGTCGGTATCACCAGCCGCGCAGGCGAGACGGTGTTGCGGGCGACCCTTACCGAGCGCGTGCAGCCGGGCGTGGTCTACACCACGTTCCACTTTCCGGAGTCGGGTGCGAACGTGATCACCACCGACAACTCCGACTGGGCGACGAACTGTCCCGAATACAAGGTCACCGCGGTGCAGGTCACGCGTGTGACGCAGCCGTCCACCTGGCAGAAGCACTTCCGCGAGTTCACCGACACGCAGCTCGACCTGCTGCCGCAACGCGAAGCGAGCGGGGCGTGAGGGCGTGACGCGCCGCGAGTTCGATGTGGCGAGCGCAGTGCGCCGTACCGTGGCGGCCGTGCGGGTTGACGACAACGAGGCCTGCGCCGCGGTCGAACAAATCGCCGAAGAGGCGCCGGTTGCGCTGGTCTACAACGGCGTGCCGCATGTCGTCGTAATGGCTTCGCCGGCGAATCTCGAAGACCTCGCGCTCGGCTTCAGCCTGAGCGAGGGCGTGATCGGCTCCGCAGACGAACTCGGCGGCATAGAAATCGTGCCGGAACAGACCGGCTACTCGGTCCACATGAGCGTCCCG
>Ga0315276_10004773_pt1 | contig 12469 bp, 14 predicted proteins | sample YL17G05_0_MG_FD_204542 | JGI IMG/M metagenome (GOLD analysis project Ga0315276, IMG submission 204542) | Sediment microbial communities from Yellowstone Lake, YNP, Wyoming, USA - YL17G05_0 | ecosystem: Environmental > Aquatic > Freshwater > Lake > Sediment | place: USA: Wyoming | collected... | reverse complement strand
CCTTTGCGCGGCGGGAGCGGTCACCGTCGGCACGTGGTCGGCGTAGATCTTCGACCCGTAGGTCGTGCGCACGCCGGCCGTGTCGATCAGGTCCTTCACGAGCAGGCGCATGCCGGCGAGCGGCCCGGCTGCTTCGTCAACGGGCGGCAACCGGGGCTCCGGGTCAGTGACCCAGGTGATCACCGCGTTGTACGCGTCGGCAGTCAAGGCAGCTCGAGCGGCGACCCGATCCCGCCCAGCGCGAGATACTTGAGCTCGACCCAGTCGTCGACACCGAAGCTCGATCCCTCGCGCCCGATGCCGGACTCCTTCATGCCGCCGAACGGCGCCACTTCGGAGGAGATGAAACCGGTGTTGATGCCGACGATCCCGTACTCGAGCGCCTCGGCGACCCGCCACGTGCGGCCGAGGTCACGCGTGTAGAAGTACGCGGAGAGCCCGTAGGGCGTGTCGTTCGCGACCCGGACGGCGTCGACCTCGGTCGAGAAGCGGTTGATGCCCGCGACCGGGCCGAACGTCTCCTCACAGCTCATCGCCATGTTCATCGTGACGCCGGTGAGCACGGAGGGCTGAAAGAACTGCCCCTCGAGGCGGCTGCCGCCCAGTGTCAGCTCGGCGCCGCACTCGAGCGCGTCCGCAACGTGGCGTACGACCTTCTCGACTGCAGGCTCGTCGATGAGCGGGCCGATGTCGACACCCTCCTCGAGGCCGTCCCCCACCTTGAGCTTCGAGACGGCATCGGTGAACGCGCCGACGAACGCGTCGTAGATGCCGTCCTGGACGAGAAAGCGATTCGCGGAGATGCACGTCTGGCCGGAGTTCCGGAACTTGCACGTGATCGCGCCGCCGACCGCCTCCTCGAGGTCGGCGTCGTCGAAGACGATGAACGGCGCGTTGCCGCCGAGCTCGAGCGAGACCTTCTTCACCTGCCCGGCGCACTGCGCCATCAGCAGCTTCCCGACCTCGGTCGAGCCCGTGAAGCCGAGCTTGCGAACGATCGGGTTCGACGTCAGCTCGCCACCGATCGCGGGAGCGTCGGCCGCGGCGCCCGTGATCACGGAGAAGACCCCGGCGGGAACACCGGCCTCCTCGGCGAGCAGGGCGACGGCGAGGGCCGACAGCGGCGTCTGCTCGGCCGGCTTCAGCACCATCGTGCAGCCGACCGCGAGGGCGGGCGCCGACTTGCGGGTCGGCATCGCCGACGGGAAGTTCCACGGGGTGATGCCGGCCGTAACGCCGATCGCCTCCCTCAATACGACGATGCGGCGATCCGGCAGCGACTGCGGGATCACCGAGCCGTCGAGGCGCTTCGCCTCCTCACCGAACCACTCGTAGAACGAGGCGGCGTACGCGATCTCGGCCTTCGCCTCGGCGAGCGGCTTGCCCTGCTCGCGCACGAGCAGCAGTGCGAGGTCGTCGGAGCGCTCCAGCATCAGGTCGGCGAGCCGGCGCAGGATGCGCGCGCGGTCCTTCGCGGTGCGGTGCTTCCACGCGGGCAGGGCGCGCTGCGCCGCCTCGATCGCGCGACGCGTCTCGGCGGCGCCCATGCGAGGAAGCTCCGCGATCGTCTCGCCCGTGGACGGGTTCAGCACAGGGAACGTCTCGCCGGAGTCGGCGTCTGCCCACTTCCCGTCGATGTAGGCCTTCGTGCGAAGGAGGTCGGTCTCGAGCATGCTCACGCGCGAGACCCTATCGGTTACGTGGCCCCACACCGTTGCCCGCCCGATCGATTATCGATCAGAGACGATGGCGCGACACGGAGGGCAGACCGTGGGATACTTGACAGGCGATGGGAAGGGGGCAGACCCGCAGATTCTTTCCCGGCAGGCGCAAGAACGACGCCTTCTGGAATATTCCGGCGCGCTTCAACTTCACGCGCGACGTCGTCGAGGGGCTGGCGACCGATCCTCTCCGCTCCGGGATGACGTTCGTCGATCGCGAGGGAGTGATCGGCAAGCGAACGTTTGCCACGATTGCAGGCGACGCAGGCCGGTGGGCGGGCCTGTTCCGTTCGCGCGGTCTGCTCCCGGGCGACAGGGTGCTGATCATGCTGGGGCAGACGCCTGCGTGGCACGGCGTCATGCTCGGGGCGTTGAAGGCCGGGATCGTGACGATTCCGTGCTCCGAGATGTTGCGGGCACACGACCTGACGTTCCGGGCCCAGCACGCGGGCGCTCGCCTGCTCGTCGCGGACAGCGAGCAGGCAGCCGAGATCGCGCTGATGGACGCAGGGATCGACGTGTTGCTCTCCGACGAGTGGCGGCCCGAACTGGCAGCTCAGCCTCTGCAGGCTCCGACACACGACACGGGCAGGGGAGACGTCGCCTTCATCCTCTACACGTCGGGGACGACACGAAACCCGAAAGGCGTCACACACACGCATGCGTTCACCTGGGCGGCGCGGATGCAGGCCCAGCACTGGCTCGATGCGCGGCCGGGCGACATCGTGTGGTGCACGGCCGGCGTCGGCTGGACGAAGTCGATCTGGAACAGCCTGCTCGGCCCGTGGTCGTGCGGTGCCCAGATCGTGCTGCACGAAGGGGGGTTCGATCCCGAGGAGAGGTTCGAGCTGATCCAGCGCCTCGGCGTGACGGTGCTGTGCCAGACGCCGACCGAGTACCGGCTGATGGCGAAGCTCGACCGGATGGAGCGCTTCGAGCTCGGCCTGCTGAGGCATGCGGTCTCGGCCGGGGAGCCGCTGAGCCCGGAGGTGATCGGGGTCTTTCGCGACACGTTCGGCCTCACGATCTACGACGGGTACGGGCAGACCGAGACCACGCTGCTCGTCGCCAACACGCCCGGGCTCGAGGTCCGGCCCGGCTCGATGGGGCTCCCGACCCCGGGACACGAGATCGGCGTGATCGACGAGGAGGGCGCCGCCGTCCCGACCGGCGTCGAGGGTGACCTCGCGTTGCGCGGTCACCCGCCGTCGCTGTTCGCCGGCTACTGGAACGAGCCCGAGGAGACGGCCGCCGTCCGGCGCCGCGACTGGTACGTGACGGGCGATCGCGCCAGCCGCGACGACGACGGCTACCTGTGGTTCGCGGGCCGCGCGGACGACGTGATCCTGAGCGCGGCGCACCGCATCGGCCCGTTCGAGGTCGAGAGCGTACTCCTCGAACACCCTGCTGTCGCCGAGAGCGCCGTGATCGGCAAGCCCGACCCCGACAGCGGCCAGATCGTGAAGGCTTTCGTCGTCCTGCGAAGCGGCCACGAAGCGTCCGACGACCTGGCCGCAGAGCTTCAGGAGCACGTCAAGACGGTGACCGTGCCGTACAAGGCCCCCCGCGAGATCGAGTTCGTGGACGAGCTGCCGAAGACGCCCAGCGGCAAGATCCGGCGCGCCGAGCTGCGTCGTCTCGAAGCGGAGCGGGCCGCGCCGCCCCAGGACGAGCCGATCGCGGACGAGCCGAAGGCGGACGAGCCGAAGGCGGATGAGCCGATCGCGGACGAGCCGAAGGCGGACGAGCCGATCGCGGACGAGCCGAAGGCGGACGAGCCGAAGGCGGACGAGCCGATCGCGGACGAGCCGCCCCACGACATGCTGATCGGCGCCGAGGTCGCAGCCGCCGAGGTCGCAGCCGCCGACGTCGCACTGCCCGAGCAGGAGGCTCGTGCGCCGGAAGCGCCCGCGCGGGCCGCCGAGCGGGAGACCGAGGAGCGCGACCAGGAGGACGAGCGGCGCCGGCACGAGGTCGATCAGGCGGCTGCCGAGCAGCGCAGGCGCGACGAGGAGCAGGCGCGCCGCGACGCAGAGGCCGCCCGCGCGGAAGCAGAGGCCGCCCGCGCGGAAGCAGAGGCCGCCCGCGCGGAAGCAGGGGCCGGCGCCATGGCAGAGGAGCGCCGCCGCACCGACGCGCCCGCGCGACCGGAGCAACCCGACGCGGCCACCGGGGGCGAGCCTGGAGCGACCCCGAACCTGGTCTCGCGGCTGAGCCACTACGGCCGCCGCCGCGACGACACGTGAGGCGCGCAGCCACAATGTCCCTGTGAGCCAGACGATCGAAGCGCCCGCCGAGGTGCGCCTGCCCGAGGGCGGTGAGCAGCGTCGCGACGACTCCCCGTGGATCGTGATCGTCTGGAACGACCCGATCAACCTGATGTCGTACGTGACCCTCGTCCTGCGCAGGCTCTTCGGCTACTCGGAGGCCGAGGCGACGAAGTTGATGTTGCAGGTGCACAACGACGGCAAGGCGGTCGTCTCGTCGGGCACGAAGGAGAAGGCCGAGCTCGACGTGGCCCGCCTGCACGGTCACGGCCTCTGGGCAACCCTGCGCCAGGACTGATGGCATACAGGCGGATCGAGCGCGAGCCCGACGGCCGCTACCGGCTGCAGCTGCCTGCCGGCGAACGGGAGGTGCTGCGCAACCTGGCCGCTCAGCTGCGCGAACTGCTCGTGACCGACGACCCGAGCCTCGCGCGCCTCTTCCCACCGGCCTACACCGACGACGAGGAGGCCGACGCGGAGTTCGGCCTGCTCGTGAGGGGTGAGCTCCTCGACGGGAAGCTCGCTGCGCTCCGCGTCGTGGAAGCGACGGTCGACGAAAACCTGATCGACGAGGCACAGCTGAATGCCTGGCTCGGCGCGCTCGAGAGCCTGCGGCTCGTGCTCGGCACACAGCTCGACGTGAACGAGCACACGTACGCCCTCGAGCTCGACCCGTCCGACCCGCGCACGCCCGCGTTCGCCCTGTACGGCTACCTCAGCTGGCTGCAGGAGCAGGCGGTCGACGCGTTGTCGGCCGGCTTGCCGTAGCAGCCCCGACTCCGCGGCCGGGCCATGCGCCTCGCGCTACGGCTCGATCAGGACCCGTCCGGGCGGTCCGGCAAAGCTCGCCTGCACTGCCGCGTCGATCTCTTGCAGCGGCACCGCTCCACCCGTCGGCAGCACCACCTGCTCCGACACGACGACGCGCACCGCCCATGCTCGGCGTCGGCCGCTGCCACTCGCCGTTCACCGGGCGCAGGCCGGTATCGCAGATCCCGACCGCCGCCATCCGTACGACGACGCACCCCGCGCTTCACCAGTGGTCGGCGGACAACCGGCGGCCGGCGGTCAGGCGGCTACCATCACCCGATGCCTCCCGCACACGACACCGTCGTTTTCATTCCCGCGTGGAACGAGGAGAGCAACCTTGCCGCCGTGCTCGACGAGCTCGCGCTCGAACTGCCCGCTGCCGACGTCCTCGTCGTCGACGACGGCTCCACCGACGGAACCGCCGATGTCGCACGCGCGCACGGAGCGGACGTGCTCTCGTTCGGCGAGAACCGCGGCCTGCGGGCCGGTATCGCGGCCGGCTACCGGGAGGCACACGAACGCGGATACGCGTATTGCGGACGAGTGGACGCCGACGGACAGCATCCGGTCGACGAACTGCGACGCCTGCTCGAGCTCGTCCGCTCGGACGCGTGCGACGTCGCCGTCGGCTCGCGCTTCGCCTCGGGCGAGGGGTACGACGACGAGCGCTACGAGCCGTCGACCGGCCGCCGCTTCGGCATCGGCCTGCTGCAGAAGGCAATGCACGTGCGGCTGGGCCGCCCGTTCCACGATCCGACGAGCGGGATGGCGGCCGTCAACGCGCGGGCGATGCCGGTGATGGCCGAGCCGTACGTCAGCGGCGCGCCCGAGGTCGAGGCTCTCCTGCGGCTCAAGTCAGAAGGGCTGCGCGTCGAGGAGGTCGCGGTGCACATGCGCGAGCGGGCGAGCGGCGAGTCGAAGCTCCAGGGGAAGAAGGCGGTCAAGCTCGTGGTCACCGTTGTCGGCACCCTGTTGTTCTTCCGCTGGATCCGCCGCCGGAGCTCGTGAGCCGGCGCACTCCTCGCGTCATCGTCGTGCTCGGGTACTCGGACGGAGGGCGCGGCGAGCTTCACCCCACCTGCGCGGCACGGCTCGCTCACGCGGCGGAGATCAGCACAGCGGATGACGTCGTCGTGCTCTCGGGGTGGGCGAAGGTGCCGGGCACCCGCTCGGAGGCGGAGTTGATGCAGGGCGCGTGGGCCGGCACGGCCCGGGAGGTCGTCGTCGACCCGGACGCACGCACGACAGCCGGGAACGCCGCGAACGCCCTGGACGACGTGCGCCGGTTCGGAGCGGGCGAAGTCGTCGTGGTGACATCGCGCTGGCATGCTCCACGCGCGCAGGCGGCCTTCCGCTGGATGCTGCGAGGCACCGGCATCCACGTCGCGAGTGCATCGCCGAAGGAGTCCCTGAACGTCCGGGCGTCGCTGCTCGAGCTACCGCTGTGGCCGCTGTTACCGCTTCAGATTCACGCAGCGCGGAAGTCGTAGTGGGGTGTGCCGCAACGTTCGACCCGAGACCGTCGTTTGTGTTGAATCAACACACACTCGAGCCGGCCTCGCCGCCGACGAAGGACGCGCGAACTGGTGTTCGGGCGAAACACCTTGGAAACACCCCACCGGGGCCGGCGCAATCCCGGCCCCTACGGCGACGTCTCGACGTGGATCCGCTGCTTCGCCTCGCGCAGCGTTCCGCCCTTGCGGCCGGCACGGGTGGCGAGGATCTCGGCGAGGATCGACAACGCCGTCTCCGCCTGGGTGTCGGCGCCGATGTCGAGGCCGCACGGCCCGGCGATACGGTCGAGTTGCTCCTCCGCCACGCCGGCCTCGAGCAGCCGGGCGCGCCGCCGCTCCTGGTTGCGGCGCGAGCCGAGGGCACCGACGTAGAACGCCTCGGTCGCGAGCGCGCCGATCAGCGCCGGCTCGTCGAACTTGTCGTCGTGCGTGAGCACCACGATTGCCGTCTGGTGGTCGGGCCCGATCTCATCCAGCGCTTCCTGCGGCCACTTCGGGATCAGCACGTCCGCTGACGGGATCCGCTCCCGCGTCAGGAAGGTCGCCCGTGCGTCGGCGACGATCGCCGTCCACCCGAGCAGTTTCACGCCCTTGCACAGCGCCTCTGCGGTGTCGACGGCGCCGTAGACGAATACCCGTGGCGGCGGTCCGTACCACTCTGCGAACACCTTCGACCCGTCGGAGAGCTCGACCAGCTGGTTCCGCCCACGACGGACGATCTCGTCGAACTGGGCGGCCGCCTCCTCGGGCACCTGCCCGTAGCGCTCGCCACTCTCGAGCACGAGCAGCTTCGAGCCCTGACCGTCGCCCTCGACGACGGTGAGCAGGACGCCACGCTCACCCGACGCGGCGAGCGCCGCCAGCTTCGGAACGAGGCTCACTCGACACGCTCCAGGAACACGTCGATCTCGCCGCCGCAGGGCAGACCCACCGCCCACGCCTCGTCGTCGGTGATGCCGTAGTGCAGCAGCTTCGACTCTCCTGTCCGCAACACGTCCTGTGCGTGCTCGAACACGTCGCTCTCGACGCAGCCGCCGGACACGGAGCCGCACATCTGGCCGGACTCGGACACGGCCAGGCTGGTGCCGACGGGGCGCGGCGCCGACCGCCGTGTCGCGACCACTGTGGCGACGACGACCTTCTCACCGGCCTGCTGCCATCGCTCGATCTCGGGCAGGATCTCCTTCACGCTGCGTGCCTCCTCTCGATGCCGGCAAGGACCGCCGACAGTTCTTCCAGACTCCTCAGATTATGGCCGGGCAGGAACCGGTCGACGAACGGCAGCGCTGCGCGCATGCCTCCGGCGAGCGGCTGGTAGTCCGGGTTCCCCTTCAGCGGGTTCACCCAGACAACCGCGTAGGCGGCCCGCGCGAGCCGCGCCATCTCGCGGCCGACGAGCTCCGGGTCCTGGCGCTCCCACCCGTCCGACACGATCACGACGACCGCGCCGCGCGATAGCGCCCTGCGCCCGTAGACGTCGTTGAACTCCTTCAGCGAAGCGCCGATGCGGGTGCCGCTTCCCCAGTCCGTGACCGCCTCGGTGCACTTCTCGAGCGCAGCCTCCGGATCGCGCGTCCCGAGCTCGGGCGTCAACCGTGAGAGCCGTGTGCCGAACGCGAACGCCTCGACGCCCGGCCCGGAGCCCACTGCTGCGTGCAGAAACAGCAGCAGCGCACGGGCGTACGCATCCATCGAGCCGGAGACGTCACACAGCACGACCAGCTTCCGCGGCACGTCCTTGCGGGCGCGGAACGGGCGGTCGACCGGATCGCCACCCGTGCGCAGCGAGTGCCGGATCAGGCGACGCAGATCAAGCCTGTCACCGCTCGGGTCGGCGTAGCGGCGGCGGGAGGTGCGCTTTGGCCGCCGTCGCGCGATGAGCGCGATCAGGCGTCTTACTCGCCGGTACTCGTCGGGGCTCATCTGCGCGAAGTCCTTGTCGCGGAGCAGCTCGTGCCCGGAGGCGCCGAGCTCGAGTGGCTCCTCGCCGCTGTCGTCCTCCTCCCCGTCGCCGCGCCGCCGGTCGGCGAGCGATTCGCCGATCCGCTGCTGCGCCTCGGTCTGCTGCTGCGTGCGGACAGGAGGCAGCACCGGGGCACGCAGGAACCAGGCGCGGAAGGCGCGGTCGAACAGGTCGAGCTCGTCGTGGCGCGAGACGAGCGTCTGGCGCAACGAAAAGTAGACGTCCTCCTGCCGCTCCAGGTCGACGGCATCGAGGCTGCGCAGCGCATCGGCGACACGGCCGGGGCCCACTTCGAGTCCCACCTCGCGCAGGACGCGGCCGAACGTGACGACGTGGCGTACGAGTGCGTCGCCGGCCATCGGGCTACCGGGACGCGGTCGCGCGCGCTGTGTCGACGAGCCGCGCGAGGGTCTCGTCCCGCACCAGCTCGATGTCCTCCCGGTACTTGAGGACGGAGCCGAGCGTCTGCTCGACGACCTCGGCATCGAGCTCCCGGCGACCGAGGGCGCTCAATGCCATCGTCCAGTCGATCGTCTCTGCCACACCGGGCGGCTTCGCGAGGTCGAGGGCGCGCAATTCGCGCACGAACGCGGCGGCCTCCGCGGCGAGCCGTTCGGAGACACCGGGGATGCGGATCTTCACGATCTCGATCTCCCGCTCGATCGACGGATGGTCGATCCAGTGGAACAGCGCCCGCCGCTTGAGCGCATCGTGCAGCTCACGCGTGCGATTCGAGGTGAGGATCACCGCGGGCCGGCGACGCGCGCGGATCGTCCCGAGCTCCGGGATTGTGATCTGGAAGTCCGAGAGCACCTCGAGCAGGAACGCCTCGAACTCCTCATCGGCACGGTCGATCTCGTCGATGAGGAGCACCACGGGCTCGTCGGTGTCGATCGCCTCGAGCAGCGGGCGCCGGATCAGGAACTCGGGACCGAAGAGCTCATCCTCCGAGACTGTGCCCTCCTGTGCCGCCCGAATATGCAGCAGCTGGCGGGGGTAGTTCCACTCGTAGACAGCGTGGGCGACGTCGAGGCCCTCATAGCACTGCAGTCGGATCAGGCGGGAGCCGGTGGCGACGGCCAGCGACTTCGCGGCCTCGGTCTTGCCGACACCGGCCTCACCCTCCAGCAGAAGCGGCTTCTCGAGCGCCAGCGAGAGAAAGAGCGCCGTGGAGAGGCCGCGGTCAGGGAGGTAGTCGGCCTGCAGCAGCGCGGTCTCGAGCTCGTCGATCGTGCGGAACATGCTCACCGTCAGAGCGTAGTCCACGAACCACTCCACAGGCTGTGGACGAGAAGTCACGGAGCCGGTGCAGCTCGCCCTTGACGAACTTCGGTGTCTGGCACCGTCTTTCGCCGAGCGCGTGCGATAATCGCGCAAACGTCGCAGCCAAGTCGTTCTGTCACGGTATCGCTCCGTGGCCACGATATCGGACTGTGGACAAAGAGTTGCGGAGATGGCACGGTTTGCCCCTTGACGAAGAGCGGTGTCTGACACCGCTCGCCGTCCTCGGAGGCGCGTGCAAGCTGCCGGTGCTCGTCAGGCGGCCTCGTCGAGCATCTCGACCGCCCGCGCAATCGACCGGTCGAGCAGGCCGAGCGCACCGAGGGTACGCAGGCACTCGATCGGGTCTGCGTGCTCATCGAGGCTCCCCTCGAGGATCCGCAGGACGACGAACGTCACCGGATCGAAGGTTATGCCCGCCTGGTCGAACGTGCGGCCGACGACGAACGCCTCCCGGGCGAGCGCGTACTCGGCCGCGGTGAGCGAATGGCTCAGCGCCACCTGGCGCTCCTGGTGCTCGCGTAGCGGGTCGCCCGCAGCGACACCTTGATCATCGAATCCTGTCGTCATCCTCAAGGAGATGAGACGCCGGATCACGCCAACAGTCTGAACCGAACGGATAGGGACAGCCACCCCGATCGAATAGGCTCACCCCGGTGACGACGACCGGCCATCTGGAGGCTCCCGGCGAGCCCGCGGGAGACAGCCCCGCGGGGTCGATCACGTACCTCGAGGCGATTCGCGCTGCGCTCGCCGACGCGATGCGCGAGGACACGCGGGTGTTCCTGATGGGTGAGGACATCGGCGTCTTCGGCGGCGCGTTCGGCGTCACCACCGGGCTACTCGACGAGTTCGGCGAGGAGAGGGTGCTTGACACTCCGATCTCGGAGGAGGGGTTCGTCGGCGCGGCGATCGGCGCCGCCTGGATGGGAGAGCGGCCGGTCGTGGAACTGCAGTTCGCCGACTTCATCACGTGCCCGTTCGACCCGATCGTGACCGTGGCGGCGAAAACGCACTGGCGCTCCGGGCAGGCGATCCCGATCGTGATCCGCTGCCCGACGGGCGGTGGCGTGCGAGGCGGCCCGTTCCACGCGGGCTCGCCGGAGGGCTGGTTCGTCGGCACGGCAGGGCTCAAGGTCGTCTGCCCGGGCACGGTCGAAGACGCGTACGGCCTGCTGCGCGCCGCGATCGAGGATCCCGACCCGGTTCTCTACTTCGAGCACAAGCGCCTCTACCGGACGCTGAAGGCGGAACAACCGCCCGCATCCCACCGGACGCCGATCGGCCCCGCACACGTCGTGCGGGAGGGCTCCGACGTTACCGTCGTCACGTACGGATCGGGTGTGACGACGGCGCTCGGCGCCGCAGACCGCGTCGACGGCGACATCGAGATCGTCGACCTCCGCACCGTGTGGCCGCTCGACGAGGCAGCGGTACTGACATCGCTCGAAAAGACGTCTCGTGTGCTCGTGCTGCAGGAGGCGGCACGCTCGATCGGGGCGGCCGGGCTCGTGCTCTCGCTGATCGCCCGGAAGGGCTTCGAGCTGCTCGACGCTCCGCCCGCGCTGCACGCGCCGCCCGACACACCCGTGCCGTTCGCTCCCGAGCTCGAGGACGCGTACATGCCGTCGGTCGAGACGACCGCCGCCGCCCTGAAGGATCTCCTTGGCTATTGAGCCCTGTGCCGACGCCGCCTCGGTCGGTATCAACGACCGGATCGCGCTGTTCCGGCTCGTACTGCTGCAGCGCCTGTTCGAGGATCGCGTGATCGCGCTCTACCGGCAGGGCCGTGTCCCCGGGTCGGTGTACACCGGCCGCGGTCAGGAAGCTGTCGCCGCCGGCGCCGGTCTCGCACTCGGCCCCGACGACGTCGTCGCGCCGCTGAACCGCGAGCTCGCCTGCCACTTCGCAAGGGGCGTGACGGTGGCAGACGCGTTCCGCAACTTCCTGGGCAAGGGCACGGGCCCGACGTTCGGTCGCGACGGGAACATGCACTTCGGCTCGCCCTCGACGGGTGTCTTCCCGCTCGTCTCGATGCTGGGCGACCTCGTCCCCGTCATCGTCGGTGCCGCGCTCGCATTCAAGCGCCGCGGCGAGCCGCGGGTCGCAATGACGTTTCTCGGTGAAGGCGCCTTCTCCGTCGGAGACACGCACGAGGGGCTCAACCTGGCAGGGGTGTGGCAGGTGCCGGCGGTGTTCGTCGTGCAGTCCAACCGGTATTCCTACTCGACCCCCGTCGCAAAGCAGATGGTCAACACGAACATCGCTCAGCGGCTCTACGGTGGCTGGTCGATCCCTGCCGAACGGGTAGACGGCACCGACGCCATCGCCATGCTCGACACCGTCCGAGCCGCCCTCGAGCGGGCCCGCAGCGGTAACGGGCCGCAGGCGCTCGAGGCTCTGTCGGTCCGCATGCACGGGCACGCCGCCCACGACGACTCCCGCTACGTTCCGGCCGGGATGCGAGAGGAGTTCGCGGCGCGGTTCGACCCGGTGGAGCGACTCTCAGCGCGGCTACTGCTCGACGGAATCCCGGCCGATCGCATCGAGGGCGTGCGAGCGTCCGCGGCAGAGGAGATCGCCGCGGGGCTCGAGGAAGCCGAGGCGGCACCGGCCCCGGACCCCTCCACACTCGAAGCCGGTGTCTACGCTGCTCCCCCGTGGCCGGATCGGTGACGATGACCGGAGCACCCTTCGGGCTCGTCCACGGCGCCTGGTGGTGGAATCGCCTGGCCCCCACACTGGAGGCACGCGCCCACCGCGTCGTAGCGGTGGAACTGCCTGCGCCCGACCCCGACGCCGGACTGACGCGCAATGCCGAGGTGATCGGCGAGTCGCTCGGCGGCGCCTCTTCCGCTGCGCGCTCCTGCCCGAGTCGGGCAAGAGCGTGACCGACCGGCACATGACGGAAGC
>Ga0315276_10004771_pt1 | contig 12470 bp, 5 predicted proteins | sample YL17G05_0_MG_FD_204542 | JGI IMG/M metagenome (GOLD analysis project Ga0315276, IMG submission 204542) | Sediment microbial communities from Yellowstone Lake, YNP, Wyoming, USA - YL17G05_0 | ecosystem: Environmental > Aquatic > Freshwater > Lake > Sediment | place: USA: Wyoming | collected... | reverse complement strand
AGTTTGCTCTTGATTTCGGCCGAGTTCCACCTCTCTGGGTTTCTGACGGCGATGTTGAGAGCCTGTGTCCTGTTCCAACCTTGACCGTTGTTAGGCCAAGTTTTGCCGCCACGCGTCTTGGCTTGGTCAGCGCAATACACGTAACTCGCTACCTCGATTACATCCAAAACCTCGGGCGTCGGGTTCTGCGCGAGCCGAGCGGCTATTTTCTCTGACTCAACTCGGACGTTGTTATCAGGAAGAAGGGAATTGAGATGGATTACCTTACTGTAAGGCTGCCTTGGCGGTGGTGCGTCAGGGCCGCACCAGAACAACGTTGGCTCACTGGGCATCCCCACCCCGTTTGAACTCGCCGGCAATCTTCTTGAAAGCGACGTGGGTGTAGCGAGTGATCTCCCCTCTGTTCAGTCTGCCTTCAAACGAGGCCTTGCCGAACCATCCGGGAGTAAACTCGTCGGCAATACGAACCGTCTGCCTGATGTGTAAGTCGAGCGCCCTGCTGAACTCTTGATGAGCTGCCAAATCGGTGAATCGCCGATCCGGCCCGACATGGTTGGAAAGCTCACGGCTCAGATAGTAGGTTAAATACCGATGCACAAAGGAAGAGTAAAATTCGTGCATGAGACGGCTGAACTGCTCTCCCCTTAACCCTCGTCCCAACGCCTTCTGGACATGATCCGGACCAGCATCGAATAATGACGCTTGGTTGACGGTCTGAGCTGTGAGCGACTTGGTCAGGGCATTTTGGGCGATTTCTGCGGCATCGGAATGAATGCGCGAATCGGAAAGCTGCCAGTCGATCCTGCTTCTCAGGGCACCTATCATGTCGAGAGCTGTCGGGTCTGGTGGCACTTCAAAGCCACGCTTCCAAAGGGCCTCAGCGAAATTCTTCTCCCGTGCCGCTTCAGCAAATTCGAAGGCTGTCTGGATTACTTGGTTAAAACCGGAATCATTAGGAATGCGCTGAAAACACGTCAGGGCCGCCCAGAAGCTGGACTGTGCAATTTCACCCGCATCGACGCCTTCCCGAAGCAGGCTGACCACTTGGTTCCATCGATGAGTCTTCGGGAGAACTCCAAAGAACTTGTTGCCCATAATCCATCCGCTCCAACCGCGCACCAGAGCCACACTGAATAACTAAAATCAGCTCAAGAGAGAGTCAGATGTCAATATATAATAGATCACAATGTGCGACCTTGTTATCAGCCAAGAGAATGCGTATATTAGGAATTGATTAGCCAACGACTTAGCAAGAGGTTGCCCTCAAGGTAGCAGCGTTGTGGTATTCAAACCAACTTATACGACTACCAGATTGATTATCCGATCCGGCGAGTTCGTGGTGTGTGATACCTCCATTCGTCGCCGACTTGTTGGGATTCACGCATGAAAGAAGCCGCCGCTCGTATCAAGATCAACAAGCTGCTGGAAGATGCCGGTTGGCGTTTCTTCGCCAAGGGGGACAAGCCCGCTAACATTTGTTTGGAACCCAGTGTCAAGATCAAGACAAACGATCTCGACGCGCTTGGCAACAACTTTGAGAAGACAGCCAAGGGCTATATCGACTTCCTGCTGCTGGACACCAAAGGCTTCCCGCTTATCGTCCTTGAGGCCAAATCGGAGGACAAAAACCCGCTCGTCGGCAAGGAGCAGGCCCGTAAATACGCCCGCTCGCAGAATTGCCGTTTTGTCATCCTCTCTAACGGCAACCTGCACTATTTCTGGGATCTGGAACGTGGTAATCCGTACGTCATCACTTCATTCCCCACGCCGGATTCAGTGATCGACTACCACCAGAAGGTCACACCGAACCCGCAACGCCTCGTGGAGGACCAAGTAGCCGACGACTACATTGTCCTGACTCAGCGGCCGAACTATGCGTCCGAAGCGGCTTGGAAGAACGAAGCCGAGCGTCCTGGCTACATCCAAGCCAACAAGCTGCGCTTTCTGCGACCCTACCAGCTGAAAGCAATCCATGCTCTTCAGCGGGCCGTAAAGGAAGGGAAAGACCGCTTCCTGTTCGAAATGGCCACCGGCACCGGGAAAACTCTCACTGCCGCCGCCGTCATCAAGCTCTTCCTCCGTTCCGGCAATGCCCGGCGCGTGCTGTTTCTGGTTGATCGCCTCGAATTGGAGAATCAGGCCGAGAAAGCCTTCAAGGCTCTGCTGTCTGCCGACTTCCGGACAGTGATCTACAAGGAGAACCGAGACGACTGGCGACGGGCGGAAATCGTCATTACTACAGTGCAATCGCTGCTCTTCAAAAACAAGTACCAGCGGCTATTCTCGCCGACCGATTTCGATCTGGTCATTTCCGACGAAGCCCACCGTTCCATTGGCGGTAACGCCCGGGCTGTGTTCGAACACTTCGTTGGCTACAAGCTTGGTCTGACTGCTACACCCAAAGATTACTTGAAGCGGTTTGACCAAGAAAAACCAAACTTCCGTGACCCTCGTGAAGCTGAACGCCGCCTGCTGCTCGACACTTACCGCACCTTCGGCTGCGAGAACAGTCAGCCAACCTATCGCTACTCTCTGCTCGACGGCGTGAAGGAGGGCTACCTAATCAACCCCACGGTGGTGGATGCCCGCACCGAGATCACTACCGAATTGCTATCCGAAGACGGCTTCGTCGTCTCGTTCACTGACGACACAGGCGAAGACCAGGAGGAAGCTTTCAAGCAGCGTGAGTTCGAGAAGCGTTTCTTCGCGGACGCTACCAACCAACTCCTCTGCAAGACCTTCTTGGAGAATGCACTGCGCGATCCTGTCAGCCGCGAGATCGGCAAGTCCGTTATCTTCGCGGTCAGCCAGAATCACGCCGCCAAGTTGGTGCAGATTCTCAATCAGATGGCCGACCGCATGTTCCCTGGCAAGTACCAGTCCGACTTTGCCGTGCAAGTCACTTCTCAGATTCCTGATGCTCAGCAGTTCACCATTAACTTCAGCAATAACACCCTTCTCGGTTCGGCCAACTTCCTGCCCGCTTACAAAACCAGCAAGGCGCGTGTCTGCGTGACGGTTGGCATGATGACCACAGGCTACGATTGCACCGACATCCTCAACCTTGGTATGTTCCGCCCGATTTTCTCGCCGACCGATTTCATCCAGATCAAGGGACGCGGCACCCGCAAACACGACTTCCTCGAACAACTCTTTGACGACAGCCTCAGGGATGGCGTCTTGCAGCCGCAGAAGACCGCATTCAAGCTATTCGACTTCTTTGCCAATTGCGAGTATTTCGAGGTGGAATACGAGTACGACGTTGTACTGAAACTGCCTCGACCTACGAGCAAGGGCGGAGGCGGAGTTAATCCGCCACCCCCTCCAGGCGGTATCTACGAACACCTCGGTGCCGACATCCTCTCGACCATGAAGGTGGAAACCATCGGCTACGAAGGGATGAAGATCGACCGCATGTTCTTCGAAAGGTTCGAAGATACCGTGCGCGAGAATGAGACAATCGCCAAAGCCGTTGAGGCCGGGCAGTGGGACCGCGTCATCGACTACGTCAACCGCGAGGTCTTCGACAAGCCGGAAGAATACTACACCCTCGACAAGCTCCGCAAAGCCGCCGCCGTGGATCGCCGTCTGACCCTGCGCGAAATTCTCGAAAAGATCTTCGGCCTAATTCCACGCTTCAAATCCAAGGACGAGCTGCTTGAAGAGGAGTTCGCCAAGTTCGTGGCCGATTACAAACCGGAGGAAGCCGAGGCCATTCCAGCTATCAAGACCTACTTCAAGGCCTATGTCACCAGCGACCACGTGCGTCATATCATCGAAAGCCGCCAATTCACCGATCTGGCGACCAATCCGGTTTTCTCCACCCGGGACTTCAAGGCAGTTCCGAAGAAGTACCGCACGCTTGTGCCTGAATACGTCAAGGATTACGTTTCCTTGAACCAGTTTGCAGCATAAAGGACCACCGTGTTAGATACCGACACCAAACGCCGTATAGACACCGCCCGTGACATCCTCGTCGGCAAAGTGCCCGACCCCAAGAGTCAAGTCGAGCAGATTACCATCGCCCTGATCTACAAATTCATGGACGACATGGACGCTGAGAGCGAGGAATTTGGCGGGAAGCGCAAGTTCTTTGCCGGAGATTTCAGCCGCTATGGCTGGGCCAAGCTTATGCGCTCCGGGCTGGGCGGTCACGAGACCCTGAACCTCTACGCCGAAGCCATCGCCAAGATGCCAGAGAACCCTGGCATCCCGCTGCTGTTCCGCGATATCTTCAAGAACGCCTATTTGCCCTACCGCGACCCCGAAACGCTAAAGATGTTCCTCAAGGTCATAGACGAGTTCACTTATGACCACAGCGAAAAACTCGGCGACGCCTTCGAATATCTGCTCTCTGTGCTCGGCTCGCAGGGCGACGCTGGACAGTTCCGCACTCCGCGCCACATCATCGACTTCATCGTTGCGGTTGTTGATCCGAAGAAGACCGATGTCGTGCTCGACCCGGCTTGCGGTACCGCCGGGTTCCTGATCTCCTCCTACAAGCACATCCTCAAGGCCACCACCGACGCCAAGGGTAACAGCACCTTGACCCCGGACGAAAAGGGCCGCCTCGCACAGAACTTCAGGGGCTACGACATTTCGCCCGACATGGTGCGCCTGTCGCTGGTGAACATGTACCTGCACGGCTTCGCTGCCCCGAACATATTCGAGTATGATACTCTCACGAGTCTGGACAAATGGAATGAATATGCGGACGTGATTCTCGCCAATCCGCCCTTTATGTCGCCTAAGGGAGGTATCAAGCCGCACAACCGTTTCTCGGTGCAGTCCAAGCGCAGTGAAGTGCTGTTCGTGGACTACATGGCAGAGCACCTCACACCCGGCGGCCGGGCCGGGATCATTGTGCCCGAGGGAATCATTTTTCAGTCTGGATCCGCCTACAAACAATTGCGCGAACTGCTCGTCAACGAGTTTCTCGTTGGCGTGATCTCTCTTCCTTCAGGCGTGTTTCAACCCTACACCGGTGTAAAGACCTCTATTTTGGTCCTCGACAGAGTCGTTGCGAGGCGCAACCCCAACGTCATGTTTTCTGATGTGCGACACATAGGTGTAAGCCTCGGCGTGAAGCGCACACCATCCAAACATAACGATTTGCCGCACATACTACTTGACTACATAGCCTATTACGAAGACCGAATGCTGTCGCGGCATTCGTGGCTCGCGTCGCGTAATGACATTCTGGCGAATGAGTGCAACTTGAGTGTCGCTCGCTATCGTCCCGTTGTGACGAACGGAGATCAGCGTGTAGTCAAGATCGGCGACGTTTGCAGGATGACCAAGGGGCAATTCTCAAGCACAAAGACGCCTCCCGGATCATACCCCCTGATCTTAACTGCTGCGGAACCAAAGACTTCGTCAGAGTATCAGTTTGACCAGCCTGCGGTATGTGTGCCGTTGATATCATCGACGGGGCACGGGAGGGCGACACTTAATCGCATTCACTTCGGTTGCGGGAAGTTTGCACTTGCGGATCTCCTTGTGGCCCTTCAGCCTGCAGATGACGCCGAGATCGATGTGAAGTTTCTCTATTACGCGCTTGACGCACGGAAACCGGAAATCGCGTGCCTCATGCGTGGCGCTGCTAATGTAAGCATGAAGCCCGAAGACCTTGCGCAGTTCGAGATCCCCCTCCCGCCGCTTGAGATGCAGAAGGAGATCGTGGCGGAGATCGAGGGCTACCAGAAAATCATCAACGGTGCCCGCGCCGTCGTCGATAACTACCGCCCCCACATCCCAATTCGCCCCGACTGGCCGATGGAAGAGTTGGGAAGCTTGTCAGAATGGATAACGAAAGGCACAACACCCACCACAGACGGCCATAAGTTCAAGGATTCTGGAATTAGTTATGTAAAGATTGAGTGCATCAATGAAGACGGCGAAATCGAACTCAGAAAGGTCGCGTATATCGATGAAGCATGCCATGAATCACTTAAGCGGAGTCAGTTGAGAGAAAACGATATATTGTTCTCAATTGCTGGAACCAGAATGGGTATTACCGGTTTCGTCACAAAGATGGTATTGCCCGCCAACACTAATCAGGCGCTCGCAATCATTAGGGTGAAAGAAGTCATCCACCCAAGGTTTGTCTTCCATTATTTGCGTTCGCAAGCAGTCCAAGACGCTATTGAACAACTCAAGGTCGGCGCTGCCCAGTTCAATTTGTCGCTTAAACAAGTTACTGAGATTCTTGTTCCCCTTCCACCCCTCGCCACGCAGCAAGTCATCGTCGCCGAGATCGAAGCTGAGCAGGCGATGGTCGCCGCCAACCGCGAACTGATCGCCCGCTTTGAGAAAAAGGTACAGGCCGCCCTCGCCCGTGTTTGGGGGGAAGAGAAACCGGCGGAGATGTGAGACGTGGAAGAAGCCCTTGAACTTGGTCACTACCTGCCGATCTCTTTCAAGAGTCCGCAGGAACAAGACTATGTCGACTTCCTTTGGGACGCCTTCGTGACCAACTACGAGCATGACAAGTACCAGTTCGCCTTTCTTGCCTACCACATGCTCACTATGAGCTTTGTTTACTTCAACATCTGGCAGATCAAGAAAGCGCGGCCAGAGGATTTTGAGAAGGGGCTAATCGGCTTTAGCAAGGACATTGAGAAGAATCTGCTGGACGCGACCTCACCCTTTAGCTTCAGCACCGTGCCCGAGCGAAGTATTCTGCGCCTGCTCAAACTGATCGCCTGCGATAACAGCAAGATTGGAACTTACGCTAAGCTGGTCGATGACCGTAACGAGACCGCACACCCCAACGGCAACATCTTCTACAAGACCCAGGAGGCGCTTGACGCTAAGATCACCGAGATTATGAGAATCGTTGGCGAGATCCAGACGCATTCCACCCCCATCATTCAACAATGCTATCGGGAGTTCCTGTTACGGAGCCACGACCCCGAGGAACGCGAGTACCCAGATGCCGCCGACCAGATTCGAGAAGTACTGATCCATGACAACTACTTCTCAGCGATGGACATCAATATCTGTTTCGGATTCGACCTGGCTTCGCTGAGCCCCCAGGAGCCCCTTGCGGAAGCGCAAATCAAGGCCCTGCACCTGAGCCTGCTTGACAACTATAAAGAGGACTGGAACTGAACCACCAGTAGAGGTCGCTGGAATTTGAGAAGTGACCTGTTGGAAGTTCTGCGCCTTCCTTAGCGCCGAATGTACCTGGTCGGCTTTAGCTCTCTGTGCAAAAACAGCGGGTGGGCCGGTTCGCCGGTATTATTCACTGCGATACAATGCCACTGATCAATCAATGAGACCACATGGCTACTTCTACCCCGAAGCTCTCCGTGATTGCCCCAGGCTGCAACTACTAAACCTGCCTCCCGGCCAAGTTTCCTCAGCCAGCAGTCATTCTCCGGTCCAACTGGATCGTCAACCGTTTTGAGCTTTCTTGGCGTCGGGGACCGAAAGGCGAAAAGATTAGCCAGCCGCACTCCGCCAAATCCCCACTTCTCAGCGCACCTGACACATTTCCGGACTGTGGGGTCATCGATATGACCGTCTGCGGTCGATGGATTCAGACAAACAAATAGCACCCAAGGCGGGGACTTGTCCCATGTTCGCCAGAGCACATAGCGATATTTGCCACAATCGGAGATTACAGCACCCTGATCGCAATAAATACTCACCTCACAAACAGCTCTTCAGCGGTGCAGCCACCGGTCCGGCAATGAAGAGGTGGTTCACCAGCGTCGAAATATCGCTGATCGTTATGTCGGAACACTTCGGATTGGCTCCTCCGGACTGGTTCACGTCACACTCAGCCAGACAGGCGAGGCTCTGCTCGCACGGCAGACTGCTTATGAACTTCGCTGCAACCAGTAACTGGATATCACTAATCGTCACCTCGTTCGGATAAGTACCAAGACCGTTGGCATTGCCGACTCGACTTTCACAACATCCGGAGATCGTGAAACTGAAAATTGAAGACGACGGTCTGGTAATCCCATATTTGTTTTGCGCTGTGACGCGCCAGTAAAGCGGCTGTTGACGCGGGAGTCCCGGCGGCGGGCCTCCGAGAAGAATGATATACCGCTCGGATATAGAAACAGGTGACACCAAGAGTATGTCGGTCAGGACGTTCGGATCAGAAGAAATGACAAACACATATACAATGTTATCAGCGGGAATCAGACTTGTTGCATCCTGCCAATCAAAAAATGCAATGCTGCCAAGGCTATGAATACTTCCGTTCGCAGGCGAAAGGAGATTAAACGGCTCAGGCGGGATGTGCTCGTACGCAAAAGCGAAATTGTCGATCGCGGGAGCGCCTACTCTCTCAAGTCCTTTGACACTGCCGATCGCCGTGACACGCCAATAGTAGTTTCCTTCGTAACCCCACTCCAGATTGCCGACATCAACGCTGTATGAGTTTGTTGTAAGTCCCTGTACGATTTCCGTCCCAGACACAGGAAACGTGTTGGATGTGCTGTATTCAAGCCTGTAACGTACCTGCTCAAGGGGAATCCGAGATGTGGTCGCCTGCCAGGAGAAAACCACGTCGTCACCTGGCAAACCGGTAACGCTTTGTCCTCCAATGGGGCCAAGCAGGTTGAATGGTTCCGGAGGCACAAGGGTGTATGAAAAGACAAAACTTTCAGAAGCCGGTGTGCAGGTCCGCTCAAATCCATTAACTGTCCCACGCGCGGTGACTCTCCAATAGTAAGGACCTTCGTACCCTGCCATCAAACCGCTGACTGCTATATTATACGAGTTACCGGTCAGGCCGGTAACGGTAGTCGTGGCGCCGGTCGCAAAAGTGGCTGACGTACCGTATTGCAGCGTGTACGTTACGTTCTCCCCTGGGTACACAGAGGAACTCGCCTGCCATGACAGGCCGATCTGATCTCCCGGCAATCCGTTGCGACTCTGTCCGCCAATGGGGCTCAGTAGATTGAATTGTTGCGGCAGTACATTGACGTAGATCGTGCTGCCGTAGGCCTGAGTCGACAGAAGGGTGCCATTTACGTCCCTGACACGGTGATATACGACCGTAAGAACAACCGTCCCGGTATCAAGTACTCTGAACCGCACTGTGGCCAGCAGGCCCGGACCGGATACGGCTACCCCCGCCCCGAGAATTAGGTCCTCCAGCTGGAGTACGGTATCGTGCACAATGTACTTGCCGAAAGCGGTGCTGGCTCCCGAGGAAGGCAGCAGTGGTCCCTGAGTCACCAAAACTGTATCCAACTTTGAGGGATCAAAATCCAAATGATACACGAATGATTTGATACTGGTAATGGATGCATCCACTCTCAGCTCGAGGTCAAATTCGGTACCGACGCCAGTTGTGATGTACTTGACATTGGGCTGAAGAAAGATGCTTTGCGCCCCTACACTTGACCACGCTCCTGTCAGTGAAATCAGCGCCATCAGGGCGATTAGGTAAGACCGTTTGTAGCTCACTGAGATTAGGTAAGACCGTTTGAAGTTCACTTCTTCTCCTTCACAGGTTTGTAGGTCAGGTAAGACTAATTGTGGGGAGAGGGGAGGGGAGAACAACCCCTCTCCCCGTCTTACCTAACCGGGGTCACTTGAGCAGTATCATCTTCCGCGTAGCGGAGAAGTCGCCGGCGGTTACCTTGTACAGGTAAACACCAGAGGCCTGCTTGGAAGCATCCCAGTTAAAGGTCATGTAACCAGCATCCGATTGCCCCTCGAACACTTGGACCACTTGACCGATCACGTTGTAGATCGTCAGACGATACTGACCAGCCTGAGGCATGGCCAGCTCGATAGCGGTCGTCGGGTTAAACGGGTTCGGGTAGTTCTGCGACAGCGCATACACTGTCGGCAGAGAACCGGTCTTGGCGGACAAGCTGAAACTCACGGTGGCCTTCTGATTATTCCAGTCACGGACATCCAGAAGGGCGTCTTTCAGAGTGACCGAACCGGAGGTTCTGGTCCTGAAGGTAGCCACGGCGATTTCGCCGCCTGCGAAACCTTCATCGTTGAGGACGGCGCTGCTGATATCGATGCCGGCAGCGTCACCATCATGATAGAAGAAGGGCTTCGCAACACCTTCATAGACCTGACCCGGATTGACAGAGATCAATTCGAGCGCTTCGCGGTCGTAGGCGAACACCAGATGGTATCCAGCCACACCAGCGCCATCGCTGATCGAAATCGGTACTGAGAACTCCTCGCCACTTCTTATTACATAGCTTGGAATCTCAGCCGATACGGTGATGTCTCCCGCCAGAGCGAGAGCCCCGCCGCTGACTTTGGCTGCCGCGCCTTCGCAATCGGTCTTAGCGCGCGACCACTTGTAGTTGAGGGCGAAGATGACGAGATCTTCGAAATCAACATAAGTATCCGGTATTGCGTACCCGGTGGCGCTGCCGTCACTGGTCGGCGCAAAGTCCAGATACTGGTTGTATCCTGGACCACCAAAGGTGGTGTTGTAGGCCATGGCGAGCGCCACGAATTCCGGATCGAAACTCAGGCAACTGTCGGAGCCGAGATTCTCATCCGGATCCTCGAAGTCACCCAGACGGTAGTTGTTCTCCCTGACTGTCGAGTCTGGAATCGTCGACCACAGCCCGCAATTGCTGAGTGTCCAGATACTGAAGGCATAGAGGTCGTCTTGCGGAGCATTGAAGGTGTAGCTGGTACCCACATGCTTCTTCACCGCGAGAATACCCTGCAGCGTATCTCCCGGGAACGGCGGCAGACCACTACCGTAGGTCGGATACTCGTTGGTGAAGTTGTACCTGATCTGATAGGCCTGAGCGTCGGTCACCGGATCCCAACTGAGAGCCACGCTGGCGCCCGGAACACCCTGAGCAGCGGCCGGAGGTGGCGGATTAGTGTTGTCGTACTCGATAAAGGCTGTGAACATGCTCTGGTTGCCGGCATCGTCCCGCAGATAGTAATCAACGGTTCTGGTGCCGGGAGCACCCGCCGCCAGAGCCGAAAGCGTCCCGGTGGTCGGGAGCGGAGCCGGTGAGTACCAACCCATCCAGACCGTGCCGGTCCAAATCGCGATATCCGTGAGATCGCCATCAGCTGGCGTAAACACATAGGTGTTGCCAGCCAGACTGCTGGTATAGCCAGGAGCCGCCAGCGGGTTGCCTGAAGTGATGACAAAGGTTCCCGCCAAAGGAGGCGCAGCATCCAGATCGATCGTGACACTGGCGGCACGGATGTTACCACCATAGTCAGCCACCTCAAGGTTGACGGTCTTGAAACCGTCACCACCACTGAGAGTGAAAGGTTTGTTGGCATTGAACGACTCCCACGGCACACCCACCAGCGAACCTGGAGCCTGGACCAGTCTCATCAGATACAGTCCGGCGACGCAATCGCTTGCAGCGATCGTAAGATTGACGTTCGGGTTGTTCGTGTGGGCAGGACCAGTAAAGCTTGCGATAACGGGCAGCGTGAAGTCAAACCACACTCCGTTGGGCGAAAATGCCACTGGAGCCGATTCGTTGCCGGCGCGGTCGATTGTCTTCACTTGACCGCCGGTGTACCAAGTGCACTCAGCCGGCGTAGTCCAAGCGTAGTCATAGTTGAAAGTCGCTGCACCGCCGGTGCTTACCGAGATGGGGGCGGTCCAGTTTGCGCCACCGTCTTGAGATACTTTCAACTTCACAACATCTGGAGCCAGACCGGTCATCTGAATACGGAAAGTTGCTTCGTTAGTGGTATTCGGCCACGTAGTCGGATCCGGACTCGCAGTTGGATTGATGTCATCCGGTACGGCGGCGGCTAAAGTCGGCGTCGTCATGTCGACAAAAAGACTGTCGACCTTAGACACTCCGGCATTTCCGATGTTATCAACCAAGCGACCGTAAACCTTCTTCCAACCGTCGCCGGGAGCCGTAAACGAGCCGGCATTGGTATCCGGAAATTGTGGAATCGGGTTTACCCAGTCGGCCCACGTGGCGTTGTCGTAGGAGTACTCCAGCTTGACCACGTCAGTTGCGAGAGAATTGTAGATGACGTTGAAGTTGTTGGAGCTGGCGTAGTCGACAATGCCGGTCAGCGTATAGATATCAAACGCGCTCAGTGCCGGCGCTTGAGTGTCAAGCGTAATCGTGGTGCTCATGGTACCCACGTTGCCGGCGGCGTCCTTGGCAGCGAAGTGGACGGTCTTGGGACCATCGCCGCCGCTGCTGATATCAATGTTGAACTGCGGGAACGGCAGACCCGCAATTGGGGCCCATCCACCATCTCCGCAATCCAAGTCACCCAGAACCCTGGACGCTTTGGCATACAGAGCGAGAGGCATATTAACGGCACCCGGGACAACCAACAGATTGGTCTTGGCCGGCGTCGGGAACGACACCACCCAGGCGCTGTTCAGAACCGGCGCGGTCTTATCAAGGACCATCGTAGTACCCGCCGAATAGGCACCTTCGTTGCCATAAGCATCCCTCAGCCGAACGTGAAGCGTGTAGCTAGCCTCGGCTGAAGGAAATGTGTATGTGGTCGGTTTC
>Ga0315276_10004769_pt1 | contig 12475 bp, 14 predicted proteins | sample YL17G05_0_MG_FD_204542 | JGI IMG/M metagenome (GOLD analysis project Ga0315276, IMG submission 204542) | Sediment microbial communities from Yellowstone Lake, YNP, Wyoming, USA - YL17G05_0 | ecosystem: Environmental > Aquatic > Freshwater > Lake > Sediment | place: USA: Wyoming | collected... | reverse complement strand
AGACGGGCGAGACGGGCCGGGCATGCGCCCCGCCTTACGGGTAGAGGCCGCGGATCGTCGTCGCCTCGGCGACGCGCTGTACGGCGAGGCCGTACGCCGCCACGCGCATGCTGGTGTTGAACCGTTCCCGCGTCGTCCAGGTCTCCTCGAATGCGCGCACGACGATGTCGTTGAGCTTCGCGTTGACCTCGTACTCCTTCCAGAAGTACTCCTGCAGCCCCTGCACCCACTCGAAGTAGGAGACGACGACACCGCCTGCGTTCGCGAGGATGTCGGGGAGAACCAGGATCCCTCGTTCCTCGAGGATCTCGTCGGCGGCCGGCGTCGTGGGGCCGTTGGCGCCTTCGCACACCATCCGCGCCTTCAGCCGCGGCGCGTTCTCGGCCGTGATCACCTGTTCGAGTGCACACGGGGCGAGCACGTCGCAGTCGAGCTCGATCAGCTCGTCATTCGTCACGGGCTCGGCACCCGGAAACCCGGCTAACGTCCCGTGTTCACGCTTGTACGCGATCGCGCCCGTCACGTCGAGCCCGTACGGGCTGTGGACGCCGCCCTGCGAGTCGGAGACGGCGATCACGCGGACGCCCTCGTCCGCGAGGAGGCGCGCCAGGTTCGAGCCGACGTTCCCGAAGCCCTGGATGACGACCCGCGTGTCGTGCAGCCGGCTGCCCTGCTTCTGCAGCGCCGTCCGGATGCAGTAGAGCGAGCCGCGGGCGGTGGCCTCGTCGCGTCCGACCGAGCCGCCGAGGGAGAGCGGCTTGCCGGTGACGACGCCGAGCACGGAGTGGCCGACGTTCATCGAGTACGTGTCGAAGATCCACGCCATCACCTGGGCATTGGTGCCGACATCGGGGGCCGGGATGTCCTTCTCGGGCCCGATGTCGTTGATGATCTCGGTCGTGTAGCGGCGCGTGAGACGCTCGAGCTCTCCGGCCGAGAGCGCCTTCGGGTCGCAGATGACGCCGCCCTTCGCGCCCCCGAAGGGAAGCCCCATCAGCGCGCACTTCCACGTCATCCACATCGACAGCGCCTTCACCTCGTCCAGAGTGACAGCAGGGTGATAGCGGATGCCACCCTTGGCGGGGCCGCGCGTCATGTTGTGGACGACGCGGTAGCCGGCAAACACCTGCACGGAGCCGTCGTCCATCTGCACGGGTACGGAGACCCCGATGGACTTCTTGCACTGCGATAGCACCCGGACGAGGTTCGGGTCGACGGCGAAGATCTCGGCGACACGGTGGAGTTGCGCCTGCGCCAGTCCGAAGGGGTTCTCGCGGAGGTGGGAGCCGGGGGCTTCCGTCACAGTCATCAGTGGGCTCCGGCCTCGAGCACGACGACAGGACTATAGCTTCGGGCGGGGCACCCGAACCGGCCGGTCACTCGACCTCGAAGCGGATCGTGCGCTCGTCCTCGTCGCCGCCGCCGACCGGGGTCGCGACGACCCGCAGCTCGTACTCCCCGGCTCGCAGCCGACGTCCGTTCAACCGACGCCCCGTAATGCCGAACGCGTACCGGCCCGGCAGCACGTCACGCAGGCGCGCCAGCGTCCCCAGCGGCTTGCCGAGGTGCAGGAGTTGCACCTCGAGCAGTTCGAGCGGTAGGAGCTGTGGCCGCTGGGGCGTCCCATCGACGCGCCCCGCGACGATCGTGAGAACGGCAGGGCTCGCATCGGACGGGCTGAACGAGCGGCTGGAAAGGCGGACGGCACCGAGCAGCGGCCTGCCTGTGACGGGAACCGCGATCGCCCACGGGACACGGACGATGCCTCCGCCTGCGATGCGGACCCGGAGCACTCCCCGGAGCGCCGCGGGGGCCTTCGGGAGCAGGGGCACGCCGGCAGTGACCGCGATCTCGGCGCTCGCCCCGGGCCGCAGCCTGAGCGTGCGTGGCGCCACTGCAACGGTGACGTCGGCTTCGCCGGCTCGTCCAGGGTCGACTTCGATCTCGAGCGTGCGCCGCGAGACGTTCTGGAGCTCGAGCGTCCGACCGACCTCGGCTCCCTCGACGTGTGCGGCACCGAAGCCGAGCGCCGGCGGGTCGACGACGAGCTCCGTGGCGGCCGCGCCCGTGGGAGCGACGAGACCGGCGCCGCCCGCACTCCGCTGACCGAGCGGGAGGGCCGTGGCGACCAGCGCGGCCTTGAGAGCGGCTGCGTCGAGATCGGGGCGCGCCTGCGCCAGGACGGCGGCGGCGCCGGCGACGAGTGCCGCAGCGGCGCTCGTGCCGCTGATCGTTCCGTACCGGGCGGTTCCGTCGTCGCTACGGCCGGGGTCGGAGGTCGCGAGACCGACTCCGACAGCGGCCAACTCGGGCTTGATGCCACCGTCCGGTGCGAGGCCCTCGGACGAGAAAGGAGCGATCGTGTCCGCATCGGGGTTGGCGTCGAAACCGGCGGCGCCGACGGCGAAGGAGACGGGTATGCCCCTTGCGAGCGACGCTCGCACACCCGCAGCGACAGCGGGGGCGAGCCCCAGGATCGGGATCTCGATGGGCTCGTCGATCCCGAGTGAGCCCGCCGGGAGCGCACCGTCCACGAGCACGGCCCGCGCGCCGGCCGTGACGGCCTCCCGCACCGCCTCCGGGGAGGAGGTGCCGCGCGGGAGCAGTGCGGCCATACCGGCGACACGGCTGAAGCCGTTGCGGGTGAACAGGCGTGTGAGACCGCCGGGGCCACCCGCCTCGATGCTGGGGACGCGCGTCAGCGCCGTGACCTGCAGTGCGGCAGACCCCCGGGGAGCGACGGCGCCGCCGAGCGGCTGCTCGCCGCCGAGGAGGACATCGAGTCCTGCGCGGAGCAACACGTGGACTGTCGGGCTTCGCCCGCGCGCGTCCGCTGCCCCCACGGTGAGCGCCGAGGGTGAGCCCCCCGGGCCGCCGATGCTGCCGTAGCTGGGACCCGCCACGCCATCGTTGCCCGCAGGCACAACGACGAGAGTGTCGAGTGCGAGGGCGCCGTCGGCCGCGCGCGCCAGTGGCCCGTCGGCGAACGCCGCGAACGGCTCGACGACGCCGACGAGCGCGACGCGAACGGCGTCGTGCGCGTCGCCGTCCTCGTCAGGATCGACCGCGAGCTCGAGGCCGGCGAGCACCTGGTCGGTGCGTCCGTACACGGCAACGCCGCCGGACGCATCGGGCTGCCACCCGGCAACGCGGATGGGCAGGAGCCGCGCACCAGGCGCCACGCCCTGCAGGCCGGCGGGGCCGCGGTTCCCGACGACCAGTCCCGCCAGCTCGGTGCCGTGCCGCTCGAGACGCCCTGGTGTCGTCGGGTTCGGCTCCGGGCCGGCGTCGGAGCCAGGGTCGACCACGTCGAATCCCGGCAACACGCGGCCCTGTAGAAACGGGTGCGTGCGATCGACACCGGTGTCGAGCAGTGCGACGGTCACGCCCGTGCCGTCGAAGCCGGGGATTCCGATCTCTGCCCGGCGACCGCTCGCCGGCCCGAATACCTCGTTCGCGAGCAGCGTCCGGACCGCTGCGGGCACCGCTGCACGCACCGGGAAGATGCCCGCGACGTCGGGGTCGCGTTCGATCACCGCCAGTGTGCGGGGGTCGAACGACGCTGCAAAGCCGTTGAAGACCCTGAGGAAGACGTGCTCGGGGTCGACGGGCGCGCCGCGGGAGGCAAGCCGCGTCACGATGCGCGACTGTGCCCTCCCCGCTGTCCTCGTCCATGCGCGTTCCTGCTCTTCGGTGGCCACACCGCCGGCTGCGCGGACACGGTCGGCGAGAGCTGGGACGTCGAGCACGACGATCCATCGGCCGCCGAGCTGCGCGGCAGGGCGCTCGCCGAGCAACCCTTGCCAGCCGGACGCGCCGGTCGACCGGCCGCGTTCGTCGGCACCCGCCGCGCTCGCGAGCAGGAGGGCGACGAGGACGGCGAGCCCGCCTGCAAGGAGATCAGGACGCAGTCGCATAGGCATCGAGGCCGGCGTAGTCGGGATAGGGCAGCGGTCGCGCGTACCTGGCGGCGGACGCGATCATCGCGGCGTTGTCCGTACAGAGCTCGGGTTTGGCGAACCTGGTTCCGGGTAACGCGGTGCGCAGCTCGGAGTTCGCCGCGACGCCGCCGACGACGGCGACAGACATCAGCCCTTCCCGCTCGGCCGCCTCGTGGGTGCGCTGCACGAGCGCCCGCACGATGGCGTGCTGGTAGGAGGCTGCGAGGTCGGCGCGGCGGGCCTCGAGCTCGGCCGTGCCGAGATCGCGCACCGCGTACAGCAGGGCCGTCTTCAGGCCCGAGAACGAGAAGTCGAGCCCGGGGACACGGGCGACGGGGAACGCGAAGGCGCCCGCGTCGCCAGCACGTGCGAGCCTGTCGATCGCAGCGCCGCCCGGGTAGCCGAGCCCGAGCAGCCGGGCGCCCTTGTCGAATGCCTCACCGGCCGCGTCGTCGAGCGTGGTGCCGAGCCGGTCGAACGATCCGCGCTCGCGTACAGCCAGCAGCAGCGTGTGGCCCCCGCTCGCAAGGAGACAGAGGAAAGGGGGCTCGAGCGGCTCGTCGCCGAGGTAGAGCGACGCAACATGGCCCTGTAGGTGATCGACCGGGACGAGCGGCAGCCGCCGCGCCCAGGCGATTGCCTTCGCAGCCGAGAGACCGACGAGCAGGGCGCCGATGAGACCTGGGCCGCGCGTGACAGCGACTCGCTCGATCGACCCGAGTCCGACGCCCGCCCTGTCGAGTGCCTCACGCACGACCGGAGAGACGAGCTCGAGGTGGCGGCGCGACGCGATCTCGGGGACGACGCCGCCGTACCGTGCGTGCAACTGCGCCTGCGAGGCGACAACGGACGAGAGTACGCGCCCGTTCTCGGTCACCACCGCGGCAGCGGTCTCGTCACACGACGTCTCGATTCCCAGTATCACTCGGTCGTCTCCTCCGGTTGCTGCCCTGCCTCCTGCTGCCCTGCCTCCTGCTGCCCTGCCTCCTGCTGCCCTGCCTCTGGCGACACTGCCTCTGGCGACACTGCCTCTGGCGGCACTGCGTCCCTCCACATGATCACTGCATCTTCTCTGTTGTCAGTGTAGTAACCGGGTCGGACGCCATGCGACCTGAACCCGAATCGCTCGTAGAGACGGATCGCCGCGGCGTTCGAGGCCCGCACTTCGAGCGTGTACCCCCGGCGGGCGTCGTCGCGCGTGACGTCGAACAGACGCTCGAGCAGAGCGGAGGCGATGCCCTGGCGGCGATACCTGGAAGCAACAGCGACGTTCATCACGTGCCACGCATCGACGTAGCGGGAGAGGATCAGATACCCGGCGAGCTCACCTTCGACACGTACCGCGCCGAGCGAGAGCGAGCTGGGCTTCGCGAGCTCGCTCACGAACATCGAGCGCGACCACGGTGTCGGGTATGACGCTTTCTCGATGCGCTCGATCGCATCGAGATCGCGCAGCTCCAGCTTCCGCAGAGTCACTCCCAGCCGTTCGGGCTGGAGGTGCCTGGATGAGGAGCATGGTTCGGGCATCAAGGGATGGTCTCTCTATGTCTCTCTGGCGCCTGCTGCCGAGACGCGCAGCGGCACGGCGTCAGGCGCTCGCACATACACCGGCTCGATCGCGTCGGCCGGACCGAAAACGCGGGCGAGCACCGCGTGGAACCGGGCCTGCGGCAGGTGCAACTCGCTGTCGTCCGGCGGCACGACCGCGCCGGCCGCCTCGAGCACAGCGCGGTAGCGGCGCGCGCCGTCGCCGACGCAGACGGTGCCGGGCGCCGGCCCGAGCTCGGAGGGCGCGACCGCACGGGGGCCTGGAACGAACACCTCCTGGCGGCGTGCGTCGATCACGGGAAGCACCCCGTCGCCTCCGGCGGCGAGCGCGTCCAGCGTCGAGACTCCCGCGGCAGGAATGTCGAGAGCGAGTGCGAGGCCGCAGGCTGTCGCGAGGCCCATGCGGATGCTGGTGAAGCTGCCCGGGCCCACACCGACGGCGAGTGCGTCGAGGTCCGTGGGCGCGACCCCTGCCTCCCGCAGCAGCGCGTCGACGTCGACGAGCAGCGTGACGGCACGCGAAGCCCGCTCGCCGAGCACCTCGCCGTCTCGGACGAGCGCGCTGGTGGCGACGTCAGTCGCTGTGTCGAACGCGAGAATCAGCACGCTCGAGTCCTTCTAGCAGTGACCGCTCGGGCGCGTCGAGGCACAGCTGCCGTTGTTCCGGCCCGAGATGTGCAAGGGTCACGGTCACCCTCGCGGCCGGAAGCGCCCCCTGCCCCGCCTCCGGCCACTCGACGAAGGCGATCGTACCGTCGAAATAGGGCTCGAGGTCGCCCCATTCAGCGGCCGAGATGCGGGTGAAGCGGTACAGGTCGAGGTGCGCGACGGCCACACGGCCGGTGTAGAGGTGCCCGATCGTGAACGTCGGGCTCGTCACCGGCTCGGTGACGCCGAGCGCCCGGCACGCCCCCCGGACGAACGTCGTCTTGCCGGCGGCGAGCTCCCCCTGCACGAGCACGACGTCTCCGGGCGTGAGGCGGAGCGCCAGCCGCGCCCCAATCTCCTCGGTCTCGCGGGCGGAGCCCGTCTCCAGCTGGAGCACCGGTCAGAAGAGGCCGAGCTGGACGGTGTCCTGCCCGACCGCCGGAGCAGGGGTCGTCGCGAGCTCCGAATGGGGTACAGCCGAGGGCGCCACCGCCCGCTGCTCCCGGGCTGCGGTCGCGACCGCAGAGCGCTCGATCAGCGCCGGGATGCGTGCGAAGTCCTCCTCGAGCAGCTTCAGCAGCGACGGCGTGTACAGCGCGGCGGCCGGGTGATAGAGGGGGTAGAGCACGACGCTGTTGCCTCCGAGCGAGACTGCCTGCTCCTGCCCGTGAACACGGGTGATCCCGACGGGCTTGCCCGAGAGGAGCTTGGTGGCGAAGTTCCCGAGCGTCGCCACGAGCCTCGGCTGGATCAGCTCGATCTGCCTGAACAGGTGCGGCTCGCAGGACTCGATCTCCTCGGCCAGCGGGTCACGATTCGAGGGAGGACGGCATTTCAGGACGTTCGCGATGAAGATGTCCGAGCGCTCGAGGCCGATGCCGGCGAGCAGCTTGTCCAGCAGCTTCCCCGCCTGGCCGACGAAGGGGACGCCGTTCTGGTCCTCGTGGAAGCCGGGCGCCTCGCCGACGAACAGGAGGTCTGCGTCCGGGTTGCCGGAGCCGAACACCACCTGCGTGCGCGTCACGGCGAGCGGGCACCGTGTGCAACCGGCAGTCTCGTCGGCGTAGGCGCGAAGCGCTGTCGCGCGGTCGGCTGCGTCGTTCATCGAACGGAGTCTAGGACGCCGTGCGGACACCTATGCTGGTCCCTGGCCGGGCACGACACCCGGCACGCTTCGTCCGTCGTTCCTCGTCCGGCTCGTGCGGCGTCTCCAGACGCTCGCTTGAAGCTCCAGGTGAAACGTCTGGAGATGCCGCACTAGCGGTTGTGGCTTACGACCTCGACGTTGTTCCCGTCGGGGTCGAGCACGAACGCTGCGTAGTAGCCGGCGTGGTAGGCGGCCCGCTCGCCCGGAGGGCCGTTGTCACGATGGCCGGCCTCCGTCGCCTCACGGTGGAAGCGATCGACGATCGCGTTCTCGCTCGCCGGGAACGCGATGTGGACGTGTTGCGCCGCCACGCCGGGCACGATGGAGAAGGAGCACCCGGCTCCCACGAACTGCACGTGACCGGGCGTATCGCTTCGCACGGAAAAGCCGGCATGCGGCGCAATTGCCTCGTAGAACCGCTTCGACGCCGCAAGGTCACCGACACGGAGCCAGAGATGATCGATGCAGCCACCGGCGCGCAGCGAGCCGTGGTGCACCGCCTCGATGCTGTTCCCGTCAGGGTCGAGCAGGAACGCGCCGTAGTAGTCGTCCCGGTACTGCGGGCGCGGCCCCGGCGCACCGTCGTCGCAGTAGCCGCTACCCGTCCCGACGCGCCAGAACTCGTCGACGTGCGCACGGGAAGGGGCTGCGAAGCCGACGTGGAGCCCCCGGCTGGCCGGATTGGCGCCGCTCGCTCCGGACACGGAGAAGTCACCCCACTCGGCGAAGTGCTCGCCGGTGTACGTTCTCTCGGCCCCGAGCGTGCCCAGCACCGTGTCGTAGAACCGCTCTGAGGCCTCGCGATCTGACACACGGATCGTCACATGGTCGAACACGGAGCGACTATGTCAGAGCGCGGTCGCACAGCATGCCGCAACGCACCCGCAAGACAGCCACCACGTCGCTGTGGGATCGCGCCTACGCTGAACCTGACGCGGCCAGCGGCGGCCCGACGACCTCCATCCCGACCTCGAGCCCGATGCTACGAAACACATCCGGATCGACGGGGCCGTCGGGCAACGACGCGAAGCGGTCGAAGAACCCCTCCATCCCCGCCGGCGTGAACAGCACGAGAAGCCGCCCGGGCTCGTCCCCGACGTTCTGGAAGCAGTGCGGCGTGCCCCGGGGCACGAATACGAACGAGCCCCCCTCTCGTGGTCCGACCACGAGAGGCACAGCAGTATCGGACACCGGTCGCCTCCTTCTGGACGCCTACTCGAGGAAGCGATAGTAAGCGCCTCACGCTTCCCCGCGCGACGCCTGCACGCTCCTGCGCCTACGGGCCGGCCCCGCGGCGAGATTCAGGGCTCATAGCGCCGATCACACCGCCCTGACGCCGCCCGTCGCCGGCGCCCCACAGCTCGAGCTCGAAGTACCTGGCCTGGCCGGGCGGTAGCCCGTGCCCGTACGACGGTATCTCGATGAACCCGAACCGGACGTACAGAGCCTGCGCCGCGAGCATGGAGATGTGGGTGTCGAGGCGCATGCGCGCGTAGCCGAGCTGGCGGCCGCGGTCGATGACACCGCCAACCAGCATGGCGCCCACGCCGCGCCCCTGTGTGCCGGGCCGCACGTAGAGGCGCTTCAGCTCGCACGTCTCCTCGTCGAGCCCTCTCAGGGCGACACAGCCGATCACGGCCCCGGAGGCCTCGGCCAGGAGGATCGCGCCCCGTTGCTCCTCCGCGTACCGCCCCGGCAGCGCCGCGAGCTCGTCGCCGAAGGCGTCAAAGGACAGATCACGTCCTATCGCCTGCTCGGCCGCCTGTCCGTACTCGCGCAACAACTGCCGCAACGTTGCGGTCTCGTCAGGGCGGGCTGGGCGCACGACGGCGTCTGTCACGAGGATCGCTCCTGCCGGCGACGCCGACCCCGGAGCGTCAGAGGCTCTCGAGCTCCAGGAGCTCGTCGTCGCTCAGATGCCAGCCCCCTGCAGCGGCATTCGAGCGCACCTGCTCGGCGCTCGTCGCGCCGGCGATGACGGTCGGGACGCCGCGAATGGAGGCGAGCCCGCCGATCGCGAGCTCGAGCAGGGTGCGACCGCGGCCCGCGGCGAAGGCCTCGAGGGCCTCGACCCGTTGCAGCCGCTCGTCGCTGAGACGGCCGTCGTCGCTGCCCGCGAGCCGTGCTCCCTCGGGCGCCGCAGCGCCACGGCGGTACTTGCCGGTGAGGAGACCGCTCTCGAGCGGGAAATACGGGACGTAGCCGATCCCGAGCTCTCGGCAGAGCGGCAGGACGTCGGCATCGTCGTCCCGGTGCATGAGGCTGTAATAGTTCTGCACTGCGACGACCGGGCTCGAGCCGGCGCCCGTAAGCTCGGCGGCCTGGGCGACCTGGGCGGCGTCGACATTGGAGAGGCCGAGCCACCTCACCTTCCCTTCCTCGACGAGCTCGTGCATCGCTCCGAGGGTCTCCTCGAGCGGCGTCACCCCGTCGGGACGGTGGTAGTAGTAGAGATCGACGTGGTCGACGCGCAGGCGCGCCAGTGACGCGTCGATGGCACGGCGCACGTACGCGCGCGAGCCACCGGGCGCATCGCCGTTGGCGCCCTCCATGTCGTTCCCGAACTTCGTCGCGATCACCACCTGGTCGCGACGGCCGGCGAGCGCCTCGCCCAGGAACCGCTCGCTGTCCCCGAGCCCGTAGATGTCGGCCGTGTCGAGGAACGTGATACCCACGTCGATCGCCGCGGCCACCACGGCCCGCGTGGCGGCGAGGTCGAGCCGCCGCCCGAAGTTGTTGCAGCCGAGGCCGACGCGCGAGACGCCGAGAGTCGAGCGGCCGAGGGGAGCCACGATCATCGCAAGATCGTACTCGGCACCCGCGAAGAGGCGCAGGCCCGCCATCCGGAAGCGCCTCCAGCCCGCATCAAGGCTCCTGGCGACCTTTCTTGAGGGAGACTCCCCTATGGTGCGCGCAGCGGCTCCGGCCGGACGTCGTCCGCGGACTTCAGCCCTTCGAGGCCAGGCACGGTGCCGCGCCCGCTGCGCCCCCGCTCCCCGCCGACTGTCAGCAGGGCGCTGACGAGGCCGGCGATGCTGAAACACGAGACCACGATCCCGAGCGGTGCTGCTGTGCCGTCGCCGACGGCGCCGGCCAGAGGAGCGGCGAGCGCAGCGGTGGCGTACTGCATGAGGCCGAGGAGCGCCAGCGCCGCGCCTGCGACAGGAGCGTAGTCACGTACCGCCACCGCCGTCCCGTTGGCCGAGATGAAGCCCCACATCGAGATGACGACGACGAAGCATGCGGAAAACGCAAACAGGCCGAGCCGCCCGAGCGTCAGCAGGGCCAGGGCACCCGCGGCACTGGCGGCGAGCCCGGCCACCAGCAGTCGCCGTGGGCTGAACGTGCGCAGGAGCCACCGGTTGAGCACGGTGGCAGCGGCGACCGAGATCGCGCCGGCCGAGAACAGGAAGGCAAACGCCTGTGCCGAGGCCCCGAACCCGTCCTGAACGACGAATGTCGAGCCTGTCACCATCGAGGTCAAGGCGCCCGTCCCGCACGAGAGCGTCACCGCGTAACCGACGAACCGGCGGTCACCGAGGAGCTTCCGGAACGTCCCACCTGTGACACGAACGCTCCCCGGCCTGCGGCGCTCGACCGGAAGTGACTCCGGCAGCCGGAACACCACCACGGCCAGGAGCACGGCGCCGAGGCCGAAGAGGATCACGAAGATCCCCCGCCAGCTCGTGAGGCCGAGCACCTGCGTCCCGATCGTCGGCGAGACGACCGCGGACAGGCTGACCATGAAGATCAGGCTCGAGTAATGGCGTGCGACGTCCGCGCCGGTGTAGAGATCCCGGACGATCGCGCGTGAGATGACGACACCCACCGCGGCGGCGAGGCCCTGGGCGAAGCGCGCGCCCGCGAGGACAGGTACCGACTGGGCAGTAGCGCACGCCAGGGAAGCCGCCGTGAACACCATCACCCCGATCAGCAGCGGCCGCCGCCGCCCGAGCACGTCGCTGAGCGGTCCAACGGCCTGCCCGACGGCCACGCCGACCAGGTACGCCGTCACCGTCAGCATCACCGCCGACGGGGCGACCTGCAGATCGCGCGCTGCGGCCGGCAGAGCCGGGAAGAACATGTCCATCGAGGCCGGCCCCATGGCTGCGAGACCGCCGAGGGCGAGGAAGAACTCGACCCGGCGCCGGCGTGGCAAGGTCATGATCGGCGTCGGCCGTCCGAGCCGGAGCTCACACGCGAGGCGCGCAGCACACAGGCCCCGGCCACCATCGCCGTAGGCAATCGCGGCCGCCGGGCTTCGGGCGCCCCGGCTTCAAGACGTGTTGCTGCGGGGCCAGCCGCGGGCAGTCGGAAGCCTGGTCAGCCGCAGCCGCAGGAGCCGCCGCAGCAACCGCCGCCCCCGGCACCACCGAAGCTCGGTTTCGCCGACGCGCCGTGAACGGCGAAGACGGAGATCTGCTTCAGCACGTTGGCCGCGTTGCACGAGGGGCACGTGATCACCTGGCTGTCGCTGCGGACGAGCTCGTCGAAGTGCTCCTCGCATTCCATGCACGCGTACTCGTAGATCGGCATGTTCGGAGTGTACTGTCCCGCACGCGTGGCGCAATGGGCGACACCAGTGCTCGAGGGCCGGATCGTACGGCTCGAGCCACTCGCGACCGATCACGCCGACGACCTCTGGGAGGCCTCACGGGATCCGAGCATCTGGCGCTGGCTTCCGATCGTGCAGCCGCAGACGCGCGAGGGGTGGCAGGCCTGGATCGACGACGCACTCGGTCGCGTCGAGGCGGGGCTCGAGATCGCGTTCGCCACGGTGCTCAGCGAGACGGGCAGGGCCGCCGGTTCGACCCGCTACCTGGCACTGCGGCCGGAGCACCGGAGCCTCGAGATCGGCTGGACGTGGCTGGCACCGTCGGCCTGGGGCACCGGCGCGAACACCGAGGCCAAGCTGCTGCAGCTCGAGCACGCCTTCGACACGCTCGGCTGCCGGCGCGTCGAGTTCAAGACCGACGCGCTCAACGAGCGGGCTCGGCCGGCGCTCGCGGGGCTTCCTGCGCAGTTCGAGGGTATCCATCGCAAGCACATGCTCGTGCGCGACGGCGCGAACCGCGATTCCGCCTGGTACAGCATCGTCGACGACGAGTGGCCGGCCGTCAGAGACGGGCTCCGCCGCCGCGTCGGCTGACTCCGACCTCTCGGTCGCGCCTGCCCCCGTGATCGCCCGGCG
>Ga0315276_10004768_pt1 | contig 12476 bp, 13 predicted proteins | sample YL17G05_0_MG_FD_204542 | JGI IMG/M metagenome (GOLD analysis project Ga0315276, IMG submission 204542) | Sediment microbial communities from Yellowstone Lake, YNP, Wyoming, USA - YL17G05_0 | ecosystem: Environmental > Aquatic > Freshwater > Lake > Sediment | place: USA: Wyoming | collected... | reverse complement strand
CTATGCCAACATGCTCGGCAAGGTTCACAATTCAATCCGGCAGGGCGATACTTTCGCCGGTCCGTTACGCCAATCCAAAACCGTTGACTTAATCATCGCGAATATGGTTTCCGTCGGCGAGGAAACAGGCGACCTGGACAAGATGCTTCTGAAAGTAGCAGACAATTTCGACGAGCAGGTCGACGTGATGGTTGGTTCACTGATGTCACTGCTCGAACCGATTATGATTATTGTGCTCGGCCTTGTTACTATGACCATAGTCCTGTCAATATTTTTGCCGATGATAAAAGTTATTACATCCCTAAGCTCCGGCGGCTGAAAGCCGGTCCGAAGCAGGGCGTTTAATTAAGCAATAATAAGGAGAATAAAAATGAAACAGAACACGAAACAATCCGAAAAAAGAGCATTCACCATTATAGAGCTGCTGACCGTTATGAGTATCATCATCATTCTCATCGGTCTGCTTGTGCCGTCTCTGAATATGGCCAAACGGTACGCGAGAGAAGTCCGGCAAAAGGCCCAGTTCCACAGCATCGATTCCGCGCTGGAGCTTTTCAGCGGCGAGTGGGACGGGTATCCGCCTTCAATCGCCAAGGACGAGACTGGTGACGACTACTGCGGAGCGATGAAACTTTGCGAGGCCCTGGTAGGTCAGGACTTGATGGGCTTTAACCCGCTTTCACGTTTCCGGGCTGATTGCACAATAAGCGGAGCCGATTTTTTATACGACAATCCACCGGGCCAGACCCTCTATCCGAACACCGCAGACAATTTAAAGTCCAGAAAGACGTATCTGCAGCAAACTTCCGATGCTTATAGTATGTCAGAGTTGTACGCAAGTACAGCACCTCTCGACCCTAATTTGTATGTTCTGTGTGATGTATATAATCGCGTTAAACATAGGGTTACCGGGAAAGGCGTCGGCATGCCGATACTTTACTACAAGGCCGATACGTTAGGTTATACGCATGACCCGAATATCGGCGGTATGCTATACAACGATAACAAAGATCATATCTACAATTACATGGACAATGATGAATTAGTTACGCTGCCGCCGCCATTCAACCCAGCGGTAGCACACCCGCTTAGCACCGGCAGTACTTTTTATGATATCACAAAGGACAGCAGAATCAGCATGGATGAGGGCAGACCGTATCGGCCTGATTCTTATATCCTGATTTCCGCAGGTTTCGACGGCTTGTACGGCACGGACGATGACATATTTAATTTTGAAAAATAGCCGCAGACGGTAATAGCGGTAAATCCGCAGGATGCGGATAAATTTACAGGAGGCAACGACTGTGAAGCCTAAAAAATCAGCTTTCACGTTGGTAGAATTGTTAATAGTCATTGGGATAATCTCCATATTGGTCGCGCTGCTCATCCCTGCCCTGAGTACGGTAAAAACTATGGCCAAAGAGACTCAGCAGAAGGCGCAGCTTACGACCATCGAGATGGGCCTGACGGCCTTTAAAAACGATTACGGCGATTACCCGCCGTCGCACAGCTATGATTATAGCAACAAGGTTGCGGACTATACTTACTGCGGCGCCGAGATACTCGCCGAGGCTCTTATGGGTTGGGACCTGCTCGGATTTCACCCAAAGTCGGACTGGCAGGCAAATGGTGAAGATAAAGATGGTGGGGATGTATATCTTAAGGGGACTGAATCGGTAGCGGTAAAAGAGGCTAATTTGAAAGAAAGAAAAGGGCCTTATCTGGAGCTTGCGAGCGCAAAGGTATTCCAGCTCGGTAACAGTTCATCAAGCGCAGAGGACGGACTGTTTGATAATACCGGTGCCGGACTCGACCCAAATAGATATGTAATTTGTGACGCATTTGCCGTAAGGAACATAAATATCGGTTCGAAAAAGACTGTCAAGGCGGGTACTCCGATTCTATATTACAAGGCAAATACCTCCAGCAAGATATTCGACCCCACCATTACAGCCCTCGCGGACCATGAGAAGAATGTTTATAATGCGTACGACAATTTTTCGCTTATTCTCTTAGGGAGCGTTACGGCTGATGGCAGCTCAGGCAAAGACCATCCGTTTGCCGGTGGCCCCAAGAACTTATATAAATTCGACTACGGCGAAAACAATATCTATGGCATAAGGGACGGCAAGATAACAACGACAGCCTGGCCCCACAGGCCTGATTCTTACATATTGATTTCGGCGGGGCCAGACGGCCTGTATGGGACAAGCGACGATATTCGCAACTTCTGATGCAACGTAAGCCCCCTTGTCTTCCCGCGAAGACAGAAAAGGGGACGACTGAAACCGCCCCCGCATGCGACTGGATGAGCTAAAGACTATGAAAATCAGCAAACACAAAACGGGCGTTACACTTATCGAGATACTGGTTGTCGTGGTGATAATCGCGATTCTGGTGTCACTGGTAATCGGCATCGCCAGCCGCATAGACACCCAGGGTAAAGACAGACTTATCAAAAGTACTATGGAACTGCTCGATGCGGCGATGGGGGAATTCGGCGATTACGGATATAACTTCAAGGGCTCGTATACGCAGCTTAAATTTCCGCCGGACTGCAACGGCTTTTCAAAAACTCAGCTTGAAACCGAGTTAACAAACGCACTGGGCGCGACAAATGTTTCAATCAACGGCACGCACGATGACCCGAATTATTCGGGTTGTGAAGTGGTGTATTTCTTCCTGAGCAGGGTGCCAGAAAGCAAAAAGATTTTGGATAAAATCGGCGCATCCCTCGTAAGCCAAAAAGGCTCCGACGGAGGCGATATGGAAATTACCGTCACCCCCGGTGCGAAAAAGTATCCGCTGCTGCGAGTAATTGACCCGTGGGGCATAACGCTGCGATACAGCTATTACAGAAATACCCAGGTAGAAACCATCCCGTCGACTGAGCCGGAGCAAGTTTCGCCGAGGACTTTTCCAGTAGTTATATCAGCCGGGCCGGACAAGGAGTTCGGCACTGCTGATGATATAAAAAGCAGATAATGGGCCACAAAGACACTAAGTCACAAAGAATTAAAAGTAAAAAAAAGAATATATTTAACCTTGGTGCCTTTGAGCCTTGGTGGCAAAAAAATGAAAATAAAACGCAGACACGGATTAACACTGTTTTTTTATTGTATATCTCTGTGTTCTCTGTGACCTCTGTGGCAAAACTATGAACTACAAACTACGAACAAAACCCGGTCTTTCGCTGATGGAAGAGATTGTGGTAGTCGCAATCATAGCGATGCTTGTCGCAATCGGACTGCCCGCCGCCCGTTCGCTGTATAAGTCCGTCGAGGCCGAGGCCGGCGGCAAGGCCATGATAAGCGCAGCCTTTTCCGCCGCCCGCGCAATCGCCGCAAAAGAGCAGCGCTACGCCGGCGTAAGGTTCCAGTATGCCTACTATAAAGACGACCCGAACAAATCGCCGTTGAAGTCGTCGCAGTATATGATTTTTATAGTAAACGAGGAATATAAGAAAATGGGCAATATTAATACCGGTTTTCGGGCCGTCAAAGGTATCAAACCTATAAAGCTGCCCGATTCGGTCGGCGTGATGGATTTGAAGCTGAGCCCCGACCAGATTGTTAATAACAATAATAAAATTAATGATGATTGGGAGCTCACTGATACAACTTCTTTCTCAATTATCTTTTCGCCATCGGGCAAAATGGTCCTTCACAAGGTCCGTGTAAGAAATAGAGATGCAAAAACAGAAGGAGAGTCACCTCAGAGCAAAGATGATATTTTCAACACATTAAAACAAATTACTAATCTTACCGAACCTCATGGGATGTTTGCTCAGGACGATTATCCCACTCCTGGCTACCTTGGCTACGATGAAGAGCCGAGCAGAAGGAGTTTTATAATTTATGACAGGAACATATTAGAAAAGCTGGACCCTGCTAAAAGATATACTGATTATCTGGAAGATTTCGTTAAGAACAAGAAAGAGATTTTCATAAACCCATATACCGGCACGATGATTGATAAGTAAAATAGTTCGTAGAAAGAACATGGTGAACAACGAATCCGGCTGTGGTGAAAACAACGAATGATAAACAATGAACAGTAAACAATGAACACAGAACTGAAAAAAACTGGTTTTTCACTTACCGAGATACTGATAGCAATAGGGATATTGTCTATCGGGATGATTTTTATAGCAGGGGTGTTCCCTGTCGGCATCCATTTAACGACAATCGCCACCGAGCGAACCATCGCGGCGGTGGTAGCCGACGAGGCCTTCGCGAAGGTAAGAATATACGCCGAGGGCGACTTAGGCATTACAACTGATAATGTTGTGCTCAGCAGCTTAACGCAAAATACGCTAATGGATTTCAACAACCCAACTGTCTTTCCTGCAACGGCAGCGGCAGCAGGGAATATTGACGCCAACGACTTCGCGTATCCTTCGGACCCATGTACGAACGTTTCAGAGAAGCAGTATTTCTGGTCCGCTTTGTGCAGGCTCACGGAAAAATACGATGCCGTTAATAATCCTAATCCGCCCGTGCAGGTAACGGTCTTCGTATGCAGAAGGATAAGCCCGAACATGGAATATTACCAGCCCGCCATCGGCAGTGGGATAGTTAACTGGTCATCGCCGGTTTTTGATAATCGGCCGGCGCCGGTAAAAATTGGTGTAACCGTGACCAGCAACAACGAGCTGACAATAACCAACGGGAAGGAGATAACATTTATTAATGACGGCTATACGATAGTCGATGACGCGACCGGCAGGATATATCGCGTGCTGGAGCGTTATAAGTCTCCGAACGACAATAAGATTCTGCTCGACAAGGACTGGAACAACAAGGATTGGCAGGGCGGCACGATTACTTTGCCGAGTGTATGGGTAGTTCCTCCTCCGGTCAACGGCGGCAGGGGACCTTGTATTGCGGTATATCAGAAGGTGATTAGATTTTGATTTAGCCACAGAGAACACAGAGTGACACAGAGAATCGAAAATCTGTGGCAAGAGTTAAAAAATGAAAGTAAAAATTAGACACGGATTAACACCCGCCCTTGGCGAGGTCTCGCTTTACGGCGGACAGATTGACACGGAGAAAGTAAAGTTAATGATAATCAAATTCTTTTTGCCTCTGTGGTCTCTGTGAACTCTGTGGCAAGAGTTAAAAAATGAAAGTAAAAATTAGACACGGATTAACACCCGCCCTTGGCGAGGTCTCGCTTTACGGCGGACAGATTAACACGGAGAAAGTAAAGTTAATGATAATCAAATTCTTTTTATCTCTGTGGTCTCTGTGAACTCTGTGGCAAGAGTTAAAAAGTTGAAAAATAAATTTAGATAACCTTGGTGTCTTTGTGTCTTAGTGGCAAAAAAAATGAAAAAGGCCTTTACATTAATTGAGCTTGTGGTTTCGGTAGCCCTTCTGGGGATAATATTTTTATTCGCAGGGGTGATTTTCAAGGTCAGCATAAACTCCTACCGCACAGCCATCGCGAATACGGAGATTATGCAGAAGCTGCGGGCGATTACCGACCAGCTCGACGCCGACTTCGAAGGCCTGCGAAAGGACGGAGAGATTTTCGTTATATGGGTGGCTGAACCTAACTCACGGGAAAGATTTGACAAGATAATGTTTTTTGCCGACGGCGATTTCCAGTCTTATAAACCTTACGGAGGCGACCCTATTCGCGGCAGCGTTGCGAGGATTTGTTATATGCTCGCAAAAAGGGATGGTGTTGCGGTCCAGCAGCAGGTTCCGGAGAAGCGGATACTTTCAAGGACTCAGCACATATTGACGGCCAAGAATGCCTTAGGCCTTGTTGATTTTCCGGATGTTACCTCCTTCAATAACGATGATTGGCGCAAGTGGAACAACATAGCTGAGTACGACAAAATCACTTTGGATGGATGGAAGAACATGCTGTTGAACAAACCAGATATACTGACCGTGATTGCTGATATTACTGTACTGCCCAGCACCGTCCCTGAAGATGCAAGAGGAACGATAGTTGACACCGCAGACGCGAACTTGATTCAGAATCTTCTGTGTGAGGGCGTGGGAGAATTCAAGATACAGGGCTGGTATGCCGCCGAGCATCGATGGGTACCTGATTGGGGAAGTGGAGATTTTAGCGGACTTAACGCTGGTGACGTTCCCGGGGTCTTGTATCCGTTTCCTCCTTATGGCCGGGTAGTTCTTGGCGGGAGCTTCAAGAATAATCCTTTTCGAGAATTGTTGAATGAAGCGAAATTTGATTATATCCCCGGCCTTGGGCAGGCGCTGAAGTTCAGTTTTACGCTGTATGATTCGAGGGGCATTATAAAAGAGGGCAGAAAATTTACGCATATTGTTTATTTGAGAAAATAAGTTTTAGCCACGAAGAATAATATTTTTGCCACAGAGGGCACAGAGAACACAGAGAATTATTAGATAACAGACGGCAGAGAACAGAGGTCAGAATATGAACAACAAACTACAACACATAAACCACGAGTCACCCCACTCCGCTAAAGCTACGCAGGGCGAGCGGGACACGGGGCGCGAGTCACGAAAGGTCGCCGGCTCAGCCATAATCCTGACCGTGGTACTGACCAGTATACTGGCCATCATCGGCATGATGTTTATTATGATTGCGCGGGTGGACAGGATGGCGACATCGAACATCTCGGAGAACAAAGAGTTGAACTACGCGGTCGAATCCGTCGTCACAAAAATATCGCAGGAGCTTGTCTCGGACGTCCCAGGCATGCCGAAGGGCATAGATTACTACGATTACCCCGACGTCAATAACGCCTGGCTGGCAAACATCGAGCCGTATCTTTACGATAATAATAGCACGCCGACTGATATAAACGACGACAAATACAATTGGCGGCAGATAAGCGATGTTACGGGGTATATTCGCCTGCGGTACGATGATCCTTACAATAATTACACTGATGACTGGGGTAAAGGGCCAGCTTCTTCGGGTTATCTTCAAACCGATATTCCGGTAGACGCGGCGGGGTATGATGTAAATGGCACTGTCCTTCCTTATTATCGTTATGGTCGTGAGGTTATCTCAGAGTATCCCGAAATTGCTCTCGATGGAGACGGTGAACTATATGAACAGTGGGCCGATGCCGATGGTGACGGAATAGCGGATTCGAAGTGGATTGAGCTTGAAAACATAACCTCCGACAAAGGCAAACCCATCTATGCGGCCATAAGAATTATCGACAACGGCGGGATGGTCAATGTCAATACCGCTTACAAATTCGACCCCGTCAGCAGTAACGCGGCGAGAATCGACGGCTCAAGCCAGTTGCAGATAAACCTTGACGGGCTTAGGAAAGGAACAACCGACAAAATAGAAGACGTCAACAAGGCCCGCGATCCCAATAATAAATCGTATTCGAAGTATCAGGATGAGGTTATATGGAGAATAGAAGACCCCTGTCGCGATTACCTGCCGTTCGATATATCCGATGAGCTTGAATTAAAATACCGCTACTGTATTGACAGCAATTTCGTATGCAGGCTCGAGCGTAACAGTCCGTCGCCGCCGGTATTGCCGGAAACAATGCGAAGAGATAAGAGAAAGACAGCCAATTCAGGCGATTTGTACAACACAAAAAGTCTCTGGGGGCTTGGTGACTGGCAGATTAGGGTTACAAACCCCGCCGACCCTTGTGCCGACCGAAGGCACGTGCTCACTACTTACAATATGGACAGAATTATCACTCCAGACTGCAATAAAATGGCAGGTATCAACAGCGACAGCAATACTCTCATATACGATGCGATAAAAGATGCGCTCGGCTCAACCTATCCCAATATAGATGCCGTAGCTGCGCAGCTTACTGTAAATCTTATCGACTACGTCGATGGGCCAACATCCGGGCTTATACCTGACCCCGGTAACAACGTTAGTATTTATCGAAACCCGGATAACAGCGTTTATTACGGCTTCGAGCAGCCCTGCGTTTACATATCCGAGCTGACCCGCAGGTTCAAACTGCGTACTGGGGGTGGTGGTTCGCTGCCGGTGCCAGGTAATTTTATTGACAGGTCCTATGCGATAGAGCTTTACAAGCCTTATTCCGGAGATGACCCTCCTGCGGCGGGCCAATGGCGCCTCGATATCTCAAGCTATGGGGCAGTTCCTATCACATGGTCGGGCACAAAACTTTTTCATGTAGTACATTTTTGTGACAGTAATATTCCTCTTTCTATCGACACATCCGGCGCCAGCGTCCAAAGTATAAATAATAATGCTAATGACCAGATTTTTAGACCGAATAGTATCATAGAACTACAGAGATTGGTCGGTTCCGACTGGCTTACAGTCGATGCCGTAACAGTACCCAGCTTCGACCCCCCCGGCGTATGGAATAAATTTGATGATAAGGCTCAAAGTGTTCAAAGAGACACTAACCTGCAGAAGTGCATAAGACGATTGTGGGACCCTTCTACCACTACTCTGGTAGATACGGAGCTCGGCAAGAAAAATACCCACTATGTAACCGGCGATCCGATTTATATTCAGGCGCATCCGGCGAACAGCGATTTTAATAACGTCGGCGAAATCGGATTGCTCTTCACCAAGCCAGCCTATTATGAAGCAAGCCTGCCTACTATTCCTTCTTCCGGTGTAATCGGATACAGCAGTGATGTCAACACCGAGGCCAAAGTCCGCCTCAATCTGGCCGGCCTGAACAACGAGCCGAACCTGTTTAAGTATTTGACCGTATTCGACCCGAACAGCGACGGCATCAATAATGATGGCGACAGAAGGATGGTTGGTACTGTACTAACTGAAATAATAGATGGGGATGATTTGGTCGCAACGCCGGAGTGGAAAGTCCCCGGCAGAATAAATATCAATACCGCTCCGTGGTATGTCCTGGCGCAACTGCCCTGGGTCTCGCAGAGAAAAAGCGGCTATAACAATACCGCTCTCGCCCATGCAATAGTTGCCTGTCGGGATAAAACAAAAATACCTTGTGGTGAACCTAATGACTATGGAGTTCGTCCGGGTGTTGCCGGCTTTGAAACTATTGGCCGGCTTTGTGATGTTAATCTTGGCGCCGACCTGAATTACCACATTGATTACTATGCCACCAGTAGCTCAGTAGGCGATTTGCTCGGTTTCCCGGATTTAACAACGCTGACCCCGACTACCGGCGATGAAGCACCCGATGATTTCGAGGAACGGGACGTGATTTTCGCGCGAATAAGCAACTTAGTTACCGTCCGCAGCGATGTCTTTACCGCTTATATCCTCGTCCGCGTCGGAACCGACGGCCCGCAAAAAAGAGTTGTAGCCATACTCGACAGGAGCGATGTCTATCTGAATCCGAAATATGACCCTCTCCATCCTGTTCCTGGTGTTGTCCAATACTTTGGCAAGGTGAAAATCAGAGCTTTGCATTCTGTTCCGGATCCAAGGTAACAAGTATGTCGGTTCGTCCTGAACAAACGCAGTGCGTCGAAAGACCAACCCTCCGTAGCTTTAGCGTAGGAGGGTCCGTGCCCTGCACTTGGTTCCAGACCCACGGTAAACTATGCAGCTAAACATTAAAAAGGCCACTAAATACAGGTTTTTAGCTTGACATAAGGGCGGGGAAATGCTATATTAACTCTGTCAAAATCAGGGGCGGGAAAACTCATCGTCTGTATGTGTATTTTGCCAGTTGATTGAGCGGTTTTAACTAATAGCCGCGTGCGGCTTAGCTATTTGATTAGATTAGAGGAAGGCGTGGTATGGTAAAGTCGGCAGTAACTTGTATATTGGTTTGGCTGATGTGCTTTGGATTGACCTCGCCTGCACAGGCGACAATCGTAGATGCCAACGACGAGTGGTATATGATACTGGATCCCAATCAGCCTATTACATGTATCGCGTATTTCATTCCGGAGATTGACGGCTTAGTGATGGAAAGTCTTATCTTTCCACAGCCGCCGGAGTGGACAAATTCGATTCCCTTCGATTACACAAGTGCGGGCTGGGACACGGCCTTAGCTAACGGCGGCAAAACCGCCTACCTTTTCGGCCCCGAGCTTACCGGCAGCGGCGTTATCTTCAGCTACAAAATACACTACCAGTGGGACGATGAGGACCCTGATTATTACGACCCTCCCGTCTTTTTAGATTTGGTCGTTTTTAACGGCGACACAATAGTCAGCGAGATCGCCTACTGGGGAACGCCCGGCGACTATAAGCTGCCTGCCCCCGATACTACCTGGAGTGAGCAATTTGACGGGCCTCCATACGAGAACCCGGTTCCGGAGCCGATGACGATTTGTCTGCTCGGTCTCGGCGCAGCGTTTTGCCGTAAGGCATCCCTGACGGGATTGAGAAAAAGTCGCCTGGCTTAAGACTTCATAATCCCGAGCAGCTCTGCGTGAACTTTTCTGTTCGCTGCTATTATCTGCACTTCCTGCCCCTTGTAGCTGTCTAAATCGAGGGGGAAGATTTTCCCGCCTTGCCAATCGCTCACAATGGCCCCGGCAGCCTCGGCAATCAGCGCACCGGCTGCTATGTCCCACAACTTCGGGCTGTTGACGATAGTGGCAATCAGGCCGCCTGTCGCGACGTAAGCAAGATGCAGGGCGGTTGTACCCAGGTTGCGAAACTTCGTTCTCCGCATAATCTCGCAGACCCACCCCTGCACACCTTCATCAAAATGGCTGTCCAGTCCTACGCTCGAAAATTCATCCATATTTTTCTCGCCTGCGGTTATTCGCCTGCCGTTCAACTTCGCGACGCCACCTTTGACGGCAGTGAACATAGAGTCCGTGGCAGGCTCGAAAATAACGCCCACAATGGGTTCCCCCTCGTGCATTACCGCGATGCTGACGGTAAACAGGAGCATTCGGCCGGCGTAATTGTTGGTCCCGTCTATCGGGTCGATGACCCACCAGAAAGGCTCGCCTCGCGGAGGCTGTTTGAATATCGCCCCCTCGGCGCCTTCCTCAGCGACAAAGCCGTGGTCAGGGTAGGCCGCCTTGATTTGATTGACGATTATCTGCTGGCATTGAGCGTCAGCCTGTGTTACCAGTTCGTTGCCGTTCTTTATCGAAACCTTAAGAAAGCTAAGCTCTTCCATCGCGTGCTGCCCGGCCAAACGCGCCGCAACAGAAGCTACTTCCAGCATTTCGCTTAAATCTTTTTGTTCTAATACCATATCCACACTTTCATTTGTGACCTTGACAGAATTACAACATTGCCCTATTCTAACGCGGTTATGCAGGCAAGCCAACAGCTAAATAAAGTGAACATTTTCTGTCGCGCATCGCATCACCAGCGTCTCGTCGCCGGCAGCGTATTTATTGCGATGGCTGCCTTCTTCGGCGTCTTTGCGCTGACGGGACATTACAAAATCAACCTTTGGCCTTTTCCCTGCGGTTTCCAACAGAGATACAACCTGCCTTGCCCGACCTGCGGAGCAACCACTTCGGTAAAGGCCTTTGCTCAGGGCAAAATCGCCGAATCGTTTTACGCCCAGCCGGCCGCCGCGTTATTATGCTGCGCGCTGGCGGTTTCGGCAATTTTAGCTTTATTTATCACGGCCTCCGGGATATATTTTAGTTTCCTTGACCGGTTCTTCGAAATTAAAATGAAATATCTTATAATAGCTCTGGCAATTATTGCCGCCGCCGGCTGGATAGTTACGCTAACACGGGCGATAGCGGAAAACAGGCAGGGCTGAATAAAGAAAGAGAATATTATGGCAAAGAAAATAGAGAAACTGATTGTTGTTGTCGTATTGGCTTTGGTTTTCTTCAATGGCGGCTGCGCTATGGTAGGTCTTGTCGGCTCGGAAAGTCAATACGAAAAGAAAGTCCCCGCCGAGTACGACCTTACCAAGCAAAAGGGCGGAAAGATACTCGTACTTGTTGAACAGCCAGGCTGGCTCGATACCAAGACGAACCTGCGCTACTATTTGACCAGGGCCCTCACCCAAAGTCTTGTAGCGAAGGTTAAAGTTAAGCCTAATTACATAATTCCCTATAAGGCACTGACCGATTTGCGCTCCGATAGAAACGATTTTCCGCTGCTCTCGCCCGTAGAAGTGGGCAGGGCTTTGGATGCTAATACCGTTCTGCTGGTAACTATCGAGAATTGTCAGCTTAGCGAAATGCCCGGGTCGGATTATTACAACGGAATATTAAGTGTCCAGGCGGCTGTTTTCGAGACGGCGACAGGAGATAAAGTCTGGCCGGGGCCGGAAGGGGACAAGAGTATTAAGGTCAGTTTCGAGACTGGCGAGCGCGGGGCGGATGGGGCCATCAATAGGCTGGTAAGTGCTTGTGCCCACTGCACTACGAGATATCTTTATAACTGTCCCAAGTACCTCTTTAAGACCTTCGACGAAAGAGGCGACTCCGGCTGGGAAGAGTGGGATAAGTAAAAAAATCAGACGCAGATCGCGCAAAGGGTCTGGCTGGGAGGGACAAAGTAAGCTTTGACAAAAAGACTCGTTTGGTAGAGAATGGGGTGGTGTGGTTTAATTGATTATTGATGATTGATTA
>Ga0315276_10004767_pt1 | contig 12476 bp, 12 predicted proteins | sample YL17G05_0_MG_FD_204542 | JGI IMG/M metagenome (GOLD analysis project Ga0315276, IMG submission 204542) | Sediment microbial communities from Yellowstone Lake, YNP, Wyoming, USA - YL17G05_0 | ecosystem: Environmental > Aquatic > Freshwater > Lake > Sediment | place: USA: Wyoming | collected... | reverse complement strand
GCCTCTATGGCTCGGTTATCGGGGGTAAGAGGTTCGTTGTTGAATCGAGTGGCGAATGCGGAGGAGCGCTTTAATGTGGACCAATACATGCAATAAGTTGTCTTTACACCAACGTCCCCTTTTTCACCAACGTCCCCTTTTTCATAGGACACCTCGCGGGTGATGATGGGCTTGAGGCGGGGTTTCGCGGAATCGGCGAGAACCAGGTCCACGGGTCTACTCAGGTAGTCTTCAAGGAAAAATTTCAGGTCCATGTAGTTGTCGAAGGTGGGCTGGGCCAAGTCCACCAGAATATCCACATCACTTTCGTCACCGGCTTCACCATGAAGATAAGAGCCGAATAGACCGACCCAACGGACGGTAAACCGTTCTGCAAGCTCCTGCTTGTGATTCTTCAGGAAACGGAGTATTTCTTCTTTGGTTGGCATGCAGTCCCTCTGTTTCTGTGTCATTATGGCCTTGAAACTTGAAATAAGATGATTATCGGTAAACTTGATTCACATTTCAGGACCTGAGACCTTTTCCTTTTGTTAGCTTTTGCTTTTCATTTGGGGAATCCGGGAACTCCCTGGTCCAATTGGACTCCAAAGGTATTCAGGAGCATGGAGACTAAGTTGTATTGCCCAACCGTCATAACGACATCCATGAGTTGCTGCTGATTATAGCGTTTGGCCAGGGCGTTCCAGGTCGCATCCGTAATGAATGCATCAGCATGGAGTTCATCAACGGCACGGATTAAAGTTGCATCGAAAGGATCCCATCCCGGAGCATTTGGTCCTTTCGTTATCCGCGTTATTTCATCAGGGGTCAGACCGGCCGCTTTTCCAACTAAAGTGTGCTGCCCGAATTCATACTCAGACCGGCAAAGCCAGCCAATGCGCAGAATCAGGATCTCCCGGTCCCGTGGGGGAAGAGTCGATTCCCTCAAAATATAACCAGCAAAAGTGAGCCATTTGTCCGCCATTTTGGGATGGTGGACAATTGTCGTGTAAATATTAATGATGCGGCCATCCGCGCTCTTGCGCGTGTTTAGAAGTTTTTGCTGTTCTGCATTCCATTCCGATTCGGCAAGCGGTTTAATTCGAGGCTCTTTGAGCCGCACCCGTTCATCCCCGCTCTTGTTTACGGTGGCACAGCCGGTGAAGGAAATACAAACTCCGAAAACGATTACCATCAAAATACTATTGAACAATTTCATTGCACCCCTCCTGTTTTTTAATTTAGGGGAAAGGGGACGCTGCCTAAAGTCTTAATGATTGCCCAATAACCCCTCTCTTATAGAAATGAACTTTAAGTCTTTAAGATACGTCCCCCTCCCCACACTATTCCGCCTTTATCCCGCTTTCCTCGATGAACGTTTTGTATCTCCTGTCCGTTTCCTCCAGGAACTTGGCAAATTCCTTCGGCCCCATAACGGAGATGGTCACGGCCTGGTTGGCGCAGAAATCCCGATACTCTTTGCTCTCGGCGGCCTTCTTCACCGCCTCGTAAATGGTCCTGACCTTCTCCGGCGCGAGACCTTTCGGGCCAAGCCAGGAATAATAGCTGAACAGGACAAGGTTCAACCCGGACTCCTTGAAGGTTGGGACATCCGGTAGGAGTTTGCTCCTCTCCGGCTCCGCGATGGCGATCATCTTCAGCTTCCCGCCCTTCACCAGATGGTAAACATCCCCCGGCCCGCCGACCATGCCCTCGACGTGACCTCCCAGGACCATGTTGGCGTCCGCGGCGCTGCCTTTCGTGGATACATGCGTGATCTTGATCCCCGCCTCCTTGGCGAAGGCCATCCCGGAGATGTGCCAGATCCCGCCGTTTGTGGAATTCGCCAGCCGCGCCTTCCCGGGGTTTGCCTTCGCATAATCCACAAGCTTCTTCAAGGTGTTGTAGGGAGAATCGCTTTTTACAAAAATGGCCGCGGGGGAATACGAGAAGAGGACGATCGGCTCAAGCTTCTTGAAAGAGACTCCTGAGGACGGGTGCAAGTATTGAAGCGTAATGATCGGCGTACTCGTCTGGACCAAGGTGTACCCGTCCGGGGCCGCATCCTGGACGGAGATATGCCCGGTCGCCGAGGCGGCACCCGGCTTATTGACGATGACCAAAGGCTGCCCGAGGATGGCTCCCACTTGGGGGGTGATCGCCCGGGCCGAGTTGTCCTGCCCCCCGCCAGCTGCCCATGGAATGACCAGGATGATCGGCTTCGTAGGAAATTTTTCTTGCGAGTAAGCCGTTGGAGCCAGCAGGATGGCCAAGATAAAAGCCAATGCCCCGATTCGTGCACCTGTCGTCTTGCTATTCATTTTCCAACCTCCATTGGTAAAGGGTTCTTGGACGCCACAACCCTGAATTCCACAACGTTCCCGTCGGCCAAAGACCGGGGGTTAATTTTTCGCTTCTCCCATTTCGCCGGACAGCTTTTTGCTCTTGCCTAGCGCAAACAGGTTTAAAAGGATGAAAAAAAATCCCGCCCCGAGAAGGGCCGCCGAAATCGGGTTTTTGAAGAATACCCCGAGATCGCCATACGAGATCACCATGGACTGCCTGAAGTTTTCCTCCCACAAGGGCAGCAGAATATAGGCGAAAACCAAGGGCGTGGGGTCGTAACCCGTTTTTCGCAGCACGTAGCCGATCACGCCGAATACGATCATGACGTTGATGTCGAACAGGTCGAGATTTCCTGCATAAGCCCCTATGATGCAGAACAGGAAGATGAGGGGAAAGAGGATCCCGTAGGGCACCTTCAGTATTTTAACCCAGAGACCGACGAGGGGGAGATTCAATATGAGCAGAATGAAATTCCCGAGATACATGCTGGTGACGACCCCCCAGAAGACTTCCGGGTGATTGGCGATCAGCAGCGGGCCCGGGGTGATCCCGTGGATGATCAGGGCCCCCATGATGAGAGCCATGGTCCCCCCCGTCGGGATGCCGAGCGTCAGCAGCGGGATGAAAGCCCCGGCCGTGGCGGCATTGTTTGCCGCTTCCGGCCCCGCAACGCCCTCGATCGCCCCTTGGCCGAACCGTTCGGGATGCCGGGAAATCTTTTTTTCAACGGCATAAGAGATAAACGTTGAGATGATGTTCCCGGGGCCGGGCAGAATGCCCAGGAAGAATCCCAGCAGGGTGCCCCGGGCGATGGGCTTCATGGAATCCCGCCAATCCCGCCTGTCCGGGAGCAGGCCCCGGATGGAAGTTTCGAAGACGCTCCTCTTGAAGGGCGCCTCGATGTTGAACAGGACCTCCCCCACCCCGAAGAGCCCCATCAGGACCGGGACCAGCCCCGGCCCGTCGTACAGACCCTTGATGCCGAAGGTGAAGCGGCTGATGCCGGTCAGGACGTCGTTTCCAATCATCCCGATGATCGTCCCCAGGGCGGCCATGGTGAAGGACTTCAATTTCGACCCGGAAGAGAGGTAAACCAACATGGTCAGTCCCAGGAAGATCAACGCGAAAAATTCCGGGGGTCCGAACTTGACGGCCAGCTCGGCCAGGGGCGGGGCGACGAGCATGAGGAGCACGACGCCGACCGTGCCGGCGATGAAAGAGCCAATCGCGGCGATTCCCAGGGCCCGTCCCGCCCTGCCCTGCTTGGCCATCTGGTACCCGTCTATGCAGGTGATCACGGAGGCGGCTTCCCCGGGGATATTGACCAGGATGGAGGTGGTCGAGCCCCCGTACATCGAACCGTAGAAGATACCTGCCAGGACGATGACCGCGGAAACAGGGGGCAGGCTGAACGTGAAAGGGAGCATCAGGGCGATGCAGCCCGCCGGGCCGATCCCGGGCAGCACCCCGATCAGCGTCCCCAGGAAGACCCCCCCGAAGCACAGCCCGAAATTGACCGGGGTCAGAATGACGGAGAACCCGAAGAGCACGTTGTGAATTGTATCCACAAAAACATTCCTCTAATGAACAAACAAGCGATCGCGCGCAGTCAAAAGCCGAAGACCCCAGTGGGAAACGGTATCTTGAGCAGGAACTGAAAAATAAAGTAGCTCAAAGCGGCGGCAGTCACGGCCAGGGCTCCGTTGGCCTTCCAGCCATAATGGGCCAGGTATTTCCCCAGGAAGAAAACGAAGAGAAAGGTTGTAGGCGCCAGGCCGATCCGGGGGAGGGTGTAGCGGAAAGCCAGCAGCGATAATATGCCGAAGAGAACCTTTTGGGAGCCCCCCTTTTCAGCGAAGAATGGGACCGCCGTGGTTTTTCCATTCTCCCCGAGAAAGGTATGGACGACGATCGCCATCGCCAGGGTCATCAGCAGGAAAGAGAAGAACAGCGGGAAGAAGCCCGCCCCCGGCGACCGTAGCGACCCGAACGGGTAGGCAAAGGATTTGACGCAGATGACCAGCCCGAAGGAGAAGAGCACGACCCCGATGTAGCGATCCATCCTGCTCATGTGATCTTCGCTGCGCCGGGTTCGGAGTCGCCGCTTTCGTCGCCGGACGGGAGCCGGATGTCCCCAGGCCTGAACACCCGCCCTCCCTGGACGATGCACACCGGATTCCGGATGGATTCGAGGTCGGCCAAAACATCTCCCCGCAGGGCGACCAGGTCAGCGATCTTCCCCGGCTCGATCGTGCCGATCTGCCCCTGCAGGCCCAGGACTGTCGCCGCGTGGATCGTCCCTGCGCGCAACGCTTCCGAGACCGGCATCCCGTACTGGGTCATGAGCCTCAATTCCTGGAGCAGCTCGCCGGCGCTGTCCGTCCCCAGGGCGATGAAAACGCCTTTCTTCAGGGCGGTCTTGAAGCTTTCCTTGTGGGGCTCGACCAGGTTTTGATGGTGCTGCCGCCATTTCTCGCCCCGGTTCCACCTGGGCAAGGTCGTTTCGTAATAACCGCTGAGCGTCGGGACCAGGGCCACATTGTTCCGGATCATGACGTCTGCGCCCTCTTCATCCAGGTAGATCCCATGCTCGATACTGTTCACGCCAAGACCCGCAACGGCCCTGATGCACTTGCTTCCCATCGTGTGCACCGCGACTTTCCTGCCGAAATGCCTCGCCGCTGAAACGACAACCTCCAATTCGGGGATCGTGACCTCCGGCCGGGTGTACTCGCCGTCAACGGGGGATTCGAGCGGGTCGTTCGAGCCGAAGGTCTTTACCCAGTCGACCCCCTTGTTGATTAGCGTCCTCACGGTCTTTTGGAATTCGTCGCGACCCGAACACTGCATCGCCGTATAGGAGTGCCCCCCGGTGATGGTGACCGGCGTCCCCGCGACGAGCATCCGGGGGCCGGGCATAATTTTCCGGGAAATGGCCTCGCGGATGATCAGGCTGATGTTGTTGCTGGACCCGGTCTCCCGGATCGTCGTGACGCCCTGCCGCAACAGGGTCAAGGCGTTGCGAACGGATCGTATGATGTTCAGTCCGTCTCCCTGCCTGAGAGTGTCCGTGATCGGCCCGACTGTACGCCGAAAGGTCAAATGCACGTGCAGGTCGATGAACCCGGGCAGCAAAGTGCAGCCCTCCAGATCGATGACCTGATCCGCGCCGCTCGCCGGGAGGTCCCGGCCGATTTTTTTGATTCGGTCCCCCTCGATCAGGACGTCGCCGATGAAATGTTTATCCCTGACGTCGCAGGGAATGACGCCGACCTTCTTTAAAAGAGACGTTCCCATTCGAATCCTCTCCGTTATTGCGTAGCGAAAAATCTACCCGATTCTTCCCGGCAAGTCAATGAAAAGGCCCGTCCCAGGCTCCAAGATCCCCTATGGCGTCTCGGTTGGCCAATAATTGATAAACAATGATAAGAACTCGCTTTCGGGTGGGTCAAATATACAAAAAAAGGCATTGTGCGTCAAGAAAAAAGGACCCCCAATTATGGCGGGCTTCATGAGAGGCGGATTGGCCGAGAACTGTCTCGATCGGATTCTAAGAACTCCACGCAGGCGTTTCCTTCAGTGGCTTGTTAAAACAACCGTCTACGTAGCGCGGAGAGGAGCACCGGACCTCAAAAAAAAGATTTCTACGGGAAGCGGGTAGGACTTCTTTCCGCGGAATCCCCTTTCCCCTATCCACATCTCGTAGATCCAAAAGGCAGGCTTGCTACGCGAACCTAGCCCCGCACTGCGGGGCAATGAATCTTCCCTTCTTTGGTCACTCTGCACATAGCCACCTCCTCCTTTCTATGTCTCTGTTAACTCTCCATACAAAATTAATATAAGACGGGCAAGGGTGAAGGTCAAAGATGGCCAATGATCTTTTCACAAGCAAGGAGATCATCCCAAAAGTGGATACCCTCCTTCCAGAGAGTCCGCCTTTCTCCAGAAGCAGGCGATAAAAGGAGTGGTCAATTTCAAGGAGGGGAAATGCTCGAAGTACTCGGTTACACTTTCAATCGGGAGGGTTTCTTCATTGAAGGTCTTGTCCCCGACTTTATGGCTACTGCGCGTAATCCCTTTCTTATTTCGAAATAAATATTCATAGCGGGTCCGTCAACCGCGAAGAATGAAAATGGATTTAGTTTTTGCGCTATCCTCCATGCGCTATGCGTTCTTTATACATTACTCACGCTCGCACTTGACCCCGGCACTCGCCTAAGCCCGATTCATCCGGCATACCTGTCATTGGCCATGCGGATGAGGATGTTCAAATCGAGATCTGGAAATAGGAAACTCTTCGAGCCGCTTTCAGAAGTTTTAGCCGTAAAGGAATTCTATGAGGGTTGAGCAGTTGGGATTCTCAATGCAACGTATGCAAAAACATCTCGGCTTATACTCCTCTGTCACCCCTGATCACGATAATCTATATAAGCAAAAGAAAGCGAATCGGTTTTATTCCGGTTGCGCACGGCGCAGGTGTTTGATCTTGCCGCGGCGATGTTTGCTCTCCAGCCGCCGTTCCTTAGACGCCAGCGTGGGCTTCGTCCTTTTACGGATTTTGGGCCTTTGGGCTGCCTGGCGGATCAGAGCCACCAGGCGGGCGACAGAGTCCTGGCGGTTTTGTTCCTGGGTGCGGAACCGCCGGGCATCGATGATCAGATAACCTTCCTTGGTCAACCGCTTTCCGGCTAAACGGGTAAGGCGTTCCCGAACGTCCTCGGGAAGGGAAGGGGAATGGGCCACGTCGAAGCGGAGCTGCACGGCCGTGGCGACCTTATTGAAATTCTGCCCGCCCGGCCCGGAGGCGCGGATGAATTCCTGATGGATTTCTTCTTCACCGATCGCGATCGTGTCGGTAACTCGATGGTATAGGAATTTCCTTTTTTATCCTTCCCCCTCACCCTACCCTCTCCCACCAGGGGAGAGGGCAAACATATTGGAATAAGAAAGAAATCCCCTCCCCCTTGAGGGGGTGAGGGGGCTTAACTGGAATCGTGCCTTCAGTGTAAGCCCGGTTGGGTTCTCTGGCAAGCGCCGGTTTTCCCCCGGCCCAGAACGCATCTTTACGGAGCATTGGATCTTCATTTGAAAACCATCCCCCAAATTCGTTGGCGAGAAATGATTTGCCTGGGAATTCCAAGAATGCGGGGTAAACATGGGGTCCGGGGAAGTTAAAACAGTCTACACCACCTGCACCTGTAACTGCGGGGGGACCCGTCAGTGCGTCATCGAGGCAAACGGATTAAAAGGGTCACAGTGTTAGGCAGCGAAGATGATATCCCCTTCCTTCGCGTAATCCACGAGGACACTTTCCCCTTTTTCCCATTCTTCGATCGTTAGGGCGACTGCCTCTATGGGCTCAAATATCTCGTAGATGGCATCGGATAATATATCGATACGTTCCCAATAGTTTTTTCCAGAAAAATCATCCGATATGACGAGGACATCGATATCGCTTCCCTCCTTTGCCATTCCTCGCGCATATGATCCATACAAAACAAGTTTCTGGATATGGATTCCTTTCGATTCAAGAGCAAGGCGAAACCGATGTAAGGAATCTATCGCTGAATTTTTATCCATTCCAGAACCTCTTTGCTTTTAAGCAGGATGTCTTTCACGACTGACTGAGTGTAATCCTTTTTGAGTATTTCAAGGGTTTCAGGATATCGGGTAGGAATACTGGCTTCGTTCAACTTGATAAGAAATTTAGCCTGATTTTCTGGAGGCTTCATGCCAATCTTATTGAGCAGATAAACGAGATTATGCACCCTTGGAGGAATTTCTTTTAACTTTGCTTGATAGATCCCTTTCAAACCTTTTTCTATGGAAAGGTGGCTCATAAAGACCGCATAAAAATATCTACCCCCGTTGAACAAATCTTCAGCGGTCTCCAGGTCATAATCGGCCTGCCGAAACCATTCCTCCGGGTCTTTGCCCATTAATGGCTCTCCTGCTTGGTCTTATTTTTTCAAAATACCACAATCTGGCCATTGAGCAAAGAAAAAAGGGAGGATCCTCAAAAAGAGGCGTTCGGCAATTTCAGCACGAGCCTCCCCATCCTCCACTATCCCAGTCTTCTCCTCTACCCTCATCCTTCGAAACTGCAAAAATAGAGGGGGTCCCTCAAATCCCACAGGCGATGATTTTCCGGCCTTTTTTTACCGCAACAAACAGAGCCGATACCTATCCGGCATATATTATTTCTTTGCCCTTTGATCCTCGTACTTCTTGAGGGCGCTGGTATAGTAATCCCACACCTTGTGGGCTGCTGTATGCCCCTCCGACTCCTGCTTTTTTATAATATAATCCTGAGCCTTTTTGCAGGCTTCGAGGATCAGTTGACGATCTTCTGGTGATGGATATCTTATGGTCACCCCATGCTTGGTTTGCCGTTCCCGAAAATATTTGCCTTCATCATCCTGAATTTTCTGGGAAGGGGACGTTGGTTCAAAGGCAACTTGTTGTATTTCATGACCCCCACAGGCTGGAAGGATTTTAGCTTTCAAATACAGGGGATGAAAGGAATTGCCAATATCTCAGAGATTGAAAATGGATCGATACTTCGGGCGCTTGATCGGGCTCCCAGGTGGGATTCCTTGGTGAAACCTTCCGTGGCCTGAAAGAAAAAGGGGAAGGAGAATACGGCCAGTAATGAGTAAGCGGTTTTTTTTCTTGGAAAACGTGGGATATCATCTACAATTGAACTAAAGTAGATGTATTATATTTTTAAGGTTAAGATAGAACGGAGGTTACGATATGAAAGGTAAGACTAACAGGAAAGCTCCTGAGATTGTCTTCAGAGAAGGTAAACCTTCAGCAGTCATCCTTGATATTGATGGGTATCGAGAGATGTTGGAGCGTCTGGAGGATCTGGAGGATTTGAATATGCTCAAAGAAATGAGAAACAGCCCCTTGAAGTTCAAAAAGTTAGAGGAATTTTTGGAGGAGTATCAACCAAGTGTATGAAGTCTATCTTGAACGAACTGGTGAAAAGGACATCAAGCGTCTACCCGCATCCGCTTTCCACCGTATCCTCCCCCAGATTAAAAGCTTAGCTGAAAACCCAAGACCTTCCGGGTGCCGTAAAATTACCGGTTCAAAGACCGATTGGCGTATTAGAGTTGGAGACTATCGTGTCAGGAGAAGCACCAAATAGCAAGCCCCAAATAACAAATAGGCTCCAATGACCAAACCCCAAAGCGCAGATAAAAATCGCCCTGGTCATTGGATATTGGGATTTATTTGGGCTTTGGGATTTGTCATTTGGCATTTATGATTCCAAGCCCTGTTTGGTTCCGGCTATGCTGCCAATCCCCCATCTACCCTGATTTCAAAAGGGGCAGGTGCCGGCGGCGCATCCTCCAGAATATTCAGATTCTACGGCAATTATGTCGCTGTGAACGACGGGTTGGTCCTTTTCCTTGTAGCCGAACGATAACACCTGTTCTTCCTTACTCCCGTACCGGTAAATCGTGATCCCTTTGCATTTCATTTGGTAGGCCACCAAATAGATCTTTCTGACATCTTCCACTGTGGCTTCGCTAGGTAGGTTGATGGTTTTGGAAACGGAATTATCCGAATATCTCTGGAAGGCAGCCTGGACCCGCAGATGCTGGGCCGGGGTGACATCGAAGGCGGTGACAAATATTCTCTTGACATCCTGAGGGATCCCTTTGATCTTCTGCAGAGACCCCGATTGGGCGACCCGGGCCACCATTTCTTTGCTGTAAAATCCGCGATTCTTGGCGATCTCTTCAAAGATCGGGTTCACCTCAAATAATTTCGTGCCCGACAGGACGTTGCGGACAAAACTCACCGCGAATAAGGGCTCGATCCCGCTGGAGCACCCGGCGATGATACTGATGGTTCCCGTCGGAGCAATCGTGTTGACCGTGGCATTGCGGACTCGCAGATTCTTTCGGGCATAGAGAGAATGGCTGAAATTCGGGAATACCCCCCTCTCCCGGGCCAGGGCGACCGAAGCTTTCAGGGATTCTTGGTGGACGAAACGCATGAGTTTGGCCGCAAAACGGAGGGCATCGGGCGAATGATACGGAAGGCCCAGCCGGATCAAAAGATCTGCGAAACCCATAATCCCCAATCCGATCTTCCGGTTCGAAAAAGTGATCTCCTGGACCTGGGGAAGGGGAAATCGGTTGACCTCAATCACGTCATCCAAAAACCGAATTCCCCAGCGGATCGTTTCCCGGAGCTTATCCCAGTCCAACGCCCTTCCCTGGACCATCTTGGCCAAGTTAATCGACCCTAAATTGCAACTCTCGTAAGGTAAAAGGGGTAATTCGCCGCAGGGGTTCGTGGCCTCGATTTGGCCAACCCGGGGAGTCGGATTCTTTCTGTTAATCTCATCCAAGAATATCAATCCCGGGTCGCCCGTCAGCCAGGCCGCGTTTACGATGAGGTTAAAGATCGTTCTGGCTTTTACCCTTTTAACCGGTTTTCTAGTCCGGGGGTTGACCAAGTCGTATTCGCCGTTCGCGGCCAACGCTTTCATGAAGCGATCCGTAATCCCCACCGACAGGTTGAAATTCGAGAAGCGGTCTTTCTCGACCTTGGCCTCGATAAACTCGACGATATCGGGGTGGTCGCAACGCAAAATCCCCATATTGGCTCCCCGTCTTTTCCCCCCCTGAACAATGACTTCAGTGGCCTGATCGAATATGGACATGAAAGAAACGGGGCCGGAAGCCTGGCCTTTGGTGGAAGAAACCAGGTCCCCTTTGGGCCGTAATTTTGAAAAACTGAACCCCGTGCCCCCGCCGGTTTGATGGATCTTGGCCATGCTTTTCAAGGCTTCAAAAATCCCGTCGATCGAATCCTCCAGGGGGATGACAAAGCACGCGGAGAGCTGACCCAAAGCCGCCCCGGCGTTCATCAGGGTGGGAGAATTGGGCATAAATTCCAGGTTGCTCATGATCCGGTAGAATATTTCCTCGACCTCTTCGGGGGTATGGGCAGAACGGAAATTCTTTTCGGCCTGGGCAATATGAGAAACAACCCTGCGGAAAAGGCCGCTGGGAGTTTCGATGATATTCTGCCGATCATCTTTTAAGAGATATCTCTTCTTTAAAACTTCCATCGTATTGATGGGTAGTTTCAAGTCGTCTTTGATCCCCAAAACCGATTTGGCCAAGCGGAGGTCACTGCGCCTTTCCCGGTAGAGGATGTAACTTTTGGCGATTTGGCTGTACTCCTCACTCATCAAGGTCGCTTCTATGGTATCCTGGATCGATTCGACATGGAGGAGTTTGTCTTTATAGACAGCCACCAACTTTTTGATGACAATTCCCGTGAGTCTTTCGGCGATGGGGCTCGCTTTGGTCTTATCCTGAAGGACCTCGAAGGCGGCCCGGAAGATGGCGTGCCGGATCTTTTCGGGATCAAATTTAACGATGGACCCATCCCTTTTTTGGACTCTCTGGGGGATCGGCCTTTTCTCCATGAATGACTCCATCCTTGCAAAAACAGTGCTCAGTGGTTCGTGTGAAGTGGACAAGCAATAAAAAAAGCTAACGAGTAGCCATCCGGAAAGCCAACTTTTTCCCTCCCCCTTCGACGGGGGAGGGAAGGGTGGGGGTGATAACGATTTGGAATCTCAGATTTTCCTTTTAGCTCCCCCTCACTCCCCCCCTCTCCCGCAAGGGGAGAGGGAGTTCCCGGGTGAAAACTTACTCGCCGTTTATTTCTTGGCAGTCGTTACTTCGTTTCTCACTCGACACGCCATACTCAGCACTCATTACTTTTTCATGATCGGCACGGTCAAACTTCCCTGGGGCATCAGGAAGATACGAGGGTTCGATCCTAACTTGGCCAAAGCGATTTGCAGCGCTTCGCTCATATCCTTGGCCGCAGTGAAATGCAGGGTTCGGGCCAGCGATGAGTCCAAGCCGGAAACGAGGATAAATTGGGCTTTTTTCATCAGCCGGGTAACCGCATAGGCCTTGTGTCCCCCGACTGCGAAATCGGACCGAATCTTTTCCTCGATCCTTTCCGGAGTCTTGTATTCCTGCATCCATTGCAGGTAAAGCTCTGAGCCGACGCCCTCGGCGCACTCTCCGAGAATGATCACGACTCCGCCTTCGCGCACGGCCATCCAGGCATTGTCCATCGTCTTCTGCAACTGGTAGACGTTG
>Ga0315276_10004766_pt1 | contig 12478 bp, 9 predicted proteins | sample YL17G05_0_MG_FD_204542 | JGI IMG/M metagenome (GOLD analysis project Ga0315276, IMG submission 204542) | Sediment microbial communities from Yellowstone Lake, YNP, Wyoming, USA - YL17G05_0 | ecosystem: Environmental > Aquatic > Freshwater > Lake > Sediment | place: USA: Wyoming | collected... | reverse complement strand
CCCGGTCATCCTGCCCGTCACCCTCGCTGACACGGACCGGGCGCGCGACCTGCTCGGTTCGGCCGCCGGCATCAGCGTGCGCGATGCCGTGCACGCCGCGGTGATGCTCAACAACGGCGTCGACGCCATCGCCACGTTCGACGGCGGGTTCGACCTCGTCGGTGGCATCCGCCGCCTGCCGCTCCTCTAACGCGAGCCGCCTCGGACCTCGACCTCGCGGCGGCACGGAAGCACCCTGCTCCTGAACAAGCAGCTGCCTGGACGGATCATCACCGGGCGCGTGAGGGCCTTCGACCCGCTGCGCAAGACGTACCCCACCCGCCGCGAGTTCTCGCTGCCGCCCGATTGCCTGCTGCCGTAGGACGTCGCGAACGGGAACACGACACGCCGTGCGCCCTTATGTAGTCGTGCGTGCACGCTGATGATTCGGTTGGATCCCGCTGGAGCCGCCGCCTTGACCCCTGTCCCTGGGGAGGCGCATACTCGATCCACATCCACAATTACGTGGGTCTCCCTACCCCCAGGAGGGACACGTATGCCCCCAGTCGAGTGGAAGGACTTCACGAAGCCTGACGAAGTCCGGACGTTTCCTCACGGCCGCCTCGAGCTGTTGCACATGCAGAGCGGTACCGTCGGCCGGCTCGTTCTCGAGCCCGGCTGGCGCTGGTCAAACGACGTCAAGCCCATCGCGGGCACCGAGTGGTGCGAAGCGCCGCACTTCCAGTACCAGGTGTCGGGCCGCATGCGCGTGAAAATGCAGGACGGCCGCGAGACCGAGCTTGGCCCCGGGTCGGTGACGCACCTGCCCGCCGGCCACGACGCCTGGGTGGTTGGCAACGAGCCCGTCGTCGCCGTCGACTGGCACGGCGCGAGCCATTACGCGCAGAAGCAGTAGCGGGAACACCGTCGGGCGCGTGGCAGCCGGGTGGCGCACGCGCCCGATGTTTCTGCGAGCGGCACGCGCTGGAGGTACGGGCGACACCGAGCTACACGTTGCCGGGCCCGGTCACGACACCTCTTGATATCCTGGACCGCCTGGGAGGTTGGATGGGCTGATGGGACGTGTGCGGGGTTCCTCGGCCACGGCGCGCACGTCGAATTCCGCAACCTGCGGATCAAGGTGCTCCAGGGCCGCCGAGCCGTGTTCCGGCCGTGCGATTCGCCAAGCGCCTTGCGCGCACGAGTGACAGCAGGCATGTGAGGACGTGCGCGGTCGCGGGGCGTCCCCCAGTCGCTCAGGGCTCGATGATCGGGAGCCCCTTGAAATAGCGTCGATAGAACCCACGGTCACGGGTCAGCAGGGCATCGGCCCTCTCGCGTGCGTGGGCCCCAACCAGGAAGTCCGGTACGACGCGGGCACGCGCCCCCTCATGTCGTCGACCAGCACATCCGTCGAAGCCTCGCGCGTTAAGATGCCCAGGACACGGTCGACAGCCCGAATGCCACGGGGATGGCCCTTGCGCAGCAGCACGCCCAGCGCCGTGAGCTCGAACTCCACCCGTGTCCCGGGACGGAGCCCCAGCTCGTCGCGCACGGCCTTCGGGACGGTGATCTGTCCTTTCGCCGAAATCGTCGAAGTTATACCCGAATAGTAAAGCGTCTTGACCTGCAACGTAAAGACACTCGCACCCGCCGGAGCGCTTCCGAGCGGCCCTGGCGCCTTTCTCTTTCCGTCACTGCAGCTCCACGAGCGCCTGGTAGGAATCGACATGACCGGGAATTCGATGGAGCACAAGGCAGCAGCCGTCACGGATGACGGCCGCACTCCCGCCTATTGGGCATGCGACACGGGGAGGGAATCCACCAGCGCTCTCGCGCGGGCGGCGTGCGGCGCAGGCACGACAACGAGAAACCAGCTCCACGGCAGACACGCGGCTGGCGCGGCTATCGGCATGGCTCTTCTCACGCCCATTGTTTCCTCCGAGCGGTAAAACGCAATCCCGGCGTGCTCGAACTGCTCCGCGACGAGATCGACCTCGTGGAGATACGTGCTCCTGTACACGAATTCAGGCGAGCCGGATTCGTCCACCTGATGTCCACTGCGCATACGATCCTCCGCGCACCGTCACTTGCTTCTGGACGACGACACGAGTGTCTCGAAGGCGGGATTGCCCTTCAGCGACGCGAACGCTTTCTTGTCGCCGAGAGAGGCGGCCCACCTCGGGTCCACGCGAACTGCCTCTTCGAGCAGGCGAAGGGCCGCGTCCCGGCGGCCCCGATGCGCGTCGATTGCGGCCAGTCCCACGAGGCACTCGGCGGTGTCGGGATGATCCCGCCCGAGGACGCGCTGCATCTGCGCGATCAGCGATCGCCAGAGGCCTTCGGATTCGTCGAACCGGCCCGCATCGAACAGCATCGTGGCCAGTGACGTCCGCGTCGCCATGGCGTCAGGGTGGTCCGCGCCCTCGACGCGATCCTGCGAGGCGAGGGTCTCCCTGAAGAGGATCTCGGCCTGAGCGAACTTGCCCTGCATGCGCGCAACGTTCGCCAGACCGAGCTTGGACCCCAGCGTGTCCATGTGCTCAGGACCGAGGACGCGGCGCTTCGTGTCGTACACCTCCTGGTAGATCCGCCCCGCGTCGTCCGGCCGCTGCTGCTCCAGATAGACCGCAGCCAGCAGGTCCTTGGCGAGCAGCGTGTTCGGATGGTCGTCGCCGTTCACTCGCCCGAACGACGCGGACACATCCAGCAGCACGCGTTCCGCGTCCGTGTATCGTTGGGCGCGGTACTCCGCCACCGCCAGGTTGTACGTCGAGCCCAGCGTGTCGGGGTGGTCGGGACCGAGCACCTTTCGGCGGCGTTCGAGGGCCTCCCGCATGAGCGGCATGGACTTCTCGTAGCGTCCCTGGCTGTCGTACAGGTTCGCCAGGTTGACGAGCGTCTTCAGCGTGTTGGGATGATCCTCGCCGAGCGTCCGACGCTCCGCGTCCAGCACCGTCGTCAGCAGGTGTTCGGCCTGCCCGGTCTTCCCCTGCAGATCGTAGATGCAGCCGAGCAGGCTCGACGCTCGCAGCGTGTCGGGGTCTTCCGGACCCAGCGCCGTCCGACGGGTCTCAACGGAGCGTGCGACCAGTTGCTCGGCGCGGTCCAGGACGCCGAGATTGCGATAGACGTCGCCCATCGTCATGAGCAGACGGGCCTGAAGCGCAGGGTCGCGCTTCAGCTCCGCGTCGATGCGCGCGGCGCCTCGATCCAGCACCGCCCGAGCCGTCAAGGCCTGCCCTCGGGACTCTCCCGGATCGGAGACGCGGAACAAGCCCGACAGGAAGTCCGCAACCTGGGTCGCCGCTTCGGCCTCCCGGCTCGCCCGAGCGGCCTCCCGGTTCGCGCGGTCGCGCTCCCGCGCGATCCGCTGCGCCTGCACCGCCATCGTGACGCCGAAGGCGAAGAGTAGCAGGACAAGCGTGGCAGCCGCCGCTACGCCGAACCGATGCCGCCGCACGAACTTCCTCGTGCGATAGACGGCACTGGGAGGCCCGGCGGAGACCGGTTCATGGCTCAGGTGGCGCCGCACGTCGGCAGAGAGCGCCACCGCGGTCTGGTATCGCCGCGTCCGGTCCTTCTCCAGTGCCTTCATCGTCACCCAGTCGAGATCGCCGCGAAGCTGGCTGGCGAGCCTGTGGGGTTCGGTGTGCCGGTTTGATGCCGCCTCGGTCGAGGCCGGGCCGAGCTGCGTGACGCGGGTGCTCGGGCGCGGCGGTTCCTTCTCGCGGATGGTCCGCTGGATCTCAGCCAGGCCCGCCTGCCGGAGTTGCTTGCGGTCGAAGGGCAACGCACCCGTGAGCAGTTCGTAGAGAATCACGCCGAGGGCGTACACATCGGTCCGCGTGTCGATGTCGAGGCCGCTCATCTCGGCCTGCTCCGGGCTCATGTACTCGGGGGTGCCGATCATGACGCCCAGCTCGGTGAAGAGCGTGTGCTCCGTCAGGTGCCGCGCCGTGGCTTTCGCCACGCCGAAGTCGATGATCTTCGGCACCGGGCGGTCGCCCTGGATCGCCACCAGCACGTTAGTAGGCTTCAGGTCGCGGTGGATGATGCCTTTCTGGTGCGCGTGCTGCACGCCCTCGCAGACCTGCGTAAACAGCTCCAGCCGTTCCTGCGTCGTCAGCCGCTGGCGGTCGCAGTAGGTCGTGATCGGCTCGCCCTTCACGTACTCCATCACGAAGTACGGCCGTCCTTCAGGCGTGCTGCCGCCGTCGAACACGGTCGCGATCGCGGGATGGTCCATGAGCGCGAGGGCCTGCCGCTCGGCTTCGAACCGCGTCACCACCTGCGCGGTGTCCATCCCGGCCTTGATGACCTTCAACGCCACCTGTCGGCGCACGGGCGTCGTCTGTTCAGCCAGCCACACCTCGCCCATGCCGCCTTCGCCAATCTGCTGGAGGAGGCGGTACGCGCCGAATCCACGCGGTGCACCGGGGCCGGGCGGGGCCGGGCGCGTGGGGTCGAGATCGGGCGACGGACCCGGCGGTGGCGAGCTCATAGGGGTTCCTCCCGATCGTCGATGACGCTGGCTCCGTCGTGCGCTGTACCAACGGTCGTGAAGCCGCCGAACTGGTCGGCTGTCGTGTCCCGCAGGTTGACTACCTTCGTGCCTCCAGCTTGGCCGTCCAGAGATTGCCCTTCACGGTCCACTCGGGCACGATGAGCCTGTCGCGGGATGCCGCCAGGAACATCCATTTGCCAAACAACGCCGGCGAGGTCTCGGGCCGATGCAGGTGGTAGAGAGGGTAGGGGGCACCCCGAGGCTGCTTCGTCCTCGGATCCAGCCGCTGGGCCCAGACACAGGCGTGTCCGTCGCGGTCGCTGAAGTAGTAAAGCTCGCCGCCGTCGGCCGACCACGCGGGACTGGGCGGCCGGATGGTTCTGGCTCGTGTGGTCATGTGCGGAACCAGGTACGAACGATCGAGGGGGACTCTCAGCCAGGTGCCAGGCAGGGCGGGGGCCTCGCCAACCGGGACCACATACGTTTCAACGGGACGTTCCGGTTCGGCGGCGACGACGACGGCCCAGCGATCATCCGGCGACAGGCGCGCATCCAGCACCTCGCCGGCGTCGACGGTGAGCAGCAGAGCCCGGGCGCCCGTGGAGAGGTCCTGGCGAACCAGGCGATTCTGGCCGTCCCGGATGAGCGCCTGTCGGGAATCGGCGGAGAAGCCAAGGACCTGGCAGTTCTCGCAGATCTGGCGCCCAGGCAGACTGGCCGGCGGACCGACGAACGAGACCAGTGTGCCGGCGCTCACTTCCGCGTAGGCGAGCATCGATCCGTCGGGACTGATCTGCGGATTCGCGACGCCCCCAAAGTTGTTTGATTGATAGACGGTTTCCCGTCCGGTTGCCAGAGTGCGGACGCGGATCTCGATGCGGCCGGTCTCAAAGCTCACAAAGGCGGCGTAGGCCACCACGGACCCATCTCTCGAGATGGAGAGGCCGCCCTTGATGGTAGCGTCCGACGTGATCTTCGTCGGCGGCCCGGATGCGCCGCCCGCGGCGGGAGGAAGCGGCAGGCTGACAAAGTCCTGCGCGGCGCTCAGGATTGAAATGAGCATCCTGCCGCTCGACGCCATCGCGAGGTTGAGGTGGATGCCGCCTCCCGATGTCAGTTGCCGGGCCGGGCCCGCAATCGTCCATGCGCCTGGAGCCAGCGGCGCCCGGAACAAATGCATCCCTTCCACCAGGGACCCGCGAACGAAATAGAGGTGCGTCCCGTACACCCCTGCCAGGTCCAGGGTCGGAATGCGCGGAAGCCGGTTGGCTGGCTCCGCGCCTGTCGCGACCGGCGGGCCGCCGTCCAGTGGTGCGACCCACCAGTCGAAGACCGGCGGACTTCCAGGGCGGACGCCCGAGAACGCCAGGTGCTTCCCGTCGTCCGACCAGGTCAGCGTGGGACGAATCAGATCGGACACCGCTCCAAACGCCGGCTGGAACGGCCTGGGTGGCCCCCCCTTGGCCGGCGCCAGGTAGATCTTCTGCGCAGGCGGGACGCCGGTTACCCGATCTGCCAGGTAGGCGACGATCGATCCGTCCGGTGAGAAACTGGGCGACCGCCCTCCGGCAACCAGCTTCCGTTCCGTGCCGCCCAGCGTTTCCGTGACATACAACCCGCCGCCGTCACGCTCGGATCGAAAGACGATCCGGGCCCCGTCGGGCGAGAACGTCGGATCGTAGTCGTCGGCCTCGTGGCGGGTCAGCCGAGTAGGCTCGCCAACGCTGATGTGCTGGACGAAGATGTCCAGGTTTCCCTCGCCGCTCCGGTCAGAGGCGTACGCGACGAGGTTGCCGTCCGGCGAGATCGCGGGCATGTCGGTGATGCCGGGATCGATCGTGAAGCGCTCGAGCCGAAGCTCCACATCGGGCGGCGGCCGGCGTGTCGCCAACGCCGCCAGGCCCGCGGCGACGACCGCGATGCCAAGGCCAGCCGCAACCAGCCACCCCCACCGCCACGGGCGGGTGCGCGCGGGCGCGATGGCCGCCAGCTTCCCTGACTCGGATTCCTCCTTCGCGTCCTGCAGCGCGATCCTCAGGTCCGACATCGTCTGCCATCGTCGCTGCGGATCCTTCCGCAGACAGCGGGCCACGATGCGTTCGACGTCGGCCGGCACTGTGGCCACAACTTCGCTGGTGGGCGTCGGATCCGTGTGCAGGATGGCGGCCAGCGTCGAGACTTTGCTCTCACCGCGGAAAGCCCGCTGCCCGGTCAGCATCTCGTAGAGGACCGATCCGAACGAGAAGATGTCCGATCGCGGATCGACCGGCCTGCCTTCGGCCTGCTCCGGCGACATATAGGCGACCGTCCCGACGATCGTTCCCTCTTCGGTTTGGAAACGCTCCGTGGCCAGCCGGGTCGTGGCCTCGTCGCTACGCAGGGGCTGCTCGGTCAGCTTGGCGAGGCCGAAATCGAGGACTTTCACCAGGCCATCGCCAGTTACCATGATGTTCGACGGCTTCAGGTCCCGGTGGACGATGCCGGCGGCGTGCGACGTGGCGAGGGCGTCGGTGATCTGGATCGAGAAGCGGAGCGCGTCGAGCAGCGCGAGGCCCTTGCGGCCGATCAGGTGGTCCAGCGTACGCCCGGGCACATACTCCATGGCGATGAAGGGCCGGCCGGCGTCGTCGTCGATGTCGTGGACGACGCAGATGTTGGGGTGATTGAGCGCGGAGGCCGCCTCGGCTTCACGCCGGAACCGATCCAGCGCGACGCGGTTCCCGGCCAGGTCCTCCGGAATGAACTTCAGGGCGACCTGACGTTTAAGCTTGAGGTCCTCGGCCTTGTAGACGACCCCCATCCCCCCGCTGCCCAGTTTTTCCAGGATGCGGTAATGCGAGACCGTCTGGCCGACCATAGAGCCTCCCGAGAAGCTGCCGAGAGCGATGGCTGCGGGTCATGGCGACGAGAACGGCACCGATTATACGGCAGTTCGTGCGCCGGGCCATCCGGCCAACGTCCGGAATAGACCCCTTCGTGCGTGGCGCCCGTCCTCCCCGGCCTTGCGGTTGATCGCGCAGTCGTTGCGGGCTCGGAGGCCGCCGCCGGCAGAGGGACTCCGACAGTCCGCCTACTGCGGCAGATTGATGCGGCGCACCAGATCGATGAATCGCGGATCCTGGCGCAGCGGGTCCCACACCGGCTCACGCCTCAAGTACGCCAGGCGGTTGAACCGCTCCTCGTACGCCTTTTCGAGCCAGCTCAAGGCCTGATCGTTCTCCCCAAGACCGACATGGACGATCGCGAAGGCCAGACCGGGTGTATATCGCTCCTTCGACGCCGCCGCGAGCTGTTGGAGGACCCGTCGCGCCGCCTCGCGCTGCCCGAGGCGGGCATGCACGTAGCCGAGATTGGCCAGCGCCAGCGCTGAGCCCCGGGTCAAGGCCGCCGCCTGTTGTGTTGGCGGGAGCGCTTCTTCGTACCTCCCCTTTGACGCAAAGACGCCTCCGAGCACGGCGAATGCGGCGGCGTAGTTCGGATCGAGTTCGATCGTTCTCCGGCATTGCTCGATCGCCTCGTCAACACGCCCGGACAGGGCCAACTGCGCCGCCAGGGTATGGCTGGCGGAGGCGGACACCGGATCGCGGTCGAGCGCCTGTCTCGCGACGCTGACGGCTTCCTCGAGCCGGCCGGCCACGGAGAGATAGAACGGATAGAAGAAGTGATTCATCACCGCGTCGCGATCGAGGGCGATGGCTTGATCGAAGTGCTTCGTCGCAGCGGGCCAGTCGAAGTCGTACGTGAAGCTGGCGTAGGCGAGCGAGATGTGCGCTTGCGCGAGGTTGCCGTCGATCGCCAGCGCGTGTTCAGCCGCGGCCTTGGACTTGGGCATCGCCTCCCGCGGAGGCACCATGTTCATGAACGACATCAGGCTGTAGGTATCGGCGAGCCCCGCATACGCCAGCGCATAAGCCGGGTCCGCATCGATGGCGCGATTGAAGTACTCCACCGACTTTGGAAGCGCTTCCGGACTCCGCTTGTTCCAGTGATAGAGGCCTTTCAGATACAGCTGGTACGCGTCCGCATTGTCGGTGTACCGTTTCGTCAGTCGCTGCTTGTCCTCGTTCGTCAGCCGAAGCCGCAACCTGTCCGAGATTTCCTTCGACAGCTCGTCCTGCAGCGTGAACACATCGGTGACCTTCCGGTTGTACTGGCCGCCCCACAGCTGCGAGCCGTTCTCCACGTCCATCAGCTCCGTGCGTACGATCAGGGTGCCGTCGCGTTGCAGGATCCGCCCGGAGAGCACCGCGCGAACGCGGAGGTCCTGTCCGATCTTCTGCGGATCCATCTCCACGCCCTTGTAGCGAAACACCGTGCTTCGCGCCGTCACGCGCAGGCTCGCGAGCTGCGACAGGCTGTCGATGAGACTTTCGGTGATCCCGTCGCTCAGGTACTCGCTGTCCGGATCGCCGCTGCTGTTGACGAACGGCAGCACCGCAATCGAATCGATGGCCCCGCGGCTCGAGGCGCGGCGGGCGAGCTGTGTGCCTGCCGCCAGCAGCGCCAGGAGCGCGAGTGCGCCAGCCACCAGCGCCGGCCATCGCCGCCACCAGGCGCGGGGTGCCGTGGCACGATCACCTTCCAACGGCGGCGGCACCACCGGAGGACCACTGTCCCGCTTCAGGCGCTGCAGGTCGGCGCCGAGCTCCGACGCGTGCTGGTATCGCAGCCGGCGGTCCTTCTCGAGCGCTTTGTTGATGAGTTCCTCGAGCCTGGGCGGCGACTCGGGATTCACCCGTCCCACCGGAACCGGCGCACGGTTCAGGATCGCCTCCTGAATCGTGCCCGAGGTGCCGCCGGCAAAGGCCTGCCGGCCTGTCGTCATCTCATACAGGACGGCGCCCAGCGAGAACAGGTCGGTGCGCGCGTCCAGCGGTTCTCCGCGAACCTGTTCGGGCGACATGTACGTCAGCGTGCCGAGCACGGCGCCCGGATCGGTCAGCCTGCCCCCGGTCGGATCCCCGGTCGTCGCCGCCACCGTCTCCACGACACTGAGCGGCGGCCTGGCCAGCCCGAAGTCGAGGAGCTTGGCGTGTCCGCGCCCGGTCACGAAGATGTTGGCCGGCTTGATGTCGCGGTGAATGATGCCCTTGGCATGCGCGGCTTCGAGCGCGTCGGCGAGTTCGATGCCAAGCTCAAGGACCTGTCCGGCGGGCAGCGCGCCGCCAGCAAGGAGCTCGTGCAGCGTCGTCCCCTCCAGGAACTCCATGGCGATGAAGTGCCGGCCGGCGTGCTCTCCGATGTCGTAGACCGCGCAGATGTGCGGATGGTTCAGGGCAGAGGCGGCGCGAGCCTCGCGCTGGAATCGTTCAACGGCGAGGGGATCCCGCGAGAGCTCCTCGGACAGGAACTTCAGCGCGACGGTGCGCCGGAGCCGGGTGTCTTCGGCCTGGTAGACCACGCCCATGCCGCCCTGGCCGAGCACGCCCAGGATGCGGTAATGCGAGATGGTCTGGCCGATCATGGGCTGGGGGCTGTCTGCATCACGAGGTGGCTTATGACCTCTACAGTGTCACAAGTCCAGCCCCAAAGAAAATGGGGACACTTTCCATTTCCGGGTGCGGAAATGGAAAGTGTCCCCGTCTGGACCTAGAAGAGGTACCGCAGCGCGAGCTGGATATCGCGCCGCGATCCGTCCTTCGTGATGATGCGCCCGAAGTTCGGGTTCGTGATGTCCGTGTTCGGGCCGCTCAGGTTCGGCTGGTTGATGAAGTTGAACACCTCCGCGCGGAACTGGATCCGGTGCGCCCCGCGCAGCACGAAGTTCTTGAAGAGCGCGATGTCCCACTGCTGATCGCCGGGATTGCGCAGGATGTCCCGCTTCGAGTTGCCGAACTTGCCCGCGGCCGGGTTGGCGAACGCGGCCGGATTGAACGCGAAGTTGTCGTCGAGGCCGGTCCCCGCCGAGAACTTCCCGTTGGCGTTCTGTTTCGGATCGCCGATGATGTCCACCGGCTGGCCGTTGCTGCCTTCGCCCACCCGCGGCTCGAACAGGTCGTAGTGCGTCTGGGAGAAGCCCCGCGGCTCGCCGCGGAAGAGCGCCAGAACGGCCGGGTCGCTCGCGACCTTCAGATCGTTGCCCGCGCCGACGAAGCCGTCGCCGGGCAGGACGATGCCGTTGTAGCGCGGGCCCGAGACGAGCCGGCCCGTCGAGGGGTTGATCACCGCCTGGTTCGTTGTGCTGTAGAAGCGCGGGTCGAAGTTGGCGATGTTGTTCGTCGTCGAGTACCACGGCGGCCAGAGCGCGTAGCGGAACCCGCCCTCGACCGTGACCTTGTCGAACCACGTCTGCACGGTGTCGATCGTGCCGTCCTGCCGGATGAGGAACGCGCAGTTCGGGCAGGTGCCGTACGTGCACCACGCGGGGTTTGCGGCGCCCTGGAAAGGTCGTCGATGACGATGCGCGGCGGCCAGCGTGTTCAGGGCAGGCACGCTGCCCCGGTAGGGCGGTCAGGTAGACGCGCCGTGGACGAGCAGCGCCGGCCGCGTGGCGAGCCGGCCCGCCGGCGTCCGCCGATCCGCTATACTCGGCCCGTCACCGGCGCATGGCGCCGGCGTCCGCCGCCCCCGATCTTCGCAGGGAGGTCCACATGAACAGACGCGAGTTCCTGAAGTGCTCCAGCGCGTGCGCAGGAGCGGGCGTGACAAGCTTCTCGCTGGCCGGCCCCGCCGCCGCTCTCCAGCCTCCGCCTGCGTCGGCGCCAGCCAGGCAGGCCGGCCCTCGCGCGCAGACGCAGGCCCGGGCGCGGTACGCGTTTGAGATCGAGATCGTGGAAGGCAAGTGCCAGCCGCACCAGGCCGGGCAGAAGTTCAAGTACCCGGACGAGAAGGGCAAGCTCTGTCCCTGGCTGATGGACAGCATGAACGGCGCGATCCGCGTCCTCGAGTACGGCGGGACGATGCCGTGGCTGTACGAAGGCACGCCCTATCAGAAGGTGATCGACCCCAACGGCCTCACGACCGAGTTCATCCGCTGCCCCGATCCCTCGCGCGTCGTCGTGGCCAGGATCTCGCGGACACGGGTGTAGCGAGGGAACGCCGCGGGTCGAGCAGCGCCGGCGCCGGCGCACCCCGGACGGTGCCGCGCGGGCACAGCTATTTGGCGACAACCCGAATCAGCTGGTGTCCGCGACCGTGCGGGGAATCTGCGTAGACCGTCGCGACTCCCGTGGCGAGTGCGGTCACATGCCCCCGCAGATAGTGGTCCACGACCTCCACCTTCTCTCCGGGTTCCCAGCTGGTCCTCGACGTGCTGAGCGGTTTCACCAGCAGCACGCCGGGGTTGTCGGTCCACCACGTCGGCGACAGGATCGCCGTCGTGCCGTCGCGCAGGTTTGCCTGCAGGGTGAGGTCGACGACCGAACCGGTCAGCATCTCGTCGGTCCAGGGCACGATGGCGAGCGACGAGACCGCGAGCGAAGGGGTCGGCGCGGCCGGAGCCTGCCCGCCGCACTGAACCAGCGCCGCGAACGCGAGGGCCGCGAACGGCGCGACGGCGACGAGGGGGCCGCGTGGCCGGGGTGCGGCGGCAAGCCGGGGATGGCGCGTCATTGCTGCACTTCCTTGGCGCCTGGCTCTCGACGGAGAGAAAACCCGGACCGAGTGTGCGCCCGGGCTGGGCAGGCTGTCAATTGCCTGTCGGAGATGTCGGAGATCCCTGTCCGTGAATCCTCGCCCCCCTCGCCCAGCCTCTTTGACAACAACGGCCCCGCGGGTGTAACTAGTGTTGCGCGATGCGGATGGCGATCCCTGCCTGTCGCCCATGGCGATTCCCCTACGGCCATGCACGCTGGCCCGCGGGCGGTCGCCGCTCGCTGCAGGACGAAGCGTCTTGCCTCCGAGCCGGATGAACCGCCCGGAGAGTTTTCCTCAGAGAGGATGTGATTATGCTGAATGTCCGACCACGGCGCGTCCTCGCGCTGTGGGCCTTCCTGCTCGTACTCTGGCCCGCCGTCGCGCGCGCCCAGACCGTCGGCGCCACCATCACGGGCC
>Ga0315276_10004764_pt1 | contig 12481 bp, 12 predicted proteins | sample YL17G05_0_MG_FD_204542 | JGI IMG/M metagenome (GOLD analysis project Ga0315276, IMG submission 204542) | Sediment microbial communities from Yellowstone Lake, YNP, Wyoming, USA - YL17G05_0 | ecosystem: Environmental > Aquatic > Freshwater > Lake > Sediment | place: USA: Wyoming | collected... | reverse complement strand
CAATATTTTCCGTCTTTTTTTCTCTCGACCAAAGCATTTTTCACTTCATCGATGAGATCTAAAATTTTTTGCCCTTTATCAGTAATACCCAATGACCGAGCAACATAAAGAAGGATTTCACGATATTCTACCGAAGGATTAGATATGATTATGGGGGTATGAGATTCTGGCAATCGGTCCAAAAAACAGTTTATCAGCGTGGTCTTGCCAGCACCAACATCACCACAGAGCATTGCAAAGGCTTTATTTTCTTTAATAAAATATAGTAGTGCGGCTAAAACCTCTTTGTGGTCTTCGCTGAGAAAAAGGAAGCGCTGATCCAGGTTATTTTCGAATGGTGATTCAGAAAACCCAAAATAGTCGTTATACATCTTACGGTCTCCTATCACTTAAAATGAAGGGGAGGCTTTCATCTAAGGAAATTTGTTATTTTATACCAAAATTTTAGTAATATTATAATGGGTAACGAATCGATACCCACCCCCGTTGAAGAAAATCGATATTCAAACCAGCTCTATCTTGATTCCCCTCAGTCCCAGAATAAAACTTATCGGTATTTTCGGCGGTAATTTTTTGTTTTTCTTATTGGGTAACTTTTCTCTTCTCTTGGCGTTGCAAAAAAACCAACTCTTCGATAACACGTACATACGTTTTTTTTGTCGTGCCCCAACGCATTTTTGTATACCGACGGTGGGCATTTTCCGAAAGAAGGAGCCGTTGTTGGGGGTTATGATACAGTTCACGGATGCAGCGAGCCAAGTCCATATAATTCCCAGGCTCAAAATACATGAGGCAGGAGTCGTCAAAATTTTCTTCCACTGCCGGAAGCCTCGACGTAATAACTGGTTTGTGAAGCGCAATATATTCATACATCTTATTTGTATCAATCAGTTCTGAGTAAGGAGAACGTTTCATGGCAATAACACCAACATCTGCATTGAGAAGGCCCTGGAGCAAATCCGGAAACGGGAGAAAACCCATCAAGTGGACTCTATCCTTACACGTAAAATTCTGCACAAACTTTTCCAGCTTGGGCTTATATTCACCGTCACCAAAAATGTAATAGTGGATATCGGATAGGTCATCTTTAAGATATTCTAAGGCATCTACCACCATATCATGGCCATACCGTTCCTCAATAAGCCCATGGGTCACCAAACGAAATATGCTATTGCGAGAATCATGTCGAGCTAACGTAGCTTGAGAGAAAGCTTCCTCAAAAGCTTCTTCGCAGGCATTCGGGATTACGGTAATTTTCCCTACCTCTGCCCCCCGTTCACTAAAGCGATAACGAATAGTTTCCGTAACCGTGATGCAGTGATCAGCATATCGAATGGCCAACTGTTCGATTTTGGCCTGGAGCAACAATAACATTCGCAAACGTTTCCCGTACTTAGTTATCCATAATTCTGGGGTTGGTTCATGAAGATCGAGCAGTACTTTGCTCCCCAGAAGTTTAGGAATAATAGTAGTAAAAATCAAAAAATCGGGCATAGTGCTTACCTGAATACATGCATATCGATTGCGAAGAAAAAGAAACAACAGGACTCCCGCAGTTAAAAAAAAGGAAAGAGCATATTCAGTAAAATACTGAAAAATTCCTGCCCGTTGATGTTTAAGGGGGATTCGAAAAACCCTCACTCCCCCAACCTTCTCAAATGCGGATTGCCCATTTTTTCTAAGACAGATTACATCCACAGAATGGCCAGCCGCAACCAGGGCAAAAGCCTGTTTGCGATCGCGAGGGTCATCCGGAAAGTAAGCATGGCGCAGAAAACAAATTTTCATTTATGCCGCCAGATAGTTAGTTCTTCTTGTCCCATATGAGCTGATAATATAGTGCCTCCAGCTGATCGACAACGTGCGCAACCTGATGTTCTTTTAAAGCCTTCTCTTTGGCTTTACGTCCTAATTCTGAGCTAAGTGAGGGATTATTGAGTAATCTAATGGACGAAGCAGCGATTTCATCGACCTGACCCCGCCTCACAATAAGACCAGTGTCGTTATGGACAAGCATAGACCGAGGGCCGTCCGCGTCCGTCGCAATAATCGCCTTACCATGGGCCATTGCCTCGAGGAGAACCAGGGGATACGGCTCCTCATCCGACGTGAGAACAAATAGATCTGCGTCACACAGTGCTTGATGTTTTTCTTCACCATGCAATGGTCCCATCCACCTGAAGTAATCAAACACTCCTAGCTTTCGAGCAACATTCTCAAGCTTAAGATACTCACCAGCGTCCGGTCCCACAAGCACGAGGAAAGCAGTCGGAACTTTGTCTATGATCCTAGGCAAAGCTGATATGAGCAAATCAGGACGCTTATAAAAATGGAGACTACCGAGGAATAAGATAATCTTTTTGCCAGCTAATCCGTGTTTTATCCGAAAGGTTCCTGGTGAGACTGGCAAGAAGGCCCCTTGTTCTGCAGCATTGGCGATCACAGATACTTTTTGTTCACAAGCGCCTACTCTCATGAGTGCTTCCTTAGATGGGGCAGACAATGCGATATAGTGGTCAAAGCGATTGGCGGCATGGACCCTGGCGAGAAAGTCGTATATCCCATAAATGAGTCTCCTTGACATGCCCTGAGCGAAGAACCCTCCGTGGATATGGAGTATTACGGGGATGTTCTTTGCCCCTCCGAACCAGGTTGCTATTTCACCCTGAGGATGTCGATAGCAGTGGCAATGCATGATGTCATAGTTTCTATTGACCAAGGGTGATATTATTCCTGGAAAGAAACCAAGGTGGCCAACGCTTCCCCAAGTCGAAAAGCGCTCGACTTGGACGCCATTTACTATTTCGCGTAGGGGACGAGCCAACGGAGGATATCCTTTGTGGTTGCGATTGGCAGTGAGGACGTGCACCTCGTGACCCCTTCTGACCAATTCTTCAGAAATATACTGCACAACTCTTTCGACTCCTCCAATGCTGGGGAAATAGTAAGGAGGAAGTTGAGCAATCAAAAGGCGGCGTTTCTGAGTCCTGTTGTCTGAGAATGTCATTGATTGATTATGTGAATAGAGAAAGAAGTTTTTGCATCTGTTCTTTGTGGACAAATTTGATGAACTCCTCGGAAACATCCCTTTTTGGTTTCCTCAGGTGAGCCCAAACATATCCACATCCCCTTATGACACTTCCAACGACATAAGGATGCTGATCGAGCCGCTGGAGAGCCCGGGCAATGTGAAACACAGGGTGATAACCGATTCGATATTCCCTCACTCCCTCTTGAAACCTTACCTTCCAAATGTTTCGTCCCTCTGTGCCAATTCTACGATGATGCAAAACTTTTAATGCTGGAAAATGACGAGTCTCCCAACCTTTCATCCGTGCGGTAATCTCAGCAACCGCATCAACTTGTCCGTACTCCAAGGGGACATATCCCCCAATTTCTTCAAAGCATTGTAACCGAAAAAACTGCACCGCCCCGCCAATGCTTGTTTTACTAGCATGGTGATGATATTCCCTGCTTTGATAAACATCAACAACTTCTCCGCCAGCAATTCCGAGCCTGGGATTACGGACAAATTCCTCAAGAAGCTTTTCGAAATAGAGTGGTCCGAAAGAAACATCGGCATCTAAATTCCCAATAAAGTCAAAGCCAACTTCTTTCAATTTTTCAATGCCATCTTTAACAGCATAGACTTTTGATGCAAAATTTCGCTCTTCCCGAGATTGCCGTCGCAGCAACTCTATAAATGAATATCCCGACTGATACTGCTGAACAATTTCGTCGGTATTGTCGGTAGAACCATCACTCACTATAATCCATTTTTCCGGTAGAACGGTCTGGTTGATAACAGAACGAATCGTCTGCTCAATATAGAGCTCCTCGTTCCGTGCAGGGGTTATCAACACATAGGGTGATGGCTTCATCACTTTGTACCTAATCAATCCTTGGTCTTCCTAAATGCAAAAGCTCTTTCTTGGTCGAGTCTTGAATTTGTTGCCATAAAACTCCGGCAAGAGATCGTGGATATCAAAAAATAACTTTTACCCCTGTCACTGTCAGCGACTCAGCGTATTGTCGGATGTCATATAAGGCATAGGCTGACCATCCACGCTCCCAAAGTATCAGGCCCTTTTTCAGTCGAGACATTAATTTTAAAAGACCTAAAGCCTTAGTTGCGCAGCCAAAAACAATTGAATATTTTTTCTTCATAGTTATCACCAGATAATAGTTATAATATACAGGCAGTCTCAACTGATTAGGCTCCACCTTATTTTTTAGCCTTATTTAAGATTTAATTCGCTGGCCAATAAGCCGGTGTAGGATGATAATCTTGTACTTGGGATCATAACCCGAGGCAGTTATTTCCCTTGTAAAAGATAGTCGTCTTAGAGATAGAAAATCCGCATGGTTCAAGTCCTTCAAACTCTATGTTTTTAAATCCATTTGATAATAGAAATTCAATCCCCGATTTATATTGCGGTCTTTGTGAATCATCTAAAATTATAACTCCTTTACTCGTCAAACAATTGTGGGCCTGTTTAATACAGTTTACCCTGTCTCGGCCATCTACAATAATCATGTCAAATAGCTTGTTCATTTCTTTGATGGTATGGCAATAGATACCATCATAATCTTTTTCACAAAAAATTATTGTGACATTTTGAGGAGCAATACATTTGATTTTGGTGAACCATTCTCTGTCGTATTCCACAGCAATCACATGTTCTACACGTTCAGCAAAAAACAAAGTCGAATATCCGCTACCAAACTCAAACAGGTTGATATTCTTTTCCAAATGGCCATCGAAAAAAGTAATGACGCTGTAATTCATCCAAGGAAGTGGTTTTCCATCTGGCTTGCAGGGCAAACCTACTTTGTGTGTATTGATAAACCCTGTTTGAACGAGATATGAATCTCGATCGAACAAAAGGGTTAACCCTTTTATATATGCAAATAATGTGGGAGAAATAGTCTTAATAAAATTTTTTATATATATTTTTATTCGGCTTTTTACAAGTGGCCAAAACACGGTTTATTCCCTATCACCCTGTTGAAAAATTCGCTTTTTTATGAAAGCAACCTGTTTCTCCCGATCGAGCATCAGGAGATAAAAGAAAAATAGGGGTTGGTATTGAATCAACCTCACCGAAATTCTCACTTCAAAGAAAGCGCTTACCAGCAAGATTATCACCACACACGAGGCATGGAGCGCTAAATCAGCAGAAAATATTTCACGCAGTCGGGAAAAAGAATTTATCCACTTTACATTATATATATACATGCAAACCAAAGGGATGAGCCCCAAGAAGCCAATAGAGAATAAAGCTTCCAAAAACTCATTGTGGCAATGTGATGGCTGGTAATCCCACGAATAAGGTTTCAAGGTAAATCGAGTCACGCCATACCCGTGGCCGATTATTGGTGATTCTGGTATTTGTTTCAATGCCTGTTTCCAAATGGAAATTCGCCCAGTAAGAGAAGCCATTTCGGACTGGGTTTGTCCTCTTTTTGCATAGGAAACAAAGGGGTTCGAAAAACGCGGATTTAAAAAACAAATTAATAAAGCAAAAATTATTGAACTTAAACAAACCAGAATAATAATCGATTTTTTAATATAGTCTTTTGACTTAAGAAAAAAATAACAAAATCCAGCAAGTAAAAACGCCAAAATTGCTATTCGACCGATTGCTCCAAAAAGGACAAAAATCATTGCCACTCTCAAAAACCACATGATAAAATTTAGCTTTTTTTGCCGAAAAGAGAGCCAAAAAACAAGTGTTGCAAGTAAACTAATTTGATTAGCGTGAGTAGTATTCATTCCTAACCTTACGGCTTCTCCACCCACTTGGGGGTCGGGAAGAATAAAACTGGTAATAGCATCCTTTATTACACATACAGCAACGGTAAAAAACCATACTCGTTCAATTAGCTCTAATGATTTGATATCCGGTGCACTTTGGACCAGACCGAAAACTAAGACGCTTGCTCCCAAAAGCAGAATAACATACCCAATAACAATCGTGGGATAAGGGCTGGAAACTGCTGAAATACCCGTTGCTGTCAAAAAAAGTAATAGGACCATGCTGCCAAACCCGAACCGAGCATGACTTTTCAGAATCATAATAACGCCTATCACAAAACCAAGGAAACAGGCTATTACTTGGGTCAGGGTCAACCAGTCAATTGTGGGGAGTTCCTCTATGGGGCGTACTCTAAAAAATGTCCCATTCAACACAAGGATAGAGATAAACACTAACAATGCAATGTGATACAGCGTATGGTTCGTAATTTCTCCCTTAACTGGGTAAGAAGATTCTAAATTTTTCATATGATACCTTTTATCTAAGTATAATATTGGTTAGTAACATATTATAAGCCCATTGAAAATTAGGACCTAGAGACTTCTTAATATTTGGCAATCCCGCCCCTTTGCAGCGTTGAAACAACGGAGTTTTTTTAAACTTCATTGAGATGGTTTCGTTTTTAGAAATAAAGCCTTCATGACTTCTACTTCTTCGTTGGAGAAAAAATTAAGCCGTGAAAAAATCAATAAACTGGCCAAAGCTGCCAAAAGTGAACCTCCGATGAAGATTATTAGGTCCACCTCATATAAAATAAAAAATACCCCTAAAAATAAGCTTCCCGCCATTACACAAACCGATATCCTTTTTTTTTCAAGGTGAAAACCAAAATATGTTTTCCCCAAGATTAAAAATGTTAACCCCGCCAATAAATAAGAACCATTGGCCGCAATAACGGCGCCATACCATTTTATCCATGGGATAAGAAGGTAGTTTAAGAGGGTAGCAACAATGGCATAGAAGGTCATCAAAAACCCGATGAGGTGGGTTTTTTTTACTGCACCGAGAAGGGTTTCCCCAATATAATAGATTCCTATAAATGCGATACCAGGAAGCAAAAGAAGTATTACCAAAAAGGCAGAAGAATATTCCGGGGGTGCGATTATAGGAAGCAGTATACGCGAGCCAACAAGAATAAAGAAAAACATGATAGTAATAATCAGCACTAAATAGGTCAAAAGTCGGGAAGTTGTTTCTTTAATATCTTCCTTGTCTAAGTTTTGAAAAAGAAAAGGTTGAAAGGCCAATTGAAAGGGAATGAAAATGATTATTATCAGCACTGACGCAAGTTTGGAGCCCAAGGAAAAAATGGCAACCGACTCAAGGCCAGCATAATAACTTAGAAAATATATGCTTCCGCCTCCCATTAGCAGTAGCCCGAACTCTGAAAAAATAAACGGAAAACCAAAACGGAAAAGATTGGGAATTAATTGCATGGATATACCAATGCCGGTCTTAGGAAAAATATCTCCGGCAAGGAAAAAAAGAAAAACCACATTAGTAGCAATCGAAGCCCATAAAGCGCCTATTACCCCAAGATGAAAAACATAGAGAAAAATGCAATTAGCTAAAATCAAAACCATAGAGGATAAAACCCCAGTTAACATAAATTTAAGGGCTTGTTCCTCAGTTCGATAATAAGACATAAGGTGAGAAACCAATGTCTGCGTCAAAGCTGCGACACATGTCAGCCAAATGTAAGGGTAAACATTTTTGATGTGTAAAACACCTCGAAAAAAATTGATCAAAAGTGAAAGCGATATCGCGCCTACTATTAAACCACCAAGTGCAATAATAAAGCTCGAGGTTCCTAAAAGGTGACTAAAGCTACTATTATCTTTGAACTCCTTCGTAAAACGGACCAAACTGATTCGCATCCCACTATTCATAAATCCCATCATAGCCTGCATAGTCAATTGAAGGGTTGCCAAAAGTCCATATCCGCTTATAGAAAGACCATGCGTATAAAGAGGGATCAACAAGAAGGCGGATGCACGTATTCCAATATTTCCAGCCGCATAAATAAGAGAGTGTTTGCCAACCAGTTTAAGGTTCATTGAACTTTTTCGTAATTTTCCAAATGTATTTATTCACTGCCGTTTTTATAATTTTTTATTTTTGTAGTCATCCAACAGGGTTTCTGTTCTTTGAAAAGGGAATAACTTTTTTACTTTTCGTTTTAGGGAAACTGCCCATGGGAGCCAGCGATATGCTCCAACTATTTTCAGTTTAAATTCTATAGTCCAGTCATGAGGGGAGGTGTCTATGCGGCCCCATAAAAAATCATCATTTTTATTTCGGTCTGGGAGAGTAGAAAAAACCTTCTTATAGCCTGCCTGCCGTGACCATTCTAAAATTTGGTCATTGTACTCCCCGTAAGGAAAAGCAAGAAGGGTAATCGGTCTATCCAGCAGAGTTTCCAAATCTCTTCGTGAGTCTGCAATTTCATTTTTAGCGATATCCTTGTCAAGCAATGGTAAGTGGGGATGCGTTTGACAATGCGAACCAATGGTTACCAAATCATGAGGAAGGCTTAATAATTCCTCAGGACGCATCACTATTTCCTTTGCCTTGGTGTTGTAATTATTGGTAAATCGAGGCCGTTCACCCAAGCACTGACTTGGAATAAATAGAACGACGGGAATTTTTCGTTTTTCCAATTCCGGCAATGCATTTTCGCGAAAACTGCGGAATCCGTCATCAAAGGTCACGAGCACCGGTGTACCCTGAGTATATTCTTTTTCCAGTTTGGATACGTCTATGGGGCTTGCGATTTTCAAAAGAGTATCCATTTGCTGCGCAAATAACAACCGCTCATCCCCCCAAATTGAATGGTAAACCAATACCGAGCATGACTTTTGTCTCTTTACCACAAGCACCTTAAAGACAATATTGAAAATCCAAGCGGCTATAAAAAAACCAACACTGATAAACAGTTTTATGAGACGGGTAATCTTTTCTTGCAAACTTCTTCCTATTATCCTCTTAAATGTGTTCGGGGAAGTAAAACTTTATCAAATGGAACTATAAAAAAATTTCTTAATTTCATTCACTACCATTATTATTTGATTCTGCGTCAGTTCGGGAAACATCGGGAGCGATAAAAACTCTGCAGCGCATTTTTCGGCCACGGGAAAACTTCCGGGACCATAACCCAAGAATCGGTAAGCTTCCTGAATATGAAGAGGGATAGGATAGTGGATCCCACAGGAAATATTTTTCTCAGCCAAAACGCTCATGAGAGCATCCCGATTTTGCGTGCGGATGGCATAAACGTGATAAACGTGTTTAGCAAAATCAGCTTCAACCGGTGTCTGTACTTTATTTAGGTCAGCAAGGAGTTCGTTATAAAGTTTTGCATTTTTTCTGCGCGCTTCATTCCAGGCGGGAAGGTGTTTTAACTTCACACTCAGCACCGCTCCTTGGAAACCATCCATACGGGCATTCCAGCCGATCATCGAATGATAGTATTTTTTCGCCTGTCCGTGATCACGGAACCGTTTAATTTTTTCTGCTAATTCAGCACTGTCAGTTACTACTGCACCTGCTTCGCCGTATGCTCCGAGATTTTTTCCCGGATAAAAACTGAAACAACCCGCGTGGCCGATTGAGCCGGCACGTCTCCCTTTATACTCAGCGCCATGCGCCTGGCAGGCATCTTCAATCACAAACAGACCATGTTCCTGGGCAATCTTTATAATCGGATCCATGTCCGCAGGCTGACCAAAAAGGTGAACCGGAATAATTGCTTTGGTCTTAGTGGTAATAACACCTTTCAGGAGGTCGGGGTTCATGTTGTAGGTCTGTTCATCAATGTCAACGAATACTGGTTTTGCGCCACAGAAAGTAATCGCTTCGGCAGTAGCAGTAAAAGTATTAGGCGTGGTAATCACCTCATCCCCTTTGCCAATCCCCAAGCACAAAAGCGCAATCCAGAGTGCATCAGTACCACTGCCAACCCCAACGGCAAACCTCGATTGACAGAAAGAAGCAAATTCTTTTTCAAACTTTTCCACAAACGGACCCCCCGCAAAGGCGGTACTATCTAAAACATTGTGCAATGCCAAAGCAATTTCTTCTTTGATTGCGTTATACTGTATCTTTAAGTCAAGAAAGGGAATATTCATTGTCTATCCTTCTTTGGGTTTTCGTAATATTCTGGCAGGATTTCCTGCTACAGTGGCATGCGCTGGTACATCCTTTGTCACCACACTTCCGGCACCCACCAGGGCATTCTCACCAATCGTAACACCACCGAGAATGGTTGTGCTTGACCCAACCGAAGCACCTTTCTTTACCCGGGTGGGGATGCAAACCCAATCCTTTTCGCCTTGAAGGGTCCCCTCTGCGGTAGTTGCCCGGGGGTACTTGTCATTAATAAAGGTAACGTTGTGTCCAATAAAAACATTGTCCTCAATCGTCACCCCTTCGCAAATAAAAGTGTGACTTGAAATTTTACAATTTTTGCCGATTTTTGCTCCTTTTTGTATCTCTACAAAGGTTCCGACTTTGGTATTATCACCAATCTCACATCCGTAAAGGTTCACAAAGTCATAAATCTTTACATTCTTACCCAGCTTAACATCCGGTGAAATTTTCTTCATCATTTTTTCCGCTGTTTAAAATCGCAAAATAACTTTTCACGAAGGTGCTCTATCAATGCACCCAAATTCAAAGATAAAAGTTCATACGGTGAGAAAAATGAAAACGTAACAGGAAAGCAAATTTTTTGATGGAAAGCACATTTAACGTGAAGCGTGAAATCTTGGTTTTAAAAGAAGTCCCTGAAAACTAAACCACCCCAAAAGCGACGAGATCGACCTTCCCTCCACATTTTTTCAACGATTTCGAGGCAGCTTCAAGAATTTGAACGACTCCCAAACCCCCTAAACCATCCGTATCGGGTCGGGCACTGTTTTTAATACAATCTAAAAAGTGCTGACATTCGATTTTCAAAGGCTCACTTTGTTTGAGGTAAGGGGAATACATGTCGCCATAATGATAAGAGTATTGAAACTCGGCGAAAGTGTCATAGTGGGGGGGGGCTTCCACCCGTTTATCGAAAATCTTGATTTTCTCGATCGGCTCCAAGTCGTTATAAACCAGCATCCGATTACTTCCAACAAAAGTCATCTCTCTTACCTTATAGGGATCAAGCCAGCTATTTTGTATCGTGGCAAAACCGCCATCAGAAAAATCAATCGTCATGTTTGTAACATCTTCGATATTTGGATGTACGTTGGCTTTCCCCTGACAATTTACCGATACCGGGTTAGCACTAAGAGCAAAAAGAATTATAGAAATATCATGAGGCGCTAAGTCCCACACCACATTGATATCGGTCTGGAAAAGCCCAAGGTTTAACCTTCGCGAACTGATGTAAAGCATCTTGCCTAATTCCCCGGCGTTATAGATCTCTTTGATTTTCCGTATGGCCGGAGAGTAAATATAGGTATGTCCGAGCATGAGGATGCAATTATGCTTTTGGGCAAGTTCAATCAATTTTTTACATTCTACTGAGGATGAAGCCATCGGCTTTTCGATTAAGGTATGCTTCTTGGCCTGCAAACATTTTTTTGCCATTTCATAATGATAATGCACCGGTGTAGCTATTGCGACAGCATCGATCTGGGGATCATTAATCACGTCATCAAAGTTAGTTGTGGTTTCAACTTCAGAAAAGAGCTTTCGCATATGCTCAAGTCGTCCGGAATCTAAGTCACAAACCTTTTTTACCTTACAATCAGAGAGTGAATAAAAATTCCGAATGAGATTTGGCCCCCAGTAGCCACAGCCAACCACAGCAATCTTAAGCACCGGAAACTCCTTTTGAGAATCTTTTTTTGTTTCGAAGGCTATCTTTTATTTGAAAAAATATGGCGAGAGGAGTAAATATCAAGATCTTTAAATCGAGAGCAAAGGACATTTGCCTGGCGTACCTGACGTCTAAACGCGCCATGTCCTTAAAGGTAAGCCGGTTTTTCCCGCTTACCTGCCAAAGTCCGGTCATTCCCGGCATCGCATCAAATCGCCCTGTATACCAGGTAACGTATTCTTCCACCTCATAAGGGATCGGAGGCCGAGGGCCAACTAAACTCATATCCCCGAGAAAAACATTGATAAGCTGGGGCAGTTCATCAATACAGGTAACCCGCAGAATCTTGCCGAAAGGTATGATCTGCGGATCGTCCAGCTTAACCATCGGTCTTCCCGTTTCTTTTTCCCCGGAAGTTTCACGAATGAGCTCAGCAAGGTATTGCTGGTGCGCAGAGGCATCAGCATGGACTTTCATGGTCCGCAATTTATAAAGGGTAAATACTCTGCCTCCATAACCAACTCTGCGCTGTTTGAAAAAAATTGGTCCGGGAGACACGATTTTAATCATGAGCGCAGCAAGGACAAGCAGAGGGGAAAAAAGAATAAGAAGCAATAGCGCGCCAACGAGGTCCACTGACCGTTTCCATGTGGGCATCGCAAGAGAGTAAAGCATACGCATTTCACGTACCGGTTTAGAAACTTTTTCCCTTGACTCATTCCGTGAAGAAGGAATTGCCTGGCTCGATTGTCGTCTTTCTGCCCCTTGATAACTCGAATCATCCTTGGTTTGATCTCCAGTTGGGTAGGTATGAATCTTGAAATCCGGAGGAGAAAATACTTTGGGA
>Ga0315276_10004763_pt1 | contig 12481 bp, 10 predicted proteins | sample YL17G05_0_MG_FD_204542 | JGI IMG/M metagenome (GOLD analysis project Ga0315276, IMG submission 204542) | Sediment microbial communities from Yellowstone Lake, YNP, Wyoming, USA - YL17G05_0 | ecosystem: Environmental > Aquatic > Freshwater > Lake > Sediment | place: USA: Wyoming | collected... | reverse complement strand
CCACCCATGATCTTCAGGGTCGGGATGTCCCCGATGCCGAAGCGCAGCTCGGTGAACCAGTGGTTGCCCGAACCTGCAGGGATGTTGAAGCCCGCCACCGCATTCAGCCCGATCTCGGTGTCGCTTCGGTCGCGCGTGCCGAGCGGTTCGTCCCAGCTGAAGAAGTTCACGCCCAGTCCGCCGCCGAGGTAGGGCCGCCAGTCGGAACCCGACAGGCGCAGGTGGTAGTAGGCGTCGAGATTGAAGGAGATCGCGGTCAGGTTGTCGCCAAAGCCGAGCTCGAGGCTCGGGTCGAACGACCAGTTGGGCGCGAACTCCTGCAGCGAAAGCTGCCCGCCGACGACGAGTTGGTCCGGATCGATGCTCGCGCCGGCCCGGGGACCGAAGGCGGTCACGACGGGCGAGGCGGCGTGCACGGCCACGGGGAGCAGGACAAGCGCCCCGACCACCAGCAATCTCCTGAGCATCATGTTCCTCCTTGAAGTGTGGGGCGGACGAACGACCGATCGAAGCATAAGGACCGGAGCCGCGCGCGTGCAAGCCCACGCGCGCGATTCGCCCGCTGGTGTAGCACACGCTATGCTGCGCGTCGTCAATTCCACGCAAACCCAAGCGGGAGGACGTCATGGTTCCCTCTGCCCTGCGACGCGTCACGCAGCTTGCACTCTCGTGCGCAACCCTCGCCACCCTGCTCCTCGCCGCTCCGACCACGCACGCCGCGATCGCGCCCGAGGCGAAACCCGTGCTCGAGCGCTACCTGGAGGCCATGGGCGGGCAGGCGCTGCTCGATGACCGCACCGTGCACACGCGCTCCACGATCGAGGCCTTCAGGATGAAGGGCGTGATCGAAGCGTGGATGGTGCGTCCCGATCGCTACCTGACCCGCTTCGAGATCGGCCCGATCAAGGTGAGCATGGGGTGCGACGGCCTGACCGGCTGGCGCACCGATCCGGGCGGCAAGGTCCTGAAGCTCGACGGCAAGGACCTCGAAGACGCGCGGGGCGGCGCCTGGTTCGACACGGACTCCTACCTGCTCCCGGACCAGGGGGGTGGCTCGGTGACCTACGCGGGCGAGGAGTCCGACTCCGCGGGCCGCTGCGCGGTGCTCGAACTGACGCCGCCCATCGGTCGCGCCCGCCGCACGTACTTCGATCGGAAGACCGGCCTGGTCGCGAAGTCCATCGCGAAGAACGACCAGCAGACCACCGTCACCCGCCTGGACGACTACCGCCCCGTGGGCCGGCGCATGATGTCCTTTCACTCGACCACCGAGGTCGTGGGCCAGCCCATGAACACGATCCAGGTGACGCTCGACTCGGTCTGGGTGAATGAGGCGCTCCCGGCGGACCTGTTCGCGCCGCCGTCGGACCAGGGCGCAGTGCGCTACCTGAAGACGCCGGGCCTGGCGCGTCTGCCCTTCGAGTACCAGGCGCGCCACGTCTGGTTGCAGGCCTCCGTGAACGGCGGCCCGCCAGCCGACTTCATCTTCGACACGGGTGCGAGCATCACGGTCCTCGACAGCGCCTACGCCGCGAAGATCGGGCTGCAGACCGAGGGCTTGCAGCAGGGGCAGGGCGCGGGCGCGACCGGCAGCGCCTCGTTCGCGGCGCTCTCCTCGTTCACGGTCGCGGCCGTCGACGGCGACGGCATCGAGGTGAAGGATGCCCGCGTCGCGGTGCTGAACGTGAACTCGATCCTCGCGCCCTACTTCTGGCGGGACTGCGCCGGGGTGATCGGTTTCGACTTTATCAACCGCTTCGTGAACGAGCTCGATTTCGACGCCCGCCGGCTCACGCTCCGCGACCCGAGGACCTTCCAGCATGCGGGGCCGGGCACGGCCATTCCCATGACGCTGGCCGGACACACGCCGGTCGTGACGATGACGCTCGACAGCGGGATCACCGGCGACTTCCGCGTGGACGTGGGCAGCGGCTCCAGCGTGGACCTGCACACGCCGTTCGTGAAGCGGCACGACCTGATGACGAAGGCGGGGAAGGGCGTCGATGTGATGGGCGGTGGGTTCGGGGGCACGTTCACGACGCGCATGGTGCGCATGAGGAAGCTCGAGATCGGCCCCTACTCCTGGGCGGACCCCCTGGTCTCGCTCTCGCAGGCCACGGCGGGCGCGTTCACGAGCGAGGACTACGCCGGCAACATCGGCAACCGGATCCTCGAGCGCTTCAAGGTGACGCTCGACTACGAGCGGCGGCAGATGTGGCTCGAACCCGGCGCACTCCACGCGCGCCGCGATCCGATGTCGCGCTCCGGGATCCAGCTGGTGCGGCACGCGGATACGGTGCAAGTCGCGTCGGTGCTCGCGGGTTCGGCCGCGGAACGGGCCGGGCTCCTGGCGGGAGACGTGGTGACGGCGCTCGACGGCAAGCCGATTCTGGCGCTCGGTTTCGAAGGGACCGCGGCGATCCTCGACGAGGGTGCCGAGGGCAGCACCCACACGCTCGCCGTCGTGCGCGGCGGGAAGGCGAAGAAGATCAAGCTCACGCTGAAGGAGATGCTGTAGCGGCGCTGTCTACCGGGCGGGTCCGACCGACTCCACGATGCGGTACCCGGCCGCCGCCAGCGAGTCGCGCTGTCTGGCGGTCAACGTCGCGGCGTAGCCGATCCGCCGTCCGGCGCGCCACAGTGCGACTCCCGGCCCGTCGAACGGCGCCCACGCGGCGTCCGTGCGCTCGAGTTCCGGCGCCAGCACGAGCAGGCGGAGAATCCCGAAGCGTCCGACGACGAGGATCCCGGGGGGCCCGGCCGGCGGCCGCAGCAGGCGGAGGCTCTCGTCCCGGTTGCGGGCGCGGACCGCGAGTTCGACCGGCAGTCGCCCGGGCACCAGCCGGCGCGTGCCGAGCAGCGGCACGACAAACGCCTCGGAGGCCATCAGCAGCGCTGCCAGCGCCAGCACGTGCCGCTGCGCGAGCCGCCCCATCATCAGCAGCAGGAGCGGCAGCGCGGGGAGCAGGTAGGCCGGGTCGTAGGGGATCAGCGCGAAGGCCGCCGCCACGATCAGCACCGCCGGCGCCTCGAAGATCAACGCCGGCCGCCCGCGCCGCGGTGCCGGCCGCCGGCAGCGTCCCGACCCCGCGACCGTCCCGGCCACGACGCTGGCGATGAGTCCCAGCGCTCCCGCCTTCCCGAACAAGAACACGAGGCTGCCCCGGGCCACGCCCGGGGCGGCCTCGGCACGCAGGTGATGGCGGCTCACGTGCTTGAGGAGATGTCCCTGCAGTCCGCCGGTCTCGGGGGCGAGGAGCGCGGGCAGGAACACGGCGACCGCGACCAGCGTGAAACCGGCCGACAGTGCGAAGAGCGCACGCCAGGAACGGGTGCTCTGCCAGGCGAACAGGAGCGCCGGTGCGATCAGCAGGCCCGTGGTCGCGCGGGAGCCGGCTGCGAGGGCGAGCAGGATCCCCGCCGTCTTCCACCGGGCTCCGAGCAATTGATCGTAGGCCGCGAGGAACAAGGCGAGCGTCAGCGCGTAGTCCACGGTCTGCGAAGTCTGGACCCAGACGGAGGGAGCCAGCGCGAAGGCCGCGGCGATCCAGCCGGACGCAGGAAGATCGAGGCGCCGCCCGATCCTCCACAGGAAGCAGGTCGCGGTCCCCTGGGCCAGCACGGAGAGGGCGTTGGTCGCCAGCGAGCCCAGGGGGACGAGCAGGAAGAGCAGTCCCTCGTAGACCGGGAACCCCGGCACACGCGAGGGCACGTACCGCCCCGCGAGGTGGCTGTGCAGGGCGGCGACCGCATTGCGCCAGGCGTCGTCGTCCGAGCCGAACCCGCCAGCGAGGAGGGGTGCACGGGAGGTGAGGAAAAGGACGCCGAGTCCGGCGGAGAGCAGAATCGCGCGCGCGCGCGCCGCAGCAGGCGGGGCCGCGCTCCCGGCGGAGCTTCCGAAGGGTGTCAGTTCCACGGTCGCGTGCCGACGACGAGCCCCGCCGGATCCGGTATCGGGATGCGTGCGACGTCCGCGAGCCCCGCGTCGCGCATCCAGCCGAAGTACTCCGCCTCGGTGTAGTTCCCGCCCGCCTCGGTATTGACCAGCATGTTGACCGCGAAGATCGCTCCCGCCAGGGGCGCGGTGCGGTCCGGATCGAGGATGTGGTCCAGCACCGCCAGGCGACCGCCTGCGGCGAGCGCGTGGGCCGCGCGGCGAATGAGATCACCGTTCTGCGCCGGCCCGTTCATGTGGCAGATCGCCGAGATCAGGACCAGATCGTAGCCCGCGCCGAAGTCGTCCGCGTTCAGGTCGCCCACGCGCGTGCGGACGCGGGCCGCGACGCCGGCGGCGGCGACGTAGCACGCGGTGAGCGGCACCACGTCCGCCAGGTCCAGCACCTCGATGCGGGCCTGGGGCAGCGCGCGCGCCAGCGCGATGGCGTAGCCGCCCGAGCCTCCGCCCACGTCGAGCACGCGGCGCACGCCGGACAGTTCGAGCGCCGCGACCAGCGCCGGGGCGCGCTGCGTGGAGTTGGCATGCATCGCCGCGATGAAGGCCGCGGTGTCCGCCTCGTCGCGAGGGCCGCGGTCCGCGGGCCGCCCGGTGCGCACGCACTCGGTGAGCGCGGACCAGCGGTGCCACAGCGCGGCGCTGTGGAGCAGCGCCCCGCGGCGGTCGTCGGGCGCCCCCGCGCACAGGAAGCGCGCGGCGACCGGGCCGTTGTGGAAGGACTCGGCGCGCTTCTCCAGCAGGCCGAGGGCCGCGAGTGCGTGGAGCAGGCAGCCGGCGCCGCGCGGGTCGGCGGCGAGCCGGCGCGCGATCTCGGCCGCGGTGGCGCCGTCACCGATGGCGCTGAAGAGATCCAACTCGACGGCGGTGAGCACGATGCGGCCTTCGCGCCAGGCATTCACTATCTGCGTGAAGTCGTCGGGCGGCACCGCGGCTGGCTCGGGTCGGCTCGGCTGCATGGTCGGGCTCCGGAGTGGGTCGGTTCGAACGCCGTGCCCGGCGAATCTAGCCCCGCGCACGGCGGCCCGCCAGCCGTCCCTGGCGTGCGCTTCGCCGTAGCCGGGATCCGGGCCGCGTGCCACAATGTCTCGCCCGGCCTGCCGGGACACACGATCAACATACTGGAGGGCCCCATGCCATGAACACCGACCTGCAGTTGTTCGTCCGTGACTCGCTGGCGCGCGGGTTGCCGCGCGCGGCCATCCGCGAACGCCTCCTCGAGGCCGGCTGGCGGGCGGAGGAGGTCGAATCCGCTCTGGCCGGGTTCGCCGAGGCGGACTTCCCGGTGCCCGTGCCGCGCCGGAAGCCCTCGCTCTCGGCTCGCGAGGCGTTCCTCTACCTGGTGCTCTTTGCCACGCTCTACATCACCGCCTTCCACCTGGGCCTGGTGCTGTTCGCCATCGTGGACCGCTGGTTGCCGGACGCGGTGCAGAGCTCCTACTCGCTGCGTTGGACGGCCGAGGCGCTGCGCAACGGCATCGCCGCGCTGGTCATCGCCTTCCCGATCTTCCTCTTCCTCTCCACGCTGATTAGCCGGGCGATGGCGCGCGACCCGGAGAAGCGCGGCTCGGCGGTGCGGAAGTGGCTCACCTACCTTACCCTGTTCGTCGCCGCGCTGGTGCTGATCGGCGACCTGACGTTCGTCCTGCAGCGCCTGCTCGCGGGCGAGCTGGTGGCGCGGATCCTATGGAAGACGCTGGTGGTCTTCGCCATCGCCGGCACGATCTTCGGGCATTACCTTGCCGAACTGCGCAGCGAGGAGCGCGAGGGTGTTGCGCGTCGCAACGGCACGCCCTGGTTCGCGTGGGTGGCGATCGTGGTGGTTGCGGTCACGGTCGCGCTCGGGCTCGTCGCGTCCGGCTCGCCGCAGCGGTCGCGGCTGCGCACGCTCGATGGCCGCCGCGTGGAAGACCTCAGATCCATCTGGAACCAGTTGAGGGCCGAGCGCGACCAGCGGCGCGCGCTCCCGGCCACGATCGCGGAGCTGGCGGCGCTGCCCGCGGCGGCGCCGCCCGAGACCTTCCGCGATCCGGAGTCGAAGGAGTTCTACGGTTACCGCGTGGTGGACTCGACCACCGTCGAGCTGTGCGCCACCTTTGCGAACGAGGACTCACTGATCTCGCCGGACGGCAGCGGGGAGACGTCGGTATTCTGGAGACACCCGCGGGGGCGCAAGTGCTTCACGCTTCCGCTCAAGAGGCAGCCGAACACGGTTCCGCCGTACCACGACTGACCCGCGAGGGGCGGGCTCCACCGGGGCCGCTCGCCCGGTGGAGCCCGCTGCGTTCGGTTCTCCCAGCATCCGGCTGCTATGCTGCGCGGCCCGTCCACCGTGGCGCGTCCGCCGGCGGGCCTGCGCTCCCTGCGGCGTGATCGCGCCGCGCTGTCTCTTGCGTCGGAGAGGTCGTCCATGAGTCCGAGCCCCAACATCTCCCGGGTGGTCCTGCCCGCGCTGCTGGCGGCGCTGGTCGCGCTCGCTGGCACCGTTCCGGCGCTCGCGTCGCCCGCGAAGAGCGCGCCCGCCATCCGCGTGACCGACGCGTCCGGACGCACGGTGGAACTGGAGCGTCCGCCGCGGCGCATCGTCGTGGCGGGGCGCGGTCCTTACATGGTGCTCGACCTGCTCTACATGTTCCCCGGCGCCTCGCGGCGGCTCGTCGGTGTGGAGAAGAAGGGCCAGGCTGCCAGCGACTTCGTGCCACTGGTGGACCCGACGTTCGCGGAGAAGGCCGTGCTCCAGAGCCCCGGCCCCGAGCAGATCGCGGCGCTGCACCCCGACCTGGTGCTGGCCAGGGGCGCGGTGCTCGAGGCGACCGGGATCGCGCTGGGCGAGATTCGGGTCCCCATCGTCTATCTCGGTCTCGAGACGCCGGAGCAGTTCTACCGCGACGTCGCCAACCTGGGTGTGCTGCTGGGCCAGCCGGGCCGGGCGCGGGAGATCGCCTCGTACTACCGATCGCGGGTCGCGCGCATCCGCGCTGGCTGGCAGGGCGTGCGCGAGGCCGACCGGCCGCGCGTGCTGCTGGTCGAGTACGCCGAGCGCGGTGGCGCGGCGGCGGTGCGCGTGCCCGCGAGGCCCTGGATGCAGACGCTCGAGGTCGAGACCGCGGGCGGCAGGCCCGTCTGGCTCGACTCGGCCGCCCCGACCAGCGGCTGGACCGTCGCGAACCTCGAGCAGATCGCGCGCTGGGACCCCGACCAGATCATCCTCGTCGTCTGGTACACGCTCGACCCGGCGAAGGTGCTCGCCACGCTCGAGGCCGACCCGCAGTGGCGCGCGTTGCGCGCGGTGCGGACGGGCGCGCTGCACGCGTTACCGTCGGACATCTACGGCTGGGACACGCCGGACCCGCGCTGGCTGCTGGGCATGACCTGGATGGCGAAGACACTCCACCCGGAGCGCTTCCGGGATCTGGACGTGGCTGCCGAGGTGCGGAGCTTCTTCGCCACGCTCTACGGCATGGACGAGAGCGCTATCACCCGCGACATCCTGAGCAAGGTGCGCCTGGATGTCCGCTGAGGCGCGCCCCCGGCCGGGCGAGGAGCGACGCGCGACGGCCCGGTTGTGGGCGATCGCGAGCGTGCTGCTCGCGGGCGCGCTGGTCTCGGCCGCGATCGGCCGCTACCCGGGACCGTTCCTGACGCCGCCCGCGGCGCTCTTCCACGACGAACTGGCGCGCAACCTGATCCTCAACCTGCGCGTGCCGCGCATCATCGCCGCGCTCCTGCTGGGGGCGACGCTGGGCGGCGCGGGCGCGGTGCTGCAGATGGTGTTCCGCAACCCGCTCGTGGACTCGGGCTTCCTCGGGGTCTCGCCGGGCGCCGCGTTCGGGGCCTCGCTCGCCATCGTGTTCCTGGGCGGCGCGCCGGCCACGGTGCAGGGCTCGGCGGCCGCGTTCGCGCTGCTGGGCATGGCGGCTAGCTACCTGATCGCGCAGCGCATCCGCTTCGGCGACTGGGTGCTGCGGCTGGTGCTCGCGGGCATCATCGTCTCGGCCACGCTCTCGTCGGCGACCGGGGCGGTGAAGTACCTGGCCGATCCCCTGAGGCAGCTCCCCGACATCACCTTCTGGATGCTGGGCGGGCTGTGGGCCATCACCTGGCGCGACGTCTTGCACATGCTGCCGGTGGTGCTGCCCTGCCTGGTCGTGCTCTACCTGATGCGCTGGCGCCTCAACGTGCTCTCGCTGCGCGACGAGACCGCGTTCTCGCTGGGCGTGGCGCCCGGTCGCGAGCGGCTGGTCATCGTGATCGCGGCCGTGGCCGCCACCGCGGCGGTGGTGTCGAAGGCCGGGCAGGTCGGCTGGGTGGGCCTGATCGTGCCGCACATCGCCCGGCGGCTGGTGGGCTCGGACGCGCGGCGCGCCCTGCCCGCGAGCATGCTGCTCGGCACGCTCTTCGTGCTGGCCTGCGACGACGTCGCGCGCACCCTGCTCAACGGCGAGATCCCGCTGGGATTGCTCACCTCGTTCGTGGGCGCGCTGTTCTTCCTGGGCCTGGTGCTGCGCCGGCAGGCGGTGGGGCGGTCGTGAGCGCGCCCGCCCTGGCGTTCCGTGGCGTCTCGTTCGCCTACGCGCCCGGCGGGCCCGACGTGCTGAGCGACGTCTCGCTCGAGGTCGCGACCGGCTCCATCACCGCGGTGCTGGGGGCCAACGGTTCGGGCAAGACCACGTTGCTGCGCCTGCTGCTCGGACTGCTCGCGCCCACGAGCGGAACCGTCGAGGTGGAGGGCAGGCCGCAGCACGGCTATTCGCGCCGCGACCTGAGCCAGCGCGTGGGTCTGGTGCCGCAGTCCGAACCGGTGGCCTTCGAGCTGAGCGTGCTCGAGTTCGCGCTGCTGGGCCGTGCGCCGCATCTCGGCCTGCTCGCCCTGCCGGGCGCGGCCGACCACGCGCTCGCGCTCGAGGCGCTCGAGCGCGTCGGACTGACCGCGCTGAAGCACCGTGCCGTGCCGACGCTGAGCGGGGGCGAGGCCCAGCTCGCGACCATCGCGCGCGCGCTGGTGCAGCAGTCGGCGATCCTGCTCTCGGATGAGCCGACCTCGCACCTCGACCCCGCGAACACGCGGCGGGTGCTGGAGGTGCTGCGGCGGCTGGGCCGCGAGGGCCGCACCGTGGTGTTCACCACCCACGACCCCAATCTCGCCGCGGCCATCGCCGACCAGGTGGTGCTGCTCCGTGACGGGTGCGTGCTGGCCGCCGCGCGCACCGCCGAGGTGCTGACCACCGAACGGTTGAGCGCCACCTACGGCATGGAGGTGGAGGTCGTCCAGTTGCGCGGGCGGCCCCTCGTCGTGCCGCACTCGTGAACCCGCGGACCGCCGGGGCGACCGCGCGTCGCGCGGCTTCCTCGCGGCCGGCCCTCTTCGGAGGCGACAGCCATCTCGATGGAACGGAGCGAAGCATGGCGCGAGTGACCGACTGGATCGCCCTGTGGCGCGAGCTGCACGAGGCGCAGGTCCGCAGCTGGCAGACCGGGAAGACGCGGGCCCCCGAGGACGTGTGGCGCGACAAGGCGCGCACCTTCGCCGCGGGGATCGCGAAGCGCTGGAGCACGCCGGACTCGAGCCGCGGAACGGTCGGGGCCTGGCTGGACGCGCACCCCGGCTCGAGCGTGGTGGACGTCGGCGCCGGGACCGGCGCGTGGGCCGCGTTCCTGGCCGGGCACGCGCGCAGGGTCACCGCGGTCGAGCCCTCGCCCGCGATGGTCGAGGTGATGAAGGAGACGCTCGCGGCCGCCCGCGCCACGAACGTGGATGTGGTGCAGGCGCCGTGGCCGGAGGTGCCGCTCGAGCCGCACGACATCTCGCTCTGCTCGCAGGCGATGTACGGCTTTGCCGACTTCCCGGCGTTCGTGAAGAGCCTCGAGAGCGTGACGCGGCGGCGCTGCTTCCTGCTGATGCGCGCGCCGGTCGTGGACGGCCTCATGGCCGAGGTCTCGCGGCGCGTCTGGGGCCATCCCTACGACAGCCCCAACTTCCAGGTCGGCTACAACGCCCTGCTGCAGCTGGGCATCCTGCCGGACGTGGTCGTGGAGGACACCGGCCTGTGGGAGCCGTGGAGCAGCACGAGCCCCGGGGAGGCCGTCGCCGAGGTGAAACGCCGTTTCGGGCTCGCGGAGCCGTGCGAGCACGACGCCTTCCTGCGCGACCTCATGGAGCGGCGGCTGACGCTGATGGAGGGGAAGTACGTCTGGCCGCGCGGCGTGCGCTCGGCGCTGGTGCACTGGGACGCCGGGGAGCAGCGCGCGCGGGTCTGAGCGCGGCGACGGCCGGGACGGTGGTGGGGCCACCGGACCCGCCCCCGTCGTCCAGGGGTCACCGCAGCGGCGGGCGCTCCAGGTGCCAGCTCGTGCGCTTCTGGTAGACCTCGCCCAGGCCGAGCAGCAGGCCCTCGCTGAACGGCGGGCCCATGATCTGGAAGCCGACCGGCAGGTGCTCCCGGCCGAAGCCGCAGGGCAGCGCGATCGCGGGCAGGCCGCAGGCGTTGCCGATCGCGCCCACCGGGTCGGCGTAGGGCAGCGCCTGGGTGAGGTCGTCCTCGATGCGTGGCGCCACCGACATGAAGTTGGGGGTCACGATGACGTCGTACTCGGAGAGGAACCGCGCCATCGTCTCCTGCAGCACGCGCCGGATGCGCCACGCCTTGACCAGGTCGGCGCCGGTGACAGCCGCGTTGATCTCGGGCTGGTAGGGGGCGTAAGGGTCCCGGAGTCGTTTCACGCTCCCGTCCTGGTAGAGCCTCTCGAATGCCGAGAGCGCCTCGGCCGTGATGATGATCCCCGCCAACTCGCTGGCCGGAAGCGCGGGCAGTCTCGCTTCTTCGAGCCGAAGTCCCGCGATGCGCAGGTGGGAGACGGCGGCCTCGAACGCCGCCTTCACCTCGGGCTCGGCGCCCTTCACCGAGAAGTCGAGCGGCACGAGCGCGGCCTTCAGCCGCGCGAGGTCGAGTCGCCGGGGCCTGAGGTCCACGGGCTCACTCGACGAGGTCGGGTCGTCCGGGTCGGCCCCGGCGATGGCGCCGAGCACGTGCCGGCAGTCGGCGGCCGAGCGGGCGAGCGGGCCCACCTTGTCGAAGGTCCACGAGCACACCATCGCGCCGGCGCGGCTGACGCGTCCGTAGGTCGGCCTCAGGCCCGTGAGTCCGCAGAACGCCGCGGGGCAGAGGATGGAACCCCAGGTCTCGGTACCGAGCGCGAAGGTCGCGAGCCCGGCCGCGACCGCCGCACCCGAACCCGAGGACGAGCCACCGGTCCAGCGCTCCGGGTCCCACGGGTTGCGGCCCGGGCCGCTCACCGAGGCGTCGGCGAAGCGGTAGCCCAGCCCGCCCGCGAGTTCGACCATCGCGCACTTGCCGAGCAGCACCGCGCCCTTCTCACGCAGGCGCGTGACCACGGTGGCGTCGAAATCGAACGCCTGCTCCTTGAGCGGTGCTGCCCCCCAGGTGCTGCGCAGGCCGGCCGTCGCCAGCAGGTCCTTGGCGCCGTACGGGATGCCGTGCAACGGGCCGTGCCAGTGGCCGAGCTTGAGGTCGCTCTCGGCCTGGCGCGCCTGCAGGAGCGCGACGTCGCCGGCCACCGTCTCGAATGCGTTCAGGGCGGGGGAGTAGCGCTGGATGCGCTCGAGGTACGCCTCGGCTAGTTCGACCGGAGAGAGCCGCCGCGCGCGGATGCGGGCCGAGAGCTCGGTGATGCCGGAATGGAGCAGGTCCTCGCTGATCACGGCGTGCCGGCGTTCTTCCGCGGGCCGAGCGGCGCGAAGACGAACGCGGGCTCGCTCCCCGGCGGCAGCGGGTAGTCGCGCACCGCCTGGAGCGACTGCTCCACGGCGGCCTTCTGCTTGCGGATCTCATCGGCCACCGCGGGCGGCACGTCCGCGCCATCGCGCGGGTCCGCGGGCCTCGCATCCGGCGCCGGCTTCGCTGGCTTCCCCTTCGGCGTGACCGCGCGCGCCAGGGCCGCCACCGGGGTGGCCGCCGCCGCGGCCGAGCCGGTCGCGATCAGTCCGAGGAACCTGCGCCGCGAGCGCTTCATGAAGTCGCCGATCAGAACACGTTCATCGGGTAGAGGAACGCCGGCTTCGCGCGGAACCAGGACTCGACGACCTCGGCGCCGCCGCTCGACTCGATGAGTCCGGCGGCTGCCGCGCCGGTCGCGGAGAGCGTGCCCGCGAGCAGGGGCCCCAGCGCGTCGGCCGGCACCTTCAGGCGTGGCAGGCGCACGCGACCCGCCTGCGGCGCGCTCCCGGCGGCCGTGGCCTCGGGCTTCACGTGCAGCCGGCCCTCGCGCGCGACCACGCGCCACGCACGCGCATTCTGCGGCAGGACCGGATCGTCCAGGTCGAACACGACCTCGCCGCGCGCGTGCGGGTTCACGGGCAGGCACTCGAGCCCCGCCTTGACGTCGGTCACGCGCAGCATCGCGCCGTGCGCCACGCCGCCGGTGTCGAGCAACACGCCCATCTCGGCGCCGGGGCGCAGGTTCTGCGCGGTTGCGAGCGTGGCGAGCCAGAGGTTGTCGCCCGGCGTGGCG